>Ga0180434_10000698_pt1 | contig 49193 bp, 37 predicted proteins | sample SS_ome_7_FD_132453 | JGI IMG/M metagenome (GOLD analysis project Ga0180434, IMG submission 132453) | Hypersaline lake sediment archaeal communities from the Salton Sea, California, USA - SS_1_D_2 metaG | ecosystem: Environmental > Aquatic > Non-marine Saline and Alkaline > Hypersaline >... | reverse complement strand
CCGCCTTCACAAGAAACAGAGGCGGTGAAAAGAAAGGCGGAGGCGAAAAACAATTCGCCGGATCTGCAAGAGCCGACCTTTAATTGTTTGGTTGCGGCTGAGCGAAGCGAAGCCGCGCCAAGAACTCTGTGCCCTCTGTGGCAAAAAAAGGAGAAAATGAAAATGTCTAAAGAGAAAGTAGAAATATTCGATACGACGTTGCGTGACGGCGAGCAGGCGGCGGGTACGCGTTTGGGGGCGAGAGAGAAGGTCGAAATCGCCCGGCAGTTGGTACGGCTGAACGTCGATATCATCGAGGCGGGCTTCCCGGCTTCGTCGCCGGAGGACTTCGAGGCGGTGCGGCTGATTTCCGAGAATATCGAGGGGCCGGTCATCTGCGGGCTTACACGGGCCAGGAAAGAGGATATCGACGTCGCCCAGAAGGCCCTCGCCAAGGCCAAGCGGGCGCGAATCCATACGGGGATCGGCGTCTCGGAGGTGCATATCGTGGGAAAATTCGCCGACGATAAGTACGGCAAGACGATTGGCGAAAAGCAGGCGACGATTTTGAAGATGGGCGTCGAGGCGGTGAAGCACGCGGCTCAGTTCGTCGACGATATCGAATTTTACGCCGAGGACTCCGGCCGGGCCGACAGGGCGTTTTTGTATGAGATACTCGAGGCCGTAATCGACGCCGGGGCGACCGTTTTGAACATTCCCGACACGACTGGCTACGCAATGCCGGAGCAGTGGGGCGCCCTCATGCGCGATATTCGGGCCAACGTGCCGAACATCGACAAAGCGATTATCAGTTGCCACTGCCATGATGATTTGGGATTGGCGGTGGCGAATTCTCTAGCCGGGGTGAAGAACGGCGCCCGGCAGGTCGAAGGGACGATAAATGGGGTCGGCGAGCGTGCCGGCAACGCGGCTATCGAAGAGGTCGTGATGGCGATCCACACTCGGCGGGATTTTTTCGACGACGTCGAGACCGGGATCAACACGCGCGAGTTCTCCCGGACGAGCAGAATGGTCGCCGATATGCTGGGCACGCCAGTGGCGGCGAATAAGGCGATTGTGGGGCGGAACGCGTTTGCGCACAGCTCCGGGATTCACGTGGACGGTTTTTTGAAGAAGCGCGAGACGTACGAGATTATGCGGCCGGAGACGATAGGGCTAGCCGAGAGCCGCGTTGTATTGACAGCGCGAACCGGGCGGCACGGGCTGCGGCATCGCCTCGAAGATATTGGCTATACGTTGTCGAAGGAAGAGCTGGAGAAGACGTACGAGCGGTTCTTGGCCGTGGCCGACAAGAAGAAAGAAGTCTTCGACGAGGATCTCGCCGCGATTATCAGTGACGAAATCCACTTGGTCGAACGTATCTACCATCTGGAATACCTGCACGTGGCCAGCGGGACCGGGACTCTGCCGACGGCGAGCGTCAAGATGAAGATTAAAGATGAAATCAAGCAGGCGGCGGCCTGCGGCGACGGCCCGGTCGATGCGGCGTACGAAGCGATAAGAGAAGCAACGGGACTATCGCCGAAACTGGAGAATTACTCGATCCGCGCTATCACCAGCGGCAAAGAGGCGCTCGGCGAAGCGACCGTCCGAATTACCGAAGACGGCAGAATTTTCACCGGCCGGGGCATCTCCACGGACATCATCGAGGCCTCGGCCAAGGCTTACGTCGATGCCATCAACAGGATGGTCGCGGTAAAAGGAAAAGGCGAACAGCCCGACGTCAAAGCGGAACTTTAATTAACGTGGAGCTAAGATAAAAATGGGAATGACAATAACCGAGAAAATTCTGGCAAGCTCGGCCGGCAGGAAAAAGGTCTCGCCGGGCGAGCTTGTGGATGCGAAGATCGATATAGTGATGTGTCACGATGTTACGACGCCGCCGGCGATTTCGATGCTTCAAGAGAAGGGCATCGACAAAGTGTTCGACCGGGAAAAGATCGTGGTGACTCCCGATCATTTTCAGCCGGCCAAGGACATAAAGAGCGCCGAGCTTCACAAGCGGCTGCACGACTGGGCCATCCGGCACAAAATCAGGCACTATTACAAGCTCGGCAGGGCGGGCGTCTGCCACGCGCTGCTTCCCGAGCAGGGTCACATCCGGCCGGGCGAGGTGATCGTCGGCTCCGATTCGCACACGTGCACTTACGGCGCCTTCGCGGCGTTCAGCACGGGCATCGGCTCGACCGATGCGGCGGCGGCCATCGCGACCGGCCAGTTGTGGTTCAAGGTCCCGGCTTCGATAAAGTTCGTCATGAACGGCTCGCTGGCTCCGGGTGTTTACAGCAAGGACGTGATTCTCGCCGTGATTGCGAGAATCGGCGTCGACGGCGCGCTCTACAGGGCGATGGAATTCGTCGGCCCGGCGCTGGCCGAGATGTCGGCCGAAGCGCGAATGACGATAACCAATATGGCCATCGAGGCCGGCGGAAAGAGCGGTATAATCGGTTTCGACGATGTCACTAAGCAGTATCTCGACGAGCATTTGACGGACAAGAAGCACTACACCGTTTTCGAATCCGACGCGGATGCGGAGTATATCGCAACCGAGCAGTTCGACTGCTCTGCGCTCGAGCCGATGGTTGCTCTGCCGCACCTGCCGAGCGGCGGCGTGCCCATCGGCGAATGTGCCGGCAGGGAAATGGACCAGGCGTATATCGGAAGCTGCACGAACGGGCGGATCGAGGATTTGCGCATCGCTGCGAAAATTCTCGACGGCAAGCAGGTCGCAATCCGCACTTTGATCGTGCCGGCCACGCCGGGAATCTGGAAGCAGGCCAAGGACGAAGGCCTGTTCGATATCTTCTACGAGGCCGGTTGCGTAATCGCCGCACCGACGTGCGGCGCGTGCCTTGGTGGATTCATGGGCATTCTCGCTTCCGGGGAAAAGTGCATCAGCACGACCAATCGCAACTTCGTCGGCAGGATGGGGCATCCGAAGAGCGAAGTCTATCTCGCCAGCCCCGCCACCGCCGCCGCAAGCGCGGTCGAAGGGAAAATAACCGACCCGAGGAAATACCTATAAAAATCAAAGATCAAAAATCAAAATGCAAAATGACAAATTAAAATTCAAAAAGGACTTCAAGAAAAGATTGTATGCTTTCACTCTGAAGCTTGTTGAGTTCATCGATAAGCTGCCGAACGATAATGTCTCAAAAAGGATTGGCGATCAATTACTGAGAAGTGGGACCAGCATCATTGGCAACTATATTGAAGGTCAGGCCGCAAGCAGCAAGAAAGATTTCACTAACTATTTTAATACTTCGCTTAAATCAGCAAACGAGAGTAAACTCTGGATTGCCCTGCTGAGGGACAGCGGAAGAGCAAAAGCAAAAGATGTTTCCTGGTTCTTGAATGAATTAGATGAAATAGCAAAAATCTTTGGTTCGAGTATCCTGACTCTAAAGGAAAGGAAATAGTTTTGATTTTTAATATTTAGTTTTGATATTTGCATTTTGATATTTAATTTAAAAAAGAAGGTTTAAAAATGACTATCGCACATGTATATAAACGGGATCATACCAATACCGACGAAATAATCCCGGCGAGATATTTGAATACCGACGACCGGGCCGAGCTTGCGAGCCATTGTCTTGAGGATTTGGACGGTGACTTCGTCAAGAAGGTCAATAAGGGTGATGTAATCGTGGCCGGGGAGGATTTCGGCTGCGGCTCATCTCGGGAGCATGCCGTCTGGGCCATCCGCGGAGCGGGTGTGCAGACTGTGATCGCAAAATCGTTCGCCCGAATCTTCTATCGCAACGCCATCGATAACGGTTTTTACCTGATAGAATCTTCCGACGCCCCGGATAAAATAAACGACGGCGATGAGCTTGATATAGATTTCAAGGCCGGCGTGATAAATAACAAAACCGCCGGCACGGAGATAGTTTTTAATCCGCTGCCGGACTTCGCACTCGAAATAATCAACGACGGCGGACTGCTGGAACACGTAACGAAAAAACAGAAATAATTTTCTTACTATATTTCTAAGATAATACGTGACAAACAGAAAGTGTTTTGATAACATAGAGCTTATGGATGCGGAACAAGGAAGTTTTGATGTGTCTGTTGGGAGAACTTTATGCGAGAGACAAAAGAGTGCCAAGCAGAGAAAAAGAGCAGGTACGGTGTCTTCAGATTTACCCTATCGACTCTGACAAGCAGTAAATTAATAGCATAAAGCAAAATGAAAAACATATATCTGGAAAAAGAATGCCAAAAGTAAATCCGGACATAATCCTTTGGGCCAGAGAAACAGCGGGACTAACCTTGGAGGAAGCTACTAAGAAGCTTGCTATTCGTGAAGCACGAGGAGTATCCGCTATTGATCGACTTGCTGCTTTAGAGTCTGGTGAAGATGAGCCAACTCGATCGGTTATAGCGAAAATGGCAAAACAGTATAGACGGCCACTGTTGACATTCTACATGACAGCACCGCCCCGGAAAGGTGACCGTGGTCAGGATTTTCGGACGCTTCCGGAGGATTACTCAGATACTGATGAGGCGTTGTTGGATGCCTTGATTCGCGATGTAAAAGCCAGACAGAGTATGGTTCGAGCAATGCTCGAGGATGAAGATGATACTGAGCCTCTTGCATTCGTTGGATCGCTAAGGATGTCTCAAGGAATATCTGCAGTTTTGTCATCTATTCAGGAAACGCTTCAGATTGATAGAGACGAATTTCGTGCAGAGGATTCTCCTTCCGAGGCGTTCACGTTATTGCGTAATCGAGTTGAAGCAGCAGGAATATTCGTTCTACTCATTGGTAACCTTGGAAGCTATCACACTGCAATAGATATAGAGATATTTCGCGGATTCGCTCTGGCAGACAATATAGCACCATTTGTGATAATCAACGATCAAGATGCTCGTTCAGCATGGTCATTCACGTTACTTCATGAACTTGTTCATATTTGGCTTGGACAGACTGGTGTTAGCGGCTTGAGAGCGGAAATCTCAATCGAAAAGTTCTGTAATGATGTTGCAAGTGAGTTCCTATTGTCCAACTCAGAGCTTGAACAGCTTGATGTTAACGAAAGAACGGATTTGGAATCAGCTCAGAGACGAATCGGCGAATTTGCGATGGATAGGAATCTTAGTGCTTCTATGGTTACCTACAAACTGTATCGAATGGGCAATATCGACTTTGAGAGTTGGAGAGCCCTAAGCGAAACCTTTCGAAAACTGTGGATTGCCCAACGGAACGAGCGACGAATAAAGGCTCGTGAACAGGAAAGTCGGGGACCAACTTATTATCCTGTTCGTCGACATCGTATAGGTAAAGCATTGATTGAGCTTGTGGGTGCTATGATGCGTGCCGGCGTGATAACAACATCTAAAGCGGGAAAAGTGCTCGGTGTCAAGGCTAAAAACGTACAAACACTTATTGACTATGGTAGATTATTATAGGAGAAATTATTGCTTTACTTGTTAGATGCAAATGTTCTTATTGATGCAAACCGGGACTACTACCCTATCGAACGTGTCCCAGAATTCTGGGAATGGCTCGAGAACGCTGGCGAGAACGGTCATGTCAAAATACCACTTGAAGTGTATGAAGAGGTTAGTGACGGTAATGACGAACTTGCACAATGGGCAAAGCAAGAATCTATTAAGGCATCTCTCCTTTTTCAAGAAGAGGTCGATGTCTCTTCAGTCTCATATGCAACCGACCATGGATATGCATCTGATCTCACTGATGATGATGTAGAGAAAATAGGCCGCGATCCATTCCTAATAGCATATGCCCTCAAAGATCATGCAAGTAGATGTATAGTGACCACAGAGGTATCTAAGCCCAGAAGGCAACGGGCGAATCGACATCTGCCCGATGTTTGCGCTGATCTTGGAGTGGAGTGCTGCAATACTTTTGAATTTGTACGAGCTTTAAATTTCAGCACTAGATGGAATTCTTCATAAATTATATGTTCTCGCTTCATTGACTTTACTCAGGGAAGTCTACGATCACTACAGAGTTGATATTAACAGAATGGCAGCATAAAATCAGTTAAGAGAGTGTTATATATTGTTGTGAGAGGTTTTAACAACAAATAATGAATACTACCGAATATTTTGAATCACTTACTTCTGAATTGCGATCATTACAGAACCGCATAAGAAACTTTATCGGTAACGCCCATTGGCAATCAGATGGAGAATGGAAAGAATCAATCCTGAGGTCGGTACTTCGTAGATATCTGCCAAAAACTACTGACGTTGGAAAGGGCTTTATAATAACAAAAGAAGGACCATCCACTCAAATTGATATTTTAATCTATGACACTACAAAACCTATCCTATTCAGAGATGGCGACTTTATTCTTGTAACTCCCGATGCTACACTCGGTGTTATTGAAGTAAAAACAAGAGTAAGACGTAATACACTCTCAAATGTTTTAACAAAAATTGATGCCATCGCTAAACTTCATAGAAGACATACAACTTCAACTAGTCCATTTTTCGGCCTATTTTCCTATGAGGATTCTGACTTTGATAGCGATTTTGCCCTTCAAACTATAAGTAATGTTTTCATTGGTTTTGCAGTAACTCCCATACATTTTCTTTCATTTGGTGAGTCTAAGTTCATACATTTTTGGCAGTTTGATCCACAAGATCACACCAGAATTGTCGACAGATGGCATGCTTATGATTTAGATGATAAAGCTCCTGCCTATTTCTTACACAATGCTATCGCCTATACGTGTCAAAAATCTGTCGATGAAAACGATGAGATATGGTTCCCTAAGGAAGGTAAAGAACCTCATCTTATAGGTACCATTGATATGATAAAAGAACAACCTAATTGCCCAAGAGGATCAGAATAAACATTATGATGTCTCTATGTCAAATCACAGATGAATAACGAAGCACAAAAGGTAGCTGCCACACATTATTACATTCACTCACTGAGCGAAGTGGATGGTGTTTGCGTATTTCCATCCACTTCATTCGCTTCACTCATTCAGTGTCTGCCACCCATTATATTTCTTCGCTCGTCCAATGGATGGTGTTTCGGCGGATGGGTAGTATGTCCCTTCAAACCAAAGGCCAGGTTTCTTTGTCAATTCTAAGCGGTTCATCAACGTCATTGATCCAGCAATTGTAACTCGAGTAGTACCACTTGCCCGGCTCATCGACGAGTTCTTTTCTTACCGGGTTATTATGAATATATCGAACAGTATGCAGCAGTGTGTTTTCTTTAACGATGTTCCTGTCATATCCGCCGCCCTTCTGCCAGAACCTGTACTTTCTGTACTTCTGATTAGTGCTCAATTGTGAAAGGCCGGAGGGATTGTTCTCTTTCAGATAAAAGGAATTTCCGGTTCCTGTAGCAACTGAATGTAAGCTCGTGGGCGTGCCCCGGGATGTTGTGTCTTTTGCAATTCTTTTTGATGAACTGCTTTTGCTTCATGTTGGTCGATTATAGGGAAATAATCTGATTCTTGAAACATTTTTCCATCCACTTCCTTCGCTTCGCTCATTCAGTGGCTGCCACACATTGCTTTGCTCGTTCAGTGGCTGCCACCCTTCCTTTGCTTCGCTCATTCAGTGGCTGCCAAACCACTGATTTATTTTCGAAACATCAGCACAAAATCGGTGGAGAGCTGTATTATAAATAGCAAGTTGTATAAATTACATTGATGGTCAAGACATGATTTAATCATGAGAAAAGAAAAGAGGTATATAACATGGCACTTTACATGGACATTCATAGAAACGTAGAAGGCATAAGCAAAGAGAAACTGGACGAGGCCCACAAGAAAGACCTTCAGGTGCAGGCAAAGCACGGGGTCAACTTCATCAATTACTGGTATAGTGAGGATGAAGGTGCAATTTTCTGTCTGTGCGAAGCCCCGAGCAGGGAGGCGGCCGCGGCTGTGCATCGCGAAGCACACGGCGGCGTAGCCGACGAAATCATCGAGGTCAGGCAGGCAGAGTAAGCAGTGGTATTTCACCATCCACTTCCTTCGCTTCGCTCATTCAGCGGCTGCCACCCATTAGATTTCTTTGCTCATTCAGTAGCTTTTAAGAGATTTTGGATAATCCGGGCTGGGTAGAATATAGACCTATAAAGTGGTGCAAAATTCGTTTTAAACACTCACGCTCTCCAGGGTCGCTGCCTGTTCAAATTCGCGGATACCTTATCTCCGGCGATAAGCGCATTTTCCGTAATCTGGAAATCGAACATACCGACACATGCGAAATCGGCCCCGTTTGCGAAGGCATATTCGAAGCCTTCGCTCGGATGGATAGCACCCGCCGCCAATACTTTGAAGGCGATCCACGGCTTTTCTACCTTCTTCATGAATTCGATAGTCCTCTCAGGGCTAACGGACCAGATATTATCGTGGTCGTAGGGGCTGCCGGTGTCGACGTTAAATTCCACTCTTTTCTCTTTCGGCGTAGCAGACCAATAATCGCCGTGGTGCAGGGTCTTCATGTAAAAATCAACGTCGATGCCTGCCTTTTCGACTGCAACAGGCACTTCTACCGAATGGCCTCCAATGCCGGCGATTAATCCTTTGCTCTTTATGAAATCGACAGCCTTTCCGAGCAGATCGACACGGCCGTTCTTGACGAAGCTGTCTCCGACGCCGCCCTGCACGTATGCTCCAATTGCTCCGTTATCAACAGCCTTTTGTATGTTGCTTGTCAAGTCGTTTGCCTTTGGGTGGGTCTGCGCAATCCACTGTATCTTTCCGCCCCTCTGATTCCAGAACTTGTTGAGGTACTTCGAGGATGCCGTGATTATTGCGTTTATCCCCTCCTGTTCACATTTCTCAAGAGTCTCCATTATCTTTTCTTCCGTGCTGTAAGCCAAAAACAAATCGCGCAGATAACTCAGATCTCTGCTGTGGGACCAGCCGCTAAACTGGTTACCGCCGATTATCAGCCTGCTTATCTGGACGTTGCCGATCCTTCCCGTGGGAAACGCATTAGCAGGCTCTTTCTGCTCCGTCACGGCCGAGCTTTTTGCCGTCGCCGCCGACCGAGCCGTCCGGGGAAAGCCGGTTGCGGTTGTGACTGCCGCTGAGCTGATAAGGGATTTTTTAAGTAACTGCCGGCGGTTCAGATGTCCTGCCATTTTACTGTCCTCTCGATTGCTGTTGAGCTTATTTTTCCAATTTTACTTATTCGAATCTTAGCAGATTCAGACCTGTTTTTGCATCGAATTTTCTCTCGGCGGACAGCCCTTCGATCTCGATAATCGTAACTTCAAGAATTAAAAACGCCTTCGTCCCGTCGCGCGGACAGCCGACCATCACTTGGTCCGCTTTACCGATAGCCGTATGAATATGCAGTTTCGGCCGCCCCTTGTCACTGTATATGGTTCCGACGCCGAGCACTTCGCCCGGCCCGGCAAACTTCTTGAATTCACCGACGACCGCAGGTTCTTCCTGCTTCGGCCCGACGACAACATTTGCCTCTCTGAAGCCGCCGGTGATAAAAACCGCCGCCGATTTGATGTTTTCAGCGGCTGCGATTTTGTGTACGCATTCGTAAAGGTCTTCGCTTTCGAATAACCTTGCCGCTATTATTCTGCCCGTTTTGCCGACTGCATATTCCATATACTAATCCCGGGAGCTGGTCGATACTGACAATATACTGATTTACTCTTGACTGCATTATTCTAACAAATCTTCGATAATATGCCATGGAACCCTGCTCAGTAATCCTGCAAGTAACCTTTGAAGTCCGTCATTCTTCTCGATGGGTCTTGATAGGTTATTGGTTTCGGATACAGCCATTCGACAATTCTGTCCTTTATCGAGTAGGCGAAAAAGTGGTTTCCCGCCGGATTATAATGACCGATGAAGTACCGCCTGAAGTAGTCATTGATACTTAGGTCGAAACTCTTGAAATCTTCGACGTGCACAAGATTCATATCGATATAATTAATGTCATTTTCATTCAGGAAATCTACAATTTCCCGGTCATATCTGTTTTGCCCCTGCAGAAGCGGCCTGGTCACACCATAGGGGTCGAATATAATGACCATCAATTTTTTGTCGTTAGTGCGAACAAATTCCTTCGCTTTGCCCAGGATATATTTTGTGGCTTCAAAAGAATACTTTTCCAGCAACCTGGCTACGGACGGACGCAGGTTGTCGCCGTCGAAGTCCACCGGGCATTTCAGATGCCTGCTCAATGTCTTTAACCGCCGAGTGGGTATCTCGCCGATTTGATTGTTCTTATACAGATACATCTGCAGCGCTAAATCATCCCTGAGAGCTTCATGCATCCAGTCGGGATCGGTCATTTTATAAAGGGATTTCGGGGTGGGCAGCAAGTTTTCCTTTTCCTCAAGCTTGCCCGTCTGCAAATCGATCTCTACATTCGACCAGAAATTTCCATGAAACATTCTTCCTGTGCCTTCCGTCCGGTTTGTCTTTTGATTCCAGCCTTTGATTAACATATAGCGGCATCGCAGCAGGCTTCTGATGTGGTCATCCCCCCATATATAGAGAATAACGTATTTCGCTCCCAGATCCGTCTTTTCCTCCCTGATCATCCGTCTGTACGCCTGGTAAACGCCAAGCCCACCCATCCCGAAATTCCTTACCGGCTCACCAAGATGACCGGCTAAATATTCCTGCCAGGTCTCACCGTCGCTTACCTGATGACACTGGGTAAAACTGTCGCCGTACGTGTTGATTCGGCATGGCCTGTCTTTGTACATGAATGAGGTTCGTGCCCCATTTGATTGGACGGTGGAAATTGTCGAACTGCCGTCCATCCCATCGTGCGGCATGTAATTGCCCAGGATATACCCGGTGTCCCGATCGAATTGGGCCCACGACATTTCGTTTAAGAAAACATCGATTTCTCTGCGGGCGGGCACGGTTTCTCTGATATACTCTTCGAACGATTTGGGCTCCCGCCCTTTAGCCTGCCCAAAGCAAACTGAACCTGCCAGAATAAGTAAGAACACGGTTCTCAGAATAACGTTTGGTTTCGTTTCCATAACGGCTCCTTTATCTCAGATATCCCTTGATAATCAGGCGATTGAAGAGTATAACAAAAAGGCAAAAACTTAAAAGGTCAAAGTAAAAAGTTAAGAGGTAAAAAGGAAATCAAGGTGCTTGTAGCGGCAAGGCCGGGATGTTAGCAGAGCAGTGAAACCGCATGATCGAGGTGGAACGATGAACGAGAACGATTCAATCAACAGGCGAAGTTTTTTGAAGGCTGTCGGCTTCGGTGCGGCGGCGCTGTTTGGTCCGGCGGGTTTGGGCCTCGAACAAGCAGCTTCGGCGGCACGAGGAAAGAGTAAGAAACTGAATTTCGTCTTCTTTCTTATTGACGATCTGGGCTGGACGGATTTGGGCTGCTACGGCAGCACTTTCTACGAGACGCCCAATATCGACAGGCTGGCGAGCGAAGGGATGCGGTTTACCGATGCGTACGCGGCGTGTCCGGTCTGCTCGCCGACGCGGGCGAGCATCGTTACTGGCAAGTACCCTGCGAGGCTGGGGATAACCCAGTGGATCGGCGGGCCGAACCAGCCGACTGCTTATCGACATTATCTGCCGCTCGAAGAGGTGACAATCGCCGAGGCATTAAAGCGGGCCGGCTACGCCACCGGCTTTGTCGGCAAGTGGCATCTGGCTACGAGAGAATCCGACCGGGCGAAATATTATCCCGACCGGCAGGGTTTCGACGTCAATATCGGCGGGGATTCTTCGGGCGCGCCGCCGACGTATTTCTATCCATACAAAAAGCGGAACCGGACATTGGAGACGATGCCCCCCGGCGGCGCAGAAGGCGAGTACCTGACAGACCGGCTGACCGACGAATCGCTCAAGTTCCTGGATGCGAACAAGGACAGGCCCTTTTTGCTTTACCTCTCGCACTACGCGGTGCACACGCCGATCGAGTCGAAGCAGATCCTGACGGACAAGTACAAATCCAAGGCCGAGAAGCTGCCCGAGACCGGCGGGCCGAAGTTTGCTCCCGTATATGGTCGTTACAAGACCCGAATGGTCCAGGACAATCCGGCTTATGACGGGATGGTGCAGAGCGTGGACGAGAGCGTCGGACGGGTGACCAGCAAGCTGGCCGAGCTGGGTGTGGCCGGCAATACGGCGATTATTTTCATGTCCGACAACGGCGGGCTCTCCACCGTGGCGCGGGAGGGGCCGACGTGCAATCTGCCGCTGCGTGCCGGCAAGGGATGGCTGTACGAAGGTGGGATCCGCGAGCCGATGATTATCAAGTGGCCCGGCGTGGTTCGGCCCGGCGGCGTCTGCAGCGAGCCGGTTACCAGCACGGACTTCTATCCGACCATGCTGCAGATGGCGGGCCTGCCTCTTACGCCCAAACAGCACGTTGACGGCGTGAGTATGGTGCCGCTGCTGAAGGGCACGGGCAGGCTGGATCGAAAGGCCATCTACTGGCATTACCCCCACTACCACGGAAGCGGCAACAAGCCCAGCGGTGCAGTTCGCGCCGGCGATTACAAGCTCATCGAATGGTACGAGGACGAAAGTATCGAATTGTACAATCTGAAAGACGATTTAGGCGAAAAGAATGACCTGGCGGCAAGTATGCCGGAAAAGGCGGCCGAGCTTCGCGGGCTGCTGCACCGATGGCTCAGGCAAACGAAGGCAACAGTGCCGACGCCGGAGCAGTTGAAGGATTTCAGGAAGAAGGCGTAGCCTCTGTACGGCAGGGAAATCGAATGAAAGAGTATAAAGTGGAAACAAAGAGAGTATCTCAGGCTATATCTATTGTACTGGTTTATGCCGCGCTCGCTTGTCTGGCTGCCGGGGCTTTGGGTGCGGAAGCGACGGTGGTGACGTACCCGGCGCCGGACGGCGCCGAGCTGGCGGACGATTTTGTCGTAAAGATCGACGGTAAAGAAACGGCCGTTTACGATTCGAAAGTGGCGGCGTTTGCGTATTTCTCGTTCGAAGGCAAGGTAACGGTTTCGGTGATACCCGGCAGAGATGTCGAGACGGTCGATATTCGGCCGAAGAGACGCGGTATCGCCTGCTCGATTAAAGGCAGAGCCGTCAGCTTCCAACTGGATCGGCCCTGCAACCTGAGCATCGAGATAAACGCCGATATCAAACGGCCGTTGTTTCTTTTCGCGAATCCGCTCGAACAGAACCCGCCGGAGCCGGGCGATGAGAATGTCCGGTACTTCGAGGGCGGCAGGATTCACCATGCCGGCGAGATAAAACTGGGCAGCGGAGAAACAATTTATATAGCCGGCGGGGCGATTGTCCGGGGCAGGATAAGAGCCGAAGGAGTTGAAAATGCGCGCGTTACCGGCCGGGGCATCCTGGACGGCAGCGGCCGGGATTACAAAACGCAAATGGTCAAGCTGTCCGGCTGCTCCGACGTGGAATTGAACGGGATCATCGTTTTCAACAGCTTCGGCTGGACGCTCGTGCCGGTTAAGTCGGATAATGTCAGGTTCGCCAACGTCAAAGTCGTCGGCTGGCGTGACAACGACGACGGCGTGGATATCGTCGGCTGCACGAATCTGAGCATCGAGAGCTGCTTTTTGAGAACCAAAGACGATTGTATCGCCGTGAAGGCCTCTCCCGGATATTTCGAGGAGGGCGAAAGCGGGCTGCGCAACGTCCGGAACGTCCGGGTTATCGACTCGGTCCTGTGGAATGCCGAGTGGGGTAACGCGATGGAAATCGGCTTCGAGCTCCAGACCAGGAGTGTCAGCGACATCCTGTTCAGCAACTGCGACATCATTCACGTCGAGCGGGGCGGAACGTTTACGATTCACAACGGCGATTTCGCCACGGTCGAAAATATCCGTTTCGAAGACATTCGAGTCGAGGACTCGCGGGAGAAGCTGATTGAGCTGCGAGTGGGGCTGTCGATATACAGCGGGGACTGCCCGTGGGAGCTGCACCGCCAAAATCCGCAGCGCAAGAGAAGTCCGCTGGGCCAGTGGGTCCGCCCCCAGGCAGATAAAGTACAGGAATTTGCGGCTAAACGCGGGCATATCAGGAATATTTATTTTAAGGACATCGCCGTTACAGGACTGAAGCTTCCCAAATCGTATTTAATCGGATATAATGACGCCCACAGCGTTGAGAACGTGGTTATTGAGAACCTGCGTTTTAACGGCGTCCGGATACCGGGCGCCGAAGCCGGCGGCTTTACGATAGAGAAGGCGAAAAAAGTACTATTCGCCGAATCGAACGATATTAGATAATTAGTCGGCAGGTTTGGAGCCTGCCTCGAATGCAGATGTAGTTAGTAGGAAAGAAACAGAAAGGTAGAGATGGCGACATATAAGATTGCAGTAATGCCGGGCGACGGTACCGGGCCGGAAGTTACGGCCGAAGCGGTAAAAGTAATAAAAGCCGCTGCGGCTAAATTTAATTTCAAACTCGATATGACCGAGTTCGATTTCGGCGGCGAGAGATATAAAAAGACCGGCGAAACCCTGCCGGACAGCGGCGTCGAAGAGCTTCGCAAATTCGATGCTATTCTGTTGGGAGCAATCGGGCACCCGGACGTGGCGCCGGGAATCCTCGAAAAAGGCATTCTGCTAAAGGCCCGCTTCGAGCTGGACCAGTATATCAATCTGCGCCCGGTCAAGCTCTATCCGGGAGTTGAGACACCTATTAAGGACAAGGGCCCTGAAGATGTCGACTTCGTGGTCGTTCGCGAGAATACCGGCGACCTCTACACCGGCACGGGCGGCTTTACAATGAAAGGAACGCCGCAGGAAGTGGCAGTGCAGTCAGCCGTCTATAACCGCTTTCAGGTAGACCGCTGTCTCAAGTACGCATTCGAGTACGCACGTAAGCACGGCAAGAAGACACGCGGCAAAGGCAAGGAGAACACGCTTGCCCTTTGCGGCAAGACAAACGTGCTTACATTTGTCTACGATTTGTGGGAGCGTGCCTTCCACGAGATGGGCAAAGCCGAGTATCCGGAGATTCGAAGAGATTATTACCACGTCGATGCCACCTGTATGTGGATGGTCAAGAATCCCGAATGGTTCGACGTGATTGTCACCGGCAACATGTTCGGCGATATCATCACCGATCTCGGCGCGATGGTCCAGGGCGGCATGGGCATAGCGGCCGGCGGAAATATCAATCCCGAGGGTGTCAGCATGTTCGAGCCTATCGGAGGAAGCGCGCCGAAATATACCGGTAAAGGCGTCATCAATCCGTTGGCGGCGATTTGTGCCGGACAGATGATGCTCGAAACCCTCGGCGAACAAGAAGCCGGCAAGTGCATCGAGGACGCCGTAAAGTTCACCACCGCCAACAAGCTCAAGTCGATGCAGGCAGGCCGAATGGGATACTCGACCAGCGAAGTCGGAGATTTAGTCGCCGAGTTAGTGACAGGTTGATTAATGCCAGCGAATCTGACACCGGAATACTTTAAGGCTGAGAAGTGGTACAAAAGCGCCGCGACGAACGAGGAGCGAATCCTCGCGCTCGAGCGGATGCTGGCCGTGATGCCCAAACACAAGGGCACGGACCACTTGAAGGCCGACCTGCGAAAGAAACTCAGCAGACTGAAAGACGCCGGCACACAAAAAAAGAGCAGCTCGCACGTCGATATTTTTCACGTGCCCCGGGGCGGCGCCGGCCAGATCGTTCTTATTGGAACGCCCAACTGCGGCAAGAGTTCAATCGTCGCCGCCCTGACTAACGCCAAGGTCAACGTGGCGGATTTTCCGTACGCTACAAACGGGCCGGTGCCGGGGATGGTGACGTTCGAGGACATTCAGATTCAACTGATCGATATGCCGCCGATTACAGCCGATTATATCGCGCCGGGCCAGGTCGGAACGTACCGCAACTGCGACTTGATTGCGATTGTCATCGACCTTTCCGGCGACTTAGCCGAGCAGTTGGGCGTATGTATGGACTTTCTGGAATCGAGGAACCTGCTCATCGACGCCGACACCCCTGCCTCCGACGACCAGGGCAACGCTCTTGCCAAGGAAACGTTCTGCATCTGCACAAAATCCGATATTGCCGAAGCCGGAGCATTCGAAGACTTAAAGCAGTTGTGTGAGCGTCCGCTGGCATTCATCGAGATTTCCGCCGTGACCGGCACGGGTCTTGAGGAACTCGCCGGCGTGTTCTATCGTCTGTTAAAAATAATCCGAGTTTACGCCAAGCCGCCCGGCAAGCCAGCCGACATGGCCGAGCCGTTCACACTGCCGGCCGGCTCGACCGTAATGGACCTGGCCACCGACATTCACCGGGAACTGGCCGAAAAGCTAAAATCAGCAAGAATCTGGGGCACCGGCGTCTACGACGGACAAAACGTCCAGCGAAACCACGTCCTGAACGACAAAGACATTATTGAATTGCATTTCTCCTGATTCGGCTTAGAATGTTTGTGATTGGATTTTCGCTCGCTGCTTGCGGGAGCGAAAAAGGGGTTTGGAGTAAATTGGAAAGGAGATTTAAAATGTTAAGAGCACGTTTTGTTTTTACCGGTTTATTTGCAGTCGTGGTACTGGCCGGAGCTTTTGCGCCGGCGGTTGCAGTCGGCTCCGAATATGCCGTGACGATCGACGCCGGCAAGACCGGCGAGCCGATTTCCAAATTCATCTACGGCCAGTTCATCGAGCACCTTGGGCGATGTATCTACGGCGGCATTTGGGCCGAGATGCTCGAAGACCGCAAGTTCTATTTTCCTGTCACTGAGAATTACGATCCCTATCGCGGCACGCGGGCCGTCTCGAAAGACAGTCCGTTTGCGGTAGTGGGTGCCTCGCCCTGGCAAATCATCGGGCCGGCCGGTTCGGTGACGATGGTTAAGGAAGATTCCTTCGTCGGCGAGCACACGCCGCTGATCAAGCCGGGCGGCGGTATCCGCCAGCTCGATTTGGGATTGGTTAAAAATAAAAAATACGTCGGTTATATCTATCTCAAGCCGCAGGGGCAAAATACGAACGTCTCGATATCTCTTCTCTGGGGCGATGGGCCCGAACAGCACGAATCCGTTCAGACCTTGGTTGTTGCGAATGACTACGCCAAGTATCCCTTCGAGTTCACCGCCGGCACCGATACGGTCAAGGGAAAGCTTCAGATTGAGGTTACTCAGGGCCCGTGCTTTATCGGCACCGTCTCGCTGATGCCGGCCGACAACATCGAAGGCATGCGCGCCGATACGCTGGAGCTGCTAATAGAGCTGAACGCCCCGATGTACCGCTGGCCCGGCGGAAACTTCGTCAGCGGCTACGATTGGCGGGATGGTATCGGCCCTCGTGACAAACGGCCGCCCCGCAGAAATCCCGCCTGGACCGGGGTTGAGCACAATGATTTCGGCTTCAATGAATTCATACGTTTCTGCCGCCTTGTCAAAGCCGAACCGATGGTGACCGTCAATACCGGTTTCGGGGATGCCTATTCGGCGGCGGCCCAGCTCGAATACTCCAACGGTTCGACCGATACGCTCATGGGCGCTGCAAGGGCCAAAAACAGGATGCCGGAACCATTCGGCGTTCGCTACTGGGCCATCGGTAACGAAATGTTCGGCCGCTGGCAACTCGGGTATATGAGCCTCAATCATTATGTCCGCAAACACAACTGGGTCGTGGATAAGATGCGCGAGGTGGACCCGGATATCGTGCCGATAGCTTCGGGCAATGCGGGCGAGTGGAGCGAAGGACTGCTGAAGAACTGCACCGATCATATTGACCTTATCGCCGAGCATTTCTATGTCCAGGAGAAGTCCGACCTTGTGGAGCATACCGCCCAGATCGCCGAGAATATCAAGCGAAAGGTCGAGTTCCACAAGCAGCTTCGTAAAAAACTGGATGAGCTGGAAGGCAGGGATATTAAAATCGCCATGACCGAGTGGAACTACTGGTACGGCCGGCATGAATTTGGCGAGCTGGGCACCCATTACTTCCACAAAGACGGGCTTGGAATCGCCAAAGGACTGCACGAATATTTCCGGCATTCGGACATCATTTTCCTGGCAAACTACGCCCAGACGGTCAACGTCATCGGCTGCATCAAGACCAGCAAAACCGACGCCGCCTTCGAGACGACCGGCCTGGTTTTGAAAATGTACGGCAACAATTTCGGCACCATTCCGGCCGCTGTCACCGGCGATGTTAAGCCGCTCGACGTCGCGGCAGCATGGACCGATGGTCGTGACGCTTTAACCATCGGCATCGTGAATCCCACGAAACAGCGGCACGAGCTGGCGATGGACCTGAAGGGCGCTCGGCTGACCGGCTCCGGCAGGCTCGGGCTGATAGCGCACTCGGACCCGATGGCTTACAACGAGCCCGGCGAAGAACCCAAAGTGGCAATCGAAGAAAAGCCGGTAACAGGCGTCTCCGGCAAATTGAATGTGCCGCCGCTGAGCATCAGCCTGTATAAACTGGCAACGAAGAATTAGAATTTGTTTTTAAAGGATAGATACGAATATGGAATGCAACAAGGAACAAAATCTCAAGAATTGCAACTGCACGTATCCGGGCTGTGACAAAAAGGGTGTGTGCTGTGAGTGTTTAAGCTATCATTTGGGTATGAAGCAACTGCCCGGCTGCTGTTTTCCGGACGATGTCGAGAGAACCTACGATCGCAGCTTCAGGGCATTCGCCAGGGCATGGAAATTATAAATCTAAATTCTTCATAAAAACTTGAAGTACATTTTTCGTATACGGATGATCGGAACTGGTGAGAATCGAGTTCTGGAAAGGATTTTTTAAGCGTTTAGATGATACATGTTCGGGTTATGGCATTACCTTTGGAGCTGCACCGCCAAGATAAAATTCCTGAGAAGGAGACCAAAACAATGAAGACCCGCCGTGATTTCCTGAAGAGCCTGATGATAGGGGCCGTCGCGGGCCTTAGTCCATCGGCCGGGCACGCAAAGTCTGCCGTCGATCAGAGGCGAAAGCCCAATGTCGTGCTGATAGTCTGCGACGATCTCAACGACTACGTCACCGGTATGGCGGGACATCCTCAGGCGCGGACACCACATATCGCCAGACTTGCTCAATCGGGAGTGGCTTTCAAACGGGCTTACAGCAACAATCCTATCTGCGCCCCATCGCGATCCAGCTTTCTGACCGGCATCTACCCACACACTTCGAAAAACCTGTTCTGGGACAAATGGTACGAAAATCCCGTGCTCAAGAATTCCAGGACCATCATGGAACACTTTGGCGATAACGGCTATCACGTCGCCGGCTCGGGCAAGCTTATGCATCACCATCGGCCTTCGGAATGGAGCGAGTTCAAGCATAAGGCCGACTACGGCCCCTTTGTTTACGACGGCAAGGAAAGGGTCGCCCACCCGTCAGTACCTCAACCCTTCCAGGGTATCGGACATGTTGACGGTTCCTTTGCTCCCTTGTCGGATCCGCCATATGGACCAAACGCCAAGGGCAACAAGGGCTGGATATACGGCACATGGGGTAAGGTGGAAAAGTACAATTACGTTGACGAGGACAACCGTGACCCTACTCCCGATGAACGCAATGCAGAGTGGGCGGAAAAAAAGATAAATGAGTTTGCGAAACAGAAAAAAGGCAGACCGTTTTTCCTGGGTGTCGGTTTTATCCGGCCGCATACTCCGCTCCACGTACCCAAGCGCTTCTTCGACATGTTCCCGAAGGATTCCGTCAAAGTGCCCGTGATCAAGCCCGACGACGCCGAAGACTGTCACTATGAGGACGTCTATGACAGCAGTGTAAAGGGCTTGAAGTACTTTCGCCTGCTCAAAGAATCTTATCCGGACCTCGATTCTGCGCTAAAAGCGTTCACTCAGGCATATCTCGCCAGTGTAGCCGCTGTTGACGAATGTATTGGTCGGGTAATCGAAGCGGTTGATAAGAGCCCTTTTAAAGATAATACCATCATCGTCGTCACGAGCGACCACGGCTGGAACATGGGCGAGAAGGACTACCTTTTCAAGAACTCGCTCTGGGAGGAAAGCACACGCGTGCCTCTTATCTTCCGAGCGCCAGGAGTAACAGCGCCCGGCGGCATCGCGGAACACCCTGTTTCACTGATTGATATCTATCCAACACTCATTGACCTCTGTGGACTCGAAGGCGACACGAGGAAGAACAACAAAGGCGCCAAGCCGGACGGCTACAGTCTCCGCCCCTTCCTCGAAAAACCGAAGTCCGGGACCTGGAACGGACCCGATGCTGCGTTGACGATGATCTATGCGGGTAAAGAGACGGGAAATGATCCGGCCAGGCAGCATTGGTCCGTCCGGACACGCAGGTGGCGTTATATTCTATACAACAATGGCAGCGAGGAACTTTACGATCACGACGCTGACCCTTACGAATGGATCAATTTGTGCGGCGAGCGGCGTTATGAGAAGGCAAAAGCGGATATGAAGGCCCGGCTCTTCCGTATGACCGGCCGGTAGGAAAACCTGACAGGTGGAAGAAGCAAGGATACAAAATGTTATGTGGGAAATTTTGCAAAACTCTTGTTATATGGGAAATCCCGGTTAAGCGTTTATATGGCAAATGTTGGATTGATGCACCAAACGCTTGATTACGGCTCGGGATCAAAGGAGTGTCTATGAATTCGGGTATTCTGTCACGACGTGGTTTTCTAAAAGGTCTATGTGCAGGATCGTTGACCCTGGCGGGATGTGGTTCACGATTGGCCGGCACCCGCGGGGCGGGGAAAAGACCCAACGTAATCCTCGTGATGACCGACGACCAGGGCTACGGCGATCTCGGCGCCACGGGCAACAACCTCATCCGAACCCCCAATATCGACGCGATGGCACGCCGCAGCGGCTCAATGGAGAATTTCTACGTATCTTCCGTATGTGCTCCCACCCGCGCGTGCCTTATGACCGGCCGGTACAACTACCGCACCCGCGTGGTCGATACCTGGGTCGGCAGGGCTATGATGGAGCCGGAAGAGACCACCATCGCTGAAATCCTCCGCGACGCAGGATACGAAACCGGCATCTTCGGCAAATGGCACCTCGGCGACAATTACCCCATGCGCCCGATGGATCAGGGCTTCACCGAATCCGTCGTACACCGCGGCGGCGGTATAGGTCAGCCCGCCGATCCGCCCGGAGGCGAAGGCAAATACACCGACCCGATCCTCATGGACAACGGCCAACCGAAGCAATTCAAGGGCTACTGCACCGATGTATATTTCGGCAGAGCGATGAGCTGGATGTCGAAATGCTCGGCCCAATCGAAGAGTTTCTTTGCCTACATCCCCACAAACGCGCCACACGGCCCGTTCGGCGATGTCCCCGAAGAACTCTACGAAAAATACAAAGCGATGGACCTGAGCAACCGGAACTTCCCGCAGGAGACGGGGCATAAACTTCCCGACGACGACGATCCCGACAAGCGGGCCCGAATATTCGCAATGATCACCAACATCGACGACAACATGGGCAAACTCTTCGCCAAACTCGAGAAACTCGGCATCACAGAGAACACCATCGTTATATTCATGGTCGACAACGGCCCGAACGGTCGGCGATACGTCGCCGGCTTCAAAGGCATGAAAAGCCACGTCCACGAGGGCGGTATCCGTTCGCCGTTCTTCTTCCAGTGGCCGGCCGTCGTCAGAGCAGGAACATCTTCGGACCGAATCGCCGCCCACATCGACGTGCTGCCTACAATCCTCGAAGCCTGCGGCGTACCGAAACCGAAGGGGCTCGAGCTCGACGGCAGAAGCATCCTGCCGCTGCTGCAGGGCAAAAAGATTGCATGGCGCGACCGCACCATCTACATCCAGTCGCACCGCGGCGATGAACCCATCCTTTACCACCATTTCGCCGCAAGGAACCAGCGATGGAAGCTGCTCCACGGCAGCGGATTCGGACGCGAAAACTTCGAGGGCGAGCCGAAATTTGAACTCTACGATATGGTTGCCGATCCGCTCGAACAAAACGACCTGGCAGCCCGGCGACCCGATGTCGTCAAGACGATGCGAGAACAGTACGAGGCATGGTTCGCCGCCGTCAGCGGCACCAGAGACGACAACTACGCGCCGCCCCGCATCCATATCGGCACCATCCATGAAAATCCGGTTGTTCTTACGCGGCAGGACTGGCGACACGCGAAAGGTCGCCCCTGGGCGGCCGATTCCAACGGTTACTGGGAACTCTACGCCGCCAGGGCCGGCAAATACGATATCAAGATCGATTTCCCCGTCGCAGAAACCGACGGCGAACTAATGCTTGAAGTCTCAGGTCGCAAAACCGGCCGGACTATCGACAAAAGCGAGACCTCGGCTAAGCTCACAGGTGTGCCCATCGACAAAGGTCCCACCCGCCTGATGGCAACACTCACCCTCGCCGAGGTTACTAAAGGTCCCTGGCACGTGAACATAAGCTGGTAAATTTTAAATATCAGGTAAAACTATGACCAGAGCTAAAGCAAACACGACTGTAAACAATAAATTAACGAGACGGTCTTTTGTTGGAGGTATTGCTGCTGCTGCGGTTGGACTCGGTCGAGGTGATTTGTTTGCGAAGAATACGCCTTTGATGAAGGCCGATAGGCCTCGGCCGAATGTGCTTCTTATCGTTGCGGACCAGCATAATGCGGACGTCATGGGAAATGCGGGGCGTCCGGTTGTCAAGACGCCGTGGCTGGATCGGCTGGCCGCCAATGGTGTGAGGTTCGAGCGCGCCTATTGCCAGGACGGGATATGCGTGCCGTCGCGGACCTCTTTTATGACGGGTCTTTACCCTCGCACGACCGGGTGTCTGGACAATCCCAACAAACCGCCTTACAATGACAGGTTATTTCCGCTGCAACAGATTTTTCAGAGCAACGGTTACAGGACGGGTTGTTTCGGCAAGCGGCATCTTCCCAATATCGGCGAGTTTGCTCTGGGCTGGGACCGCTCGGCGACCACGATTAATCCCAAACAGGATCCTTCCGACGAGAGCTATATCGACTGGGTGACGCAGCGCGGGCAGTTGGATGCGCACAAGCGCGATTTCGGAGGAAGTCACGGTGCCGACCTGATGTCGCACATTACCGAGGTGCGCGAAGAAAACCGCACATCGACCTATGCAACCGACAAGGCGCTGGAGTTCCTGACCGAATGCAGGGACCGGGGCAAGCCGTTCTTCTGCTGGACGAGCTACATCTTTCCACACCAGCCTTACACGCCTCTCAAGAAATGGGCGGACATGTACCCGCCGGAAAAAATCGAACTGCCCGAGAGTGTGAGCGAGCCATTGGAAAACCTGCCGCTTGAGATGCAGAACTGGCGGCGCAACACCAGGCGGCCCTGGAACCTGGCTGCGGCGGCGAAGGACCATGACCTGTACCGACGCTACGTGGCCTATTATTACGCCCTTACGAGCGAGGTGGACGCGTGCGTAGGGCGGCTCATGGACGGACTGGAGAGGATGGGGCTGAGCGAGAACACAATCGTGATTTACACCGCGGACCACGGCGACTTCGTCGCGGCGCACGGGATGGTGGAAAAATGCGCGCTGGGCCACAACGTTTACGAAGACACGCTGCGCGTCCCTCTTATCGTCTCCTGGCCGAAGCGTTTTCTCGAAGGCGCCGTCAACAAAAGCCTGATCGAATTGGTCGATCTCTATCCGACCGTGATTGATTTATTGGATTTGAAGCGCCCGAAGGACGCTCCCGAACTTCCCGGCAAATCGCTGATCTCCTCGCTGAGAGAAAACAAATCCACGCACCGCAAGTACGCCGTCTCGGAAAACTGGAGCCAGACGACGATGATTACCGAACGCTACAAACTGGGCGTCTGGATCGATCCCGGCCCCATCGACAAATACAAAAGGCGCGACAACCGGCAACGGTTTGGCGACCAACTTTTCGACCGCGAAAAAGACCCGTACGAAATTCACAATGTGATCGACAAGCCCGAGTACGCCAAAGTTCAAAAGCAGCTTAGAAAGTATTTAGACGATTTTACGTCGAAAGTGCCGGCGACAGGCAAAATGGAATTCATTAGACGAACACAAGGCAAAAAGCACACTAAAACTTAGCAGGGCATCGAAAAACCATACCTTCAGCAGCCGGATAATGACATTTCGATTGTTAAACTGAAAAATCTGAAAACCCCGGCAGAGAGACTTAAGTTTTCAACATGATTCCGCGTAAAGTAACTGGTGAAAATATTTTCAGAATGAAGTTGGGAATCTTGATTTTTCGAGGCCGATTTGATATCCTGTTAGAAGGCAGGCCCGTCGGTGTAGCTGAGCAATGGTATTAAATGTTATGTGGTAAATGCCGGATGAAACAAAACATCAAACCAATTACCAAACAACTGTTAATTGCGGCATTCATCCTTACCTTAGTCACCGCATTGTCCTTCGGCATCCGCCAGGTCCGCTTTAGCATCCACCGGGCTAAAACTGCCGAAAGCACTGCCGGCGCCGACACCGGCAAGACTTCCACTTCTGCTCGTTCTTCGAATATTGAGGAAAAAACCCAATCCGAGCGGTCCTTTTGGGCCAACGCCGAACCGGACGATTACCTGGCCGACTCATACACGGCCGAGGCCGAACAGGACGATTACTCCGCCGACTCATACACAGTAGATATCGAACCTGATCAACAGTACGCCAAAGCATCGGCTTCGGGTAAGAAAACGCCCTTCGACGGTTATTCCAAGACCAAATCGTTCAAGGGCGGCTATGTCAAGTCAGGAGGCTCGAAAGGTCTGGAAAAAATATCCCTGGATGGCAACGAGGATCTCTATCTCACCGCAGAGGGCGAGACCTGGTATGTCAGTGAACAGCCCGACGGCTCAACCACCAAGATGCAGCTCGAAGAGGAAGTCGACGGCGAGATCGACATTGTCGATGACGGCAAAGATTATTGAATATCCCGGCAACGGCGAAGCCCACAAATATAAATAAACACACGCCGGGCGATTACTCCGGCCCGGCGTGCGGGATCTTCGACTATCTTAGCGTTTGGTTAGCGTGAAAAGCATTACTCCGCCGCCTGAATCGAAGTATGTCGGGCGGTACAGCGAGCCCGGCTCGCTGGCGGCCAGGGTCAGCTTTTTTTTACCCTCCAGCTTGTAGATACTAAGCGCGGTTTCACCGACGTACTCCGACATCGAGCACTTTTCTATCTTAAACTCGGCCTGCTTCGGATTCGTTTTGTCGTTTATTGTTACTGTGCCCGAATAGAACGTGTAATCCGGTCCTTTTACCTCTACTTTGCCTTTTGAAATAACGAAAGTCCAAACGTCGCCGTAACTTCCGGCGTCCGAGCCGACCCAGGTTCCTTCGAGCTCGGAGCCCATGTCGGCTTTCTGTACGGCGTCTGCTTTTTGGCGTTTGAACGTTGTTTCTCCCCTGGCAGAAGAGGAGCGATAGCCGGACTCGACCGAATATTCCTTAACCTTGAAGCTGTCGTTGTTTATCTTAACGAAGACCATGTCCATCGTTTCGGAACCGCCATACGGTTCAAGGCGCTTATTCCTGTTGACTGCGCCTTCGTAGTCCTCGGTCCAGGTGCCGTTCCACGTGCCGCCCATGTTGTCGGCCCCGATCTGGATAATTTCTTCGCGGGGCTGCACGAACATAATCATGCCGTGATACTTGAAATCGCCCATCTTGAGGTTTACGCGCATGGCATACTTATCGAGTATCCATCTATACTCAAGCTCGACTTGCTGGCCGTCGTCGCTGGTGGCCGCCCAGTTGCCGATCAACCAGTCATAGCCGTACTCGGCGACAAAATCCCCGAGCTTGTCCTGCGCCCGGCTTTCGACCGCAAAGACAGTCAAAAGCACTGCAATTACCAAAAAAATGTTTCTCATTCTCATTTGTTCTCCTTTCTTTCATTACGATTCGAGTGTTGCAAGACGAATATGCAACACAATTCTAACGGACAGACAAAAATGCCTTTTTTCTAAAGTCAGATACCCTCAACCAATCAATGTCGTATCTATTGCCTTATATTATCTTGATATGGCTCTCAGAATCAACTGTCTTTGTCGTAATAGACCAAATATTCTCCTTCGTGGTTGCTGGGCGTCAGGTGATTGAACTTGACAAAACGACAGGCCCCATCCAGATAACCGACCACCAAACCATCCGGTTTCGGATTAAAAGGAACACCTTGATTCCAGAGAAACTGCCCCCGAACATGCGAAGCATACCATGTCGGCCAGGGACCGGTGGATCCTACGGCATCATATCGGTTGTAACAGAAACACGTTGCCAGGGTTTTGGAGGTGGGTCGGTCCGAGATCTTCCGCGCGGTGATATACTCCCGGCCTGTGTCCGGATCCTTCCAGCGACCGCGTGCACCCCAGTAGATCCAGCCAATCTGGAATACCTGCGTGTACTGTGGTGACGGCTGGCGAGGTTCCAGCCAGTCCTCTTTTGCCTCGAAGTATTTACGCGCCGTCTCACAGGTTGCATGTTCGTCGGTAAGGCCGTAACCTTCTCCCAGGTGCCTCATGGTCTCGGCATTGACCAGGGCCATCTGATCGGCCCTGTCCCAGGAGGCGACATATCCGGGGGCCGTTCGATCAATAATACTGCCGATGGGTAAGGCATCGTCAAAATCCCCGGCGTACATGAACATGGCCGCTCCGCCTTGATGAAGGTTGTTCTGACATACGGCCCGGCGAGCCTGTTCTTTGACCCTCTGCAGGCTGGGCAGCAGTATTGCCAGTAAGACTGCGATTATTGAAATCACCACCAGCAGTTCTATAAGTGTAAAACCGAACCTTCGTTTCCTGAAGCTGCTGAATCCAGTTTTCATTTTGCTAAACCTTGTCATTGTCCAAAAGAACATATCGCTCACAGAATCATTTGATGAATATATACAAAATCAGTGTGACTATTAAACCATTTATTCCGGCCCGCGTTTTCTTATCACGTAGGTCTTCATTTTCCGGTTCTCTTCGGTGAAAGTTACACCGAAATGGTCTTTGAACCACTCCTTCGCCAGCTTGAGTCCTTCGTCGCCGGGCCAGAAGGCTCTCTCGGAGCTGACCGGGCCTTCGATTTTGGTTTCATCGACGATGACGAGCTTCTTGTTGTCGTCCTCGATGTCCTTGTTCTGATGGTAGGCTAAGTTGTTCAGCAAGCTTGCCATCGAGAAGCCGGCCCTCGCTGAAGCCGATGTCATACCTACTTTAGATTGTTTTGTCGCATCATAGCGAAAGGGGGCTTTGACCTCCTTAGCGTCCTTGAGCGAGCGGCCATCGTACCTGGCAACGAGAACCGTCCTCGATTCGCCTTCTTCGACCACCAGTTCCATACCGAACAGGCCGAGGACGTACGCCGCTCGTTCAAGAGGCGTGATTCCGTCCTTGTAAATCAGATCGGCCATCAATGTCTGCCCGGCGGCATCCTCCTCGATGCGAGTGGGGACCATCTCATAAGGCAGGATATCGCCGTGGTATTTCAAAGAAGTGCCAAGAGTACTGACCGGGTAATTGATCGGCAGGACTTTATAGTCCTCATGGCTGGGGAGCACATTTGACACACCGATCAAATATATCGCTTCATGGTTGGGTCTTTCAAGCAGCTCCATTTTTTCGGGCAGCGGATGTGTCTGATAGTAATCGGAAATTTCTTTAAGTCGTTGCTCGGCGGCCTGTTGAGCTTTCCGATTGGCGGCCGTTCGTTTGGCTCTTTCCAGAATACGCTCGTATTCTTTTCGCTGGGAGATATCGAAGCCGAGGATTTGACTAATCTGCTCGACTGTTAGCTCCGCCTCACTGATCAGGGAATCGGCGATGAATTCTATGAAGCGGGGATAATATCGCTCGTCGGATTTTTCAGGCGACATCTCATCAATGGCGTCGATCCGTCTAAAAAGTTCTGCGGCTTCATCGACGCGTCCGGTCCGGGCCAGAGCGATGAGGTATTCCCTGAAGCTATATCGCGATTCTCTTTCCGGCTTTTCGAAGATGATCGGGGTGAGGACCTGGCCGATTTTGATGACTTCTTCGTCATTCTTTTGTTTGTAGGTCAGACGCATTCGGAAGAAAAGTAAGCTCTTATTGCCAGGCTGCTCGGTCCAGTCAGGGATCGTTTGGACCAGGCGATTCAGCCTCTCGGCGTGCTCCGAGCCGAAGAGTTTGTAGGCCAGCGAGATCTTCAGGCTCAGGATGTCGGCGTAGTTCGAGCCGAAAAGATCGGGAAAAGGAGAATTTTGCTCCCATTCAGTTAGTTCAACAGTACCGATAAGTTCGGATTTTGTGTTCGGATTGTAATCCTCCACTTCACAGAATAGCGTAATCCTGGTTGGCTTTCTGTCATCGAACGGGAAGTCGATGGGAACGAAAATATCGTATGATACGTCGCCTTTGAGACGATGACCCCCGCCGACACTGAAGTAAGTTCGTCCGAGATCGTCCTCGATTCGTGAGAAACCATGGAAGGGATTGCCGTTAGGTAAGAGATTTCGGCCCTTGTCGGCAGTGACCCAGAAGGCGCCGTCTTCGGTCATACCGGCTTGTTTTATCACGGGCATGTGATAGCCTGATTTTTTGAACATGTCCTCCGGCGTGATTTGTTTTCCGCCGGGGTCTTTGAGGAATGCGTACGCGAAGTTCACTCTGCTGGTAGTCTGCTCAGAGGACATGAACTGCTCGAAGGCATTCGGATCGAAGAATTCGTCGGATTGTTCCCTGGAATACTCGAAGACGGCGTCGGTTGTTTCACCGTCCCGCGGATCCCATACTCTGATGCGCACGGGAAGACGGCTTTCCCTCAGTGCCCAGATGCGGACCCATTCAGGCGTACCGGGTATCTCGACGTCAAAGACAACTATATCCCGCGAGATAACCGCATCCGGATTGACCAACGGAGTCACATCCTGCATCGTACCGCCGAACATGACCCGAATGATAGAATCGAGCGAGAACTCGTCTGCTTGACCAACTTTCTTAAGAAAGAAAGCGGCTTGTTCATCTACATCGATCCGTTTGCGCGTCCGGATATCAAAAGAGCCGGAGATCTCGCCGTGACTACCAAAAACCACCTGTGTTCCAACGCGCAGCCGAGTTTTACCAGCCCGGCTCATCCACAACTCCATCTGCTTCGGTTCCGAGGTGGCATCTTCCTTGATATATATGGAAGCGCTGAAGAATGGTACGGAGCGGAATTTCTCGACGACATCCGCCCAAGCGACGGTTGAGCCGAAGAATTGATGTGTGCCGATGACCGCCGCTATTATTATCACGGCTGCTGCGAATAGTCTAGTGATCGGGCTTTTTACTATTATTCTCCGGATTGCGGCCCCTCCGTCGGCCTGGTTCTTCTCTCTTAATTTTTCCAGATGCTCCCGCGCTCCGGCGAGGATTCTGTTATCCGCTCCGGCGGTAGTTTTAGCAGCCGATTTGTTTATCAATTCTTTGATTTTATCTTCAGGATTCATTTTTTGCCTCATTATCTGTGGCATGTTTTTCGAAAATTATCCTCAACTTGTCGAGTCCATACCGATACCTGCTCTTGGCGGTATTGGCCGAAATGCCGAGTGACCTGCCGATTGTCCTGAACGGCATCCCAGCCTGAAAATGCAGCATGATTACCTCCCGCTGCTCGTACGGTAGTTGCCCCATCGCACTGCTCAATTGCTGCAATTGCTCGTTGTACATAATCGCCCGCAGCGGCTCATCCGAACCGGAACTAACAGGCTCTGGCGGGTCCAATTCCACGCCTTGCTGATGCTTTGCCTTGTTCAGGTTCCGTGCGCGGTTGGCCAGGCAGGTCAGCAGATAGCCTTTTAGGCTGCCGGTTAAGCCGAATTTCTCGATATTCATCACAAAAGACAGAAAAACATCGTGCATAACGTCCTCGGCGGCACTTTTATCGTTCAGAAGGGCCATCGCCAGAACGAGCATATCGGTTTTGTACTTTTCATAGATCCGCCCGAGAGCTTCTTGGCTCCCGCGTTTACATCTTAAAACAAGCAGCTTGTCTTCCATTAGGCCCGCCACATCGATTCAGTAACAAACGTTTGTCGCTAATATAACAATTTGAACACGCATCCGGGTCTAAAGAAAATTAATTTTTCCAAGACTTTTTGCCCCAACAGCGCATAAAAAAGCCGAGCCTGCAACCGGCCCGGCCTTTTGGATTATATGGCGTTTGGGTTTGTCTGCTATGGCTCTACGACACCCGGCCTTGTGATCCCTTCGTAGTCCGGTGGGATGTTCGGCTCGAAGATATCCGGCTCCAGCTCCACGTCCCACTGGAACTGGTCCATTATACTCTCTGATTTCCAGACCTCTCCTTCATACTCAGCACTCATTTTACTTTCGTACGAAACAGGATACCCTGTTTTTACACTGACCCACAATTGGAATTCCGATTGAAGATTATTTACTTTTTCCGGCAAGGGACCAATGAAAGCCGGATCGGTTGTCTCGATACCTTCGCACAATACTCCATTGACGTTTTTCTGTCCGAGTTTTTTGTGCTCACATGAGAGGATTTTCTGTACCAAGAAACCGGGATTCGTCCATTCGTCGTTCCATTCCAGGAAGACTTGATAATCACTTTTCTTATATATAGTAGTCAGGCTGAACTTTTTTATGTGAAAGACGTCTGTGAGAGTATTTGTGTCGGAGTCTGTGAAGTCTACATAGCCGGTCCGGATAATCTGCCCGTCTTTGTAGAAGTCCCTTCGGCAGTATCTCGGTGAGGTGTATGTGATTGAATAGTCATCTTCACTGGACGGACTGAGATCCGTACATCGGACGATTAATCCCCGGCTGGCTCCCACTTTCCTGACAACTTCTGCCCAGACGACGCCGGAAGTGTTTTCGGTGCCGATGAATTCAAATAATCCCATAACGACCAGGACAATAATCACCGCCGCGGCGGCTAATTTTACAATTGGACTTTTCATGATTGTTCTCCATATATTGTACTGGTTTGAAGCCAATATCGATTTGTGAAACTCATTTCGTGCCTTTGAGGTTTCGGCCCATAAGTCTTTGTCCATTTCAGGGCCTGCCTTGAAGGACATTTTCTTAACAACATTCTCTATTTCATCTGCAGGTTTCATTTACAGTCTCCCATTCAGAGCCGACCGCAGTTTCTGCAGGCCGTACCGGTATCTTCCTTTGATGGTGCTGACCGAAACGTTCTGCAGTCCGGCAATTTGCCTGAGCTTCATTGCCGCATTCAAATGCAGGGCAATTACTTCCCGCTGCTCGTAAGGAAGCCGGGCCATGGCGTCGGCAACCAGCCGCGACTGTTCGTCGGTTATCATGCGTTTATCCGGCGGATCAAAGTCAGACTGCATGGGCTTATCTTCATCCAGGCTGAGCGGCCGGCGCTTTCGTGCCCTTATCTGGTCTCGGCAGCGGTTAAGAGTACAAGTTGCCAGGTAGCTTTTAAGGCTGCCGCGGAGCTTGAACGTGTCGCCTGACTGGGCGAACGCAACGAAGACATCATGCACAATGTCCTCTGCCAGACCGGCGTCATTTACAAGTGCTATCGCCAGTGTCAGCAGGTAGTCGCGGTATTTTTCGTATATGCGTTGCAGCGCATCTTTACTGCCGGACTTGAATTTCCATTTGAGCAGTTCGTCTTCTATCATCCACCGGCACCGTTATTACTATTACAACGATCGTTGTCCACTATATTATATCACGATTGACTTGTGGATTTGGACATAAGAAAAAGAATTATTTCTAAGACTTTATACTCCAATAGGCATAAAAAAAGCCGAGCCAAACAAGCCCAGCTTTTACTGCAAATATTATACTTGCTTAGTCAACTTATTTCGACAAATCCTCAAGTGAAACGTTCTTGACACTCAGATCGCCATAGATAACTCGGTAGGTTTCCGAGCCTTCGGGGCGGTACCAGCAGATTCTCTTTTCGGCTTCTCCTAATTTTTTATCCTCGCCAACATAGTGCCAATCACTGTCGGAAGATCGACGTATTCTGGATATGAATCCGAGGCCACGAATTATCCTTTGCCGGATTGGGAAAAATTCAGAAAACTGCGGCTCAGCAAATTCAGGGATTTGGCCCTCTTCGAACTTGAGTCCCTTGAGTCCCATTTTCTCTCTAATGAGTTGAAAGAGTTCCCCGGCAGCTTTCATATTCAACTCTGATGGGAATTCGCCGTCGGTGTTATCTGCCCACAAATGTAAGGTTTGAATTAAATCTTCTTCGGTTGCCATAGAACTGTCAATTTCTATCGTTTGGGTATCGTATCCTTCCGGCACAACGAACAGGGATTCGTCCAACTCTACATTAACGATGATGTCTCTGTAAGTAATGGTTCCTTCTATATTCATTACTGTACCGGCACTGCCCATGGATTGTTGTATCTGAATAGGCAGCAGCGTTTCAGTATCCGCCCAGACAGTCATATCCGTCATTTCGGAGTTTTCACCTATGCGGTATACGAAGGCGATGACGCCATCAATTTCCTGCTTACCGAGAAACTTAACTGATTCTTCCTTGGTTTCCAGAGCTTGCCGGATTCGTTCTCTGATTTCATGGAACCAATTAGTTTGACTCTGTTCATCTTCCTGGATATTTGTCCTTTTGAGGATTAGGCCCTTTTTTCCTGCCGGCCATAACATAATCACCTGGTCGTTGTGTAATATTCGGATAACACCACCAGGCCTTACCTCGCGGGTGCCAGATTCCATCTTATACATCCAGTCGGAGGTTTCAGTCGGTTCGCCTGCTGACTGGACAGTCAATTTATATACAGCGGTTCGGGCGGTAAGTAACGGTTGAACGACTTCGGCAAAAGCTGGAACAGAACTGCCGAACTGATGTATGCCGATAAGCACCGCGATAATAATCACCGCCGCAGCGGCTAATTTTGTAATTGGATTTTTCATGACTGTGCTCCCTATATTCTGCTGTGTGAAAGCCGATTCTGTTTTATCTGATTCGGCCAGCGCTTTGGAAATATCTTCATGGACTCTTCTGTCCAGACCCGTACTGGCTTTCAATTTTAGTTTTTTTATCAGATCATTTATATTATCTGCCGGTCTCATTTTTGTACCTCGCCATTTAATATTGACCGCAGTTTATCAAGGGCGTACCGGTATCTGCCCTGTACTGTATTGATTGAAACGTTCTGCTGTTGTGCAATCGCCTTGAACTTCATCCCGCTGTACGAATGCAGGAGCAAAACTTCCCGCTGCTCGTATGGAAGCTGCGCGAGGGCCAGGCTCAACTGACGTAATTCTTCGCCGAACATCGCGGCGGCATCCGGTTGATTTGCACCCGGCCTAACCGAGGTTGCTTCGGTATTCTGATGTCTTCGTCCGGCCTTGTTTCTGTTCCGTGCATTATTAGCAACACAAGTCGCCAGATAGCCTTTCAGGCTCCCAGTCAGCCGGAACTTCCTGGATGATTCGATAAAGCCGACGAACACATCGTGCACAACATCCTCGGCGGAAGCTACATCAATCAAAAGAGCAGAAGCCAACGTCACTAAATCATCTTTGTACTTTTCATAGATGCTACGCAGGGCTTCGCGGCTGCCGTGATTGAACTTCCATATGAGCAGCTTATCTTCCAGCATCAAATGTGACTTTCCTGAATTCAGAACAATCGATTGTCGCTTATAAAACAACTCAGCGGGCCGTTTTAGTATAAGAAAAATGAAATTTTTGCTTATTACTTTATGTGAACTTTGAGGCTTTATATAGAAAATTGTAGAAAAAGGTATGCTTGCTGGTTTTATTCCTTATCTTTTAAAATTTTTCATCAGTTGGTATCCGAAAGGCCTTCTTAAGTTCATCTACATAGCTGTGCCATATTAGAGCTGCGCCGGGGTGTCCCAGGTTTCCACAGTACGTCCAGTTTCCTTTCCGGAGAAAAAAAATGTATCCGTCGGACAGACGGGACGTGTCGGGTTCTTTCGTGTAGATAATCCAGAGGTCGCCTTCCTTGACATCGTCGGGCGGCGGTGGCGCTCGAAATATTTGAAGTGAACTGAAATATCTTAAGTCTGAATCAAAGTCTGGATTTTCACTTACATTTCTTGAAAAACGAACGCTTTTTACCGCCTCGATGTCCCGATTTTTGTAGGCCGATATAAGACTCAGCAGAGAATTAAGTGGTATGGATGTGTCGTGGTAGCTCTGGCCTTTCTCGATGCCGGCTTTTATCCGGTGGAATTCCTCAATGGCGGCTTTTTCCTGCTCTGTCATTGGGCCTTCCGGAATCTTCTGCCATCTTTCCTTTTCGTACTGTACCAGATATTCTTTCCATTTCGTCAAACCGTTATCCGATATTGCCGGAAGCTCGCTCAGGAAATGCCTCAATTCTGCGAAGAAGGCTTCCGGTTCATCCTGGAAGATGCTATGGGCTGATTCATTGAAAATGACAAGCCTGGCATTTGGATGATTCTTTTTAAATCGTTGAGGTTTGTCCGCACTCCAGGTCATGTCCCACTTGCCTTCTAAAATGAGCGTCGGAATTGGACAGCACTCGAAAATCCCCAGCAAATCAACCTCGTTTTCTGACGGGCCCGGATTCCTGAAATCTTTGTCGTGCACCCATTCGTATAAGGCCATTCGCGCAAGGTCTTCCCGGCTGGGACGATAGTAATTTTGCCGTTTCCAGTCACCGTTAAGGTGCAGATTATAAATCGCCTGGGCCATGGAGAGGCCCGGAGTCCTTCTGATCTGGTCTAATTTCTCTCTCTCTTGATCTGAGATAAATTCCTGGTCTCTGGATGGCGATAAGTCGAGGAATCCCAAGCTGGAGGCAACCATCACGAGTCCCTTAACGTTCTGTGGATATTTCGTTGTGTAGCACTGGGCCAGAATCCCGCCGTAGGAGAATCCAAGGACGACCCACTGGTCGATACCCAGTGCCTTATGTAGCCGCTCCAGATCATCCACGGCCTGATTTACGGTATAACCTTTATCCGGCTTATAATCAGACAGCCCGCATCCGCGCTGGTCATAGTAGATGATTCGGGCGAAGTCCTTGGCACGAGAAAAGTGCGGATGAAAACAGTGATGCGTCCCTCCGGGGCCGCCGTTGATCAGAACGAGCGGTATACCTTCTCCTTCCTGTTCGCAGTAGAGATTGCAGTCGCCGATGTCAATCTTTCCCTTCTGAATCGCCATGCTGTCGCACAGTCGAGGCACTTGTGGGATATCACGAATGATGCCATCCTCAACATGAACAATTCTATCCATGGCCCGTTCCCTCCCCGCTCGTTTCTGCGAGCTTTGAGAAAATGTGACCTTAGCTCCGGACTGACTTAAATTGGCAAAAAGGACTGCTAATCCGACAAACAATGCAGCGGGTCTTTTTGGAGTGGATACTATACTTGTTTTCATAATTACTCCATAGGTTCTATGCTTTTCAAATTCAATCATATTATTCACTGTTACTCGGGAAGTTAGTGCTTGATGACTTTGACTCCTTCGGGAATCGTGAAATCAAAGATTCCTTCCGGTAACACAGGATTATACACGACTTCATTCGCTGTGACGTATGGCTTACCCTTAAAATCCGAATTGTTCCATACTTTTCCGCGAATCGGCAGTTTGGTTTCCAGGTCGAACTGAAAAATATATGACCAGTTGTTTCCCGGATCTCGATCACTTGCTTTTACAAAAACGCAGTCTCTTCCCGTCAACTCGTCTTTTCGATATTCCTCATGCCATTCTGTGCAATCTTCCTTCATTGTACGGAAGTACTCGCTATTAATCCACGGGCTGCTATAGAAAGTGATTCCGCTTTCCACAGACACAACGTTCCGGCCTGGATCATACTCGTATGTAACATTTTGCTGTTCGTTTACGACGATTACTCGTCCACCTTTTGCCTCCATCCTGAGGTCGCCGGAAGCAGTGCCGTCCTTGCGTGGTCTGGCCCAATATTCGAACTCAAACTCGTTTCCGTTTTCATCAACCGTGATTCCGGAACCGTAAATTGCGTGGAATCCTTCAATCGCCTCTATAGTTTGTTCTATTGCCCAGGCAGGTGTGGCTGTGTAGTTCAGAATGGCCACAGGCAGAACGATAGCAATAGCTATCATGGCTGCGGCGGCTAATTTTGTTATTCTGCTCTTCATGATTCGCTCCAATAAAATATGTTGTTTTGTTTGCTGCAAAGAATTGCTGAAATTATTGGAGGTTTCCTGAGCGATTTTGTGCACGTCGGCCGGTATCTCTTCTTTTCCGATATTTTTCAGGATTTCTTCTATATTTTCGTTATTCATTTTCTTACTCCCGTTTATGCTGAAGTTGCCAATTTGTCTTTCAATGCTGCAAGTGCCTTCGATACGTGTGACCTTGCACTGGATTTACTACAGCACAGCTTTTCAGAAATGGTTTCGTAACCATGCTGCTGAAGGTATCGCATTACTATCGCCCTGCCCTGCTTGTCGGGAAGCCGGCTTATGGCTTTTCTTACTTTCGCCGTCAGCTCAACCCTGCCGATCTTCTCGCCCGGGTCCGTGTCGATGTCGATTCGGCTTCGGCTGAATTGGCCGTTTCTGCCGATTCTGTTTCGCCAGGCTCTGGAGTTGGCCGACAGTGCGATCCTGTAGATATAAGCTCCGGCCTTTCTGCCTTTGAGCTTCTCGATGTGCTCCCACATCCCCATCAGCGTATATTGCATCGCTTCGGTGAAAAGCTCCCTATCGCCTGTGAGCTTCCAGAGTATCGATGTCAAAAAAGCTGAATATTCCGCTTTTAATTTTTCAAAGATTTTCAGTCGCTCGCTATGACTCATTTTATACTCCAATTTTCCACAAAACTCGAACATGTTCAGTTTTCACTTAATATTAACCACCCACAACATGTTTTGTGTAAAATTATTAAAAAAAGAATGGAACGGCGCGCATTTCGCCCGTTATTGACTCGAAACGGGGATTCAATCCCTTTTCGCTGGCAACTATCCGGATTATTTCGTAATGGCCGGAACCCGTGTTTTGAGCATGATATAAAGCCCGAAGGCGCCTGAGAGCAAATAACCGAGGGGTGAGAATTTTAAGATGACATCCGAGCCGAAATGTTCGGCGACTCGCAGCAGGGGTATGAAAACGAGATAAGCCAGCGCCCAGGTGCCCCCCACCATAAATCCCATTCGCTGCCCGAGAGTCAGCCCTGCAGCCCGCCTCGCTAAGGTAATCATCAAAATATAAGCTGAAATAGCACAGAATCCGGCACCGAACAGTATCCATATCGCCATCCTGCTATTGATGAATACCAGGTACACTACCAGGAAGGGAATGACTAAAAAAAGCGCAGCAACCGAACATTTGAGCTCCCCTTTCTTGTGAGCGATATGCGCCCAGACAAAGGAGCCGACGGCGCCTCCCAGGCCGAACATCGTCGCAGACAGGCCACCATACGTCAGCTCGAAACCAAGCTCGTTAAGCGCCGTTGGCAGCAAAGATGCGATAATGGTAGTCGAGACCGCCGCTGGCACCGCCATAACTAAGATGGGCCGGAATGGCAACTGGCTCTTACAATCTTGAACCGCAGCTTCGTAGTACACCGTTCGTTCGACCGCCAGCCGGACTCTCAGGAATAAAACCAGAACGATTCCGACAACAGGGCAAAGCATCAGGGGATACAAACCAGGCAGGCCAAAACGTGAGACAAGAAAGGCCGATATCGCTCCGCTGCTTGCGTATCCGAGAAAACCGCCGGCCATAAATACGGCCGTACTCACCGCAGGTTTAATTTTCCTGAGCCGGTGTACTCCCCGCAATCCTTCCGGGTGCACTATGGCGATTCCGAAGCCGCTGACCATGGCCAGTAAAAGCATACCTCCAAAGGCGCCAGCCCCTCTGGGCAAAACGCCGAGCAGGCATATAACCGAGCCAAAAATCAGCCCAAGATGCAGAAAAAGCGGCTTGCGCTTGTTGGCGCGCAAATGGCCCATCAGCGGCTGGACGCCATTGCACGTCAAATACATCACGGCCATGACTAAACCACTCTTCGACAGGCTAAATGAAAATTCGGCCTGAATCGCCGGGAGGATAGCCGGCAGCATACTCGCGAATACATCGATAAAAAAGTGAACCGTAGCAAGCACTAACAAGTGCATCCAGTGGAATGTAACGAGTTTCCGTCTCAAATTGGCCGCCGAATCCGATACAGTTTCGAAAGAGTACGAATAATCAAGCTATCCCTAACCGCCGCCGGCGTAGCCATGCACATTTCATCCAGTTTGCTGCTTCCGAGCACCTTGAATTCCGTGCCGGCCTGAATAACGAAAGTATCGCCGTCCTCGCTGAGGCAGAATATCCTGCCGTCATTGGCCCAGGGCGAGGATGTAAATGCGTTCGCCCCGGCGGCAATTTTGTTCTTGCTGTAAATCTCACTGCCCGTCCGGGCATCGTAACAGCTCAGCGTGCCCCTGTCATAGAGAACATAAAGATAATCGCCATAAACAATAGGCGTTGGATTATACGGGCCGCCTTGCTTCTGGCACCATGCTATGTATTGATTGCTGTCTTGGTCATCATTGAGTGAAATATCACCCTCTGCGCCCGGCCGAATCGCAAATAACGGCTTCTTCTTATCAACGACGAAGCCCGAGGTGACATAGAGCAAACCGTGCCTGTCGAACGGAGTGGGGATGGTTATAGCTGAGGCGCCGCCCAGCTCCCATAACAGTTTTCCATTAAGGCCATATGACCTGATTTTGCCCGTCCCGGATGTTATCAGTTCGGTGCGTAGTTTGTTCTCCCAAACGTACGGAGTAGCCCAGTTGCTTTTTTCGTCCCGGTTGACACGCCATATCTGCTCGCCCGTTTTTTTGTCTAATGCAATAACAAATGACTGCTCATCATTGTCGTTCACGATATAGAGCCGGTCTTTGTACAATACGGGCGATGCGGCGGTTCCCCAGTTGTAGCGCATCTTAAAACTCCCGAATTGCTTCGACCATAATTCTTTGCCGTCGAAGTCGTAGCAAAAAAGGCCAACATTGCCGAAGTAGGCATACACGTGCTGACCATCGGTCACCGGCGTTTCGGATGCGTACGTATTCTTGACGTGCACCGGATGTTCGGGGACGGCCTGGTGGGCGAGTTTTTCCCAGAGTATTTTGCCGCTGTTAAAGTCGATGCAATAGACCATCCAACGGTGCGTTTTATCCGAGGGCTTGTCCCGGTTGCCTCCCAGGTACAATCCTTTCTTAGGCATTTCTTCATCGGCCGGGCCGACTGCCGAGGTGACAAATATCCGGTCAACCCAAACGATAGGCGAAGACCAGGCGCGGCCCGGGATATCGATTACCCAGGCGACGTTTTCTGTAGTGCTCCACGTTGTCGGCAGTATGCCGTCTTCGACAACACCTGCTTTCGTGCCCCGAAACTGCGGCCAGTTTTCCTGGGCGAAAACGCCGGAGGCCAAAAGAAAGCCTGCGACTATAGTAACCAGCAAGTTTCGATACATACGTCGTATCCTTTCAGTAAATTGGAATTCTCCGATAATATCACCCAACTACACAAACGGATTTAAACGGAATGATACCCGGTCTTTCTATTTAATGCCAAGTCTTTTTATAAACATTAAACAGCAATTGCCTCATCCGTGCTTCTTAGTGAACTTTTGCTAAACTCTTGTTCTTAGTTTTAATAGTTCAATTAGTCGCCGGGAGTGTTTTCTTCTGTAAAATGGTTGATTAGGGTCCTGTACAGACTGCCCCGAAAAGCATTCTCAATTTCTTCAACGCTTTTCAGTCCGAAGATACACGCTATGGCAATGGGATCGGCCCGATAGTCCGTGTGGCCTTCATAGAAACCGTAGCGCATAATGTAGTAGGGTACCATTTCACTAAAATGGAAGCGGGTGAGCTCCTCTTTCAGCTCAGCCATCTGTGCGGCGGATAGATGAGCATACTTCTCCTGTAGGAATAGTCGTTCAGCAGGGGTGAGCATCCGTTGGACGTCGATATCAAATCTGCCCTTGATCTCATCATGAAATATGGATATCTGCCAGCCCTTCATGCTTTCCGCCCGGAGCGTGACCTTATTGCCGTTGTAGAAGAAAGACTGGATGTCGGAGAACCTTCTCAGCTTTCCGCATTGAATCTCCTGAAGGAGCATATTCCAGACGTGAAAGAGAGGTCTGGCCATCTGTGGATGGGTTAATCCCAGTCTTCTGACCAGGTCGTTGTCCCCCTTCAGGACGGAGATGATATCCTCATCTTCAGCCATAAACCCTGCCCCTGAGAATCTCCCGGGCCGACCGATGTAAGTGATAACATCAACGGGCATACCTGTTATCATATCTTTGGCATCCAATTCGGCTTGGCTGTGGAGTCCGGTTTCGGCCAGAGCCGGGAAATCACCACGATCCACTTGAAGCTGTTGATCTTTGCCATATACAGTTGAAACTCTGTAGCTGTAGTGCAAAGGCTTTCCATTTTCGACGGTGACCGGCATCAAAACACATTTCCCGTTTTTGAGAATGGCCGTCAGAATCTCCGTTCCGTTTCCCGTCAAGTAGGGAGAAGGGACAGTGGGGCGCTTATCAAATACGTCGGGATATAGAGGATGTAGTGTCTGCTGAAGGCAAGCATGAGAGGATGCGATTTCCGGCAGGATTGCTGATTTTGCGTGGCCGCCCCGGCCTAAAGATGTCGGCTGCGACCGAGACGATTCTGCCCGGCAGCAGGCAACACCCATCATAGCAACAAGCAAACATACGATGTTCAAACGCAACATTTCATATCTCCTAAAATAATGGACTACTGTTCATGGGCATAATAGGCTCTCCTTGTCGGTCGGGCCCGAGCGAACTTCTTCAGCAGAGCCTTTTAACAATTCTTCTTCGAGTAGATGCTATGACGATAGGCCAAGCAGATCGGTTGACAAAAAATCAAGGAGTGCAAGTTTTTTACGCACCGGTTTATACTGAACAGCAGTAAACAACCACGGGTTAAAATCCGTGGCATTGCTGCTTCGGGCTGTGCCCGTCCGACATCGTCGGATAATTTCATCTACGGGTCGAAACCCGTAGAATTAAGGAATTTTAAAAATGTTTGACAGCCGGCGCTTGATTTGGTTCTATCGCGCGCCGCCCGCGGGGATTCCGGCGACTTGCCTCGAATCTTCTCTGATGACCTCGATGAAGTTGATAATCGGGGCCTGGTCGATATTCGGATTAGCCGATTTGGCAAGCAGCTCAAGGACCATAGCACTTCCGGCCCTGATGCCGTTGAACTCTTTGACAACCGCCCTGTTGGCCTTTCCCGCCGTCGCCAGGATATCGAAGTTTTCCAGAACTACCTTGTCCTGGAGCTTGATATCAAAGACCCGCCGGCCCTTGCGGTCTTCCGGCAGAGCGTTGAACCCGAGACGGACGGTATATAGGGCGGAACTTACTGAGGCGGCATCATCGGCGAGGGGCACTTCGCAGCGCATCAGTCCCCGGCAGCCGGATGTGAAAAGCCAGGGCTTGTCGGTACCGGCAATATCAACACCTTTGAAGTCGTGGCAGAAATACCCCATTGAGGGCAATGTTTTGGCATGCAGGTCGAATTTGACGCCGTAGTTGGGAAAGTGGGTATATGAACTTGTCTTGGGATTAGGATAGCTGAACCAGACGGTTCCTTCGTCATCTTTTTTATCTGCCGGCGCGCCGAAATTCACGGTGAAGCGCTTTACGGGCGTCAGCTCGCCGGGCGTGACATAAACTGTCCAGGGCTGAGCCCTTTCCGGCTTACGGATCATCGCCATCGAGCAGCGGACAGGGTACGAGCACGTGCATCCGGCCGCCGCCTCCTGGCTAAGCAGCACACCACCGGCCGGTATTAAACTGATTGCACAGCCCGGGCGGTAGGCGCCGAAGATGGTGACTCCGTTGTCCTGCTCGAGGTCGTAAAACGCCGTGCAGGCCGAGCGGTAGAAAAGGCCTTTTGCCGAGGCGGCGGTCGTGCCGCATGTGTGGCCCGGCCGTAAGAATTCCCAGGGAACTTGCTTGCCGGTGATCGGATGCTCTCGCATGATAATCTCACCCGTTTGAAGATCGCAGGCCTGGGGCTCCAGGATTATTTTATCTGCAACGATGACCGGGCGTGTGCGGTAGTTCAGCGCTCGCGACCAGGCCATACTGCCGTTTTCGGCAGACAGCGCCGTGATGCGCCGCCATTTCATACCACCCATCCTGAATCTCCACGCATCGTGGTTGCCGTGGTTGCCGAAGAACAAAAGCAAACCGCTGCTATATGCAGCTCCCATTTTATCGCCGCAACCGCCGGTCAGATCGACGGGGCGTCTCCACAATTCTTCGCCGGTTTTGGCGTCCAGCGCAACAACAATCCTAACGTCGGCGTCGTCGTACGTCAGAGTCCCTTCCGAATGCTCCTCCCGGAATAATTCTGCCTGCAGGGAGTTGATGAGATATTGGACCTGGGATTTCTGTCTGTACGATGGATTCTCTTTCAGTTTCTGAGCCAGGAACTCTTTTTTCTCCCTGAGCTCTTCGAGAATTCCTTCTCTTTCTTTATACACGCCCTTCTTCGTGAGCCTTTTCCGTCTTTGCAATGCACGGCCCTTTTGTTTTTCCGATATTCCGCTGTCGGCGTAGAAGATTTTGCCGTCCCCGATTGCTATTGTTATATTCGCAATTTTTTCACCGTCGCACTGCCAGAGCAGCTCACCCGTCTCGGTGTCAATAGCGAAAACTTTGTCGGACGTCATCAAATTATTGGTGACTGCATTTTTCTGCAGGAACTCTCCACCTCTGCCAAAAGATGTCATTGACCTGTACAACGCGCCCGACCTCTCGGCGGCCCTGCGCAGGTTTATCGGATCGGGATACGACTTTTTGGAGTTCTCGTACTGGCTTCTGTAGTTTGCGGGGACATCTTCAATATTTTTCCACTTTCCATTTTCCACGAATTGCTTCAGGGTAGCGCCATAGTCCTCATTCATGGCTTTGGCTGCCGAGCCGTAGAGAATATTGCCGACGACTGAGATATAACCCCATCGGCGGCGGCTTCCGTCTGATGAGGCCGGAATTTCATATTCGCGAATAGTAGCGCCGGTTTCCGGGTCCAGCCTGTAACATTTGTCGTAGGCCGCCACATACAGGCCGTCCTGCGTGACAACCAGATTGCCGCAGTCGGCTTTGACTTTGACGCGAACCGCTCCGGGAATCTCCCTCTTCCACAGGGGGGTGCCGTTGAACGCGTCAGCGGCCGTGATGATTTCTTCGCCCTCCATAAACAGCCGGCCGTTCATCGAAACGGGGCTCTGCGCGCATGCGTGCCGCTCGACCATCCCCTGCGGGCCGGGCTCTCCGAACCAAAGTACCCCCAGCGGGCCGTAGACCAGTTCGTCGCCGGAACAGGCGGTGTTTTGAGGATCGCAGTATTGCTGCGTCCAGGCGCCGGCGCCCTCGAGCGGACCCCGGACGTACGTTCTCCATGTTACCTGCCCGTCTCGATGTAAACTCAGGCACGCCGTGCCTCCCCATGGACGAAGGATACGCTGTCCCTCTTCTACTGTCCCTATCGTTTCGCCCGTAAAGATCATTCCATCGGAAACGATCAGATTGGCGAAATAGTCCGGCAGAGATTCTATTTCCCAGGGCTCGACCACAACCCGGCTTCCCAGGAGGCCGGCGGCGTCGAGATTCTTCCGGGCGGCTGCTAATTCTGAAGGCTCTTTTTCCAGGCCGACTATTTTGAGCTCCGTTCTTTTGGCTAATTCGTATGCCAGGCGCCCCTGCCCGCAATCCAGGACCAGGGCATACCCTTTCTTTACGCCGCTCTCGGCCAGGATTTTTTTCGCGGCGGCCTTGTATGTTTCGCTAAGCGAATCGTTGGGATAAGGATTAGTTTTTATTTGCGGCCTGATTTCTCTGGCCGATGCGACTTCGGTTTCGCCGAAGCAGTAAATTGGTCCTTCGTCGCTGCTTACGACTAAAGAACCGCCGGAGGCGGCAAGCCCGACGGCGGCGCCATTTACGTCTGTCTTCCATACTTGCCTACCGGTTTTTGCGTCAATTCCGACGACAAAACCCTCACCGCCTGTATATACGATATCTCCGGCGAGTATCACCGAACGAAGCCCTCTTCCTGAGTAGCGCCACTGGAAGCTGGAACCTTTCAGTCTTCTTTCTTCCCGGGCTGCTTCGGCTGTTTTCTTTGACAATTCATCGATCCGCTTGTTAAGCTTTTCGCGGGTAGCCTCGTCGGCGGAACTTAGCTTTGTCTTAAATTCATTAAGCTGGCCTTCCCATATTTGCCGATTCCTCGCCAGCCTTCCCGCTTTACTCACGGCTTCGTTGTAGAATGTCCGGTTGATTGCGTATACACCTTCCCGGGTTACAATATATGAAGAGTCGCGCGTCACGGTCATGTCTATTCCCGGGAACCAGGCGAAAGCATCGCCCCGGCGCCTTCCGGTTTTAGCATCGTAGGCGACCTTGTGAGGTTTGCCCGAGTAATCGACCCCTGAGATAAGCTTGTCGTTGTCCAGCAGGGCCCACGTACCGCCCCGTTTAGCCCCGGGCGAGGCATAGAATAGAAATTCTCCGGTATGGCGGTTGAAACCGGCGGGCATCGACCGGCCGGAAGGTATATAGAGCACGTCCCTGGAAGCGAGCGGGTATCCGTGCGGCGATATCCCGCCGTATTCCAGTTCATGAGCCCGGTCACCGATCGTATCGTTTTTCCAGAGAACCGAACCGTCGCCGGCCTTGAGCGCACAAATGTACAATCCTTCGTACGGAAACACGCCGGCAGCAAAATATACAACTCCATCGTCGACCAGAATGCCCGTCCTGACCGGCCAGAGCGATATCATCCTTTCGTTGCCGATGATTTTCTCATCGGTGGGTCCGGGGCGGTATTTCCATACGAGCGAGCCGTCTTTGCAGTTGAGACAGTATACGTAACCATCATCTGAGCCGGCGTAAACCCTGCCGTCATAGACGGTGGGAGCAAAACGAACCGGCCCTTCGGTAAAGAACATCCAGCGCAGCTCGCCTTTGGCTACGTCGATTGAATAGATTTTATTTGTTGTGCAGGACCCGAAATAGGCGCTGCCGTCAGCTATCACAGTGTGATACGCGTTGTCGTTGTGCATTCTCGGCATTTCTTCGGAGGGCATCGGCCATGCCGGTTTGGGCTTATGAGCAGGAACATATTTCCATTGTAGAAAAAGTTCCGGGCCGACCGTTTCGGAGCTGATCCCGCTTCGAGTTATATCAGACCGGTAAGTCGCCCAGTTCCCGGCAATGCCGAGGCGGCAAAAAACGAATAAAGTCAGAAGACCCGTTAAAAATATGGCAGTCCGAAAATGCCCCGATACCACTCTGTTTCCACTTGGTGCGTTTTGCTGCTTCATTTGATAGCTCCTTATTGAAAGATGTCTGACATATCAACCGGGGCCGGCTTGCCGCCGGCTGAGTTGAATTATAATCAAATATACCGCGCTGCGGCAATGCCTTTTTTTTAAATTATGCCCCCGCCCGGTCTCTGAGCTGTACGCCGGAAGATGCATACCTGTTTATTGCCGGCATATATCTTCGCCGTCACGGCCTGCCGGTTCTGGGTGTTGTAACGGAATCGACCGTCACTTGCTGCCGGTCGGTCAGGTGGAGAATTTCACCTCGAGCTGCAAGCCGACCGCTGAAATCACCGACAACAAACAAGCTTTGTCCACCCGTTGGAGATGAATTGCGGGAGCGAAAAGCCACACGATTGGCGGCTACGTAAACATTTCCGTGTGCCGTAATGACAGTTCCGCCGCGGAATGTAAAAAGATGGATTTTCGGATCCTGTCCCCTGCTCAGTGTCCAGCCGGAAATATCTACCGCAAAATTATTCGGATTTCGAAGTTGGATGTACTGCTCATCCAGGTTGCCGCCGGGGGGATTGGTTTCGACGGTCCAGACATGAATAATCGTACCGGCCGGCTGAGCATTGGGTATTTCACGGGCACCGGAGGCCAGGCCGTAGAACAGTTGTCGCCGGCGCTCGGGCAGGTAGTAATACTTCAGCTCGTTAACGGCTTCGGCCAGCGATTGGGGATAGTTGGGAGCCGTTGAGCCGTGACCCCATGCATGTGAATTCCATTTGGCGGCGTCAAGGGCCGCATCCGGCGATATCAGAGCCGCCAGCATATCAATACGCGGCTCGTAATACAGCTCGTCTTCCGGCGTGTTCGGCGCCTTTAGTAACTCGTCCATCAGGGTTCGTATGCGCCGCAGATACATTTGTCGTGTTTCGGGTGAGTTAAAAATGGCGTTCGGCAGACGATTGCCCTGGCCGACAAACAGACTCGTATTTGGAATAAGCTCCTCGTTCCAGTAAGTCTCCGAGGAATTCCACACTCGTCCGAAGCTCAGGTCCACGTCCCACGGCCACATCTGCCACTCATTACTGCCGCCCGTATCGCGGTAAAGGTAGTAGTTCTTGTGGCAGCAATCTACGTCTCCGGTTATTATGCGTGCAGCCAGGAAATTTACGACCTGCGCGACGTCCACGCTGTCATAGAGATATTGCCGGCGTGCCTGGCTCGAGAGACTCAGGCCGTTGTAGAGTTCGGTCAAATCGGTGTTGTCTTCATACTTGCGTGTCTTCTTTTCGGCGCCGCTATTGGCGTGGCTGGGGCTGTTGAATTTGTTGTACATCTTGTAAAGCGCCCCCTCGGTATTTAGGCCCATTCGTATCAGCCAGTCTTCATCGCCGTTCTCCATCACATGAGCCGTGCCCCAGAAATCCCCGTTTTGCTGAACCCGTACCGGGAACACCCAGTGGTAGGCACAATCCGCGTCCCGATATGTCTCATAGGCCAGTATGTTGCGCATGTGCGCCTTGTCCGGATAGGTCGTCATCAGGTTGATATCGTCGGCTCGCGGCTGTCCCGCAGCCCATTTGAAGTTATAGCCGGGATGGAAATCGATATCATAGCTTTTCTTCGGAAAACTCCGGCTGGATTGACCGTGAATATTGATCCAGACATTGTCGTAGAACTGCCCGTCGTAATAGAGCGAGCAGCGGGTTCCGGCGTCGGTGTTGGCGGCCTGCGGATTCAGAATAAACCAATGCAGCACTCCCAGCGGGTTAGTCAGGCTCGGATCTTCCACCACGGTCCCGCAATACTTCGGGGAATTCAGCAGGTCGATGTGTGTCGGCAGCCGCGATTTGCGTCCTGTCGTATCTGTAGCAGTGATGTACCAGCGGACCATCTGTCCGGCGGCGAACCGAGCGGCGGGGATTTTAGCCCCGTAGATACCGTCGCCGTAGTTGCCGTCGCCGCTCAAACCGTTATCCAGTAACGGTACGGCCTCTTCCCAGCCGAACATCACGTGATAGTGCAACATGACGGTATCAATCATATCGAAGGACTGCTCGATCCGGGCGGTGATTTGCAGGTCCTCGTTCTCGGCGGGCATTTCCGGATAGTGGTTCGCATCGGAAATGATGGGCCCTAAAACATCTACCCCGGCGTTGTTCGGCATTCCGGGCGTCGGCTTGGGAAAATACCTGTACGACGAGCCGCCCGCCGTAGCTATCGTGGCCAGCAGTTCGGGAAGTACCAGCAGGCTCGAACTATTCGTCTGATAGTTAAGCCCCTGCACGGCCAGCAGGTTGGTCCCCACGTGGAGAAAGTCGAATTCCGGGATGGTAAAATCGGTTGGATTAAGAGCGATGGTGCCGGACCGGCTGGACGATGCACTGGAGTTCCATCTCTCTTCGCCCGGGGCCGGGGCATTGAACCGTGCCACCTCGCGGGCGTTGATATAGGCTATCATCCCGTCGCCAAAACTCATGCGCAATGTCATGGCCTGGATTGCCGAGGGATCCTCCACCGTAAAGGGCACGCGGACATATACCGTAGTATTGCTGTTTCGCATCGTCGAGACATCCAAACCGATCAGTCCCTGGTAGTTGTAACCGGCGCCGGTTGTGCCGGCCTGCCAGGATGAATCATCCAGACCTTCCTGCGCCCAGGGACGCAGCGTCTCCGATTGCCGCGGATTCGGTTCCAGTGCACTGTTACGTGGCACCAGGGCCCTGGCCGGCGCCCCGGGCATCAAGAGCATGGTTTCTGCCGTACTGCCGATGGGTCCGTAAGAAACATCGGGGGCCTGCTTGGGATAGGCCGGAAAGAATTCAGAAACCACTGTCCTGCCGTCAGGACGAACCAATCCCAGATATTCGGCGCTTCCGCTTAGCTTAAAATTCGTATGCAATGTCCCCAGAGGGTCTCTCCGATTCTTTCCGGATGCAAAAACAACCAGATAAGAATCGGGCGCAATTAGCACATCCGGAAACGCCCACTGCGTCAAGTCGTTATCATCATCCGTCAGATACCAGCGGTGCAAATCGACCGTTTCGCATCCGGGATTGTAGATTTCAATCCAGTCGGATTCATCCCGGTCCTCGTCATCCAGGCCTATATCGTTCACGGCCATGAACTCGTTTATCCGGATTAATTCCGCCGTGGCTTGTTTTGTGGACTGGGCATGGATCCCGATGGACATCGGGATGCCCAGAGCGAGATTGAGTACAACGAGAAAAACAAGAAACCGCGAATAACTCATATGATTAGTAACCCTTCTCGTTTAGACCAGTAAACCGTAAAGCGCCGCTATCAACAGCCGAATAGCCTAATAACGACACATATTATTATAACATATAATGCCGTATCTCACAATAGTCTCTCGGCAAGTGGTAGGGTGTGCAAATTCTTTTTTGCACACGCGGTTCTGTTGCAGCGTGTGCAGCTACGAAACAAGCTGCACACCCTACCATAGTTTGAAAGGTGTTCTATTGAATTGAATCGATTATTTTCATTGCCAAAGAAAGCTTTGACTCAGCCTTAACTTTAGCAAATAAAACATGAGTGTATTGTTTTACTGTGCCTGTTGATATGCCAATTATTCTTGCTATCTCTGCATTTGAATCGATACCTCTGAGTATAAGATCGACGATCTGCGTCTCTCTCGGGCTCAGACGGTAGTGCTTTCTGACCTGTTCGAGTTGTTTTTGCGTAAGTTCCATAAAATAAGGGAATTATTCTAATAAATAGATTTTATCAAGAACAATTTTGTCCTTCTGTGACATAAGGTTGTCACTCTGATGAAAAAAACGTTTATTTTTCGTTTGTTTTTTTGTAGCTTTTTTTCCTGTCTGTCTTAACTATGTCTGACAAGGATATTAAAAAAAGGACGTCTCGTCCTACGAAGGAATCGTTATAACTATTCTGGTCTTTACGTGCAAGAGTTGTAATTATTCTTTTTACACGACCGTTCCCGGCCTGATAAGGCGATGCGCCGGCAGGTATATCGTCTCTAAAAAAGGCCTGCCCGACAGGT
>Ga0180434_10000697_pt1 | contig 49218 bp, 54 predicted proteins | sample SS_ome_7_FD_132453 | JGI IMG/M metagenome (GOLD analysis project Ga0180434, IMG submission 132453) | Hypersaline lake sediment archaeal communities from the Salton Sea, California, USA - SS_1_D_2 metaG | ecosystem: Environmental > Aquatic > Non-marine Saline and Alkaline > Hypersaline >... | reverse complement strand
ATTGTGTCTAGCGGTTAACGGGGCAGGTTTCGCTCCCCGTTTTATTTTTTGTTTTCTGAGAATAAGTGTTATCGTTGGTTTAGACCACCAGTGAACACACTGGTGGTATTCGCTTTATAAATTAAGCGCCTATGTTTAGGTCCCTAGCCGCGAAGCCTTCTGTTTCTGGCTTTCTTCTTCCTTTGGCTTCCTTGGCTATGAGGTAAACAAAAACCAATGCGATTATAACCAATACACCGAACCAGACAGGATAGTCACCTGCAACAACTATACCTGTCAAAGGCTTTGTCTTTGTGCATGATGCGCCTGCCTGTGCATCTATCCCTGCTGCCTGGCCATTTGCCTGCTGACCGCTTGATGTGCCTGATGCCATCGCAGCTGTGCCGCACGGGGAAACATAGACATTCACGACCCTGCTGAATTCACTGCCCTCACCAAGCGCATTGACATCAATGTTCAAGATATATGTCCCGTCTTCCTGCGGGTTCAGGTAGGCGTAAACAGTCTTTATTCCCTTCTGCACACGGGCTGACGAGGGATAGCTTATCCAGCTCTCGTCCATGCCTGAAATAGCTATTTCAAATGTCTGGGTTATGGCGCTCCTTATATCAATCGCTACGACCTTTGAATTACACGAATCCATGTCAACCTGGGTCGGATAGGCATCAATGCCTGTTATGTAAGGTTGTATAGGAGACGGGTATGGTCCTGGCTGTATCCCGTCACCATCCACATTTATCTGCGCGACCCTTGAGTCAACTGCGCCGCATCCTGAAACCGCCTTGACCATGATGTTGTGCAGGCCATAGCCAGGCATGTAATTGAATGTATTTGCGTATGATGCGCCCGAATTGATTGTCCTTGAATAAGAATCCTCGAGCATCGAATCGACGAAAAGCTCATACGTAATTGTTTCGCTGTTCCTGCCCGTGTTCTCGGCAGTGAACGTGGCATAGGCACTCTGGCCTGTGTCCATGCTGCTGGAATAGTCAAAATCCTTGATAGAGACGCCGCAACTGGCAGGCGAACTCCTGCACGTCCCATCGTAACAGCCGTACTGGCAGTACTGTGAGGCTCCCCAGCTGCAGTCAGAATACTGGTATGCCCTGCGCTGGCCGTCCCTGCATTTCCAGCCCGAAGTGCAGTCGTCATCACCACCGATGCAGCGTCCGTTCGAGCATCCATCGTCGCAGTAATCCCAGTCCCTCCATTCCCTTGAGCAGTCCTCAAACCTGTAACTCCTCTGCTTCCAGTATCCAGAGCACCTGTAAATGCTCAGGTACCCTTCGGTGCAATATCCCTCTTCACAGTCCTCTGGGCAGTCGTAATGGTCCTCGTCGTAGTTGCACACACCGTCCCCGCAGTGGTCGCAGTGGTCGCCATAGCCTGATGTCTCCCTCCACCGGCCGTCAATGCATTTGAGCCTTTTCTGGTCATAGTAATCGCACCTGTATTCGCCCTCATAACCAACCGGGTTTGTGCATGTGTACGGACGGAAGACTGTGTGGGTTATTGTCCTGGAATCGCTCACATCACAATCAGAGTCCACATCAAGTGTTATGACGTATGTGTCATACCCGAAGCCATGGCTTTTCTGGTCGCTCTTAACAGAGCCGCTTGCGAGGCTGAAGCTGCCGGATTGTGTAATGCCGCCGTTGACCTTCACGGTGTAGCTTATTGTTTCTGTGTGGTTGCCAGTGTTCTTTATACTATAATATATAATGTCATCTGCAACGTCAAGGCCCCTGATTTCCACCCCACATTCCTGCGGGTCGGGATCTGGGTCAGGATCCCCGGATTCTGGAACAGTGAAATATTTTACTGTGGATGTTGCAGCATTGTCTGATGTGTCAATGGCCTGGGAGTAGTAGGTATGCACGCCTTCTATATACGGGCCACCAACGTATATGCATATCGAGCTTGAACAGCTGTTTACCTGGGATCCGTCAACGAATATGCTAATGTCTGATATGCCCGCGTTGTCTGACGCGGTCGCTGTGAATGTCACATAATCGGTTGTTGGGGGGCTTGAAGGATAGTGGTTGATGTCAGTGGTGGGTGGGATATCATCCTGAAGCGGGGTGTCCGAAACAATGAGCGTGTTGATCGTTGATGTGCCTGTGTTACCTGAAGTATCCTTTGCCATAGCATAGTATGTATGCGGGCCCATGCTGTAAGGGCCTGCCAGTGCTGTGCATATGCTGCCAGGCTGGTCGCATATCCTTGTGCCGTCCACATATATCCTTACCCAGTCAACCTCAACGTCATCAGAGGCTGTTGCAATAAATGAAACGGACTGTGAATTGGTTGGTGAAGACGGGTTTGCCGTGATTGTGGCTACCGGAGGGCTGGTGTCAGGCACGTAGCCGTATTCGTTGTTATCATAGATGCTGCTGCACCCAGGATCGTCTGGATGATCGATCAGGCCGTTGCCGTCGTTGTCCAGGCCGTCCGTGCACTCGGTTACGTCATCAAAGCCGTCGCAATCCTCGTCGATGCCATTGCTGGGTATCTCGATTGCTCCGGGGTTGATGTTGGGGTCGTAGTCGTCGCAGTCCACGTCTTCTGTATAGCCATCGTTGTCGTTGTCTGTGGGGGTAGGCAATGGGTAATCCAGGTAATTGTATATCCTGAACTCCTCGAAATGCACGCTGTCATGGCCGATTGAGCTGAAATGGATATGGTTTATCCCTGAATAGAGCCAGCAGGCCACATAATCATCCCTCCAAACATCCGGCTGCTCGCCATTGTCAGGGAAGTAATGCGTGTCCCAACCGCAGTCAATCGCAAAGGACTCGTCAGACTGGCCTGAGCTCCCCCTTTTATAATTGAACCAAATTATGTATTCCCCCTCTTCCGGAAGGTATGGGGTTTCCACCACCAGTTCACCATCAGCCCTTGCCAGCCAGTAAAAGCCGTCATGCCCGCACAATCCGCCGCTTCCGCGCCTGAGGCCGGTATAGTCAACGACCCAATCGCTGTAGCCGCTATGGTAACCAGAGTCCAGGCAAAGGACGCCTGTGTCATAATCAATTGTTGGTGCTGGCACTGCAGAAACCACAGCTGCCCCGCCAATCATGGCAAATACACCGGCTACGAACGCGATTAAAACCATTATTCCAAATACAGCATAATTGTTATTCATGGATAACGATTAACAGAAAATTTTAAATAGGGATTGGTTGGTATTGTTGTTTTTAACCGTCCCTGACCTTCTCCAGAAGCATTCTCCGTTCAACCTTTGCAGCAGTCTTCCTTATCTCTTCTACTGCATCGGCCTCGGCTGATATGGAGCTTATGCCAAGCCCCACCAGCACCTCTACCATCTTGGGGTTTGACCCTGCCAGGCCGCATATGGAAGTCTCTATGCCGTATCTCTTGCATGTTTTTATTACATACTTGATAAGGCCGAGTACAGCAGGCTCAAATTCCGAATAGATACGCGATATCTTCGAATTCGCCCTGTCAACACCGAGTATAAGCTGTGTCAGGTTGTTCGAACCGATTGAAACGAAGCCTATCCCCTCCTTGCATATCTGCTCTATCTCCAGGGCAGCTGCAGGGGTTTCAACAATAATACCAATCTTTGATCTAAGCCCAATCTTGGCCATGATCTCAATTGCCTCGCGGATTTCAGACACCCTGCTGACGAACGGGAGAAGCACGGCTATGTTGTCCATGCCTTCCTCGCGGAGCCGCTTTATTGCCCTGAGCTCGCACTTAAAAACGGCCGGCTGGTCTATGCTGCGCCGCGTGCCATGCCAGCCTATTATTGGGTTTACTTCCTGGGGTTCTTCCACTGCGCTTTCCAGCTCCCTGAACTCGTCTGTTTTTGCATCAAGTGTCCTGTACCAGACCGGTTTTGGGTAGAATGCCTTTGCCACCTTGCCCAGCCCCTGGGATATTGTATTCACGAGCCTGTTGGCATCTGTCCTGGCAAGGTGGACCGGGTGCTTTCCATCCTCTGTCAACACATGCTCTGCCCTGAACAAGCCAACACCATCAGCTTTGCCAACAATGTCATGGTTGTTGTCAACGGTATCGGGGAAAACAAGGTTCACCATTATATTGGTGGCTGTTATCTTCCCAGAGCCTGCTGTCATGGACGGTAATGCCTCCACCTGGCCATGATGCGTCAGGAAATGCCTTCTTTGTCCTTGCCCTGGTTGTTCTGGTTGTAGGTGGTGTGTTGGTTGTTGCGATCCGGGGTCAGTTCCAGGATGCGGGGCAGGTTTGGGTTCTGGCCCTGGCGGCAGATTAACAGGAACAGGAGTGGTGGGTTGCTGTGGATGGTGTGGGTGTTGCGGCTGAGATGGGTGGTGTTGCTCATGATGCTGGGGTGGGATGCCAGGTTCTGGTGTTTTAATCTGCTCAATCTTTTCCAGGGTTTCAATGCTCACAGGATGTTCTGCCGGCTCTGGTTGTTTGATCTCAATTTCTTGCTGTTCTTGATGTTGTTGTTTTGGCTCGATTTTGGGCTGTTCAGGCGGCTCAAACTCATAAACCTTGCCGCTCGCTGCGTCCAGTGAGACCTTCTGGCCGTCCTTAAGCATGGTTGCAGCAATATCTGTCCCGACAATGCATGGTATGCCCATCTCCCTGGCTGCTGTTGCGGCATGGCATGCCTTGCCTCCTTCATTGGTAACTATGGCTGCCACCCCGATCATCGCAGGCAGCATTGCAGGGGAGATTGTCTTGGTGACGATTATGTCGCCCCTCTGTACCTTGCCCATCTCCTCAAGCCCCGAAACAACCCTGACAGTGCCTGTTGCCGTGCCCGGGGAAACCCCCTCACCTTTAACAAGCATCTTTCCTTTCATCGGGGATTGTGTTCCTGTCTCTGATTCTGCTTCCGCTTCATCTTGCTTTCCCTGTGCTCCCATACCGGTTGATGTGACAGACCTTGCCTGCACGATGTATATCCTACCCCTTTCCGAGACCCATTCCATATCCTGCGGGCTGCCGTAATGCTCCTCAACCCGCTTCCCCATCTCCCAGAGCCTCTTGAGTTCGGTCTCTGCAAGGACCTCAGTTGAGACCCTTGAACGGTCAACATTCTCCGTATCCACAACACCCGAAGCCTGGTTCAGCCTTCTCATCCATTTCTTTTTTCCTATCTTTTTGGATTCTATTTTGCCTGTTTCCTTCACTATCATATATTCGTCCGGCGTGACAATGCCTGATACAAGGGATTCGCCGTATCCCCATACAGCCTCCACCACCATATGATCTATGTTGCCATATGCCGGGTTGGTGGTGAAAACGATCCCGGACTTCTCTGCATCCACCATCTTCTGGACAACCACGCCCATCTCAGGGAAACCCTCAAGCCCGTTTTTCTTACGGTAGTATATGACCCATGGCATGAACATGCTGGCCCAGCATCTCTTTACTGCATCATAAATCTGTTCCCTACCCTGTGCGCCAACAGTTGAACCGAGCCTGCCGGCAAAGCCTGCTGATGCAAGGCTATCCTCGATGGCTGAGCTGCGGGCAGCTACAAACACCTGTCCCCTGCCTGCCTTTATTATGTCAAGCGCTGCTCCGCCTACCTTTTTTATGTCCTTGCCCACGGAAAGCTCCTCGTAGGCGTCCTTTATGTCATTCCTTATGAAGTCAGGCATTTGCGACTTCATGATGAGGTTAATTATCTCACCAGAAGCCTGCTTCAGTCCGTCGATGTCGTCAACACTGGCCCCGGACAGGATGTCCCCTACCTTGGTCCTTATCTTGTTCGCCTCAAGGAACCTGGCATATGCCTTTTTCGTGAGAGCGAATCCAGGCGGCACTGGCATGCCCATCTTGAGCAGCTCACCGAGGTTTGCCGCCTTCCACCCGATTGACGAAACATTTGACCGGTCAACTTCCTCAAGCATGAGCACATAGTCGGAAACATCAGAAGGTTGGACTGGCCTCTTAGGCCGTGCAATGGGCGATGCAGGTGCTGCATGAGACGCAGGTGCCGCAGGGCTCGCAGCCGCCTTATGTGCATGTTGTGCAGGCCTATGCGGGACCGGGGGAGCCGGTGGTGCAGGTGGGGCTGCTGGTGTGGCTGGCCGAACATCAGAATTCCCCATACCAAAACCCCCCTCTCCCATGAGTTATATATATTGTTCGGATTTAAAAACTCTTAATATGGACAGCAAAACACCCAAGGCAAGCGATATTAACAAAATAAAAACAGCTGAAGAGCTCAAGCAGCAGACCATCAAGTGGCTCCGCAAACTGGAGAAGGAGATAAAGCGGATTGAGAGCGCAGGCAAGCTACCGAAGCCGCAATACAACTCTTTAATAGAAAACATGCTTGCATACGTCAAGGACGCCAGGCATTTCATTGACAAGAAGGACTGGGTGAGGGCCTTCGAGGCCGTTATCTACGCTTATGGGATACTAGAGACATGCCAACGGGTCGGGATAATCAAGGCCAAGGATCAGGCTGTATAGTGTAATCATATCTGAAGTTTCCTCATATCTTCGGGGGTTGTTTCTGTATCCACCTTAAGCTCATCTATGTTTAGTGTCCTGAGCTTGCCAAAATAATATTGGTTCAAGTGCTTGTTATTAGACCCTTCCCGCTGTGGTGGGGTTATATCCTTTACGAACTGGTTAATGACCTCTAACCTGAGCTCTGCGCCGGTCTTGTAGGAATACACGTCCCTAATCAAGTAAACTGTCTCTTTGCTATTGACCTCATATTCGGCATAGCAAAGATATCTTTTCAACCCCGCTAGCCCCATCATGGATAGCGGTTGGATAGAAAATGATATATTCTTATCTGCGGAAAAACAGAACAATAGACCATATGCTGCGGCGATATAACAGAAAAACGGAATATAATTCGGAATATTTTTCCGGTAATTATTTTATTTGTTCAACTTCACGGGTGCGACCTTGATGCCTATATTTTCCAGGTTTTTCTTGAAGATGCCAAGCGCCTCATGGATCTCATTGGTTGTGCGGCCGCCTGTTATGATTATCCGGCCTGACTTGAACAGCAGGAATGCCACCCTGGGCTGCTTGATCCGGTAAACTAGCCCGGGAAACTGCTCCGGTTCGTATTCAGAGTTCTCCAGCTTGAATGCTATCTCGTCCAGGTTGAGTTCAGCCTTTATGGCTGAAGAAGCCACGATATTCTCCACGCTGGTGCTGTATTTGGTCGGGAGCTTAAATCCCACGTCCCTGAGGTTCTTGATTATGGCATCCATTGCCTCTTTCAGGTCTGGCATGGATTTCGTGCCAGTGCAAACGATCTTGCCCTGTGAGAATATTAGCGCTGACGCCCTGGGGCTTTGCATGCGGTATATCAGGCCAGGGAACTGCTCAGGCTGGTATTCTGTGTTCTCAACCTTCTGCAGTATCTTTTCCAGCGACACCTTTGTGCCCAAGTCCGTAAATGCGACAATGTTCTGTATCTTGACTTCGAATTCCCTCTTTCCTTCTTTCGCTTCCAGGGCATTCTCCATTCTCCTTTCCGGCTCTATCACCCTCTCTGTTTTGGCGGGTTCTGCAACAGGCTTGGCTGGTTTGGCTGGCTGTTTCTTTATTGGTTTTTTCATCGGCTTCGCGGATTTCTTGGCTGGCTTTTTTATGGCTTTCTTGGCTGGCTTTTTTGCAACTCTTTTGACTGCCTTTTTGACTGGCTTTTTCTTCAGCTTGCCAGTAGCTTTCCGGATTGCTGGCTTGCTTTTTGGCTTTGCTTTCTTTTTCATGGGTATATATTGGGAACAATAAAGCTTAAATACCTTTAAAAAGGGTTTTTCCGGCTAATTTGACGTAAATTTAACGGAAATTCAGCGGGGATCGGGCATGGGGGGATTTCCAAAAAGTAACTTATCCCTTTATAAATGTTACTACTAATAAGTGAAAATACAGTAAAAAAGGTGGGATATATGGTAAGCTTTGCACCAGTGCCCCAAAGGATTGAATTGGAAAGGCCTATAAGGGATATAACTCCTGATAATGAACTCTTAATGGGTCTTTATGTAAGCGGACACAGGCTAACCAGTAATAATGGTTATCATCCGACCCTGCGCGAGACCCTTGTTCAACAGCGCGAGAGCTATAAGTTTAGTGCAAACATTGGCAATGACGCAGGCATGTATTCTGAAGTAATAGAACATATTGAGTCATGTATGGAACGGGTGTATTCCATACTTAGCGGGAAAGAGGCCAGGCAATGGTTCAAAAGGGTCAACCTGCTGGATGAGGTGCTTTATTCTGATTATGCTGGGCATTCAGAAGGCTCTGGCACAGGCCTGCTGAACTATATCAATAATGCCCGGACATATGGGGCCATATCCACAGAATATGCCACTAAATGCCTGGATTACATCCAGAGATTGATGGACACCTCAATGACCGAGAACCGGTCATTCAAACGGGCTTTGGGTGGCACAAAATGGGAAGCGAAGGCCAGGGATAGCATTGATATGGTTGATATGATGATTAAGGATTATCAAGTCGGTACTGACATGACTGACATGACTAACGAAATTGCGGCAAGCGAACCAGAACCGCGACAGAGAACTTATGGGTACTTCCCCCGGAAACCCGGACCCGTCAAAAGTGCGTGGAATTGGTTTATTGGGCCTCATTATGGGTTGATTGGCCTGGGCAATAAAGCTCTTGATTGGTATTTGAAACATGGTGACAGAAAGCGGCAGGCGAACAGCGTTAATGTCTTTACTCCAGAAGGCTTGATGTATGGCATTGGCAGGTAGGAAGCCAAAACAAGAGTTATGGAAGGCACAGCACTCGCCAGACATCCAGGGATAGAACTTTCCGCAGTGGTTAAGGAATTCAACCGGCTGGAAGCGCTGGCTGCAGAAGCAGGAATAGCATCCGCGTATGAAAATACAACAATCATAAAGTTCCCAGCAGCAATACGTACAAATGCTTCAACTGAATTAAAAACGGCTAATGCAAGAACTGGCACAATGGATTAATTTCTAGAATAACAAACTATAACGAATCTAAAACAGCGAATTGATTATTGAGGATATTGAAAATGGCTTCTTTTCTTCGTTTTTATTATCAATTCTATTCTTGGTCTTATCATCACAGCTACCGCATTCGCCGTTCTTCAGGGCATTCCAGTAGCTCTTGTTGAGCATGCAGCCCGGGTCAGGCCCTGCCACGTCGCCGTAATAGCCGTAGGCCCTGGCTCGGCAGCCGCCGCATATGTACCTGTGCTCACACTTGCCGCAGCCCTTTATCTTGTCCCTGTCCCGCATCTTCTTCAGGGTTGGGTGGTTCTTCCAGATGTCTTTCAAGCTTTGTTCCCGTATGTTGCCGAGCTTTATCTGCATGAACACACATGGCTCAACATCGCCGTTTGGCTCCAGCCCGCAATACAGGCGGCCGGCGCCGCAACCGCCTATGAACTCGGCAAGGCTCTTGGTCTTGCCTTGCATGGCATCCATCACGGTCTGGTTCACGAAGTGCGTTGCAATGGCCGGCCCGGCATGTTCCGTGGCAATCCTTGCGTATAACGGAGCAGTTGAAAGGGCGGTCAACTTGCATCCGTCATCAACCAACTTGTCATAAATCAGCTTGTTCACGTTTTCCCGCTCATCCGGGGAAAGGTCATCCTTCATGATGCACTTGCCTCTGCCGGTTGGTATGTAGTTGAAGACTATTATGCGCCTGCACTTCAGGTCGTTCTCAACAAAACCCATGAACTTCTCCATGTTCTTGTAGTTGCGCTTGGTCACTGTGGTGGCAACGCATGTGTCAAGCCCTGCCTTCAGGCAGTTCCTGATGCCGCTACAGGCCTTCTTCCACGCGCCTGGCACGCGGCGGAGCGCGTCATGCTCCTTTTCAAAACCGTCCAGGCTTACCTCAACATACTCCACACCAATATCCCTGATCCTTTTCGCGATCTCAGGGGTTACCATGGTGCCGTTGGTTGCAATGCTGACGTAAAATCCCTTTTCACGGGCATAATTCGCGACCTCGAAGAAATCCTTCCTTATCAGCGGCTCGCCGCCTGAGAATGCTATGCCAACCACTCCTATCTCAGCGAAATGGTCGATGGCCTGCTTGGCCTCTTTTGTGGTCAGCTCGTCCGGCAGAAAAGTGCCGTCCGAGTTCTCGTAACAGTGCTTGCACCTCAGGTTGCAACAGTGGGTGAAGTTCCACACAACAAGGAACGGTGCTATGGATGTCTGGGGCTTTTTTATGCCATGCTCTGCAATGCCTCCCAGGACATTGACCAATGCCCTCCTGAAAACCGGGTCGCGAAGACCTTCCTGCATCATTTCAGGCTCAACGCCGAAGGCCTGCGCGCCCTTATCAACAGAGAATTTTACGAAACGGTAGGCCATGTTGTCCCAGAAATCCCCGCCATTATCTATCAGGCCTGAATACCTGCGCAGGCCATAATCCAGCCTTATGCCGTTCTTGCCTGAAGAACAAGCGAATTTTAGCATGCTGCGGGATATGGGGTTGCCCAGCCATGTCTTGACGGTGTCCGAGACGACGTGTGCGTCGCGGGTATCCAAAGCACTTGTTTTCTGCACGCTTTGCATGTATGTTCACCTCCAAGTTATGGTTTATGAATATGTTGTGTTGTTGGACGTGTTTATCCGCATTATCAGTGGGTTTTGCCATGCTTACATGGTTAGGTGGGAATTTTGCTTTATAAACGTTCCCACTTTTTGTTTTTGCGTCTTTGATGGTAGGAACAAGGATATATAAAATATTGTTTATTATTTTTTATCATAATGCATTTATTTTGAATATTATTGCATTATTCAGAAATCAGAGTTCCTTCTTCTTGATATAGCCCTTAACAGACGAGCTCATGTAATCCGTCTTGCTCGTATCAATGTACGTGCCTGAGAACTCGCCATAATCGGCAATGCTCTCATCTTTTATTGGCTTCTTTTCTTCAACTATCATTGCATCTGGTTTCCATACCACCTCGACCGACTTTTCCCTTCTAATTGAGTCAACATCATAGCTCGCTGGGTACCCAAGCGATGTATGGAATTTCCATATTAGTTGGCCGTTCATATCCAATACATAGAGGTTACAGTTCTCACAGCCGAATATTATTTTATCTTTATAGATAGTAGCTGGCGGCACAATGATGTTATCAACACTAAATCGCCATAAGATATTGCCATCCATATCTAGCGCGTAGAAATTATGGTCACAACCACCAACCAGGACTTTATCATCCGTCACCTCAAGGGATTTGGATAGCATTTCTCCGGTTTTGAATTTCCATTTAAGCATGCCGTTTTCGTTCAGAGCATATACATGGTTGTCCCTGCTGATGCAAAAGACCATGTCCCCGGAAGCTGCAACAGTCCTAAGCGGACCGCTTGCCTTGTATCTCCATTTCTCATTTCCATCAAGATTAAGGGCATAAAGGTTATGGTCTGATGAAGAGACATAAACCGTATTATCCTTTATAACAGCTTCAGAGCCTACCATGCCATTGGTTTTGAGATCCCATAACAGCTTGCCTTTTTTGTCTAAGGCGCGGAACGTCTTATCCCATGAGCCAAAGTATATGACATCTTTGTGCACTGAGATGGAGTCGTCAATATACCCCCTTGCCGAATATCTCCAAATAAGCTTCCCTGTTTCTGCTGAGATAGCATAGATGTTGTGGTCCTTTGAGCCGCATATCACCATGCCATCTATGGGCTTAGGCCCAGTGACTATTACATCCCTGGCTGAGAATTTCCACAGCAGTTTACCATCCAAATTCAGGGCATAGAGATTCCTGTCATAGCTTCCAAAAAACAATGTGTCATTATGAAGTAGGGGAGGACCCACAATCGGGCCACCGGTCTCAAACCGCCAGACCTCCTCGCCGGTTTTGTAATCAACGGCATAAAAGATATGGTCAGTGCAGCCGAAGTAGATAACATCCTTGTGAACAACTGTTTTGCATAAGATGCTTCCCCCGGTTTTAACTGCAAAAGCGCCGGATAGTCCGGTTTCCTTAATGGCCTGGATGACTTCAATAAGGTTTACATCACCAAAAGAGTCATCTACACCAAAGCTTACATTGCTATTGCCCAATCCCTGTTCAGAAATATACCTATCCATAGGCATGCCACCAGCCTCCTCTCTTCTAAGATAAAATACGTTGAATTATAAAACAGAATCTTAAAATTTTCCACAAAACGCAAATTATTTAAATATAATTGCGTTTTATTGATTATGGTATTTGTTGTGGTGATTATATGGGCGTAAGGCTTGACGCCAAGGACCTGAAGATACTTGCAGAGCTGGACATGGATGCCAGGCAGTCCGTAACATCCATTGCAAAGAAGGTCGGGCTGTCCAAGGAAACCACGAACTACAGGATAAGGCAGCTGCAGGAGAAAGGCGTCATTGAGGGGTTCTACGCAATAATCGATGTCTCAAAGATAGGCTATGCAATACACCGGCTCATGATACGGTTCCGGAAAACAGACCCTGAAAAGGAGAAGGAGATACTGGACTACCTGAAAGGCAATAAGCATGTTGGATGGGTGGTATCCATCCATGGAAACTGGGACATGGCAGTGCTGTTCTGGGCAAGGAACAGTTTTGAATTTCGGAATGTATATGACGATTTCATGGAGAGGTATGACAAGTACACGCAGAAACGCAACCTGACCATAATCACGAAGATCCGGCACTATAAGAACAATTACATTTTCGGCACCGAAGACCCCACTGAAAAGATCATCGGTGAGGCCAATGAAGTAAAGGTCGGCGGAACTGACAAGAGGATACTCCATATGCTTTCGAAGAACAGCAGGATGCCTACAATTGAGATTGCGAAAAGCGTGGGTGTCGCCCCAAACACTGTGAAAAACCGGATAAAACACCTGAAGAAGAAAGGGGTCATAAAGGGCTTCAGGGCAAAGATCAACACTGGCTTGCTGGGGTACAGGCACTATAAGGTATGCCTTGATATGGAAAACATGGCTGGCCAGGAAAAGGTCATACAATACCTGAAGACCATACCAAATCTCATCTACATAACAGAGGTCATCGGCGAAAGCGACCTTGAGTTCGAGGTCATGTTCAGGGCCGAGGAAGAGCTCAGTGATTTCCTGAAAAGGCTTAGGACTGAATGCATGGGCTTGATAAGGGATTATGAGATAATATTAACATTCTACGAGCACCAAGTCAATTACCTTCCTTAGGCTTAGGTTCAGACCTAGGTTTAGGCATCGTAAAGTTCTATGCAAGCGATGTTTCCTTTTTAGCTAGCACCATTGCATAGCCGTCTTTCTCATATTTTGCGGCTTCTGTGAGCCCCACGCCTGCCAGCTGGTCTGAGAAATCGCTGTTTCCGGCCAGGTAGGAGATTGCGGTTGTGACTTTCTCTCCCCTTCGCAATATTATTGGGGAGCTATTGTATTCAGCCTCTACATCCCTTTTAGGAGTAAAGTACATCTCAACCCTGCCTTCCTCACTGTTGAAACCAACGGAAAAGTCAAAATCATTGTAATCAAATCCGAGCAGCCTGAGCGGGTTGAACGTGAATTCCCTTGAGGCATCGTTATCATATACATCCATTGCCTCTTCCCTGTACCCCATCAGCTCGAAACCAACAAGCAGGCAATCCTGCTCATTCATTGTGCCTGCGATGTTTTCCAGCAGCCTGACCTGTTCATATGATTCAAAATTTGATAACGTGTTGCCCAAAACAAGGTACAGGTTTGCACCGTAAGGGTCAGTTGGCAGCTCCATGTCTTCGAAAGATGTTAATATTCCCTTCGTTTCCTTCCATCTGCCAGCGCCTTCCATTGCTGACTTGTATATCATTGTAGGGCATATGTCCACCATTGAGTATGTCATTTCCCTACCAGGCTCAGATTCCCTCAGTATTTTTGCCTTTGTGCCGTCGCCTGGGCCAATATCAATTATGTTTATGGGACAATTCATGTAATGCCCGAGTATTTCAGATGCATTCTCAGACAGCAGGCTGCGCTCATTTTCACAGACCGAATAACGCTGCGAATTGGATATATCAATGAAGTGCTTGGCACCTTCCCCAATGTAAAGGAACTTGGGGGGCACGATTTTCCTTTCCCCTACGCTGCCAGCAAGCTCTTCCATCAGGGCTGCGTCCCTTTCTGTGCTGAGGTTAAGGATGGCATCAAAATTTGTACCATCCATTTCCGGTTCGAATAGATCCCCGATCAACCCATCATTCTCGATCCATTCCCTTACTTGCTCCTCCAGCCTCTTGTAATACTGGCCGACAAACCTCCAGACTTCAGCCGTATTTCCGCCATATTTGTCCATTGCAGCATGGCCATACTCATCTGCAACGCCATAATCCCTTTGCAGCAATTTTTTCCCTGGGATGTGCCTATGGGGGATATAATGCGTCCAAGACCAGCAATATGGGTATCCGCCTTCACGGTCAGAGAAGCCAACGTGTATGTTGTTCATTACCCCCCAGCGTTCCCTCCCATCATCGTCTTTCTTACCTATATCGCGGATAAGGTTGGCTGACCAGAATTGCTTGAAAGTCCTGTTGAATATGGGCGAATAAACATGCACAGTGCCCAAGATTTGACCTAAGTAATCGGATGTCTTGAAACCGCATCTCTTTATTTCAAATGCACCGTCACCAAATACCAAACTTTCAGGTACAACGAATTTATTCATCTTTGTGGCTTCTATAGAATCAACCATGATAGCATCATGTTCTGTATATTTCCTTCCCTGTGCATTATGCCATGGGACAGAATGGGCATGAAACATGTACCTGAATAACTGATAAAGGCCTTCCCAACTAAAACCGAAATCCCTGGAATATTTCCAGAAGCTTTTGAAATCATCCCGAAATCTGGGAACATGCATGTCATTGTCCTCGAATTTGTTCCTTTCATGCCACTGCCTTTCTATTATCTCCAGCTCATTCCACAGGCATCTGTTCGGAACATTGTCTTCATCTGAGTCATATTCTATCTCATCAGTCAGGATATAGCGGCCTAGCCTCAATAGTCTATTCATCGGCCCGCTCTGAGTTGCTTTCCCAGTCATTATATGCATTGACAAAACTAAACTTTTTAAGTTTGTCACCCTTTAGTGGCACAGAAATAATTGGATCGATTGATCAGTTTGACCGAATGAACCCGCAGTCAGGGCTGACTTCCACGAAATGGTGCGCCAGGCCTGTTCGGTAGTCAATGCACTGGTTGGACGGGTCATTGTCTATGTATTGCCTGGGCGAGTGAGCGACATCGCATACCCAGTCATCCACGTTCCATCTTGGATTGATGTCTGACAGACATGGCCCGTTTTCCATGTATGTTTCCATGCTTTTCTCAAGCTCACATTCCTGGATGCAGCTTATTCTCGCGTCCTCAGCGGGGTCGCCTGTTGGTGATGATGTGCATCCGCTCACCAGCACAACAGCCACAAGCATGAGAGCAAACAAGAACATATTGTATCTCATTACACAATGTTGTATTAAGGGCTAAAAAGGTTTTCGGAATCAAAAATAAAGGAATAAAGAGGAAAGAAAATAAAGCCCTCTTTTTAACAATCGTCTAAACGCATGCGCCGCTAACGCAAACGCTTGATGCATTCAGGTCAGCGCAATTGGTCTGGAAGCTGCTTGGTTGTGTTTCTGAACAATAGTATTCGTTTAGTGTTGCGTTGTTGATACAGTAGTCGTCATAGCTGTATGGTGATCCTGACGAGTAGCCAGAAACCGTGCCAAATACGAATTCAACTATGCCGCCATCAGTGTCAAAGCATTCATCAGGCCTTGGATTGCATGCTGCATTTGTGCATCCCCATTGGCATGCCTCTACCAGCTCTGGTGTTGAGGTGTAGTTACACGTTCCACTGCTGCAGAAGTAATCGTTGTTGTCCCTGTAGACAGAGCCGTTCATGCAGTAGTTGTCTCCATAGTTGTCATAGCTGTCGCAGTCTTCCTGGAATACAGGTGTCACGTCAGAATCACACTCGCCGCTCGCACAGAAGTAATCGGTCATGTACTTGTATATGTCGTTGCCTGAACAGTATGGCTCGCCGTAGAAATCTGTCCCACAGCTCTGCTGCTGGCTTTGCTCATAGTCGCCTGAGCAGTAGTACTCCATGATGTTGCTGGAGTCAACGCAGTAGTCGTCGTTGCTGTACGGGCTGTTGTTGAGGTAGCCGGATGCTGTGCCGAACACGGTTATGACGTTGCCGTCGTCTGTGTCGCCGCATGAGTCCGGGTATCCGCAGTCTGCCGGGCAGTTACCTGATGTCTCGCCGCCTTCGCACACGCCGTCGCCGCAGTTTGTCTCGTCGTTATCGGTCGGGCTGCTGCATCCAGCGTCGTCCATGTCGGTATCGCCGTCCCCGTCGTTGTCTGAGCCGTCGTCACATTCTATCGCGGGGTTCAACTCGCTCTTGTCGTTCTTGCTGCTGCATCCCGGGTCACTCGGGTAGTCGGTGTATCCGTCACCGTCGTTGTCCAGGCCATCGTCGCATGCTTTCGCTGCCCTTGGTGCTTTTGTTGGTTTTCCTGCAAATGCCATGGGTGCCAATAGCCCTATTGCTAACACTAACACAATCGCTAATGCCAAAAATTTATAGTTCATTAAAACCCTCCCATTTATTGTAGGAAGTGGGTTTTTTAAACGCATGGGAAAATTCGGGAGTTTCAGGATTCGTAGATCATAAATCAAATCTTACCTATCAGCTCAACGATTTCCGGCTGGCCGCACTCAGCAACGCTATTGGGGCTTCTTGTTATCTTACATAAGAAAGCCGTGAGGACTTGCCGCTCGCCGTCCTCGCCCAGGCTCTCACCTGCGCCTATGCGGTAGTACTTGCCGCCCAGCACCAGAAGGGGTATGTAGCCGTCTGTTGAATAATGGTTGAAAATCAGCATATCCTCCTCCGGCTGCTCCACATCAATCTCCACAATGGTTATGTCGATGGTGTTGTTGAACTTATTCATGACTTCCTCAAAAATCGGCTTCTCCCATCCACAGTGCGGGCACCATGTTGTGCCAAAGAAATATACCATGGGTTTGCCGCCGTTCACTGTTGCTGATTCTATGTCCATGAACCCGCCTATGGTTGGCACTGCCTTCTCAGGCTCGTAGTCTTCAAAAACACACACAACCCTGTTCGGGTCGCCGTCTGGGTTGAATATGCAGTTGTCCGGATCTGCCGGGTCGCAGGTGCCGACCATGGCCAAGTTGTAGAAGCCATATACACTATAGGCCATGGACAGGAACATCACTGCGGTGAAAATCAGGGAAATGGCCTCAAAGTGCCTGTGGGTGAAACGGGCAAGGCCCATATGCCTCTTCATAAGACTGCTGGTTATTATGGCCCTGACGTTCTCATTAAAGCTTGAAATACATGGTCTTAGCGTTATGCGCCGCCCGACGCAGTCAAAGGCCTCCCTGGCCCATCGCCTGTAACGGGCTGAGAATATACTGAGCACTGCCAGCACAACCAATGCAACAAGGCACATGGACATAAAATCACGTTACAATTTCTAATCATCTGAGCTTTATTATTTCTTTCAAAGCATCTATAAACGTTTCCACTTCCTGGCTGGTGTTGTATATGTAAAGGGAAGCGCGCACGCTGCCTTCAATGCCGTGCGCCTGGAACCATGAATGCACGCAGTGCTGGCCAGACCTGACCATGGTGTTGTAGTTGTTGCTCAATATCATGGCAATATCGTGGTATCCCATGCCGCCGACTGAAAACGAGGTTATTCCACCTCTCATCTCAGGGTCCTGGACCCCGATTATCTTCACCCCTTCCATGGCAGAAATCCCGTCATGCAGCTGCTTCGTAAGCATGCTTTCATGCTTTTCGATGTTGCTGCTGCCAATCCCTTTCAGATATTCAGCTGCTGCGGCAAGGCCTATCTCGCCTGCATAGTTCTGCAGGCCTGCCTCGAATTTTTCAGGCGGGGCCAGGAACTCATGGTCTTCATACGTGGACCACTCAACAGTCTCGCCGCCGACCATGAACGGCTGCAGCTTGTCATAATGCCCCTTCTTAACATATAGGATGCCTGTACCGGTAGGGCCGAGCATCTTGTGGCCTGAGAATGCCAGGAAATCAACGCCAAGCTTCTTGACATCCACTTCGTGGTGGGGGACGGCCTGCGCAGCATCCAATAGAACGAGCGAACCGTTGTCATGAGCTGCTTTTATGATTTCCTTGACCGGCAGGGTGTAGCCGTCCAGGTTTGATGTGTAAACAAACGAAACCAGCTTAACGTCCTTGGAAAGCATTTCCTCAAAGGAATCAAGCCTGAATTTGGATTCGTTGTCAGACAGGCATACCCTGTGCTCTGCCCCTTTTCGTTTTTCCAGCATCTGGCATGGTAGCAGGTTGGAATTATGCTCCCTGTCTGTTGTCATGACTATGTCGCCCTTTCCCAAACCAAGCGAGTTGACGACTAGGTTGAGCCCTTCCGTGGTATTGCGCGTGAAAATGACTTCTTCCGGCTTCCTAGCGCCGATGAACTTCTGCATAACCTGACGGGCCTTGCGCCTGGCCTCCTCGACCCGCGTGCTTAGCCTGTGTATGCTCCGGCCGGCACATGCAGGGAATTCGTTGTAATACTGGTTCATGGCCTCCACGACCTGCCTGGGCTTCAGGCTCATGCAGGCATTGTCCATGTATATTAGCGGCTTGCCTTTGAAATCCTTCTGCAGGACTGGGAAGTCCTGCCTTATCTTCTCGACATCCATACCAAATAGTCAACCATTATGCTTAATAAATGTATTGATTTGCTATGGTTTTTGCAGAAACATAGAAAAATGAAGGATAAGAAATAAATGGAAAAATGAAATTCAAAAAAGGAAAAATTCAAATGACTATTGGCAGACCCCGCCCTCAACGCCGCTTGATGCAACAGTGCCGCCTATTCCAGGACCAGCAGTTGTGCTGTCTAATGTTGTTTCGCATTCCTCGGGTGGTGTGTTGAATGAATCGCATATGGCTGCCTTAACTGCCTCTGGTGACCTTGCTACACTAACAACCCGGCCGTTTATGACAAATGCGGGTGAGCCCCGGACTCCAAACTGTGCGTTCTCTGTGGCGTCAACTGGGTACTGCGGGTAACTGCCGCCGCTCCATGTGCTCTTGTCGTTGTACAGGCCTGTTATGTTGAACTCCTCATCAACAGCATCTATACATGAATCTAGACTTGCAGTATCAATGCCCGCCTCTGCCAAACAGGTATCTGTTTCGCCGCTCAGCACAAAGCATTTTGCATAAGCGATGTACTTGTCCGGCTGCTCCTTCTGTATGCAGTACTGCACGGTGTTCTCGTCTATCTCCTTCTTACCATGCATTATGTAGGAGACCCATTTGATTGTTATGTCTGCGTTGTCACCGAGCAGTTCCATGACAGGCAGGGCGGCCTTCTGCATCTGCAGGCCGTATGGGCAGTAGGACATTATGAAAACATCAACCACTGGTTTGTCTGACTTGGGGACATCCGATGCCGGGGGCTGGTCGGGCGTGGCTGGCTGGTCGGGCGTGGCTGGTTCAAGCAGCTCCTCTCCCAGGTCAAGCAATCCGCCAAACGCGTATTTTCCGTCCTTTGTAACATAATAAGGCGCGCTCTGCGGCTGTCCCTGGAACGTCATCTCTATAATGACTTCATATATGCCAGGCAGTTGCTCTGATTCTTCTGCGTTTTTATAAACGACCTCTATGCCGGGATAGCTCTGCTCCAGCCTCGGCTTAATGAAATCAACAAGCATGGCAGCGGCTGCATCTGCACCTATGTCAGTGCCTGTGGCAGCGGCTATGCCATCGGCTGCATCTGTATCATCAATAACAATGCCCCCAGTCAATGAAGGGGCTGCAATGGCTCCTATGAGGATGCCAACAATGAGGAAAACCCCTGCGAAAAAAGCATAACGCGGTACATGGTTTCTTGATCGGCCGGCCTGTTTGGGTTCCTTGACTTCTTTGGGTTTACTGGATTTTGATTTACCAGCTTCTTTTGGTTTTTCTTTCTTTGCGGCCATATCAGACTCCTCTTTCTGCTCCTCGCTTTCTTCGTTCTCTTCTTCAGGACCTTCAGAATCTTCAGAATCAAAATTATTGTCTTTTCTTGACATACTATCAAATGTATATTGATCATTTAAATATGTTTAGGTTTCTTTTCGGTAACTACACAACCCGTTTTTATGTTTGTTGGAAACTTGCCGGAAACCTTTATTTGTGATTGATCTTTAATGTCCATATTTATAAAGTTATCGCTTGTAGTAACTAACTGATAGTTAATTTTAACGTTTGTATATATTGTTTACATGTTCCTTTCCGAGGATTTATTTACATACCACTATACAATATAATATATGGTGGATGTTTCTGGAAGAAATGGGGAAAAGGGCGCGGGCATTCTTGAGAAGCCTTCTGATGAGAAGACCAGCAGCACCAAGCAACAAAAAAAGGACTGGCATGCCAAGGATTCCCAGGAAGTTGTCAAGGAGCTCGGTTCCTCTTCAGGCGGCCTGGACACTGCTGAGGCCAGGCGCAGGCTTGGCCAATACGGCCACAACGAACTAAAAGAGAAGAAAAAAATCACATCACTGAAAATTTTATTAAGACAGTTCAGCAATCTAATGATCTGGATTCTGTTCGCAGCTGCATGCACATCTTACCTGATTGGAGAAGCCCTGAACTTTTGGGCTATCTCGTTCATCATAGCTTTCATAATCGCAATGGGTTTTGTTCAGGAATTTAAGGCAGAAAAGGCAATGGGCGCACTGAAAAAAATAGTGAAACCAACAACAAAAGTTGTCCGAAATAACAAAGTGAGAGAAATTCTCACCAAGGAAGTTGTCCCAGGCGACATACTGTTGCTGGAAACAGGTGATAAGATTCCAGCAGACGCAAAGATACTGGAAGTGATTGGCTTAAAGATTGACGAGGCAGCCTTAACTGGAGAAAGCAGGGCAGTGGAAAAATCAAGAGAAGACATGATTTTTGCAGGCACCAACATTGTTCACGGGAAATGCAAGGCGGTTGTTGTCGCAACAGGGATGGAAACAAAAATAGGGGAAATAGCCGAAATGATTCAGGAAAAAGAGGAAGAAACCCCGTTGCAGATAAAAATAACACGGTTGGCAAAAACGCTAGCGATAATCGCATTGGTAGTTTGCGGTTTCATATTCGCTTTAGGTGCCTTGGGGGGTGCCCCCTTGGCAGCAATGCTGGTTGTAGCCTTGGCTTTGGCTGTTGCAGCAGTTCCAGAAGGTCTGCCGTTAACGCTAACGGTTACACTGTCTTTGGGGATGCACAAAATGGCGAAACACAACGCAGTTATAAGAAGAATGCTTGCTGTCGAAACCCTGGGGAGCACCACGGTTATATGCACAGACAAAACTGGCACTCTGACAAAAAATGAGATGACAGTGGAAAAACTCTTTGTCAATGATGCAGTAATTGATGTCAGCGGGGTTGGGTATAACCCAAAAGGGGAATTTTTTGTTAACAATGAAAAAATTGACCCGAAAAGCGACAAAACAATGGCGTTAATGTTGAGAACAGGGACTTTGTGCAACAATGCATTTCTGGAAAAAACTGGGAACAAATGGGAAGTGATAGGGGACCCCACAGAAGTAGCCTTGGTTGTTTTAGCTGCAAAGGGTGATGAATGGAAAGACAACTTGGAAGAAAAAAACAAAAGGATAGAGGAAGTTATTTTCACCAGCGAAAGAAAAATAATGAGCTGCGTTTATGAGACTGAAAAAGAAAAAACAGTTTTTGCCAAAGGGGCGCCAGAAACGATTCTGGAAAAATGCGCCTTCATTCAAAAACATGGAAAAAGGGAAAGGCTATCGAAAACGGAAGTTGAAAAAATTCTGAGAACAAACGAACGGTTTGCAGGCAATGCTCTGAGAGTCTTGGGCCTTGCCTGTAAAAAAATTTCATCGCCTTTGACGCCTGAAAATATTGAAAAAGACCTTGTTTTTCTGGGCTTGGCTGCAATGATTGACCCGCCAAGAGAGGAGGTAAAACAGGCTATTGAAACATGCAAAAACGCAGGAATAAAGACAGTGATGATAACAGGCGACAATCAGCACACAGCAAAAGCAGTTGCAAAAGAAATAGGATTGCTGAACGAAGATGACCAGAGAATAGTCACAGGGAAAGAATTGGACGAACTGAAAGACAAAGAATTCGAAAAAATCATTGAACAGGTGGTAATTTATGCAAGAACACACCCCAAACACAAAATGAGAATCATCAAGGCGTTGCAAAAGAAAGGTCATATTGTTGCTATGACAGGAGACGGAATAAACGACGCTCCGGCTGTAAAAAAAGCGGACATAGGAATAGCAATGGGCATAAAGGGGACAGACGTGACAAGGGAATCAGCGGACATGGTCCTGACGGACGACAACTTTGCAACAATAGTGGAAGCGATTAACGGCGGCAGAACAATCTACGAAAACATAAGAAAATTCACCAGCTACCTGATTTCAAGAAACTTCACAGAAGTGATACTGATATTCATAGGCATTGCCATGTTCAACTTCAATTTCCTGCCATTGCTCGCCTTGCAAATCCTGTTCATAAACTCCTTTGATGAAGTACTGCCAGCCATGGCTCTTGGAGCAGAGCCGGCAAGAAAAGGGATAATGCGAAAGCCGCCAAGAAGCCCGAAAGAAAGATTCCTGACAAAAAGGAACGCAACGATAGTATTCAGCCTGGCTGCATTCATGGCACTAACAGCGCTAACAGTATTCATCTACACCGACCCTGCAGCAAACATTGAAAAAGCAAGAACAATGGTCTTCGCAACAATAATCGGCATGGTGATATTCAATACATTCAACTTCAGGTCACTGGAAGAATCGATACTCAAAATCGGCTTCTTCACAAACAAATGGATATTGCCAGCAGCTGCCAGCATCGTAATAACAACTGTAATCGTCATGTATGTCCCATTCTTCCAAGAAATATTCAAACTGACGCCACTGAACTGGGCAGACTGGATAATTTGCCTATCCGCAGCATTCGCCACATTCATATTCATGGAAATATTGAAATTTACCTTAAACGAAAAAAGAAAATCGGGTCCTGGCCCATCTATACAAAAATTTTAAACAATGATGCATGAAGGGTTTTATTTACATGGTTCTATATAATAATAATTATGATTGACAGTCCAGCCGACAGCCAAGCAGACATCCCTGTATCAGTTAAGGAAACTGGGAAGGAAACAAGAAAGGAAGCTGAATGGCACAAGTTGGCTCCGCAGGACGCGGTTAAAAGACTGAAATCATCGGTTGATGGCCTGGACACTGCCGAGGCCAAGCAAAGGCTTGCCAGGTATGGCCACAACGAGCTGAAGGAGGAGAAGCCTGTCAGCCGGCTGCAGATTTTCCTTGCACAGTTCAAGTCCTTTCTGGTTATTATACTTATTGCAGCCACCATATTCTCGGCTGCGATAGGTGAAATAATTGATGCCATAGCAATACTTGTCATTGTTGTCCTGAACGGCGTGTTCGGCTATATACAGGAATATAGGGCAGAGAAGACCATAGCAGCCCTCAAGAAGCTGACACGGCCTGAAACCATTGTGCTCAGGGATGGCAGGAAGCAGATGATACCAAGCAGGGACATTGTCCCAGGTGATATAGTGATTCTTGAGCAGGGCAGCAGGGTAACTGCTGACATGAGGCTGCTCTGGACAACCGACCTAAAGATTGACGAGTCAGCATTAACCGGCGAGTCAGTGCCTGTTGTCAAGGATTCCGGAAGGCTGGGATCAGGCAATATCCAGCTCGCGGACATGAAGAACATGGCATGGGCCGGAACCATGGTTACTTATGGCAGGGGCAAGGCCGTTGTTGTCGGTACGGGCATGAGAACAGAGATAGGCAGGATCGCGCATATCGTAAAGGAGAAGGGTGAAGATTCCACTCCATTACAGAAGAACCTGGATTCGTTCGGTAAGCGGCTCGGGATAATCATCCTGGGCATATGCGCGCTTGTGATAGTGATTGGTATTGTGAGGGAGGGCCTGCTTGCGGGCATGCCAATTACAGAGGAACTGGTTGTGACAATGATAATAACAGGCATAGCCCTGGCTGTGGCAGCCATACCAGAGGGCCTGCCCGCTGTGGTAACCATAACGCTTGCCCTAGGTCTGCAGCGGCTTGCAAGGAACAACGCCCTGATGCGCAAGCTGCCTGCTGTTGAGACGCTGGGCAGCACCACGGTTATATGCACTGACAAGACTGGCACGCTGACCAAGAACGAGATGACTGTCAGGAAGATATGGGTTTCCGGCAGGAACATTGCCGTAGGCGGCGAGGGCTATGAGCCCGAAGGTGAATTCGAGGAAATACGCGGTGAAAGCGGGGCAAAGATAAGCCCGAAGGAGGATGAGCCTCTTTCATTGCTGCTCAAGGTCGGCGCGCTGTGCAACAACGCGCATTTGGAAAAGAAAAGGAAAGAAGAAGAAGAGAAGGGCAGCGTAAAGCATTCCAATCCGTCAAACAAAGACACAAAGCCTGTTGAGGAGTGGAAGGTCATAGGCGACCCCACGGAAGGGGCCTTGGTGGTGGTAGCAGCAAAGGCTGGCATGACCATGGGCATGCTCAACGAACAGCACCCAAGGGCGAAGGAGATCCCATTCTCATCAGAGCGTGCAATGATGACGACAACCAACAAGCTGCCGAACGGTAAGCTGTTGGTATGCGTCAAGGGCGCGCCGGAGAAAATAATCACCAAGTGCACGAAGATCAGTGAGAGGGGCCTGGTGAAGCAACTGATGCCGGCTGCGAAGGACAGGATAATCGAGACGAACCGTGCCATGACCAGCAAGGCACTAAGGGTGCTTGCACTTGCATACAAGGAGATGCATCCATCAACCAAGGCCAGCGAAGATGAAATGGAAAGTAAGCTCATATTCCTCGGGCTTGTGGGCATGATAGACCCGCCAAGGGACATGGTGAAGGATGACATAGCACTATGCAAAAAGGCAGGCATAAAGGTTGTCATGATAACAGGCGACCACCAGAACACTGCAATGGCCATCGCAAGGGAGATAGGCATCATGGATTCGGCAAGCTCTGGTTCGATCACCGGCAAAGAGCTTGACAACATGTCTGCCAGTGGGTTTGTAAGGGTTGTTGACAATACATCGGTTTATGCGCGGGTCAGCCCCGAACATAAGGTGAAGATCGTCGAGGCCCTGCATAAGAAAGGCCACATCGTTGCCATGACAGGCGACGGGGTCAATGACGCCCCTGCCCTGAAGGGGGCTGACATAGGCATAGCAATGGGCATAAAGGGCACTGACGTGGCAAAAGAAGCGAGCGACATGGTGCTGCGCGACGACAACTTCTCCAGCATAGTCGACGCCGTGGAAGGGGGTAGAGGGATTTATGACAACATAAAGAAGTTCATACAGTACCTGCTTTCCTCGAACGTGGGGGAGGTTTTGATCGTCTTTGTGGCCATGCTGATCGGCATGGGTTATTACGTCACATCAGAGGGGGGGACATTGCTGTTCATACCCATACTGGGTGCACTGCAGCTGCTTTGGGTTAATATACTGACCGACTTGTTCCCTGCGCTTGCGCTTGGTGTTGACCCGCCCTCGCCAGGCATAATGGAGCGCAGGCCCAGAAGCTCCAAGGAAAGGATACTGAACAGGGAGACCCTAACAGACATAATGTTTGTTGGCGTGGTAATAGCCATAGGCACCATGTTCCTGTTCTGGATTAACATACCGAACGGCGGCATAGTGGCCGCCACAGTAGCCTTCACTGCGATTGTTGTGTTTGAGATGGTAAGGGTGCAGGCAGTAAGGCTCAGGTACAGGGTAGGCTTGTTATCCAACAAGAAGCTTATCATTGCCATGGCGGTCTCCATCCTGCTCCAGCTCATTGTGGTATACCTCGACCCGATATTGATCGGTCTGGGCATAATACCGGCTGAAGGGGCAATACTGGGACCGATATTCAACACCGTAGCACTTGGCTTGGCTGAATGGGGCCAGATACTCGGCGTGGCATTCGTGATCATGGTCATAATGTGGCTCAAGGAGCGCTTCTTCGGCGGCTATAGAAGACGATGAATGACCCAATGGCTGCTTATCGGATCTCGCCTCACAAATTTCAAAATTTAAACAAGATGCGCCATATACTATATTATGTGGGAGTTTTTGCAGGATTCTGGGTTTGTATTGGTGCTCGTGCTTGCCGTTATGGTAATCTTTGTGTCAATTGTATGGTACAAGACCTACAGGGCATATAGGGGACAGACGACAAATACAGTACCTGAAGCAACGGGTGAAAGGATCAGGCCCAGCAGCAATGTCACGGATAAATGCCCCAAATGCGGCAAGAGGTTCCATGAGACAGACGTCTTCTGCGTTGATTGTGGTGCAAGGCTTAGGCCAGCTAAACCGGATAAGCCCGGGACCAAGAAGGGGAAGGGATAGTTTCCGCTTCTAACTCCTTCTTTGCTTGGTGATTTCCTTTGTTATTGCAACGAATGACGCGGGATTGCCCGAGAAATCCTTAACGATGCTTGCAGAAAGTTCGGCCTTGAATTTCTTGCCGTCTTTTTTCAAGAATATATATTCCAGATCCCTTACAGAACCTTTCTCAACTGTTTTCTTTAGATTCTCTTTTGCTTTTCCATGATCCTCTGGAGCAATCAGCTCAAGTGCATTCCTTCCTATCAATTCCTTCTTGGAGGAATAGCCGTGCAAATCCAATGTTGCCTGGTTGCAGTCGGTTATATTTGCCTTTAAATCAGTGACTGTAATCGCATTCGGCGATGATTCGAAAATCTTTCTACATTTCTCCTTGCTCTCTTTCAGCTCATGCTCTGATAGCTTGCGCTTGGTTATATCCTCAACGATTATCGTCACGCTGGGAGCACCGTACTCTAATGTTGTGGGTATTATCTTGATACTGAAATAGAATTCCTTTTTTCCCATTTCAGAATGCACCTCTGATTCAGAGTACTTTCCTTCAAGTGCGTTTTTTATTTTGGATATTGTCTTGTGTGCAGTGAATATTGAATGTGGGGATTCTTCCAGTCTTTTTCCGATAAGTATGTCCCTTTTGGCTCCCATGAAACGGACAATTTTATCATTAACCTGAATGATTCTCAGGTCTTTATCCAATACCATAATATAGTCCGAGGAAAAGTTCAGCATGGCTGATATAGGAATGCGGTGGGAAGGGAAGTAAAGCTTTGCCGGACCTATGGACCTCATCTCAACTCTGCCGGAAACTAGCATTATATCAAGGTATTTTGCAACAGAATTGCGGTTGAGATTGATTTGACTTGAGATATCTGTTACTGTCATGCCGTTGGGATTTTCCCTTAATGTTTTTTCGATGCCCACAATTTCCTTTTTGTAACCTTCCATATCTTCCTTCATACTCTAAATATGGCATGTCATAATATAAACCTTTTACGTTTGTTTGGCATTTACGCATGGCAAATCTAAAGCTTTATATACCAGTAAGATAATTTTTTATTAATGCCATGCGTTTTTGTATGGCAATACAGTATGGCATTACCTCATGGAGGTATCACATGAAATGCAGTAGATGCCTAAAAACAGTCGAAAAATGCGTAAGAATGAAGCATAATGATTCTTATATTTACCTCTGTATTCCATGCTTTATGAAAAACAACAAGTACGTCAGAAGCACGACACCCAAAAGCACTGGGAATTGACAATCAAAGTCGTTTCTGTTTTATAGCTTTTTAGTGACCGCAACCCATATTATAATATGATTCAATTTATGGCAAACGAATGGGTAGACATTATCATATTCTTGGCAGGGCTTGTTCTGATAATAAAGGGCGCGGACTGGGTGACTGATTACGGCTCGCAGCTTGCCAAAAAGCTTGGCGTGTCAGAGCTCGTCATAGGCCTTACCCTGGTCGCAATGGCCACGTCCCTGCCTGAGCTGGCCGTGTCACTGGTTTCCGCGATATCCGGGGTTGCGCAGATAGCCACCGGGACCGTAATAGGCTCCAACATATCCAATATTGCACTTATCCTTGGCGTGTCAGCGCTTGTTTATCCGCTCGCAACTGGCAGGAAATACCTCAACCAGGCTTTTGTAACACTTGGGTTTTCAGTGCTTATAGCAGCATTCCTTATCGGAGGCATGCTGTGGTATGAGGGGCTGGTCATATTAGTGTTCTTCATCGGCTACATCTTCTACTCATTGAAGCACCGGAAGGAAATCGGCGAAGAGTTCCTGGAGGGCGAAGAACTGGTAGAGGCATCATTACATGAGAAAAAAGCAAAGGCTGCAAAGGCCAAAAGGAAAGAAAAGCCATCAAAAGACAATGATAGGAACAGCAAATGGAAATACACACTGTTCTGCATCTTTGGTGGGTTGGTTGTTGTTGTGGGCGCCCAGCTGCTTGTCACGTCGACTGTGAACATAGCCCAATGGCTTGGCGTGCCAGAGGCTTTGATAGCGATAGTAATCATAGCGATCGGCACGTCGCTGCCAGAGCTTGCAACGTCAGTGACTGCTGCTGCGAAGCACATGCGCGGCATATCCCTGGGCAACATCATAGGCACCAACATATTCAACATAGCCGTGCTTGGCATTGTCTCGCTGTTCTCCGCTGTCCATGTAAACCCAGGCATAATATTCGTAGGCCTGCCTGTCATGATTGCTGTCACGGCCCTTCTGCTGATATTTATGAAGACCAACTGGCACCTGAGCAGAAAAGAGGGTATTGTGCTCCTTGTCATATACGCGCTGTTCGTCGGGCTGCAGTTTGTGGTTTAGAAGGATGTTTTCTTTAATATGTAACGAGCTCGTAGCCGATTTCTGCTAACATTCATATTTGGAAATATATTCGGACATGATTTTTTTAATCCATTGGCTGCTTGTGCTAATTCTTCACTCACTTCTATATCATCTGACAGATTACTCCAGACCTTGGTATCCGGGTACTCATTTTTAAAAACATTGGAAAACTTATCGCGACTTTGTTTTACTTGTGGATTCATATATTCATCTGCGCTCATCCCAAACGGATCAAAAAACGGGGCACACCACCACATAAGAAATCCATGATATTCACCAATTACTTCCATTACTTCAGCTTTTCGCATATATTAACTCCCTTTTTTATGAATGAAATAGGGGCACCTCACGGTTCCCCTATGACCCCTCCCTTTATGCACGGCTCGCTCCCTCTGCATGCTCCGGGTTAGTTGGTGAAGAGCACGCAGTATCCCCGCTCGCCGTCTATGCAAAGCGTGTTAGCGGCATTATGGCGAAGCCGAAGACCGCTTTCTGGACTCCGGGAAAGAGGGCTCCATGGTGTTCGGGCTGGCTTCTGATGTAGCTGGTGCTTTGCTGCATGTCCTTGCCTATGGACTGGTGGTGCTCATAGCCGCTCCAGAAAGCGCCTCGGGGATAGCGCTTCCGGAAGTTGGGTATCCTTGCGAAGATTAGCCATGCAGATCGACACTTCAGCATGATTTCCGCATTCTGCACCGAGTAGCGTTTCGGTATGTTAACCGAGAAGTGCACGTGGTTGGATGCAAAGCCCATCTCCTTGAACTCGAAGCCTTGTGGCTTCAGAGACATGAAGCCTTCCACGCACGTGTCTATGGTCTTCTGCTTCCTGAAAACCTTGTACCGGCACTTGGATACGAACATCAATTCGTGCCAGCTGTTCCTTGTGTCCCTCCGTTTCTTGCTTATCTTGGTTGTTTTGTTCCTTTTTTCCTTGTTTCGTGGGTTAGCTTTATAGCTACCGCTATCCAAATACATACTATCACTTCTCCTTAGCGGCGCTGCCTCTAACAGCGCCTCTTTATTTATTGGATAGCTGTCAGAAATAGCGCGGTTAATCGGCCAAGTCGGCGCAAGGGCCTCTCAACTGCGGGCCCTTTGGTTCAGTTGGTTAGCGGGCCTCGCAGTATTCCCGGCCCGACTATAAAACCCACCATAATTTAACTAACCAGCTCATGGTATAAATATCATTCTGTCATTCTGGGCAAATCAATATTCGACAATTCCCGAAAACCCACGGATGAACACTCGACGTGGATATACGGCATAAGTCGAGAAGCCTGTTAATGGATACTCGACTCGGACATACGGCATAAGTCGAGATGCCGATATTGCCATTTAAGTCATAAATACACTATATTATATAACAGGTAGATATGATTAAGGCAGTCGTGACATTCCTGATGGTTTACCTGTTCTGGATAGTCCTTACGTTCTCCCTTTCTCCTAACGAGCTGCTGCTCGGCGCGGCTGTTTCTCTGCTTGTTACCTACATATCCCGCGAGTTCCTGTTCACCAAGACCAGGGCCCGAGCGCTCCATCCAGCCAGGTGGGTAAATGCGATTGTTTATCTTGTGGTGTTTATCTGGGAGGAGATCAAGGCGCACCTAGACCTTGCATACCGCATAATAACAGGCAAAATAAGGCCTGCCATCATCAAGGTCAATGCAGACCTGGACACTGACATTGGCAGGACCATGGTGGCTAATAGCGTCACACTCACTCCAGGCACGCTCACTGTCAGGATTGGTGGGAAGAATTTGTTCATACACTGGATATCATACAACAAGGAGCATGACGTGGGCAAGCGGTTCGAAAAGCTGGCTACAAGGGTATTCGAGCACAGGAAGAAATGGTGAAGTAAGTAGTGATGGTAGTTAAGGGGAATGTTAGGGGGAATTGGGAGGAATAACATGTTTGATGTAATAAGCATATCCAACATCTGGATGTATTTGTTCGTGTTTGCAGGACTACTGGCACTTATACGGGCAGGGCTGGGGCCAACATTCGCCGACCGGTTCATAGGCATTGGTGCGTTTGTGAACGTTATTACGTTGATGCTTGTTGTATATGCCATCCAGATCAAAAGCCAGTTCTACCTTGACGTGGCAATCCTTTTGGTAATGCTCTCGTTCGTTGGCTCCTTGGCCATTGCCAAATACTCCCCGAAGATAAACTCGGCTTGGATCACACAGCATAAGCCGAGAAGCCCCCGGAGAGCAGCTCCGCTTGGATCGAGCGCGAAGGCGGAGAAGCCGAAGAAGATAAACTCGGCTTGGACCACACAGCATAAGCCGAGAAGCCAGCCGAGGAGGGAGTTAAAATGATAAGCGAAGCCCTGCTCATAATCGCCGGCATATCCGCAGTGCTTGGTGCGATCGGTCTGTTCAGGTTCCCGGATTTCTATACGCGCTCCCATGCAGCCACCATGATAAGCGTTGGTGGGGTCATGCTCGCGCTGCTGGTGCTGATGTTTGGTGAGCAGCTGCTTGGCGTGTACTTCTTCAAGATTGCCATCATCATCATACTCATGCTGCTGACAGGCCCCACAGCAGTCCATGCAGTGGCCAACAAGGCATACATGATGGGCATTTCGCCCAAGCAGCTAAGCAAGAACCAGATGGAAAGCAAGCCTGGTGGGGGTCGGCAATAGTTAGGTAGTTATGGGTGATATCATGATACTGGAAATCTCTTTATTGATATTCGCAGCGGCTTCAGTTGCAGTGGTCATGCTGAAGGACCTGCTTCATGCAGTCATAGTCATGGCAGCGGCTGACGCTGTGCTGGCATTCGTGTTCTTCCTGCTGGGCGCGCCGGACATAGCCATGACCCAGGTGGCTGTAACGGCTGGCTTGACAACCATCATATTCCTTGTGGCAATAGGCAAGACCAGGCGCATGGAAGAGCATGAAGGCGGTGCAGGAAAAGTCCATGCAGATGCTGGTCTGAAAACAGTGAAGGCGGCAAAGGGGGGAAAGGCATGAAGGCCATGAAGCTGTTCATAATCGTGGTGTTTGGCGCGCTGCTGTTCGGGGCCGTGTACAGCCTGCCCGGCTTCGGCACATGGGGCAGCCGGCAGGTCGCGCATTACTACATACGGCAAGGGGCATTAGACACAGGTTCTGCCAACCTGGTGAATGCCATTGTATGGGACTACAGGGGATACGACACAATGGGCGAGGAGACCGTGCTCTTCACTGCCGCGCTGGGTGTGTTCCTTATAATGAGGAGGAAGCAGTATGGATACTATCGTAAAGTCCGTAAGTAGGCTCCTGTTTCCGATTATGCTGTTAATGGGGCTGTACATGATATTCCATGCCCACCTCACTCCGGGCGGAGCCTTCCCTGGCGGCGCCATCATAGCGACTGCGTTTGCCCTGCTGGTTGTCTCTTACACAGAACAGGACGTGGAGCACAGGCTAACGCGCAGCGAGCTCATCGACATAAAGAGCGTGGCTGGCATCATACTTATAATCGTAATATTAAGGATGAGCCATTTGCTGAGGGGCGAGTTCCTGAACACCCAAACGCTGTTCAGCCTGTGGAGCGGCGGGTTCACGCCGCTGACAAACATAGCCGGCTCGCTGATGATAGTGACCGCGCTTGTCATGATAATATATTCGCTTGTGAGGGGTTGAATGGAAAGACGGCTTAATGTAATTGGGGAATGCCGTCAAAGAGGAATAATATGTTGCCGTATGTGATTGCAATGTTCGTGGTGCTGGTGGGGTCGTATGCCCTGCTGGCTAAAGAGAATTTGATAAAGAAGGTGATAGGCCTTGGCATGGTTTCCAACGGCATCCATCTCTTCGCGATATCGCTCGGCTACAGGGTTGGCGGGCTGGCCCCAATACTCCAGGACCTTAGCATGAGCCATCTCAACCAGCCCCTGGTTGACCCGCTGCCGCAGGCGCTGATACTGACGTCAATAGTCATCAACCTTTCCATCACTGCGGTTGCCCTTTCACTTGTGATACAGGCCTACCGCAAGACAAACAGCATCGAGGCCAGTGCCCTGAGGAGGCTGAGGGGATGATTTATATGGTGGTTAAGCTGGAGGTCGACGGAATGATGAATTGGGGGTGGATGGAATGATGTATTCATTCTTCTCGCTGATGACCTTGCTGATCACGGCATTCATTATCCCCCTCATCAGCCTGAAAAAGGAAAGGTTCATATCGCACATAGCCATAGGTGCCTCCTTGCTTGCACTTGTACTGGCTGTTATGACAGTGCCGTTTGTGATGGATCAGGGCATCATAACCCAGCCAATGGAGGAATGGGGAGCACCTTACGGCATAATGCTTGCTGTTGACGGGTTTGGAATGATGCTCATTCTCATGGTAACAGCCATAGGCTTCCTTGTCACGCTGTTCTCGCTGAGGTTCATAAAGAAAAAAAGGACCAAGTATTATGCACTGCTGTGCCTGATGCAGGTGGGCCTGCTCGGCATCGCGCATACGGGCGACATGTTCAACCTGTTCGTGTTCCTTGAGATAACCAGCATATCATCATACATACTGGCGTCATACTACAGGAACGCTGCCGCGATAGAGGGCGCGCTGAAATACCTCATAATAGGATCGTTGGGAACGTCCATGGTTCTGCTCGGCATCGTTTTCCTCTACGGGCTCACTGGCACGCTAAACATGGCCGACCTTGCGGTTAATATCGCAGACGTTGCCAACACAAATCCAGTGCTTCCATTGTCGCTCGGCATGCTGGTCGCTGGCCTGGGTGTGAAGGCTGCCATGTTCCCGTTCCATACATGGAAGCCTGATGTGGTTTCAGTGATGCCTGCCTCGGCAGGTGCCATGTTCTCCGCGCTTTCAACATCCATCGGCATATATGCCATAATGAGGGTCGTTATAACCGTCTTCTCTGTATCTTCGGCCATTTTCTATTACATTATCATTGCCCTTGGCGCGGCCACCATGGTGCTCGGCGCGGTCCTGGCAATGCAGCAGCGCAACCTGCTCAGGCTGCTTGCATACTCTGCCATTTCGCAGGTGGGCTATATACTTGTTGCATTCGGCGTTGGCGGGTTCAATCCCCTGGGGTTCCAGGCAGCTGTCTTCCATTTGTTCAATGTCGCCATGTTTGAGGCACTGCTGTTCCTTTCGGCTGGCATTGTCATGCACAAGGCAGGGACGTATGACATGGAAAAGCTTGGTGGCATGGCGCGGTTCAGCCCTGTGCTGGCGTATGCCTTCCTCATAGGCATGCTTGCAAACATAGGAATCCCATTATTCAACGGCTTTGCATCCAAATGGATGATATACATGGCAACGCTTGCGACCTTTCCCATACTGACCGTGCTAACTGTTGTCGTTTCAATAATGACGCTGATGTACGGGCTACGGGCATACTCCACGGTATTCCTTGGCAACAAGACCGTCAAGCCCGGGAGGATATTGCGGTCAATGCTCTTGCCTGTCCTGATACTGGCAGTCATATGCGTGCTGTTCGGCGTGCTGCCGCAGCTCGGATTCCAGATGTCAGAGTTCGTGGTGGGCGGGCTTGATAACGCGCATTACATAGCGGCGGTGCTGGGCCTTGGATGATGCTGTGGCTGATGATTAGGTGATTATGATGAACAATGCATTGGATTTGCAGTTGGTGGTAGTGGTTTTCGGCATATTGGTAGCCCTGATATTCATGCTGAACAAACATAGCATGAAATACGGCCGCAAGCGAAGGCCTTCCAATGCCAAGAAAAAGATATACGCATGCGGCGAGGACATGAGCCCTATACAGATGGATGTCCCCCAGGGGTCATTCTACAGGGTTTTCATAAGGTACATGAGGCTCGAAAAGCTCAGTGAGTGGCACAGCGGCGACCTGAGCCGCTACCTGACATGGGTATTTGCTGGCATGGTCGTTCTTATGCTGTATCTGCTGGTGTTCTGGAGGTTCGTATGAAAGGCAGGGTTTACAAGCTGGTAGACAGGGCGGTCAATTATGCCAGGATAAAGTCGCCCTGGATACTGCATTTGGATGTGGCCGGCTGCAACGGCTGCAGCATAGAGACCTTCGCAGCCCTCAGCCCGCGGTATGACCTGGAGCGGTTCGGCATAGTGAGCAAGGCCAACCCGCGGCACACAGACATACTCATCATAGGCGGGGCAGTCTCCAGGAAAATCAAGAACCAGCTCCGCAGGATCTACGACCAGACGCCTGACCCAAAGGTCGTGGTTGCAGTGGGCAGCTGCGCCATAACAAAGGGCGTGTTCCATGATTCATACAACATAGTCGGCCCATTGGACAAGATAATGCCTGTGGATGTCTATGTCTATGGCTGCCCTCCCAAGCCGGAAAATATCATAAACGGCGTTGTCAAGGGGCTAGGCATCTGGCAGAGGAAGGCCAGGGCAATGAAGGAGAAGCAAAAAGAACATAAAGAGGAAAGCAAAGCCGGCAGCAAGGAAGATGCGATGGGGAAGGGATTATGATGAAAAGGCATTTCACGGCTTCGGTATATGTTGTCAAAGACGATAAGGTCTTGCTGGTCCACCACAAGAAGCTCAATCTATGGCTTCCGCTGGGCGGCCATATAGAAGAGGACGAGACTCCTGAGATGGCATTGGAAAGGGAGGCAATGGAAGAAGCTGGCATAAGCATAGAGATTCTTGGGGAAAGGGACAAGATGGCGAAGGATGGAAAGGTTGATGTTCTGTTAACACCCAACCACATGCTGCTTGAGGATATAGATGAAAAGCACCAGCATATTGACCTTGTATACTTAGCCAGAACAAAAGACGATGATATCAAACTTAAGGAAGACGAGCACCATGATATAAAATGGTTCTCTGCGGAAGAGATTCCGACATTGATAACAACACAAAACGTCAAGCATTTCGGCGTTAAATCAATCAGGGAGATGTCAGCATGAAAACAACAGCCAAAACCGCAAAAATCACAAATATAGCAAAACGATTCGGCAAGTTGGGGAAGGTATACAAGCAGGACAAGCGCGCGGTCTGGATAGACGTACCGTCCAAGGACATCATGAAGGCACTGGGGGAGGTCCGCAAGGCAACGGAAAGGATCAGTGATATTTCCATATATGATACTGGCAAAGGCCTGCTCGAGGTCATGTACAGGTTTTTCATCAGTGGTACTGTGCTGAACATAAAGACCAGGATAAACGATGTAAAGCCCAGGATAAACACAGCAGTCAGGCTCTTCCCGGGCGCGCTCCTGTTCGAAAGGGAGCAGCACGAGATGTTCGGCGTGTGGTTCAGTGGCCACCCGGGGCTGGACAAGGTACTGTTCGCCAAAACTACCCCAGAGACGCCGCTGAGGAAGAAATGTATTTTGGATAAAATGAAAAACCCCGTAAAGGAGGAAAAGGATGGCTGAAGAAAGTCGAGGTAGAGAGAACGAAAAGAAAGCGGAAGAGAGGAAGACTTACACACTGCCAGTTGGGCCACAGCACCCGCTTTACGTGGAGGCTGAGAACCTCATGGTGCATGTGGATGGGGAGACCATCACAGACGTTGATGTGAACATCGGTTACATGCACCGCGGCATTGAGGAGATGATGCAGCGCAGGAACTACCTGCAGAACATATACCTGGCTGAGAGAATTTGCGGGATATGCAGTTTTATCCATAGTTGTACTTATTGTCAGGCAGTGGAGAATCTGACCGGGCTGGAAATACCTGACCGGGCTGCATACATCCGGACCATTATGCTGGAACTTGAACGCCTGCATTCACACTTCCTTTTTCTTGGGGTAATGGGATATGAGATGGGGCTGGACACCATATTCCAATACACTTGGCGTGATCGTGAACATATCATGGAAATGCTGGAGGAGATTTCAGGCAACCGGGTAAATTACGCAATGACAACCATCGGCGGGGTCAGAAGGGACATTCCTGAGACAATCAGGAAAAACATGCTCGATAAACTGTCATTAATCGAGAAAAGGGTTGGTTATTACAATAATGTTTTCATGGAAGACCGAGTGATACGCAAGCGGACCCAGGGAATTGGGGTCCTGTCAAAGGCTGATGCCAACAAGTTCTCCATACAAGGGCCTGTGCTGCGCGCGTCTGGGGTGAATTATGACGTCAGGTGGCATGCCCCCTACGCCGCTTACCCGAAGATCAGGGACTGGAAGGTGATCACTGAGAAGGAAGGCGACGTGCATGCAAGGGTGGTGCAGAAGATACTGGAGATGCCCGAGGCTGCGAAGATACTTCGGACTGCCCTCAACAAGCTGGCAAAACTACCAAAGCCGCCAAAGGGCGAGCTCAAGGTAAAGGCCAGCCTGTCAATCCCCGAAGCCGAAGCCATTTCAATCACAGAGGCCCCGCGCGGCGAGCTGCTTTACTACGCCAAGTCGAACGGGACAGACCAGCCAGAGCGCATGCGCATACGCACGCCCAGCTTCAGCAACATGCTTTCACTGCGGCCCATACTCAAGGGCCAGCAACTGGCTGACCTGCCTGTAATAGTCGGTTCAATAGATCCATGCTTCTCTTGCACAGACCGCGTGACCCTTGTGGAGGAGCGGACTGGAAAAACCAGGACTGTTGACGCCACTTACCTGAAAAGACTGGGGGAAAGTAGGGGGTGAAAAGAAATGAAAAAGAAAAAGGACACTAAGCCATACAAGCTGGTACGGGACAAGGTACCTGGCATCATTAGAAAAAACGGAGCAAAGCCGATCATAAGAATAGCGGATGAAGAGGAATATGTCCATGCCCTGAAGCACAAGATACTGGAAGAGGCCGGCCAGCTTACAAAGGCAAAGGGCGAGAACAGCGAGCTTGAAGAAATAATAGATATCATGGAGGCTGTGAACGCATACATCAAGCATAAGAAGGTCTCGGTGCAGAATGCCGAAAAGATGAGGAAGTACAAACTCAGCAAGAAAGGGGGCTTTGACAAGCGTATAATACTGGAGGGGGTAAAGGATGATTAGCCAGCTAGTCCAGGCATTCAATATAATAGTTTATCCGGGCCTGCTGTTCCTTATCATATTCAGCATGCTCTACTACGGGTTGCTGCGCAAGCTGGCTGCCCGCATGCAGAGCCGGATTGGCCCGCCCATATGGCAGCCGCTGCTGGATACAATAAAGCTGTTCGGCAAGGAGAGCGTGGAGCCTGAGCAGGCAAAGGCTGGGTTCACTCTATGGCCGATAGTCGCGCTGGCATCTGTCCTGGTTGCAGGCTTGCTCACCCCAATCGCAGGTGGCGCAGGGATTGAGGTCGCGGGCGGTTTTATTGTTTTGATATACTTTTTGCTGTTCGGCGCGCTTGCCATTTACCTGGCCGGTTTTAGTTCGTCAAACCCATTCGCCACAGTTGGGGCTATGCGCGGAGTAATCCAGATGATCGGCTATGAGTTCCCGTTCATTGTCTCGCTTGTGGTTCCCATGGTCTTCCTCAGGACACTATCACCCCTTGCAGTGAATGCATATCAGTTGCAGGCGCAGGCCAGCCCGGCTATCTTGCCTGGCCTGCCATGGATAGGCCTGGCATTCCCGCTCGCGGCTCTGGCCTATTTTGTCTCGTTAATGGCTAAAACCGAGCTACCACCATTCCATGTGCCGGATGCCCATCAAGAGCTGGTTACAGGCTATAGCACAGAATACTCAGGCTTCCGGCTGGCAATGCTGGATCTTGCCAGGATGCTGAAGCTGTTCGTACTGATCGCGCTGGGTGTCGCGGTTTTCCTGGGCGGTACAGGCACTGGCTTCGTCGGGTTCGGCGTCTTCATAATAAAGAGCCTGGCTGTTCTGGTAGTCCTCGCCCTGCTTCGCGTGCTCTTCGCAAGAATAAGGATAGACCATGTGGTCAAGGTGTGCTGGATTGTTGGCTTGGCTGGGCTGATAGATTTGGTTAGGGTGCTGCTCTTCTGATTTTTTCCATAATCATATACACCTTTAAGTTGACAGTACAAAAAGAAGAAAGACGATAGTCTTTCTTCAATTGATTACATCACAGGACATACACTATCCGTAAAAGCCGTCTGGTAGAAGCTTATTGATCTTATGGCATAGTGTTCTCGCAGCGATATCTGGATCATCTGCGTATATGATGCCTCTGGAAGAATTGATGACAAAGGGTCTGTCTTCTGCATTATTTCCAGCAACTGCTTCAATAGTAGCTTCCAGATCACCTTCCTGTTTCCCGATACCAGGCAACAACATGGGCATATCCGGATATTCTCCACATATTTCAGCTAGCTGCTCGGGGTATGTGGCACCGAAAACTATGCCGGATTCCGGGTATTCATTTCTCCACTCGGCCGAAAGTTCTGCAACCCTCTGGTAAAGTTGTGTTACTGGTGTCGTTCCTGTTTCAGGAAAATCCTGGAATTCTCCGGAGCTGGGGTTTGATGTCTTGCAAAGCCCAAACGCAAACCCGAGTTTCAGGAATTCAAAAACACTATTGCTGCCCAAATAATCGTTAATGGTAACAGCATCCACACCAAAACCAGAGAATGCGGCTTCAGCATACTGCAACGCCGAATTGCCAATGTCACCGGCCTTATAGTCAAGGATGATTGGGATGTCAGGATAATTTTCCTCGATAAACTTTATTATCCTTCCCAGAACCTCGATTCCGGCGGCAGGATCTCCCGGAACGAAATTCAAATAAAAGCCAAAGTTCAGCTTGAACGCACAAGCAATCGCGGCTGTCTTTTTGATTATTCTTTTGCAGAAATCGCCAAGTTTCCGTTTAGCTACTCCTCCCTTATCACCATCCGATAGTATCCTCTTTTTGTCAGGATCCAACCCAACACATACGCATGATGAGTTTTTCATCTGCGCGGCCAATAATTTTTCTGTAAATGTTTTTCCCATTAGCAAATTCTCCTTCCCGGGCTATAACATAGCCCGAATTCATAAAAATATGGTTATTGTTTGTTCGGTTTTGTTTTTGTTTTCCAGCTTTTCAGTATTTTGCATTCAGTTTGTCCCAGTTGGCTTTTGGTGGGAGCGCTTCAGAACCTATTTTGCATAGCGGGCATTCCTCCCCACCTGGTACGTCCCATGTGGGCAATTCAACATCAATGAGGGGTACTATGATCTTGTCCTCAGCACATTCCGTCAGGATCTGTTTACCAGAGCGATTGACAAACACGCCAACCTTGTTAATCACAACAGCTCCTGCGTCTTCGAGGGCCTTGATTGTCTTGAGGGTGGTCCCCCATGTGGTACCAACATCCTCTACAACAAGTATGTTCTCATCCTTCTGGACTGGGAACCGCTTGAGTACCATCTGCTTCACCCCATTATCGTCAATAACAGGCTCGGTGAAGCCCCAGGGAACTTTCAAGAGATAACCCATCATACAGGCAATTCCTACTGCTCCATTTGCAGAACCAAAGACCTGCATATTGCTGCTGCAGTTGTTCAATGATGAGCCTATCATTTCTATCAATTCTTCACATGCAGTTCGCAAAACATCGGGTTGACGCACTACCATGCTTCCGTTGAAGTAGCCATTGCTGTGTTTTTTACTGGTTAACAATGCGTGCGGCCTTTTTGGATTTTCGTCGTGTTCCCAGTAGCCATCAAGCTTGCTGAAAATACCTTTCCATTTGTTTGTATTCATTTGACTAATCCTTTCAATTTCGTGTTTTTTTCAGTTACAGAAATGACACATAATTATTTTAACCAATCTTCTTTTGCAACCATTGCTCCAACTGCGGTCGTTTCAAGATAGAGCAATAGTACAATAACAATAGCTGAGTTTATAGCATTGAATCCTTCTAGAGGTGCGATAAGAAGAAATACGGATCCTAATATAAGAACCAGAAAGAATTGGCCCAAATAAATCCACATTTCAGCGGTTTCCCCTATTTCATAATGTCCAGGCTTCCTAATACGATCCCGGATGATATTAATTATAATAACAACAATCGTTCCAGGCCATAATATCATGCATGCCGGGATCTTCACCTTAAACCAGAAACTCAGTTTCCTAAGATCATTCCAGTTAGCATATGCTGCAAGAACAAAAAACAGTACAGCAAAAAATCCATATGCAACAAGACTTTTCAGACGAGCTTTCGAACCTATGTTCATACTCTCCATCGCTAAATCAGCAAGTGTAAATATCGCTGCATACATGATTAAGCTGATTACAATGAATGTAGCTTTGTGATTAACCATTCGTCTAATTTGTTTTCGCATTGCTTTTTCCTTTCAGAAATTTCATGTTTTTGGTTGGTTTCAGTTAAACGATATTTACAGAAATGACACTAACCAGTAGACATACATATGCACCCCGAATTAATCGGAAAGGCTCGCTTGATGCTTGTCTTTGGTGACATCAGCCAGCCATTGGTTAGTGATTTTTTATTTTTAGGAATATGATTGGCTTAGATGGGGCTTAGATAGGTTTAGATAGGATTTGATGGATTTGTTTTCTTTACCCCAGTATACCCCCGTATACCTAATATTAGATAGAAAATAATTTAAACCTATTTTTTAAATACCTTTAAGTTGACAATACAAAAAGAAGAAAGGTTCTTGCCTTTCTTCAATATTTCATAATTTCTAAAAATACGGCATGGGGCTATACACTGAATTTATTACGAGCCGTGGTCCACACCGTTGACTTGGCTCGTTTGTTTTACGTTTCGGTTTTCCGCATTTCGTATCCAGTGCGGCCAAAGGGTTATGATGTCGGTAATAACCCAACGGCTTTCGCCCCATGCCTATGTGACGCGTATCAACGCGTCAGAACCTTTCTAAACATCTAGTTCATACAAGTCTGAAGACTGAAACTGTACGCGGCCTATCCCCGGAATGGACGTCCGGTCATCTTCTCATACGCATCAACGTATTTTGCGCTGGTCTTTTCAACGATATCGGGTGGCAGTTCAATTCCAGGGCCACTCTTATCAAAGTTGATCTCCTCGAGGTAATTTCGGACGAACTGTTTATCAAAGCTCTCCTGGTCGCGGCCTGCCTCATATTTGTCAGCCGGCCAGAATCGGCTGGAGTCTGGAGTAAGCATCTCATCAGCGAGTATAAGCTCATTTTCTGTTTCGCCAATAAGCGCCCACTCGAACTTTGTGTCTGCGAGGATTATGCCCTTACTTTTGGCGTGTTCGTGCGCCCTCTGGTAAATCGCTATGGATTTTTCCACGACGAGTTCGGCTAGTCTATCATCTCTGAGTTTAACGCACATATCTTCAAATGATATGTTCTCGTCATGGTCGCCTATCTTTGCCTTTGTGGCTGGTGTGAATATGGGCTCAGACAGTATTTCGCACTGCTTCAGGCCAGCGGGCAGCTTGACTCCGCAAATAGAGCCTGTGGCCTGGTAGTCCTTCCAGCCAGAACCTGCGAGGTAGCCGCGGACAACGCATTCCACCGGCAAGATATCAAGCTTCTGGCATATCATGAAGCGGCCTTCAAGTTCGGCTGTGGGGCATCCACTGGGCAGGTTGCCTTTTCGTGTGGATATGATATGGTTTTTGGCCATTCCAGAGAGCAGATTAAACCAGAAGATACTAAGCTGGTTGAGTACCTTGCCTTTATATGGTATGCCGCTTTTCATAATCACATCAAAGGCGCTTAGGCGGTCGGTTGTAATGATGAGCAGCCGTCCGCCGCCGAGGTCGTATATGTCGCGGACCTTGCCGCGTGTGACAGAACCTATGCCTATGGGCAGGTTGGTCTCCATAAGGGCGCCGTTTTCATCAAGCACTAAAATGTTTTTTTCGTTTTTCATGATTTAGTTTTTCCTTTCGTTTCTTTTCAAAATTGTTTTCAGTGTATTATGTTTACCGATTTTCACCCCTTTTTATGTCAGTTTCCGTCGTTATTGTCTCCCTTCACTCTGGGATTGTTCTGAAGGTTCGTGTATCTGATTGCAGAAATCGACTAACAGTGCGTTTACCACTGTTTCGATCCTATCTTTCTCTATAAAGAATTCAGTATCGGACGGCCAAGACGACGTATTTTCTGGCCGCAACATAAAGGCCGAGAGGGTTTCAGAGTCTATTTTGGTCTGGCAAATCAGGCTCAGATGTTCAAGTATATCCCATCCGACTTTCTCACAGCAGTATTCTACCACTTCACCCACGGTTTCCCAATCAGCAGATTGTATACCCCCAACGGTTTCGACCAAGCCGTTGGCCAGTTTTTTCATGCTTTCAATGTATACTCTTTGGATAAGTGGAATTGGCTCCACAACAGGCCATGATGGCCTATCCGAGAACATTTGTTCCACCAATTCTTTAATACCACCATGCGGGCATTCGGAAAACAAACCAATCACCGTAACTGAATTCTTTGCCATAAATTCCTCGGTCTCCATGATTGTCTGGATTATTTTCGTCAGTATTGCTGCGAAGTCTGAGAGTTTTCCTCTGCCGATGCTCGTTTTTGTTTGTTTTTCACTCATATCTCTGTCTCCTTTCTTCTTTGCTTAGGATAAAGGATTTTGTGTTTGTTCATATTCCATTCAAATGAAAAAGCTGGCAGCAATGCGTATTGCATATTTGTCGCTGCCGACTAAATGGAGCCGGAATCGCCATCGAATACAGACAATACCAAACTTCCGGCTCCCCAAACAATGAACATTACAATTTTGGTTATCAAGCATGGCCATGCCACGATTAAACATTTGAATTCATACCATCCGAGACAAAAGCCATCCAAGAATCCCCACCCTTTTTTATGGTCTATCCCGTCTATCCCGTCCATTAAACAGGAGAGGAGGGTTATCACCAGCCCTATGATGAAATAGCCCAGTATACAGAGAATGCTCCAAACAGGATGGTCTACGGCAAAGGATGCGATGGGTCCCCGGTAGATTGCAATGGTGACTAAAACCGCAACTACGGTTATGCGTATGCACACATATTCCATCACATCTCTCCCTCCGAAGAAGCCCCTGTCAGTGTTAATCCGGCGAAAACTGGCATAGAAACGCTCGATTGCTTTTAGGTGTGGTTTTAATGTTGTTTTTTTCATTTTCGTTCGTCCTTTCAGAAAATGTTTTCACGTTTCGGTTTATTCGGTTTTGGTTTGGACTAGTCCGTCATGCATGAATGCCGCAGTAGCCTATATAATCGTATTGGGCCTTCATCCTGCCCCAGATCCTTTGGTCCCTTATCATCGCCAATGCTATTTGGAAAAGGGTGTTTTCCTCTTTCTTTAGATGGATCATCATTGTCGGGCAAAGGTAATCGCTGACGTAAATTAGTTTTGCCCTGAATTCATTGAATTTGATCGAGGATTTGCCGAACGATTTCACAATGCTTAAAAGATCACCAATTGAGATTGTGATGTACGAGTGATCATTACGGGCGTCCCGGCAAAGGCTTGCCCATGCATGTCTTTCCATTTCTGGGAAGATAGTATCTTCCTCTGCCCGGACGTGCTCTTCCATGGCTTTAAGATGCTGGGCAATATGACAAAGCCTCATGAATTCCGAGCTGGTAATGGACAATGTGTTCATAGGCTTTATTTCAGCTGTTACATCAGTCAGATCAGCGATAAAGCATCTTATCATATCATGTTCCGCGACTATCCTGCGCAGTATATGGTTATATGGGAGGCCGGTCTTCAGGTCAACCGTCCCTCCTGTTGATTCCGTCAACGCAATCACCACAAACGTTGCGGACAGGTGACCCGCAGTCTCGGCCGGGCAGCCTGCGTTGATGAGCCTCTGCTCTGCGGCAGCAATTTCCTTGGCGGTGATATGGGGCGGCGCAAGCTGTATTATAATTTCACCCAATAAAGAAGTGTTATAATTGCCACTCCCGATGAGATTAAAAATCTCAACTAATTGATTGACCTTATCATAATTGATTTGTTGTTCCACAGTTTCCATCATGCGTCTCCTTTCAAATGGCGTTTCCATTGAAATTCCATCATTAGCATTCCGTTTTTTACATTGTTCTTGACACCTATGCATGTGTTTTCTCCTCTCACCCCCGCTCATGCCTCTTCTTTCTCACCATCATCATGATGGTCCTTCCCCTCGCTCATGCCCTCCGGATTGGTGCAGCCAGCCACACAGAGGAATACAACTCCAAATATTATAGCAAGCGCAGAAAAGATTGCTGTGCATTTATGGTTTATATGGTCTGTGTGTGGGTTCCCGTCTTTTGTTAGGTGGATGGTGCTGCATACAGCACAGAAAATAAACAGCAGCGCCAAAACCAAAGAAGCCCAAAACCAAAATCCAAGTTTCATGGGAGCCTCCTTTCTCTTTTTTAATGGAGATTGAATGTTTTACACAGTAGCATGATTTTGCGGCTTAACCAGGTAGCAAATGATGGCGGCTAGAATCACCAACGGGAACATGGAAGAGATAACCACGAATACAAGCCAGCACGCCAGACAAGGCACCTCTTTATTGGCAAGCCAATAAGCAAACCACACAGCAATAGAGCAATAGAATATAGCGAGTGAGAGTGAAAGATCAGTCGGTATATTCAAACATACTGCCAGCTTGAAAACCCAACAGCTTACATACGCACAGAACATGCATGCAATGAGGGCATTGCTGCACTTCCATAACTTCCATATTTTGATTTCTGAATTTAGTGTTATGTACATTTTGTTTCTCCAGAGAAATGGGTTAATTTGTACTTGTTTATGTTTACAGAACTAGCACTAACCAAGCCGGCATGCCTTTGCACTCCACATTCTATGGAAAGGCTCGCATGATGCATGTCTTTGGTTTGCATCAGCCAGCCGTTTATTGGTTTTTGTTTTGTTTAAGAGTATGAGCTGTCATTCAAGGCATTGTAGCCATACCATAATATTGACCAGAAAAGAATTTAAACCAGCGGGAATGGTAAGGGCTAGCCGGGATTGGGAGGCGAAGCCAGTAATTTAAGGGTTCGCGGACAAGATTAAAACATGAAGCTGCTTGGTGAAGCTGTCCGGAGCCTGGCAAAGAAGCCGTTCACGCAGAAGTATCCTTATGAGAAGCCCAAGGTTCCGTTTAATCTTAGGGGCAAGGTCGTGCATATCCCGGACCGCTGCATATACTGCGGCATATGCGAGAAGTACTGCCCGTCCAATGCCATAAAGGTCGACATGAAGAACAGGGTATGGCGCATCGACCACGGCCGCTGCCTGTTCTGCCAGCAATGCGAAGAGGTATGCAAGGAAATGGTAAAGAAGGATGCCATAAAGCTCAGCTCTGTGTACGAGATCGCTGAAAAGGACAGGAAAACAATGGTTTACGAGGACAAGGGCAAGGTGGTTGCGCCTGGTCAGCGTAAAACCGAATCCTAATCAAATAATCATTCTCCAGCAAAAGCAGTTTCTTGTGGCTCATGATGCAACCTATATTCACTTGTTTCAAGTATTTGGTGATCAGGGTCGTCCACGCTTATTCCCTCATTCTCAAGGTCGCGCATGATACGTGTGCATTCGTTTTCCAATTTATTTAATCTTTCAATATATCTATTCGTTCTGCATCCATTATCAATTGGCTTCTTTGCAGCGGCATTTGCCTCCATTCTGATGACTGATGTTGCTATATAAAGATCGGTCTTTTCTCTTCTTGTCATTTCCCTAAGCTGCAAGCCCTCCTGTCTTTCCTCAATAATCTGCGGAGTTATGTTAGATTTATCTCCGTTATCGGGGGCCTCATCAACTAACTCTGCAGCAGTTGCAAGAAGATGTCTTGATTTATAGACACCGCACTCATGATGAGTACTATCAATATCAGCAAGAGCGGGACAGCTAAGGTACGGGACATTACATCCTTTACCATGAGGACAAAACCCCCCATATCCTGCAGCCTCATGTCTGGAACGTTTAGACATAATAGGCCTCCTTGGATTGGCTAGAAAGTATAACGGCATCAATAAGTAGAGTCTGATCAGCCCCTTCGATTATTTGGCTGTTGCCACGGGGGCTGCAGGCAATTGTTGCCTTCATCTTCTCGGACAGTATCGCACCGTCCGTTCCTGCCATAAAGGCTGTATGAAGATGTGGTCTTTCGCAAGACATATAGAGGGTAGATGTCACCTCTACCTAATAATATGGGCAAGGTGATATAAATAACCTACCCCAAAAACCCGGTATTTTGTGCCTAAATCGGGCTTTTTATGAAATATTTTTCCACCTTACCAGTGGTCACTAATACTGCCTTCTTGCAGGCATTGCTCATACCCTCGCCAAAGGTGGTGGTTGACTGCTGGATGCCAATGAAAGCGATTTCTGCCTTTGGCAGACTGCGCTGCAGATAATCAATGAAAAGTGTTATTGGCATCTTGTGTGTGGTGGCGAGCTGTGCCTTGATTTTCTCTGCCGGGATATCGGCCACTTCTCCTGGCAGCCGGTTCATCTCAACCGCGTCTATTATGATGATCATGTCCGGCTCAAATGAGATGACCTTGCCGGCAAAGCCTTCCGGGGTCAGGCCACAGTCCAGCAGCATGGTGGTTTCAGGTGGGTTCTTTTTCTGCAGCTCATCAATGACCATGGGGCCGACTGCATCATCCCCCCGCAACCGGTTGCCAATACCGCAAACAACGATCCTTTTAGTGGTTCTAGTGTTTTTACTTGTTTTCATGTCATAGATTTAAAACAGCGCAATAAAAATGAATTGTGTGGTTTGTTATGTGCCTGTCCAAGCCTCAAAAGGTGATTGGTTTTTCGGAAGGGTTTGCGACTGTGGAGTTCCTTGGCCACAAAAAGAAGGTCAAGTCGTTCATGCCACTGAAGCCGGGCGAATATGTGATAAGCCAGGCCAATGTCGTAATCCAGAAAATCCCGGCCAAACAGGCAAAGGAGATGCTCAAGGAATGGAGAGAGCTGAATGAATGGAAATAATAACGTGGATACTCGGCTTGGATCAACCAAAATAAGCCGAGAAACCCCCCTAGGGATGGGTTTGTTTCTGCGCTATGCGGAAGGCTGCTGGATGTACATGCATGAAAAAGGCATGGTTTCTGAGGCGGATAACGGGGCTCTTGCGTCTGGCCGGCCTTCCCATGAGGTGCTGAAGCGCGTGTTCTATGTGGCGATTCCGATAATGGAACGGATTGCCGCTGCTAAGGGCAAGCAGCTGTTTGACCTTGATGTGCTTCGCGAGTTCTACTCAGGCGAGCATAATGAGCGCAAGTTCAGGGAAGGCGAGCTGGCGTGCCTTGCGTTCCCTGTTAAGGTGCTGGAGAAGAAGGGTGCATCAAGTTATTTCGTGGATATGGAACCAGTACTTGGTAAGTTCTGGGTTGAGTCTGACCTTGACCTGAAGCCAGGGGACTGGGCAGTCATGCACCGCATAACCCTTGTCGAGCAGGTTCCTGAACGCTTTGCATTGGAAATGGCCGGGAAGCTGCGCAAGCTGGGCATGGATAAGACTTATAAATTCCCAAAGGTAGCAATAAAGTACCTGAAGAGACTGAAGAGGCCAACGGGACTGGATGGGTCCAAGAGCCTAAAGGGAAAGGCATATGGTATGCAGGGAATAAAGGAAATGATGGAAAGTGTTGATTATGACAAAGAGAACCGCAGCGCACATGACAAAGGCAGGAATGAAGCACGGGAACACCATGGAAGACCGCAGGAAGCTGCCGTCCAAGGATATGTTGAGGCTTATGCATGAAATGAAGGCTGTTCAGAAAGTGGTTGAGGAACTGATGTCAATGGAACCGAGGCCGGAAAAGATCAAGATAAAGCTGGGCAGGATGATGGCAAACCCGCAAGTTTTCGGGCAGATGTTCAGGGAATTCGTTGCTGCCACACAGTTTTCGGGTATTGACTTTGAGATAGAGCCCGTTGATGTGGTTGCAAGGTGCGGAAAATGCGGATTCCATGGCAGGGTTGATGTAATCGAGCACGTGCATTTCGTGCGCTGCCCTGACTGCAAAAAGGTCGCTGAAATCCTGAAAGGCAACGAGCTCGAAATCGTCTGACAACATTGTCGTGAATGGTGTTATCGTCCGGTAATGTTGCAATATTAATATTGTTGCAAGATTTTTGGTATACTTTTTGAAACCGATGGGTTTATATTCCGTATTCAGATATACTTTATATACCAAAACATCAAGAAAATAATGGGGTGAAGTATATGATGTCGCAAATACCAATTGACCTGAAGAAACTGGGCAAACAGCAGACAGACGTGGAAATCCTTCGGACAGGCATAATCGCAGAGCTTGACGCAGTAAACCTCTACGAGCAGATGGCCGCTGCAACGGATAACGGTGATATCAAGAAGATACTGTTGGACATAGCAAAGGAAGAGAAGACGCATGTCGGCGAGTTCCAGGCTTTGCTGTTGAAAATGGACAAGCAGCAGGTCGTGGAGCTGGAAGAAGGCAGGAAAGAGGTTGAAGAAGAGCTTTCAGAGTAATCTTATAATCGATATAATGTTGCCTCCATGCATCCGCTGGCTAAAGCCAGCGGTTTTCTTGGTTCGGCAACAGCTGTTGAACCAGAAACTGTATATACATCCTATGATTGAAATCATAGGTTTTCTGGTTCAACAT
>Ga0180434_10000696_pt1 | contig 49238 bp, 42 predicted proteins | sample SS_ome_7_FD_132453 | JGI IMG/M metagenome (GOLD analysis project Ga0180434, IMG submission 132453) | Hypersaline lake sediment archaeal communities from the Salton Sea, California, USA - SS_1_D_2 metaG | ecosystem: Environmental > Aquatic > Non-marine Saline and Alkaline > Hypersaline >... | reverse complement strand
TGTGCAGGCAAGATGCCTGCCCCCCGACTGGGGACACCGTGCGATTGTTCAGTTGGGGGGCAGGCTTCCAGCCTGCACGAGCCAGGGGTAAACGGTTAGTTTCTTAGGAGCATCCAAACCGCGGCCGTGCGGCAGGTATACCAAAGAAACAGGACCCAGGACAAAGGACTCAGGACAAAGAATGGCGGCCTTCGGCCGCGTGGAAGCCGCCTGCGGCGGCTGGAAAAAAGTGGGGTAGGCCTCCGGCCTGCCATTGGCAAAAGTGGGGTAGGCCTCCGGCCTACCAATGGCAACCGGGACGGTTGCCCCACTTTAAAGCTGCACAAAAACAGTCAAAACGTGCGTTGTTTCTTAGGAGCATCTCAACCGCCAGCCATTCTGGATTCTGAATATGTCCCCGGTCCTTGTCCTACTCCTGTCCGGCCTTCCTGAAGACTTCCTCGGCGACGTAGATTTCAGCCTTAGATCTTACGGCCAGGGCGATCGCGTCGGAGGGGCGGCTGTCGATTTCGATAGTCTTGCGGCCCGCCTTGAGGTGTATCCTGGCATAAAAGGTGTGCTGCCGCAGATCGCTTATTACGATTTTTTTTATTGTCGCCCCGAGGCTTTCCATAATATTGTCGAGCAGGTCGTGTGTCATCGGGCGTGGTGAGGCCGAGCCTTTTACCCTGCGGTCTATGGCTACTACCTCGGCTATGCCGATGACGATTGGAAGTTGACGGCTTCCGTTGCGTTCTCTCAGGACGATAATCTGCTGGTCCGAGGCCTCGTTTATGATTATCCTCGCCAGTTCGGCCCTGCGGTTTTTTTCGTTGGCCATCGCCGCTTACTCCTTGATATGGTCGATACGGTTTTTCACGGTTTCCAGCTGTTCCGCATACTTCGCCAGCTGCGCCCGGGTTCTTTCGACCGCTTCGGCCCTGGCCTTCTCGAGGAATTGTCTGTTTGCGAGTTTTTCGGCCGCGCGGGCTCTGGCCTCTTCCAACTGCTTTTTTTTCTTCTCGAGTCTCGACCGCTCGGCCCGCTGGTCGGCTGCGTCGTGCAGGTAGACCTGCATGTTGTCGACTATCGACGTGGCGGCGTTTTTGGTCCGTTCGATCTCAGTGCCGGCGCTGAACCGGCTCAATCGGGCCATGTGGCATATAAGGTGCCCATTCGCATTCAGCACGTCGGCGACTTCCGGAGGCGAGCTGATGGACGCCCCCAGCCTTTCGTTCAGAGGCTTGTTGTGCCTGCTCTTGAGATCCCTTATGGCCTTGACGGCCGCCTGGACGGTATGTACGGTTTTTTCGGCACCGTCGTCTATAAGGTGATCCATCGGACCCGGCCAGCAGGCGACCGCCATAGCGCCGGCCGGCTCGGCCCCGGCGAGGCCTTCGAGGTTCCTCGCGGGCGCGACTTCGTTGAGCTTTTGAAATATGCCTTCAGTGACGAAGGGCACGAACGGGTGGAGCAGCCGCAGCGTCGAATCGAGCACGAAGGCCAAAACCGGCCGGACCGTCGCATCGCCGACGCCGTTGAGGCGGGGTTTCGTCCACTCCAGGTACCAGTCGCAGAAGTCGTTCCAGAAAAATCTGTAGAGCTCGTTGGCCGGTTCGTTGAACTGGTATCGCTCGAGCCCTGTTGTGACGGTTTTTGCCGTTCTGGCCAACGCCGAGAGTATCCAGCGGTCGGCCAGCTTGATTTTCCGCTTGTCGAACGAACCGGTTCCCGTCGCCTGCAGGTTGGTAAGTACGAAACGGGAGGCATTCCAGATCTTGTTGCAAAAATTGCGGCCGACGTCGAACTTTGGCGAGGTGTTGGCCGTCCGCCCGTCGGGCAGCTTCATCCGCGTCACCGGCATTCGTATGTCCTGCTTGTTCGTGGTCATGCTGGCCAGAGTAAAGCGCATCGCGTCGGCACCGTGGCTGTTTATGATGACCAGCGGGTCTATGCCGTTTCCCAGGCTCTTCGACATCTTTCGCCCGCGGCCGTCCTGGATCATGGCATGGATAAAAACGTCCCTGAAAGGTATGTCGCCCGCGCAGTACCGCCCCATCATTACCATGCGGGAGACCCACAGCGTGATTATTTCGCGGGCGGTGCAAAGAACGTCGCCCGGATAGAAAGCGGCCATCTCCGGGGTTTGCTCCGGCCAGCCGAGGGTGCTGAACGGCCACAGGGCCGAACTGAACCATGTATCGAGCACGTCTTCGTCGCGCCTGAAACCGGCGGACTCGAGCCTTTGGATCTGGCCGGGGTTGTCCTCAAGAAGGCAGGCGTATATATCGACCGGCTCGGTCAGTCCGCCGAGCAGAACCTCTGCCGGGTTAGCGGTATCCTGTGATCCGAAGGTCCTGGCCTTGAAATGGATCGTTTTTCCGGCGTCCTCCAGGCTGCTGATGAGGTCCAATACGGGGCCGGCCTGTCCCGCCGAAGGGTTTTCAACGATCATGTGCCAGATCGGGATTCGGTGTCCCCACCAAAGCTGCCTGCTTATGGGCCAGTCCCGCAAGTTGGCAAGCCAGTCGGAGTAAGTCTTGGCGTATCTGGCCGGTACGAAACGGAGGCGGCCGTCCAGCAGGGGTTCGAGGGCCAGGCCCGCAAGGCTGTCGCCCGGCACGTCAGTGCCTTTCAACGGTCCGCCCGCGGTCCTTTCACCCAGCCGCTCTAAGGGTTTTCTGACGGAAATGAACCACTGATCCGACAGGTACGGTTCGACAGGAACATGGCTGCGGTAGCTATGCGCTACGTCATGCGTGTACTGCCGCGTATTTTCAAGAAGGTCCTCCTGTTCGAGGTATTCAACCACAGCCGCCCGTGCCTCGAAGCGGTCCATACCCAGAAGGAACTGTGCGTCGCCTTCGGATGCATCCGGCCAGCCGTGCCTGTCGCTGATGGAGCCGTCCGGAGCGAATACGTTGATGACTTCCAGGTTGTGGCGCTTGCCGATCTCCCAGTCCTGCGGGTCATGAGCCGGGGTTACTTTTAGGAACCCCGTTGAGTACGCAGCCTTTTCGTCGCTGCTTTCAGAATCGGGCAAAACGACCGCCTCGTCGGCGATTATCGGTATGACGCGGCCGGCGATCGGAAGCCTTACCCGCCGCGCGACCAGATATTTTGCCCATGGATCTTTCGGGTTTAAGGCCACCGCCGTGTCGCCCAGCATCGTTTCGGGTCTGGTGGTCGCCACCGTTACGTGGTTGATCCGCTTTGAGCCTATCCTTACCGGTTCGACAAGCGGGTAGCGTATGTACCAAAAGAAACCACCGACCTTCCGGTATTCCAGCTCGTCGTCCGCCAGCACGGTCTGTGTAGCCGGGTCCCAGTTTACCAACTTTTTTCCGCGATAGATCAATCCCTCCGTGAAGAGGTTGAAGAAGGCTTTTCGCACGGCTCCGGCGCATACTTGGTCCATCGTGAACCTTGTCCTGGCCCAGTCGCAGGAGCAGCCCATCGCCTTGAGCTGGCCGATTATGGTCTTTTCATATTCGTCTTTCCATTTCTGGATATGTCTGACGAAAGCTTCCCGGGTAAAATCAGTTCTTCGCTTGCCCCGCTCGCTCAAGAGCCGCTTCTCGACGACGGTCTGGGTGGCGATGCCGGCGTGGTCCGTTCCCGGCATCCACAGCACGTTGTACTGCTGCATCCGCCGGAATCTTATCAAAATATCCTGAAGTGTATTGTTAAGCGCATGGCCTAGATGAAGCGGGGCGGTGACGTTCGGCGGAGGGATCACTATGGTGTAATTTCGCCGGCCGTTCGGGCCCCCTCGAGAGGCGGTTGCGTGGAAGTACCGCCCCGAAGACCATATTTTGGCGGCCAGACTCTCTATCTTCGAGGGTTCGTATACTTTGGAGAGCTCTTCAATCATGGCGCCCCTCAAGAAACCGGCGGTACAATGCTGAATGCCGGTCAGGTTTTCTTTAGCCACAGGTCAGCTTCGCGGCCCGCTGTCGCGGGCCTTGCGGCGGGATTCAGTCCGCCGTCCGCGAGCAAGCTCGCTTCCGCCGGCCTGCACCCCGCCGCGGTTGGCTTTTACAAAGCCAGCCGCGAAGCTGACACGCAGATTAACACAGATTAACACAGATTAACTCGGATATGGTTGGTTGCAGCGACAGCATTTCTCTATTCGAATCCCACTGCCTTTCGATTACGATTATGAGCATCTTTCGGTTTCGTCCCACTGAGCACGAGCACGAAAAATGGGTCATTGTCAGCCTGCGGAGTCTGGTTCGGGCGGTGGGCGGTGTGCCGGCGGTTGCCTCAGTCGATGTTCATCGTCATGAGAAACTCCGCATTCGTGCGGCACTTGCCGAGCCTGCTTTTGAGCAGTTCCACAGATTCGATGGGGTTCATTTCGCTGAGCACCCTTCGCAGCCTGTAGGTAAGCTCGAGTTCCTTCGGATCCAGCAGCAGTTCTTCGCGCCTGGTCCCGCTGCGGCTGATGTCAATCGCGGGCCATATTCTCTTGTCGACCAGCCTCCTGTCAAGGTGCAGCTCCATGTTTCCGGTGGCCTTGAACTCCTCGAAGATGACTTCATCCATTTTGGAGCCGGTGTCTATCAGGGCCGTTGCGAAGATGGTCAGCGAACCTCCGTTCTCGACGTTTCTGGCCGCTCCGAAGAATTTCTTGGGGCCCTGCATGGCCCCGGCGTCGACACCGCCGGTCAGGATCTTGCCGGAGTGGGGCATCAGGGTGTTGTACGCCCGGGCCAAGCGGGTTATTGAATCGAGCAAAATCACCACGTCCTGGTTGTATTCCACCAATCGCTTGGCCTTCTCGATGACGATCTCGGCAACCTGAACATGTCGGGCGGCCGGCTCGTCGAACGTCGAACTTATCACCTCGACGTCTTCGGCGGTCTTGCGCTCCATTTCCGTGACTTCCTCGGGACGTTCATCTATCAGCAGCACGATCAACTTCACTTCCGGACAGTTGATGCTGACAGCGTTGGCCATTTTCTGAAGCAAAATCGTCTTTCCTGTTCGTGGCGGCGCCACTATCAGCCCCCTCTGGCCCTTTCCCACCGGGGTTATCAGGTCGATGATCCGCATGTTAAGTTCTTCGGAGGCGGTTTCGAGTATGATCCGCTGTTCCGGATGGAGCGGCGTAAGGTCGCTGAACACGATCTTTTCCGCAAGCTGTTCCGGGTTCTCGTAGTTGATCGCCTCCACCCTCAGCAAGGCGAAGTATTTTTCCGATTCCTTGGGAGGCCTTATCTGACCGGAAACTATGTTTCCGGTCCGCAGGCCGAAGCGCCTTATCTGTGACGGTGAAACGTAGATGTCGTCGGGGCTTGAGAGGTAATTGTAGTCGGGATTGCGCAGGAAGCCGTAGCCGTCCGGCAGAACCTCCAGCACTCCTTCACCGTAAAGCAGGCCGCTTTGGTGGATGCGCTCCTTGAGTATCCTGAAGATCAACTCTTGTTTGTTAAGCGCGCTATATTCAGTGATGTCCTGTTTTTTCGCGATCTCGTGCAACTCCGCCACGCTTAGCTTTTGCAGGTCGGTCAGGTAGAGTTCGCCCTTTTTCACCTGCTCGTACTTGGCGTGTGCTGACTTTTCCTCCTGCTTGTCCCTGGTCTGCGCGACGGCTTCATCACGCGCCCTGGCCTCGCGGCCGGGCTCCGGTTGTTTCTTGTTCCCGTTACGCGGCCTTCTGTTGACGCCTTTTTGGGTTTTCGCAGCGCTCTTGGCCATGGTTGCTCCTTTTATAAATCCTGATGGTCTGTTCCAGGAATTGAAGCCGCCTCCTGTGATCTTGCCGATCAGGGGAAACCCGGCTTATCCCTTGTTCACAATACTGGAGAAGATTTCAGCGACTTGCCTGACTAGCGCCGAAACGCCAGAACTGTTATCAATAACATTATCGGCGACGGCGCGCTTAATGTCCAGAGGAATCTGAAATTTTTCCCTCAGGTTCAGCTCCTTTTTGCCTCCAAAACCCTGTTTCTTGGCCCTTTCAGCCCTTATAGACTGCCGGCAGTCCACAAAAATCAGCCTGTCGCACCGGTCCGTCCAACCCACCTCGGCCAGAAGCGGCATATCCAGTACGATGGCCGCGACGTCATTTCTCATCTGGTGCTGTTGTATCAGCCGCTCTGCCCGGGCAAGAACGAGAGGGTGCAGGATGTGGTTCAGTGTTTCAAGCTTGCCGCCGCATTTGAAGGTTTTTTCGGCCAGTTTTCGGCGGTCTATGTTTTCCGTTTCGTCCAGTACGCCGCGGCCGAATTCATCGACTATGTTTTCTTTTACGTCTTTGTCCGCCAGTAGTTCGTGGGCTATCGCGTCGGCGTCGATGACGGCACAGCCCAGCCTGCCGAACTGCTCCGCTACCGTGCTCTTACCCGAGCCGATAGCCCCGAGGATGCCGATCACGGGTTTCTTCTGGCTGGGATCCATGCGGTCCGAGGCGGCCGAATCCATCAGTCACGGCTATGTTCGATCTTGTTGCGCAGTGTTCGTATCAACCCCGCGAGAATCTGGGCAGGTACGTCCTGCAGTTCCGGTTCGGGTATTTCGCTGACGGCCATTCTGTCTATCATTTCAATGGCGCGCTGTCCGCAGGCCGCTATCTGTTTGGCTGCCTCCTCGGTGCCGGCGAAGTCTCCGTCCGCCGTCTGTCTGAGGTATCCGACGATCCTGTCCCTCAGCTGCTGACCTGAGAGCTGCTTGAGGGGCGGGGCCGGCGTTTCGGCGGCCGACTCGGGCACGTTGGTTTCCTGCAATATCTGCTGAGTCAGTTCATAGCTTTCGGCCAGCAGCCTTTTCTGTTTGTTTTCTTCGTTTTCATCTATGGGCGCAAGTTTCAGCTCTTCAGCGCCGGCCTTTGGATCGGGCACGTACAGCCTGTTGCGGCAGGACGGACACTTGCCCCACTTGCCCGCGGCGTTTTCAGGCGCCTCGATTTTCTTTCCGCAGTGCTGACAGTGAAATGTAATCGCCATGGTATCGCTCCGCCGTTGGTTACTTGATTCGGCCGCTGTCGGTTTCATACCTGGTGACCACCTCGGTGGCCATGCCCCCTCGGGGCCGGAAACTGGACGTGATTTTCATCCAACGGGGGCCGCAGGCGCCGGCCAGATCGTCAAGTATCCTGTTGGTCACCGCTTCGTAGAAGATGCCCTGGTTGCGGTAATGCTGCATGTAGAATTTCAGGCTCTTCAGTTCGATGCAGAGTTTGTCAGGGCAATACTCGATGACTATTTCGCCGAAATCCGGTTGGCCCGTCCGCGGGCACAGGCTCGTGAATTCGCCGCAGTGGATTGTAATCCGGTAATCCCTTCCGGGATAAGGATTTTCGAAAAGCTCCAGTTCCGGTTTTTCCGTCATGCTCTTGACCCAATCTGTTCGCGAGAACCCAAATATAATTGAAAAGGTCCGTTTAGGCAATATACTGGAATTGCAGCGATGGAGCATTTTTCGTGCTTGCACTCGGCGGGGCCAAGCCGAACAGTGCTCGGAATCACAATCGAAGGGCGGACTGATTCAGGATCCGATTACGACTGCCGGCACGAGCACGAAAGATGGGGCGGGTGAAGAATAAGCTGAAGGATAGAAAGGCGGTTTGTCTTCTCAGCGGGGGCATGGACTCCGCCACGGCTATGGCTGTGGCGGCGGCGGAGGGTTACGCATGCCATGCCCTGTGCTTCTCGTATGGACAGCGAAACAGATGGGAAGTCGGCGCCGCCCGCGAGCTGGCCGGGCGGATGGGAGCGGTTGAATTCCGCTGCGTGAAGTTGGATCCGGCGTGCTTTGCGGGGACCGCGCTGACCGACCGTTCCGTGAAAGTGCCCAAGGGCGGGATTCACCGTGGGTGTGTGCCCGTCACCTACGTGCCGGTCCGCAACCTGATCTTTCTCAGTTATGCGGTGGCCTGGGCCGAGGTTCTCGGCTGCTTCGATGTTTTTATAGGCGTCAACTGCGCGGACTACAGCGGTTATCCGGACTGCAGGCCGCAATTCATAGCCGCCTTCGAGAAGGCGGCCAACCTGGCGGCCGCCGCGGCTGTCGAGGGGGGCGGCCGGTACCGCGTACACGCACCCATAATCGATATGAGCAAGAGGCAAATCATCCTGACCGGAAGCAAGCTGGGTGTCGACTATTCGCTGACCCGCAGCTGCTACGATCCCGATCCGGAAGGTAGAAGCTGCGGCAGGTGCGATTCCTGCAGGCTTAGGCTGAAAGGGTTCGCCGAGGCGCGTCTGAAAGACCCGATCGAATACCGGGGCCGTTGATATGCGGGTCAGCGAGATATTCCATTCGATCCAGGGAGAGGGGGCTCTTGCCGGTGTTTGTGCCGTTTTCATCCGGCTTGCGGGCTGCCCGCTGCGCTGCCGCTGGTGTGACACCAGGTACGCCTGGGATAGGGCGGCCGGCCGGGAAATGACGGTTGAGGCGATAGTGGAACAGGCGGGTCGATTCGATTGTGGTTTTGCGGTTGTAACCGGCGGCGAGCCGATGGCGGATCCCGATCTTGCCGCTCTGCTTGGCCGGCTCGCCGCCCAATATCGGCACATAACCGTAGAGACAGCCGGGATAGCCTTCGTACCCCGCCTGCCTTGCGATCTTATGAGTATAAGCCCCAAGCTGAGCAATTCCACGCCGCGTTCTTCAGATTCGGCCGCGGCCCACCATGATCGTATAAGGCTGAACCAAGCGGCCCTCAATTCATTGATCCGTAGTTACGAGTACCGGTTGAAGTTCGTCATAGAATCAGCGGACGATCTGCCGCAGGTCCGCCGGCTGCTGGACGACCTGCCCGGAATCGATCGGAGCAAGGTGATGCTGATGCCCCAGGCCGCCACTAGGATTGAGTACCTCGCGAAAGCCCCATTGGTGGCCGAGATGTGCAGGCAGACCGGCTTGGCGTTCTCACCCCGCCTGCAGGTGATACTTTGGGATAATGCCAGGGGGCGGTGAAAGCGGGCCCTGGGCCCGCAGAGCAGGTGAGCAGTGGATCAGGTGAGCAGGTGGCGGATTGGAATTGTATGGGAAACAACCTTACATTTGGCGCAAACACGGCTAACCTGCGGTCTACTGCTCAACTATCATTTCGAGCATCACGACCTGGCTGCGGCGGTTTCTTGACAAGACATCCTGCAGTGGGGCATAATGGCTCTCGAAAAGCCCGGGTGGCGGAATTTGGCAGACGCGCTAGCTTGAGGGGCTAGTGAGCTTCGGCTCGTGCTGGTTCGACTCCAGTCCCGGGCATTTGCGCCGGCTTGGTGGCAAAGAGCCATGGTAGGCTTTGCCGGAGGGCAATATCTGTTTTACGGGTAAGGGTATTGTCCCTCGAAAACCTCCACCGCGTCACCGGTCATGTAGACACAATTGTCGTTTTCATCCCATTTGACCTCCAGGTCGCCTCCGGGCAGGGCGGCGCTGATCGCGCGGTCGCAAAGGCCCGCCAGGACGCCCGCCACGCAGACCGCGCAGGCGCCGGTTCCGCAGGCCATGGTGATTCCACTGCCCCTCTCCCAGGTGCGCACCAAGATCCTTCGGCGCGTTTCCACCTGGGCGAAGTGAACGTTGCATCGCCGCGGAAAAAGGGCGTCGTTCTCGATAACAGGGCCGGTTCTTGCAAGGTCCACTTCGCCGGCATTGTCCACGAAAAACACGGCGTGGGGGTTTCCCATCGACACGCAGTTAAGCAGCAGGTCCATATCGGCAAGCTTCACCGGCCGCTGGATGACCGTTTCGCCGGGCAGGGCTACCGGTATGTCTTCAGGCGCCAGGATCGGTTCTCCCATGTTAACGCGGACGCGGCGAACTGTGCCGTTTTCACCTCGTATCACGTCGGCCTGCAGTACCCCCCGGCCAGTTTCTATGGTTACCGGCCGGAGCCGGCTTTCCGTTTCGCTCGCCGAAACGCCGGCGCAGAGTCCTCTTTCACATGCGTATTTTGCCGCGCAGCGGATCCCGTTGCCACACATTTCGGCCTCCGAACCGTCGGCGTTGAAAATCCGCATACGCACCAGTGCCTTTTCCGACGGGCATATCAGGATCAGGCCGTCGGAGCCAACGGCCCGGTGTCGGTCGCTTATCGCGGCGGCCAGTCTTGCCGGGTCTTCGATCTTTTCCTCGAATCCGTTGACCACAACGTAGTCGTTGGCCAGTCCGTGCATTTTGGTGAAGTTCATGACTTAAGTCGAGAATTCCTTCTGGCGGCTGTTCAGCTGGGCCTTGAGGCGGTTGATGATCGAAGTATGCATCTGCGAGACCCTGGACTCGGAAAGGTCCAGTGTCGCGCCTATTTCCTTCATGGTCATCTCTTCGTGATAATACAGAACTATGATCAGCCTTTCGGCCCTGGTAAGACCCTTGGTCAGCAGGTTTTTGAGATCGCGTTTCTGCGCTTCGATCACGGGATCCTTGCTTCTGGCGTCCCTTATGATGTCTATTTCCCGTATATCCTTGTCGGAATCTTCCTCGCCGTAGGGCGTATCGAGCGAAACCACGCCGACCGCGTTGGCATCTTTCTGCAGCCTTTCGAACTCGTCCATCTTCATTTCAAGTTTTTCGGCGGTCTCCTCCTCGGTAGGCGCGCGGCCGAGATCCGCTTCGAGTGACTGCATGGCCCTTATAAGCTGGTGCGCCCGGGCCCTTACCAGCCGCGGCACCCAATCCATGCTTCGCAGTTCGTCGAGAATGGAACCTCTGATGCGGGGCGAACAGTATGTTTCGAATTTCACACCTCTGGACGGGTCATATGCGTCGATGGCGTCGAGCAGGCCGAAGTTACCCGCGCTTATAAGATCGTCGAGCTCGACCTTGCCGGGAAGCTTGCTGTGGAGCCGCTCGGCGGCGTATTTGACAAGGTGCCTGTAATGTTCCATCAGCACGTTTCGGTGCTGTTCGCCGCGGGTGTCGTGAAACTTGCTCCACACCCGTTCGATGTCCACGGATGGTTCGGTTGGCTTAACAGGTTCTGTTCGCTTCTGTCTGGACATACATTAACCCTTCTCTTTGCCTGAGGATTTCCGACGCAAGTCTCTGATTGAGGCCGTTTTCGATAAGCTTGTCGATTTGGAGTTCGAGATACCCGCCGGGATCGGTTTCGAGGAGCCTCTTGGCATGTTCATCGGTCTGCGCCGAGGCCGAGAAGGCACCGCCGGGACCGAACTTTATGTTGCAGGTGTCTCGAAAAAGCAGCCTTCGCGTGCGGGTGTATTCGGTAAGGGTGTCGTTCAACAGTCGGCCTAGCTCTCGCACCGTAAGGTCCTTGGGGACGAAAGCCGGGCTGTGAACGTTGTTTATGTTTTGAATGATGATTTTCCGCCTGGCCTGTGTGAACTGCATGATCTTGATCAGCAACTCGTTGATGCCGTCCCTTGCCCGCGGTGGTGCGTCCATATCTAAATCCTTTTAAGCGGCGACGGCTGCTGTCGGCCGTCGGTTTTTTCATCCCTGTTCAGTCGGTCCGGTTGAGTTTGCGAGGCCGGCGCCGTCTGGGGCACGGCGGCCCCGCGATTCTCCGGCGACATCCTCGGCAGCCAACATTTCCCTTATCTGTGAAAGGGTCCTTGAACGTTTGAGTTGCATGATCCGGGTCAGCCTCGGGAAGACCGACTCGGGATAGAGCCTGTGGCCCCCCGGCGTCCATTCGGCCTCCTGGATCAACCCCATGGTGGTGTAGTTGTGGATAGTCTGCCGTGAGAAGGGGCTATAGCGGACCAGTTCGCCTATGCGGTAAAGCTTTTGAGGTATGCTCAGCATGTCCTGCACATTGTGTTTCAACTTTCGATGCCTCGCACCGGACCCCTTTGTTTTTATTATACATTTTATAAAATGTAAAATACAATTTTTCATGTCAATGCGTTTTTTCTGTTTTTTTCATTTTTTTTTCGCCAAAGCCGGTCCTCCAAATTTCCGATAAAACCGTCAAAAGCCCCGCGAGGGGGCATGAAAGGTGTGTTTCTCAGACGGCTTGCAGGATATGCTCGGAAAAGTTGATAACAGCGGAGCCGTGAAGGAACCGGCCCGTGGCGTGTCGCTGCTGGAACAGGTAACTCCCCTGGCCCGGCAGGTTAATTGTCTCGAAATCGACTCGATAGCACAGGTCTGTGTGAGGCAGATCCCCTCGCTGATTTGCGCGCGGTTCGCCTCTCTCTATGTTCTTGACGAGGCCAACGCCATCCTCCACCTGCACGGCAGCAACCATCCGTTCGCAATCAATAAGATAGTCTCGCTCAATCATCGTCCTGCGGGCCTGATGGTCATGGCGGCAAGGAGCAGGGAGTTCATTATCGTAAAGGACATAGACACCCACGCCAGCCCCGTTATCAAGCGGTCGCAGCGGCCTTTCGCCGGAAATTACTCAACCGGCAACTGCATCGTCGCACCGCTTGTATGTCAGGACAAGGTGGTCGGTGTTTTCAATATCGCCGACAAGCAGGCGGTCGAGGGATTCAATTGCGAGGATGTCGCACTGGTGGAGCTGTTCAGCCAGCTGGTCGGCGCTTCGATCGGCAATATCAAGCTGTTCGAAAAAATACAACATCAGGCGACCACCGACAGCCTAACCGGCTTGGTGAACCACAAGACGTTCTACGAAACGCTCGAAAAGGAGCTCTGGAGGTCGAGGCGCTACGGCGGGCAGATATCACTGATCATGATCGACATCGACAACCTCAAGACAATCAACGACACATTCGGCCACCGTGCCGGTGACAGAGTGATAAAGACGATAAGCAGGCAGATAAACGAGTGTATCAGGCAGATCGACACGGCTGCTCGCTACGGAGGAGACGAATTCGCGGTTATCCTGCCCAACACGTCGCTTGCTGACACGATCTTCGTCGCCGAGCGCATGGTAGAGGCGACGGCCCAGACCCCCGTATATTGGGAAAAGCAACCGATATCGCTGTCCATCAGCGTGGGCGTGGGACAATACGACGCCAACAGCAGTCCGGAGGATATGACAAACCGCTCGGATCAGGCCCTGTACACCGCCAAGAAGGCGGGAAAGAACACCGTGAGAATCTACCAGCCTGTTGCAGGCTAGCCCTTTGAGACAAGTGGTTTGTGTTTCCTCCGCCAGTCGTAGAAGGTCAGGTCCATTGTGTCCAGATCGGGTTTAAACAGAAGACTCGCCAGGTATCCCACCACGAACAGGATGATATGGCTGTAGACGCCTATCATATAGGGGTGGTGGGCGAAATTGACGTTTGTCTGTGACGCCAGCGTTCCGAAGCGGTCAGTATTGAACAGCCGGTTAAGCCCTTTGTTCAAATCCATAAGCGGCTTGGGGCCGGATGGCGGCGCCGGTTCCACCGCGGCAGCTGCCGGATCCACCGCCTCTTCGGCGACGAGCAGCTCCTGTTTCGCTTTGGCCTTGACGGCGGCTTTACTCTCGACCAGAGGTTCGCCGGTCAGCACCGCCCAGGCCGAGAATACTATGCACGCTGCCAGCCCCACGTAAACCCCCCTGCGGTTGGCGCGTTTTGTAAAGAAAGCCAAAACGAACAGCCCGGCGATTCCGCCGGAAAAGATGGCGTAGAGGCCGAAAACGATCGAAAGCACGCTTTGTGCCTCTTGTACCCGAACGTACCAACAAGCCACCAGGATGGCGTATATTCCGCAGGCGGCCACAACGATCCGCCCGAACCGAAGCCTTTGCTTATCGGTGCTGTTCTTGCGAATGCGGCGGTAATAGTCCTCCACCACCACCGCCGACAGGCAGTTTAGGTCTGAGTCGAGGCTTGAAAGGGCCGCGGCGCACAGGCCGGCCAGCACGATCCCCACCACGCCCACCGGAAACTCGCTGTTGACGAAGTATACGAACACCCGCTCCGGCTTTTCCGCGATCCAGGCCAGGATATCCCCGGGGATGGGCTTGGACTGGTAGTAAACCCACAGCATGGTTCCTATGAACATAAACAGGGTCCATACCGGTATGCATAAAAGCACTCCCATCAGGGCGGCCTTGATCGCCTTCTTGTCGGAGCCGGCGGCGAGGTACCGTTGCACTATTGTCTGGTCTGTGCCGTATTTCTGGATGCCGTAGAAGAGGCCGTTTATCGCCATCACCCAGAAGCCCAGGTTTACAAGGTCCCATTTGAAGGCCGGTTCCAGCGGTGTAAAGTCAATCTTTCCCGCTTTCCAGGCGGTGGAAATCATATCCACCGGTCCGCCGCCCTTGGCGAACAGGGTAAAAACGCACAGGAGACCGGCGCCCATCAGCAGAAGTCCCTGTATCACGTCGCACCAGATAACAGCCTCGATGCCACCCAGTAGCGTGTAAACCACAACCAGCACCCCGAGGATTATTATCAGGTATGTCAACCCCATGGGTGTGATCACCCCCATCATCGTGCCGACCGACAGGGCCATCAGGTAGAAGACGGTTCCCATCTTGGCGAAATGCATAAGGCTGAAAGACAGTGAAGTATAGAGGCGGGCAATGAGGCCGAAGCGTTTTTCAAAGTATTCGTAAGTGCTTATACCGATGACCTTCCGGAACATCGGGACGATAAACCAGATCAAGCATATCAGAACCACGGGCACCATCAGGCCTTGTACCAGCCGGATCCAGCTGCTTTCCTTGTAGCCTTCACCCGGATAAGCCAAAAAAGTGACGCTGCTGATAAGAGTGGCCAGAATCGAAAGCCCGATCGCCCAGGTGGCCACCTTTCGGCCGCCGGTATAGTACTGGTCGGTCGATTTCTGCTTGCGTGCGAAAGAGCTGCCCAGGATTCCTATAAAAAGCAGGTAAACGGTAACTACGAGGTAATCGACCCAATGAAGTGTCGGAACCATAACTAAAGTCCTTTCAACGTTAAGGGTACCTTAACACCTGAGACGGTTAAAAGTCAGGGGATTATACCGGGCCGAAGCCCGGCTGGCCAGGGATAAATGGCGCGCGATGAAGAGTTTTTGCCCGTAATAGAATGATGGCGGGGTTTGGGGTCGGGATTACGATTACGAGCACCAGTATGAGTACGGGTACGGGGGAGGGGGCGACGAGTGCGAAGGGTGGAAGGGATGTTTGTGCGAAACGCTCATCTTCAACCCAGTACGCCCAGTTCCCCGGCCTGCTCGACAATCCCGGCTCTTTCCGGACCGGCTGTCCTGCGAAGCGGCGGCAGGACGTTGTCGTCGCAGAGCCCCATTTCACTCATCAAAACCTTCAGCGCCGGCAGCGCCTGCCCCAGCGTCCTGCCGGCCTGATAGACCCTGGATATCTTGTTGGTCTTTTCCTGGAGGCTTTCGGCCTTTTGGCGGTCGCCGCCGCAGGCGGCCTCGTAGAGATCCCTGTACGGCTGAGGCGCGATGTTACCCGTGGATGGCACGATGCCGTCGGAGCCTGCCAGCAGAGCGGCCGCAGACAGAACCGCCGAACCGCACAGGTGCGAGAAATCCGCCCTGTCCTTCCACATTTCAGCCGCTTGTTGCATCCTCTCGGCGTTTTTCTCGGAATCCTTCAGGCCGATGATGTTTTCGCGGCGGCTGAGCCTGTCTACTGTTTCCAGCGGTATCGACATGTGCGTTGTGATCGGGATATTGTACATCATAACAGGGCCCGGGATGCCGTCCGACAGTTGCTCGAAGAACGCAAGCATATCCTCAGCGTTCAGCGGATAATAACCCGGAAGGTGAGCTACGACCGCGTCGATTCCAAGCTCGAGGTACGATTTGGCCGCCTCAATAGAAGCTTTAGGGCAGTTGTCCGGTATTCCCGCGTAGGTCACCGCTCGGCCGCCGGTGTGCCTTACCGCCACCTCGACCAGCCTCCTTCGCATATCCTGCGGTATAGAGGGCCCCTCGCCGGTTGTCCCGACTACGAATACTCCGTGGGTGCCTCCGGCGATGAGATGGTCGATCACCCTGCATACCGCGGCCTCGTCGATATCGCCGTCCGCCGTGACCGGCGTGGCCATTGGAACCACGACACCATGATATTTCTTGCGTTCAGCCATTACGCAAACTCCTCTTGATACTGAAAAAACAGTTTAAAAGTGACTTTTTAGTTGATCGCGCGGCGAAATGGAAGAAAAAAAGGGTCAGGAGGGTCGGTTACCTTTTTTCGCCGCGAAAAAAGGTAACCGACCCCTTTTTTCGTTCGCCGGCCTTCGCACCGCCAAATAGAGAAACGCCGAGAGCATAAGCGCCGTTCCACTGCCCGCGAACCAAAGCTGGTAGCCTGTGGCGTTGTCCCTTCCGAAGAAATCGACCACCGCTCCGGATATCCCCGCCGAGAAGCCGCCCGCGGCCAGTCCGATCGAGAGGCATATCCCGTAGACCAGCGGCCTGTGAGCGGCGGTCGCCACCGATGCCATAAAGGTTTCGCTGGCCACCGTCGAGGCCACCGCCCCGCATCCGAACAAGACAAGCGCTGTCCACAGGACCGCCGGCGAGTTGAATGCGAACATCGCCGCCCCCAGGCCCATCATACCGAACGTGGCTATCACCATGATCAGGGGGTTGAACCGGTCGCAGAGTTTGCCGGTCACCGGTTGAACGAGAAGCCCCGGCATGTACTGCATCGCCTGGACCAGTCCTATGGTGATGCCGGCACTGAAACCGTAATGCACCCAGAAAGGTGTTATTTCGTAGAAGCTCCACCCCACCAGTTCGCGGAGGGTCACCGGAATGCAAATAAGCACTATGGCCGCTGCCAGGGGCTTTCCCGAAAGGGTGTGCCGGTCGTTCAGGCCCTGGCGGCTGGCTTTGCGGTCGGCCCTCGGGGGCTCCTTGACCGCCGCGAGAAAAACAAGATCGAAGGCCAGGGCCGCCAGGCCCGAAACGGCGAACAAGCCCCTGAAACCCAGCCAGCCGGCGCCAATGTGCTGGCCCGCGAAAGGCGCGGCTACAAATCCTACGGCGGAACCTATCGAAAGTATCCCTATCGCGTGGCCCCGCCGTTGCTCGTAGCAGCTCGTTATAAGCGTGTTCGCCGCCGGATGATAGGTGCCTCCGCCGAGGCCCATCAAGAAGACAAGGACGACGGCGGCACCGTACATGTCAGGTCCGACAAGTGCGAACATTATCGTAGAGGCACTCATGAGTGCCATTCCGGCGGCAATGAGGAACTTGAGCCCCACATACCGACACAGCAAGCCCGCCAAAAAGTTCGAAAGACCGTAGGCCGCGTAAAGAAGCGTCATCCGTGTAGTTAAATCGGCGATGTTTGAAAGACCGAAATACTCACCGATCTGCGGGTACATCGGCTTGAAGAATATAAGCAGGTAGTGGTTCAGCCCGTGCATCACCGAGCAGAACACGAGGTTAAGGAGCGTTCGTTTTTGGTTCATCATCCGCCCAGGAACGCAACCGTCTGGGCTGCTATGTCCTCCGCGGTCAATCCGAACTTTTTCTTCATTTCTTCGTTGGTGCCGGACTTCCCGAAAACGTCCCTTACGCCTATGCGTTTAAGTCTTGCCGGAGATTCTTCGCATACAACCTCGGCGACCGCCGAACCCAGTCCGCCGTGGATGTTGTGGGACTCGACGGTCACTATACCGGCCGTTTCGGCCGCAGCGGCGGCGATTGCTTCCTCGTCGATCGGTTTTATCGAGCTGCAGTTTATCACCCTCGCGTCGATTCCCTTTTTCTCAAGCATCAAGGCGGCCTCGACGGCATCCTCCAGCGACGCCCCGCAAGCTATAAGCGTCACGTCCTTGCCGTCCCTGACCCTGTATGCCTTTCCGAGCCGGAACCTGTAATCGTCCGGCACCACCGGCGGAACCGGATCTCTGCCGATCCGCAGGTAAACGGGTCCATCATATTCGGCGGCGAACCTGACGACCTGCTTGGTTTCAGCGGCGTCGGCCGGCTGTATCACCACCATGTTTGCGATCGAGCGGAATATCGCAATATCCTCCAGAGACTGGTGCGTTGCGCCGTTCTTTCCCGCGAACAGCCCGGGGTACCCTCCCATGATCTTGACGTTGAGGCGGGGGTAGGCGATCGATATCGTCACCTGGTCGCAGGCCCTCCTTGAGGCGAAGCAGGCGAACGTCGTCGCGAACGGAATGAAGCCCATCGTCGCCATGCCGGCCGCCACGCCCATCATGTTCTGCTCCGCCACGCCGACCTGTATAAACCTTTCAGGGAACTTCTCTAAAAAGTAGCAGGTCCTCGTGGCCGGGTTTATATCGGCGTCCAGGACGACTACGTCGGGGTTCTCTTGGCCCAGTTCGACAAGCGTCTTGCCCCAGGCCTCTCTTGGTGACATGTATTCGGGCATTGTTACCTTTGCTCCATCCTCACGACGGTATCGTCTATCTCTTGACTCCCGCAGCCCATCTCAGCCAGAGTCCGCCTGACTTGGTCGGCGGTAAGCGTGACCGAATGGCACTGCCACTTTCCCACCCAGCAGGAGACCTTATGCGCCTTTATGGTGTGGGCGATTATGGCGGTGGGTTTTCCCTTGATGTTCCGGGCCTCGTCGAGGGCCGCTGCGATTTTGCCGATGTCATGGCCGTCGACCTCCATCGTGTGCCAGCCGAAGCTGGCCCACTTCTGCGGGAGGGGGTCGATCGGCATGACGTGCTGGGTCGTTTCCGAAAGCGCGAATTTGTTGAAGTCGACGAAGACAACCAGGTTATGGAGACCGTACTTGGCCGCGCACATCGCGGCCTCCCACACCTGGCCCTCGTGGCACTCGGCGCAGCCGACAATGGAATAGACCCGGACGCCGCTCTTTCTCATCCCGGCGCCGAGAGCCATTCCCACCGCTGTGGAAATGCCCTGCCCCAGGGCGCCGGTGCTCATCTCGATCCCCGGGCACATCCTCATGTCCGGGTGGCCCTGCAGAGGACTGTCCATCTTATGAAGCGTCCACAGCGTTTCTTCAGGTATATACCCCAACTCGGACAACGCCGAGTAAAGCGCCGGGCACCCGTGGCCCTTGGAAAGGACGAAGCGGTCCCTTCCGGCGAACCGGGGGTTGCTGGGGTCGACCTTCATCTCATGAAAGTACAGTACCGCAAGCATCTCGGCGATCGACATCGAGCCGCCCACGTGCCCGGTGGTCCCGGCCAACATCTTGATTGTTTTTATCCGGATGCGAGAAGCGATTTCTTCGAGTTTTTTGAGTTTTTCCGGTGTCATTTGGCTGCTCATTTCCTTTATCGGGGTTCCTGCGCAGGCATCCCGGCTGCGATGCCGGCCGTCCTGCCCGGTGCTTGTCCGGCCTATATTCTTCGCCGGCCCATTCAATCGGGGTCGGAATCGGAATCGCTATCGGCAATCGAAAACCGCCATTTCGATACCGACCCCGATACCTGTTCCAATAGCAAGCGGGACGCTTGCCCCGCAGGCTGAACGAGTACCAGGTCCGGTCTACACCGGCAGAGTATCCCACAAGAGGCTGCCGCTGTCAATGCGGGCGCAGCAGTCAGTCATCGATCTTTTCGAACTGGTCCTTTCCGGCCCCGCATTCGGGGCAGACCCAGTCACCGGGAAGATCTTCAAAGGCGGTTCCGGCCGATACGCCGTTTTCGGGGTCGCCGGCTGACGGATCGTAAATATAACCACAGACTGTGCACTTGTACTTGCTCATGATGGGCTGATCTCCTTTATCAATACCGGAGTTTTTCGTCGGACTGGCCGTACAGATCCGCCGAGACCTTGAATCACAGTGCCTCAAGCCGGTCATGGATGGCCGTGACGTGTCCGAGTTCCTCTTCGATTATCGCCTCGATCCTGTCCTTGTCTGACTGGTGGCGGGTCATGCTCCGAAGACCGAAATAGAACAATACCGATTCCTTCTCGGCTTCGAGTGCCGCCTCGAGGACTTCCTTTGCCGGTTCGTTTCCGGTGAACTTGTCGGTGTCGTTTTTCATGCCCTCCGAACCGCGGCTGCGCGCCATGGCCTGGACGTAAAGCGCCGCTTGGTTGTCAGGGTCGAACGACACATGCCGCTTTTCCTTGTCGGTCAATCGCTTTCTCATCTGTTTGAAGGTTTCGAGATGGCCCTGCTCCATCGCGGCCATGTCGACAAACAACTTTTTGACGTTCTTGTCGGCGGCGTTTTCGGCCGCCTTTTTATAGAGCCTGGCGCCGTTTCGCTCGATCTCCTCGGCCATCTCGAAGACTTCGTCGATATCAAAAGTTATAGGCATGGTTTTTCTCCTGAACGAAATTATCGTGTGATTCCAAGCTCCTTGTGTTTTGCGAGGATATTGTCCGCGAGCCGCTCGATCTGCTCGAGGTCGGCGGCCCCGGGCGACCCCTTGACGGTGACAGGCTCGATTATTTCCACCTTCAGATTCGGCAGCAGCTGCGATATCTGCTCCGCGCATTTGCTTGCCCATCCGTAGGACGCCAGGGCCGACGCGAACCTTGTCTTGGGCCGAAGCGCGTTGGCCACCACGCAGGCGTTGACCGCCTCCGGGTGCGGGCCGGCCAGGACCGTTCCCGACCCGATAATAACCGTCGCGGCGTCCACCAAAGATATCGCCAGCTTTCCCAGATCGGTTTTCGGCAGATCGAACCTGTGGACCCTTACGCCCCTTTCGATCAGACGGTCGGTGAGATATTCGACCATCTTGCGCGTGCTGCCGTGCATTGAAACGTAAGCGATGACCGCCTCGTTTTTGACTTTGTCCGAGGCCCAGTCGCTGTAGGCGTCGATGATGAAGGAAGGCCTGTTGTGGACCGGTCCGTGGCTGGTCGCGATAATGTCGATCTTAAGGTCCTTTATCTTCTCGATGTTCTTTTTCACCGACGTCCTGAAAGGCATCATTATCTCGGCGTAGTATCTCTTTGCCGATTCATAGAGCGCCGATTCGTTTTCGGCGAAAGGGCCGGAGGCTGCCAGATGGGAACCGAAGAAATCACACGAGAAGAATACGGCGTCCTCGGGCAGGTAGGTTCCCATGGTCTCAGGCCAGTGGACCCATGGAATATTAATGAACCTGAGGGTCTTATCGCCCAATGAGAGCGACTGGCCGTCCTCGACGGTCAAAAAGGCATCCGGATCGATTTCCAGATGATCGATCAGCATTTGCCTGCACTTTTTGTTTGCGACCACCTTTGCCTCCGGGTGGATCGCCAGCACGTCGGGTATGGCGCCAGAATGATCCTGTTCGGCGTGGTGGGCGACGATGTAGTCGAGTTTATCCACACCGGCGTCGACGAGATTGTCGATCAGCTTGTTGGCCATCGACGGGTCGACGGTGTCGAGAAGGGCGGTTTTTTCGCTTGCCTTTATCAAGTAGGCGTTGTACGTCGTTCCCTCCGGAAGGGGGATCAATTCGTCGAAAAGCCGCCTGTCCCAGTCGACCGCACCCACGGAAAACACTTTCGGTGTCAATTGCCGGATCATACGAGTCCTCCTTGCGCTAGTAGTTCCCCGCCTCGATCTCGTAATATTCCTTCGGGTGTGCGCAGGCCGGGCAAAGGTCCGGCGGCTCCGGCCCTTCATGGACGTAGCCGCAGTTCCTGCAAACCCAGCGGACGGGCTTTTCGCGCTTGAACACCGTCCCCTCGGCGATATTCCCGGCCAGGGCGACGTATCTCTTCTCATGGCGGGCCTCGGCCACCGCGATGCTCCTGAAGACCTCGGCTATCTCGCCGAACCCTTCGGCGTCTGCGGTCTTGGCGAAGCCCGGGTACATCTCGGTGGTTTCGTAGTGTTCGCCGGCGGCGGCAGCCTTGAGGTTCTCCAGTGTGTTGCCGATCACGCCCGCGGGAAAGGCCGCCGTTATCTCGACCTCTCCACCTTCAAGGAACTTGAACTCACGCTTGGCGTGCTCCTTCTCCTGGCCGGCGGTCTCCTCGAAGATCGCGGCTATCTGATGGTAGCCTTCCTTCCTGGCCTGGCTGGCGAAATAGCTGTAGCGGTTTCTGGCCTGGGATTCCCCGGCGAACGCCGCCAGCAGGTTCTTTTCCGTCTGTGTCCCCTTTACACTCATTTTACACCTCTGTTAAAAGATATTAAGGGTTGATTATCCCTTATTACATGGCCTGCGGGATTTCAGTTCCCGGAAAAAGGCATTTTGCCGTAGAGGGGGAAAAAATCAAGTCAAATGGCCCGGCGTCGCGATTTTTACCTGTAGTACTCGGCCAACCGGTACTGTGATAGCACCGGCAGGTCGGCTTCGTCGGCAAAGCCGTCGGCGCCAAAATCGCCTGGCAGGCCGGGGTGCCTCGATCAGCCAGTCGTACGCCGCGAGGCTGTAATCCCAAAAAGCGTCGAGATCAACTTTCGGCCGGTACTTTTCATGATCCTGCTTCGTGGCGTGCACCCTGTCCCTATTTGCGTACAGCCCGCATTGCGGTTGCGGCAACACTATCATATGATAATAAGAAAAGTCATCTTCCAACTTGCGGTGGCGGTCATCGGGTGTGCCGTCAATTCCGAAGCTGTGATGGGTGCGGGGCTTCGCCTCACTGAGCACGAGCACGAAAAATGGGGCATCTCGAGCCGGCGGAACCGGCGGCCTGTAAACTATGAAAACACCGAATAAATACAGATCGGTAGCGGTTTACGCGGTGCTGGCCGTGGTGACCGTCCTTGCCTTCGAGGGCGTGCGGCACAACGGTTTCGTAAACTACGACGACCCCGCCTATGTAAGAGACAACCCGCACGTCAACCGCGGCATAACCTGGGGCGGGATCCGCTGGGCCCTGACAACGCCGCACAGCGGCAACTGGCATGCCCTGACGTGGATAAGCCACATGATCGACTGCCAGGTTTTCGGCCTGGAACCCTCCGGTCATCACATCGTGAACCTTCTCATCCACGTTCTCAACGCGATGCTTCTGCTGCTGGTCCTACAAAGGGCGACCGGCGCCTTCTGGCGAAGTGCTTTCGTCACGGCGGCCTTCGCCGTTCACCCGCTTAGGGTCGAGTCGGTCGCCTGGATAGCCGAGCGGAAGGACGTTTTGAGCGGTCTTTTCTTTATGCTGGCGCTTGCGGCGTACGTCCGCTACGCGAAGCGGCCTCGAACGGCCTGGTACCTGGCGGTGTTCGCCTCCATGGCGTTTGGGTTGCTGGCCAAGCCGATGCTTGTGACCCTGCCCTTTGTGCTTCTGCTGGCTGACTTCTGGCCGCTATGCAGGTTTGAGTTTGCCCGGCGCCTGGGCCGAGGGAACATTGAGGTCCTCCCGCCGGCGGTCTCCGCCCGCCGCCTCCTGCTGGAAAAGGCCCCGTTGTTCGCTCTGGCTGCGGCGGCCTGCATCGTGACGGTACTGGTGCAGAAAAGCGGCGGGGCGGTCGGTTCCGTGGCGGCTTTCTCGTTAGGTGGTCGCGTTGCCAACGCCCTTGTCGCATACGCCGCTTACATCTTCAAGACGGTGTGGCCGGTGGACTTGGCGGTGATGTATCCATATCCGGTCAGGGGCCTTGCCTGGTACCGGCCGTTAATGGCCGGAGTGTTTCTGGCGGTTGTTTCGGCGGCGGTACTCTGCAAGGCGAGGAGGTACCCGTTCGCAACGTTCGGCTGGCTGTGGTATTTGGGAACACTGGTTCCGGTGATCGGTCTGGTCCAGGTCGGACAGCAGGCGATGGCCGACCGTTACACGTATCTTCCGTCGATAGGGCTTTTTGTCATCGTGGCGTGGACGGCCGGCGAAGTTGTCGTCGGAAGCCGGCTTCGACGGGCCGCCGTCTGGTTCGCCGCCGGGATCGTCCTGGTCTCGATGGTGACAATCACGAGGATACAGACCGGTTACTGGAACAACAGCCTTTTGCTTTTTCGCCATGCCCTGGATGTGACCGGCGACAACTTCCCCATGGAAAAGGAATATGCCAAGGAACTCAGCGCGATCGGCCGGTTCGACAAGGCGGTGGAGCATTTCGACAATGCCATCGCGATCCACCCCCGCGACTATGAGGCAATCTCCTACAAGGCAAGGGTGCTGCTGCAGCAGAAAAAGACCGCAAGGGCCGTGGAGCTGTTGCAAACGGCCGTAAGTATAAAACCCGATTTCGCCGAGGCATACTACTACTTGGGATTGGCCAGGCGTGTGCAAGGTGACATTCCGGCCGCGGTGTCGTGTTTTAACGAGGCCCTGCGCCTGCAGCCGGGTTACGTCGAAGCTGCGGTCGAGCTCGAAAAGGCCCTTCTCGACGAGGGAAAGAGCCTGCTGGCCTCCGGCCGTGTGGAAGAGGCGGTGGAAAGATACAGGCGGGTCCTGGTCCTCAACCCCCAAAACGCCGCAGCATACAACGATCTCGGCGCGGCCCTGGGGCGGCGGGGAAAGGTCGATGAGGCGATCGAGAACTTTCGCAGGGCGATCGACTTGGACGGCGGATTCGCCGATGCTCACTGCAACCTTGCAATGGCCCTGTATTCTACCGGCCGCTATGCCGAGGCCGCCGATCACGTCGAAATCGCCCTGCGCCTCCAGCCGGAAATGGAAAGGGCCAAAAAGCTCAAGAAAGCCATGCTGCCGTAGGCCCGACCGCTGCCTTGGGCCGCCGGAGGCGGCCCAAGGAGGGTTCAGAGTTCAGTGTTCAGGGAAAAAGGCCTGAATTCAGAACAGCATGGACCAAGTGGACGACATGGACGACATGGACCTGTCCACTTGCCCATTTCGTTCACTTCGTCCATAACGATACCGAGTCAGATCGCAATCCGGGGATACCATGCTGATTTCCGGGAAATAGGTATGGTGTCCCCGGATTATTCCACCAGCGAGCCGGTCAGATCAGCGGCTCGGGCGATGCCATGGTGCCGGCAGTAGCTCTCTATGCCGGCCGCGATTATTAAAGCGCGGGCGGGATCCACAAGGCCCATTGTTCCCACCGATACCGCAGAGGCGCCGGCGATCATGAACTCGACCGCATCCGAGGCGGTTCTTATCCCCCCGCCGGCAAGGATGGGAACACGTCCGGCGGCGACCTCGCCGTGGACCTTGTTTACAAGCCACACGGCTATGGGCCGGATCGCCGGTCCGGAAAGACCGCCTGTCTTGTTGGCCAGGATCGGCCTTTTTGTCTCGATGTCGATGACCATCGCCGTGAAGGTGTTTACGAGGCTCAGGGCATCGGCGCCCGCGTCGACGACGGCCGCGGCGATGGCGCTTATGTCCGTCACCATCGGGGCGAGCTTGACCATAAGCACCTTGCCTCCGGCGGCCTTTTTGACCGCTGAGGTGACCTCGGCGGCAAGAGCGGGATCGATGCCGAACGCCGTCCCTCCCGCCTCGACGTTGGGGCAGCTTATGTTAAGTTCCAGGCCCGATATCGCCTTTTCCCCGGCCAGACGTTTTGCGACGGCGGCGTACTCGCCGACGGTTTTACCGGCGATGTTGACAAAGACGGCGGCCTTGCGGAACCGCGACTCGATGGCCGGTATCTTCTCACGGCAGAAGGCCTCCATGCCGATGTTGGCCCAGCCGATAGCGTTGAGCATGCCCGAATCGGTTTCGACGACCCTCGGAGGCGGGTTGCCTTTTCGCGGTTCGGGCGTGATGCTTTTCGTGATGAAGCCACCGAGCGCGTCCGGGTCGATGAAATCCGCCAGCTCATCGGCATAGCCGCATGTGCCGCTGGCCGTAAAGACGGGATTGGAAAGCCGCAACCCGGCGAAGTCGACGTTCATATCCATAGAGTTCGAATCTCACTGGAGCCAGCGAGATTCAAACTCGTCGCTCGCGGGGCTCGCTCCCCATAGGGGCTCTGCCCCTCTGGCGGCCGCTTCGCGGCCTGTCACCCCGACGACCCGGGGAAATTCTTTCCCCGGACCCCTTTCGAGTTCGAATCTCACTGGAGCCAGCGAGATTCGAACTCGCGACCTCTTGCATGCCATGCAAGCGCTCTCCCAACTGAGCTATGGCCCCGTGGACAATAAGTATACTATGGTTGTAACGACGGTTCAAGTACCCGGCATTTTTTTTTATCTCCCCGGAATCGGAATCGGAATCGCTATCGGAGCTCGGTATCGGTATCGATGCGGACGAAGTGGACGGACCTGCCGCGCCGCGCGGTTGAGGTGCTCTTTTTTTGCCCGATCAAAGCCGCGGCTTTGCGGGTATAATTCGCGGGCGCCTTTGCCATGATAAAGAGAAAGAGGATAATCATAACGGGCCGTGTTCAGGGCGTTGGCTTCAGACCGGCGGCTTGCCGCGTGGCCCGGAGCCTCGGCCTTTCGGGAACAGTCCGCAATGACACAAGGGGGGTTACGGTCGAGCTGCAGGGCGGCCGGAACGCCGTCTACGCCTTTATCGAACGTATCAAGGGGCCTGACCTGCCGCCTCTTGCCAGGATCGATTCTTGCGATGCAGCCGAGGTCGATCCGGTCGAGGGTGAAACGGCCTTCAACATCGAGGCCAGCGATGGTTCAGGACCGCCGGAATCGGAAGTCAGCCCTGATGTCGCGGCCTGCGCCGACTGTCTCGCCGAGATGGGCAGGGCCGGCGATTTTCGCTTCCGCTATCCTTTTATCAACTGCACGAACTGCGGGCCGCGGTACTCGATCGTAAAGACCATCCCGTACGACAGGCCAAACACCACCATGTCGGCATTCAGCATGTGCCGGCGGTGCGCCGCCCAATATCACAACGCTGCCGACAGGCGTTTTCATGCCCAGCCCGTCGCCTGCGGCAAGTGCGGTCCTCGTATATGGCTTGCTGACGGCAAAGGCGCTGCCGTTACGGCCGGCACGGACGATACGATCGAGGCGGCCAGGCGGCTGCTGTTTGACGGGAAAGTCGTCGCAATAAAGGGCATCGGTGGTTTTCACCTTGCCGCAAACGCCCTGGACGCGGCGGCCGTCCGGCGGTTGCGTCAGAGGAAGAAGCGGGATCACAAGCCATTTGCGATGATGGCGGCGTCTCTTGAGAAGATAATGAAACATGCCGAGGTTTCCGAAGAGGCCGGGCGTATCTTGCAAGATCCCCGCGCGCCGATTGTGTTGCTTCCTAAAAAAGCCGGATCCTCCATAGCCGGCGATGTTGCCGCGGGCGTGAACACCTTTGCATTCATGCTCTGTTATGCCCCGCTTCATCACATGCTCTTCGAAAAGGATATTGATGTTCTGGTTATGACAAGCGGCAACATCTCCGATGAGCCGCTGGTGTGCGGAAACGACGAGGCGCTGTCTCGCCTGGCTGGTGTGGCCGATGCCTTTTTGATGAACGACAGGGATATTTACCGGCGAGTCGACGACTCGATCGTTCACTTTATCACCGGTGAACCGGTCCTTCTAAGGAGGGCGAGGGGGTACGTGCCGGAACCCGTTACGCTGGACAAAACGTCGCCGCGGCGTGTCTTCGCAGCCGGGGCCGACTTGAAGAACACATTTTGTTTCACCAGCCGGAACCGGATCTTCTGCAGCGAGCACATAGGCGACCTGGCCGACGGAAGGACTTTTCGACATTACGAGAATTCGATCGTGCACATGCGCCAGCTTTTTGATGCCGGCTTCGACGTTGTCGCCTGCGACCTTCACCCCGGCTATCTTTCCAGGCGGCATGCGCTGTCCCTGCCGGCCGGGCGGGTCGTCGATGTCCAGCACCACTGGGCACATGTCGCCGGCGTCCTCGCCGAGCATGATTCGGAGGGCCCGGTGATCGGCCTTGCATGTGACGGCACCGGTTATGGCACCGACGGCAGGATATGGGGCTGCGAGTGTCTGGTCGCTTCTCTTGAGGGCTTTGATAGGTTGGGTCACCTGGACTATTATCCATTACCCGGCGGCGACGCCGCCGCCAAGGAAGCGATAAGGCCGCTTATAGGTCTGCTGAGCAAGGCATTCGGCAAAGAATGCGGAATCGAACGCTGCAAGTGGCTGCTCGAGAGGATCGAGCCGGATGGCGAAAAACGGCGGGTCATTGCCGAACAGCTTTACAGGGGGGTGAATACCGTTGAGACTTCCAGTCTTGGCAGGGTCTTCGACGCGGCCGCGGCGGCGGCCGGCCTTGGCGGCCGCAATCATTTTGACGCCCAGCTTCCGATGGCGTTGGAGGCGATAGCAGCCGGCGGGATCGAAGAAGCCTATGCCTTTGAGCTTCACCGCGATCCCGATGGCATGGTCAGGCTCGACCTCGGCGTTATGTTTTTGCATCTGGTAGAAGACGCCCGCCGCCACCGCGACCCCGCCGTCATATCGGCATTGTTCCACAACTGCCTGGCGAAAGGGCTGGCGGCTATGGCCGAGGCCGCCCGGGAAAATACCGGCATCGAAGAGGTCGCCATAAGCGGCGGTGTCTTCTGCAACCGGTATTTGACGGGCCGTCTCATAGAATTCTTGAAGCGGGCGGGTTTTCGCGTATTATTCAACCGTCTGTTCCCGGCGAACGACGGCGGAATAGCGCTGGGGCAGGCGGCTGTGGCGATGAGGGCCCGGGCTGACCGCGCAACACATAATGGCTCGAATTTTTTTAAAGACCGCGGTTAAATTTTGGCAAGGCCGGCCGCGAAGCTGATATACAGATTAACACTGATTCTGATGGATGGACACAGTTGTTATTATAACGTCCTTTTAACTTGCGCTGTAGGGTTAAGGCCCGGGAGGGCGGTATGTGCCTGGCGATACCTGCAAGAATAGTCGAACTGACCGGTGACGAGGCGGTGGCTGACGCTATGGGCAACCGCTGGCGGATAAAGACCACCCTTTTGCCCGAGGCCGGGATCGGCAGCATGGTTCTGGTACATGCCGGTTTCGCGATATCGATAATCGACGAAAAGGAGGCCATGGAAACATGGGAGCTGCTCGATCAGATCAACAGTTACCTCGATGTCGACAGGAATGTTTCAGGATAGGCGGATGCTCGAAAGGATCCACAAGGCGCAGCTGACGATCGACCGTGCCTGCCGCGGGCTCAACCGGCGGATCAATATAATGGAGGTCTGCGGCACGCACACGGTGGCGATCTTCCGGCACGGCATAAGGTCGGTTCTTCCGGAGAATCTCAAGCTTTTGTCAGGTCCGGGCTGCCCTGTCTGCGTTACTCAGCAGGGTTACATCGATGTTGTTCTGGAAATGGCCAAACGCGAAAACTGCATTATCGCCACATACGGTGATATGGTCCGCGTTCCGGGAAGCGACGGCTCGCTGGAAACCGCCCGCTCGGCCGGCAGCGTGAAAGTAGTCTTGAGCAGCGAGGATGCCCTGGACCTGGCCAGGGAAAATCCCGGAAAGACGGTTGTTTTCGTGGCAGTCGGTTTCGAGACCACCGCCCCGGCGACGGCGGTGGCGGTTAGGGAGGCTGCAACCGCCGGCGTTGAGAATTTTTGTGTTCTGTGCGGGCACAAGCTGGTGGTTCCGGCGATGGCGGCCCTGCTTTCAGACAAGAACAACGCAATCAACGCCTTCCTTTGCCCCGGGCATGTGAGCGCCGTAACGGGCTACGGCAGCTACAGGTCCATCGCAACCGAATTCCGTCGGCCGTGTGTAGCGGCCGGTTTCGAGCCGGTGCAGATACTCGAGGGTATCGCGGCGATATGCGCCCAGCTCGCCGACGGCAGGGCCGAGGCCGGGTCGGTTTACGCTGCGGTCGTGACCGAAGAAGGCAACGCCACCGCCCGGCGGATGATTGCCGATTGCTTCGAGCCGGTTGACGGCCTTTGGAGAGGGCTCGGCAAAATACCAAAAAGCACTCTTAGATTAAAGGACAGGTACGGCGGCTTCGACGCGCTTCGGCGTTTTTCGATTGTCGAGCGACCCGTTGACGAGCCGGCCGGCTGCAGGTGCGGCGATGTACTCTGCGGTCTTATCGACCCGCCGCAGTGCGCCTTGTTCGGCTCGAAGTGTACGCCGACCGATCCTGTCGGACCCTGCATGGTAAGCTCTGAGGGCGCGTGCTCCGCTCACTACAAGTACGGCGGCGCCGCTGGAGGCGTTTCATGAAAGCAGGCCGCATCGACAGAGTACTGTTGGCCCACGGCGGAGGCGGGCAGTTGAGCGCCGAGTTCATCGAAAGATACCTGCTGCCCAGATTCGGAAAAGGAATCGGCGAGCTCGTCGACGCGGCCGAATGCACAGTATCGGCGGGCAGTCTTTGTTTTACGACTGACAGCTACGTCGTCAAGCCGCTCTTTTTCAACGGGGGCGATATCGGAAAGCTCGCTGTTTGCGGGACGGTCAACGACCTGGCGGTCTGTGGAGCCAGGCCGCTGGCGCTTTGTCTTTCGCTCATAATAGAGGAAGGCTTTGAATTCGAACTGCTCGAGAGAATACTGGATTCGGTGGCGGCTGCCGCCGATGAGAACAGGGTGGCCGTAGTCACTGGAGACACTAAGACCGTTGAGGCGGGGGCCGCCGACCGAATTTACCTCAACACCGCCGGCATCGGGACAAAGGTCGAAGGCGCCGAACTTGGCTTCAGGATGATCCGACCCGGGGACAGTGTGATCGTGAGCGGTACGATCGGCGACCACGGAATGGCGATACTTTCGCAGCGTGAGGGAATCAGGTTCCAGTCGCGGGTAAGAAGCGACTGCGCGGGAATAGCCGATCTGTCCCTGGCCCTTTTGGATAAAACCGGCGCCGTCAAGTTCATGCGTGATCCGACCAGGGGAGGGCTGGCCGCGACACTCAACGAGATCGCACGAGCGACGGGTCTAAGCATCGAAATCAACGAGGCCGACGTACCGGTTAACGCGGTCGTCATGGGGGCGGCCGGAATGCTCGGCCTGGACGTTTTGAATATCGCCAACGAAGGCAAGCTGGTCGCCGTCGTCAATGCCGCATCGGCGGAAGATTGCCTGATTTGCTTGAGAAGCAGTCCGCTTGGCGCAGAGGCGAGCATTATCGGCCGGGTGCTCGAGTCCCGCGGCGCGCCGGTCGTTGAGATGACCACCAAAATAGGCGGCAGGAGGATCGTTCAGATGCCGTACGGGCGCGAGCTTCCGAGGATATGCTGATGCACGAGGCTTACGTGGCGCAAAGCCTGCTGAATACGATACTCGACGAGGCCGGACGGCGGAAGGCCAGGCCGGTGGAGGCCTGGATAAGCTGCGGGACCCTTTCGGCGATAAATGACCAGGCTCTGTGTTTCGCGTTCGAGGCCCTTTCAACGGGAACCGCCTGCGAGGGGCTGAAGGTTAACATCGAGCACAAGCCGCTTGAGGCCGAGTGCAAAAGTTGCGGCGAGAAGTTCGAAATGCTGTCGGACGCTGCTTTATTCGAAGTCGGCTGCTCCAACGGGCAAGATATTCCGCGGTGCCCGCGTTGCGCGGGAACGGATTTCGAATTGCTGCCCGACGCCCCGCTTTTGCTGGAAAAGCTGGAGTTTCTTAAGGATGGCGGAAATGGATGAGCTCGAGGCCGCCAGAAAGATCCTAAGCGTCAACGAAAAGCATGCCCGTGATAACGGCCGGCTGTTAGCTGAACACGGCGTGTTCTGCCTGAACCTGGTCTCCTCTCCGGGATCGGGCAAGACCACCATTTTGACCCGGACGATAGAACAGACACGAGGATGCGTCAGAGCGGGAGTTATCGAAGGTGATATCGCCACCGACATCGACGCCGAGAGGATAAGGGCCACGGCGGTTCCGGTCGTTCAGATAAATACACACGGCGCCTGCCACCTTTCCGCCGCCCAGGTCGGCGAGGCCCTTGAGAAGCTCCCGCTGGACGAGCTGGATGCGGTGTTCATAGAGAACGTCGGCAATCTTGTCTGCCCGGCGGCGTTCGAACTCGGCGAGGCCGCGAAGGTCGCTATTCTGTCGGTCGCCGAGGGACATGACAAGGTCGCAAAGTATCCGGCGGTTTTCGCGAGGGCCAAGGTTCTGCTGATTAACAAGATCGACCTCCTCGGCCCGGCGGTGGATTTCGATGTCGGGTTCGTGCGGCGAAGCGCCTCGAGGTTGAACCGATCGATTCAGACCTTCGTCGTATCGGCCAAGACCGGGGAGGGCGTTGACCGTTGGTGCCGGTGGATAGAGGAGAGGGTGAAGGAGAGTAAGGCGGGCTGAGCGGGATAGGAGAGTTCAGCTCTACTTCGCTGAAGCTTCGTAAAGTCTTCGAAGTTCAGGGAAAAGAGTTCAGAGTTCAGAGTTCAGGGAAAAAATTTAGAATCCGGAATCCAGCTCTACTTCGCTGAAGCTTCGTAAAGTCTTCGAAATCCAGAATGGCTGACGCCCTGCTTGGTCACCCCGGCGGCAGCCAATCCCAGGGCCCGTCCGACATGTCCGACAAGTCCGACTGGTCCGACTATCATCCGGTTCGCGTCGGTTTGGCCAGGCCGGGCGACGGCCACTGTCGAATGCAAAATGGCGCGGCCGAAGCGGACAGGTCCACTTGTCCACTGGGTCCATCCCGGTACCTGGCAAAGACAAGGCAGGCCTGTCGCAAGCCGCTACCTGTACAGTCCCCGCCTCTGGATGTACTCCGCCACGGCGGGGTGGACCATCCCCGTTATGTCGCGGCCGGCGGCGACCGCCCGGCGAATGCGGCTGCTGCTGACGTCGACAAGGGGTGTCGGAACGGCATTTCGCCGTAGTTTTTCCGCGCGCCAGCTGCCCCACACCGCCTCGAAAGCGGCGAAATCCGGCATTTTCGAGCCCGCCCGGTGCATTACGGCAACGTTGCACTCATCCATAATCCGCTCCGCCTTGTACCAGCGGGCAAGGTCACGCAGTGCGTCAGCGCCCGCCAGCCAGTAAAGTTCAGTTTGTTCGCCGAACAGCCCGCGAAAGTGTCTTATCGTTTCTATCGTATAACTTGGCGCCGGTTTCTTCAACTCGAAGTCACTTACCTCCAGAACGTCTTGACCTTTAATTGCCAGAGCGATCATCCGGAACCGGTCCTGGGTGCTGGCATGAGGTTGATGGCTTTTCAGAGGAGACCGCTTGGCAGGAATGAAGATGGTTTTGTCTGCGCCTATGTGTTCGGTCGCGGACACAGATACCTTGGTGTGGCCCAGATGAATCGGATCGAAAGTTCCGCCGAACAGTATGACTTTCATTTTTGTTCTTCACGAAGAAGTAACAAGCAAATTGTGTATTGTTGAATTCGCTTTGCTATTTTATCGCGAACAGAGTTCGCAGGGTAAGCAAAAAAAAATCGCTTTATCGACACGATTGAAAAATTATGAAGTAATAAGAGAACATTGGTCGATAAAAAAAATAATGTTTTTCGGATTTTTTTTGACAACGATTTTCTTCGGTTGATAACATGAACATGACGTCAAGTGACAGCCATTAGTTTTGAATCTTAAACTACCGAAAGGAGAAACTATGGCCAAGAAGAAGAAAGCAGCAAAGAAGAAAACAACAAAGAAGAAAGCAACAAAGAAGAAAGCCAAGAAGAAGAAATAGCCCAGTGCCGAACGTGTAACAGCGTTCGGCCCGACTGCGATGGTCTCGCAGCGGGCTGGCAAAAAAGTGGAAGGCCCTGGAGCTTAGGGCCTTCCATTTTTTTTTGACCGCTTTATACTGATGCGGCCATGGATCACTTTAACTACATCAGCGGCAGACTCTTCGCTGAGGGCGCGGAAGTCGAGAGCATCGCCGCGGCGGCGGGCACCCCGCTGTACGTGTACAGCAAAGCGACCTTTCTGGATCATCTTCTCGCAATCCAGCGGGCCTACGAGGTGGTAGATCCGCTGGTGTGTTTTTCGGTCAAGTCATGCTCGAATGTGCATATTCTCGCCTTTCTGGCCGGATCAGGCAGCGGATTCGACATCGTGAGCGGAGGCGAGCTTTACCGGACGCTGCAGGCTGGAGCCGAGCCCGGCCGGATCGTCTACGCCGGCGTGGGCAAGACCGATGCCGAGATTATCGAGGCCCTGAAGGCCGGAATAGGCTACTTCAACGTCGAGTCGGAGCAGGAGATTGAAAATCTGATCCGGCTGGTGCAACTGGTTTCGCCGGATAATCCCCCGAAGGCCGCCCTGCGTGTCAACCCGGACGTCGACCCCGGAACGCACGCCTATACGACAACGGGGGTGGCCGGCACCAAGTTCGGAGTTTCCATGGCCGATGCGGACGGGATATTCGCGCGGTACGGCAGGCAATCTTCCGTGAATCTCTGCGGTTTGCACGTTCACCTCGGTTCGGCCGGCAAGACGGTTGATCCTTACGCCGAGGCGATAGCAAAAATCCTGGTGCTTATAGAGCGGCTTCGCGACAAGGGTTTCAGGATCGATACGCTGGACCTTGGCGGCGGCTACGGCGCCGACTATGTAACCGGCACGGCCCCCTCGGCAGCCGACTACGCCTCGGCGATCGTCCCCCTTGTCAAGGATAGAGAACTCCGGCTTATCCTTGAGCCGGGAGCGAGCATCGCCGCAAACGCCGCAATAGTTATTACGAAAGTTTTATATTGCAAGGAATGCCATGGCAGGAAGTTTGTGATAGTCGACGCTGGAATGAACGACTTGATCCGGCCGCCGCTCTATGACGCATTTCATTTCGTCTGGCCGACATGTCCGGCCCGCGGGCTGGTGCCGCCGGGGCGCGGCCGGTTCAATGGACTTGACGGAACCGAGATCGTCGATGTGGTAGGTCCGGTCTGCGAGAGCGCGGATTTTATCGGCAAGGACAGGGCGTTGCCACCGGTACAGCGGGGGGATCTCCTTGCGGTGTTCAGCGCCGGGGCTTACGGTTTTACGATGAGCAGTAACTACAACGCCCGCCGCCGCGCCGCGGAGGTCCTCGTCGACGGCGACTTGTTTTCGGTGATCCGCAGGCGAGAAACATACGAAGACCTCGTCGCCCCGGAGAGGCTGTGAGAAAAAGAAATCAGAATTCAGCTATACTTCGCTGAAGCCTCGTAGAGTCTTCAAAATCCAGAATGGCATGGACGAAATGGCCCCGTCCACTTGTCCACTGGGTCCACTTCGTCCACAACGTCCTCCGATCCGCCGGTCTACAGCCTGCCCGGCGCGGGCGTCTCAAGCCACTTGAGATTGAACGCGTAATGCTGCCGGCTGGTTATTAGGTGGATTACACCGTTGTCCGCCTGGCAGATTGAAAGATAGCCGAGAGGTTCGGCGCTGTTCAAACCGAGTGTGAATGGCTTGCCGTCCATGGTCTCGACCGTTTCATTGGATCTGTCGTGGCTTACAAGCCTTATCCGCGGCCAGGTGAGGCCCTCGTCATAGGAAAGGGCGGCGAACATGCCCGTAACTGCTCTTTCGGCGCCCGATGCATCTGTTATTGTCATCGGCTCCTTTCCTTTGCCGGCGAAGGACACCAGTACCAGAGGTCCTTCGGCCAGCCGCAGCATCACCGGCCGCTGGCCCCCGCCAACCGGGTGAAAGCCGCTTGCGGAATACCGCCAGGACGCGCCCATATCTTTCGATACGCTTTTGGGCATCTCGCCGTTGATGTTGTCGCCGCGCCCGTAGGCGATTAGCTCGCCGTTTGTGATCTGCGCGACACAGGCATGTATGCCGGCGATCGTGCCTCCCGGGTCGACCCATGTGGCACCGTTGTCTCGCGAAAGATACAGGGCGGTCCCGCCGCTTCCGCCGGTTACCGCGTCGCAGGGAAGAATAATGGTTCCGTCGCCGGCACGGAAAATCGACTCTATCGGCATCTGGCGGATGTTGTGTTCGGCAAGTATGGTTTTCGCCGCGGTCCACGTGGCGCCGTTGTCGGTGCTCGTTCTTAGGATCACCGCCAGCGGCCCCCAGGTGGCAGCGACGGAGTAGCCGTTGAAGTGATAAAGAGTTCCTTGGGGATCCCTCCAAAGCGCCGGCGTATGGTCATTGCGGTCCGGTTGGTCCCAGAACATCGTAGCCTGGTCCCATTCGCAGCTTCCGCGGCGCAGCCGGCTGGCGACTATGGCAAGCTCTCTGCCCCTTTCGGAAACGCACGTATACCAAATGGCCAGAAGGTCGCCGTTGGCGCACGTTGTTATATTCGGAACATGGTTGTGATGAGAGAAAATGGGGCCGCTGGAGCCTTCGGATATTTTGACATACTTTTTGGGACCGGCAAAGTAGGGTTTCGAAGGGTCGGGTCCTTGGGCGATGAGAGCCGGGGTTGATGGATTGACGTTTTGTTGGTTAAGCGGAGGCTGCGGGGCTTTGATTGGGGTGGTTTTCGGTGCCGGGCCCATCACGGGCCGAAAGCCTATCAGCCAGCTTCTTTCCTGCGGTATGGCTCCGGAGCGGTTGGCGCTTCGCAAATAATAAAGCTTTGTCGAATGACTGCCGCCGCGGGTCACCCTGCAGTCGCCGCCGGCGCAACCGACGGGATCGACCTGCTCGCCCTCGAAGTAGGGGCCGTACCAATCGGCCGTCCACTCCTCGACGTTTCCGTGCATGTCGCAAAGTCCCCAGGCGTTCGGGGCGGTCTTTGCGACGTGTAGCCGGACGATATCCTGCATGCCTTTTCCACGTTCCGGATCCGGGTACCAGCTCTCTGTGACATTCTTGTGGAACCCCTTTGGAAGGGCGTCTCCGGTGCTGAAGGCCGTCGTCGTGCCCGCACGGCAGGCGTATTCCCACTCGGCCTCGGACGGCAGGCGGTAGGGCAAGTGCTCCTTCTCGGCAAGCCAGTTGCAAAATCGATTCGCGTCGTTCCAGCTGACGAACACCACCGCCTCGTCGCTTTCGACGGAAAAGCCGAGTTTGCCGCGGATGTAACGGTGGGAAGGATCGAATTTCTCGTACTGGCCGTTTGTTACCTCGGAGACCGCCATCATGAAAGGCCGGGAGATCCTTACCCTGTGGACCGGTTTTTCGTCCGGATCGCCGTCGAGGAGGAACTTCCTGTTACCGCACAGTTCCTGAGGAACGCTTGATGTGCCCATCTCGAAGGAACCTGGCTCGATCCTGACGAATTTCATCCCGATGGAGTTGGTGAAAGAATCGCCGCGGGGGATATCGCCGAACGTAGTCTGTGCGAGCAGAACGGCGACCGCCGTAACTAAGATGGACTTTCTCATTGCTGCTCTCCTGTACCGAAGTTGGTATCGCCCGGCTGCCGATCGGGCGGATCCGGCAGATTCTAACCGGCTTGCCCGGCTAACGCAAGGAGGCTGGCGACGGGACTGCGGAAGTATCCCCTGGGGGCATGATGAAGAAGAATCCAGAATGGTTGACGCCCTGCTCGGTCACCCCGGCGACAGCTAATCTCGGCCCCCGTCCGACATGTCCGAGTATCGTCCGGTTCGCGTCGGTTCGGCCAAGCCGGGCGCCAGCCACTGTCGAATTCAGAATTCAAAATGGCGAAGCCGAAACTTACCCGTCCGTTTCGTTCACGTGTCCACTGGGTCCATCCTGTCCATGTCGTCCACCGGGGCAAAAAGGTGCAAGGCCCTTTTTTCGCCGCGAAAAAAGGGCCTTGCACCTCTCTCAGATGTTCCAGTTCTTCGAACGCTTGATGAAATTGTTCTGGACCACGATCCCTATGAAGGTCGGGATTATCAGAGCCACCGGCAGGAACCAGTTCTGCGAGTAGATTAGCTGGTGGAGCTTGCCGGTCGGCGGCTGTTGTATCTGCTCGTATTGGTAGAACAACGACAGCAGTCCCGTTACGATCAATACGCTGCCGCCGAGGCTGGTGAAAAGCATGACGGCTACCCTGAAGACGATAAAGGATATCATCCCCCCGGCTACTATGCCGGTAATGGCTCCTGCTATTATGTATTTCTCCGGAAGCTCGAAGGCATACCATATCCCCGCCGCCAGTATGCCGCCGGCCGCCGCCCCCAGGATGCTTACCGCCCACCGCATAAGAGGTATCGAAACCAGCGATAGAAAGGCCAATCCCACGATAGCTCCGGACAACTCGGAATTGAATTGCCCGCCGATCTTCATCCCGCCAAAAAGCCCGATCAGACCGAAACAGATCACCACCAGTATCTTGAATATCCGCCAGCCGTAAAGCAGATAGACCGAGCCGAAGGACACCGCCAGAACCGCCTGAAGCCAGGTCAGATCGATTATCTGTCGCCAGATCTGGTCGATGGGGACGTCGAATGGCTTGCCCGCGGCGGCTTCCTCAGCCGTCTGGGCGAGGAATGTCATGTATTCCATCGCTATTTTCCTCGAATGTCCCGTTCTTGCTTTTTCCTTGGTTCCTTATTACACCCCCGGCATAGGACGATTTGTTCCGCGGTGCCGAAACAGGTCATTGCGCCGAAAATGGCGGTGTAGAAGAGTCCTCTTGCGGCGATGTTGCTGATCGGGTTTGACCCCTTGTAGGCAAGCAGCATAATCATCCCGGCGAATATCAAGGCTGTTCCCACGGTGGACCAGCACATCGCCGAAGCAAGGCGGGGGAAGAAGACGGCTGCCAGGGCAAAGGCCCCCGTAATTACCGCGGCGGTAATGCGGCCGCCCAGCGGCACTGTCATCCATTGCCCCGCGGTCCTTTCCGCCAGCGCGGCGGCGTATTGTACCAGGGTATCCGGGGCGGGACGGACAGTTACGACGGTGCCGTCATTTAACGGAATGGGCGGGTGTTTGATGATGTCTTTTGTGTGCCCGCTGTAGACCGCCAAAATGCTGAGGGTTACTGCCAGGGCCAGCGCCGTGGTAAGCACCACAGAGAAGAGCCTCTCTAAGCCGGCTGCCAGTATCGCCGCGGTTATCGAACAGGCAATAGTAGCGGGCAGGCCGCCGCCGAAGATGAAAAAACCGGCAATAGCCCCGCCGATCGCCCCGGCTACCGCTGAAAGCTGTCGGCGCAAGGCTGATCCGGTGAGCCAGGCGATAATACCGGCGGCGACAAGGACAACCGCCGGAACAACGACAGCCGCGCCCAATCCGGGCGCTGTTGTTTCGAAATCCCTTGCGATATCGAGCATACTTGTCTTATCGGTTGCTGGGCTTGATTTGCGTTAGGAGGGCTTTTACCACTGCGGATGAGAGGAGTCGAACCTCCACGGGCCGAAGCCCACAGGCACCTGAAGCCTGCGCGTCTGCCAGTTCCGCCACATCCGCGGTCGGGTATACATATTAATATGGTTAAATGGGGACAGTCACCTATTTTTCCTATTTTCCTTCAGAAAATAGGAAAAATAGGTGACTGTCCCCATTTAACCCAGCAGTTCGGTCAGTTTTCCCAGCTCACCGCGTTTCATGTGATAGCTGTGGGCTTTGTCGGGAAACCTCCTAGCGTGTACCGACTTGCAGTAGCGTTCGAATGCTTTGACGCAGGCCTCATCCTGGCCACCGAAGGCCTTGGCGAACTTAGGCAGGTTTTGACCGCTTAGGCCCAGTATGTCAGGGGCGATGAGTATCTGGCCGTCGCAATGGGGGCCGGAGCCGCAGCCTATTACCGGAACGGGGTTTCGTCTGGTGATGATCCCGCCCAATTCGCAGCTGGTGCCTTCGAGCAGAAGCGCCTGGGCTCCGGCCTGCACAGATTGCTCGCACAGTTCCATCAATTCGACGGCCGCGGATGCAGTGGTCCCCTCGGCCCTGAGCCGGCCGGTTCTGCCGATCGCCTGAGGCCTTATCCCAACATGGGCCATTACGGCGATGCCGGCGTTGCTTACGGCCTTTATGACTTCGAGCTGTGCCGAGGTCGTTTCGATCTTGACCATGCCGGCTCCGGCTTCCACCACGAAGCGGCCGGCATTGGTCACCGCCGCGGGAATACCCACGTGGTAGGACAGGAAGGGCATATCAGCCACCAGCAGCGCCTTCGGCGCGCCCCGACCGACGGCGGCGGTGATCGCCACCATGAAGTCCATCGTAGCCGGCAGAGTCGATTCGAATCCCAATAACGCCTGGGCGGCCGAATCGCCCACGAGTACAAGTTCGACAGGCGTGCGGGCCACCAGTCGGGCTGTGGTGTAGTCATAGCAGCTGACCGCCGCAACGGGGCGGCCCTGCTGTTTGGCTGCGAATAGATCGGCGACTTTCAGAGGTTCACCCATAGTCTTTTTCCCGTCAATAGCAAGGCAAATACTAACAGCGGACTTGAGAACAAAAGCACATTTCAGGTCGTATAAATGCTTGAAATAAGGGCGATTTTAAAGGAATTTTAAGGGTTTTTCAAAAAGAAATAGTGCGTTTGGTTTTTTTAGGGAACATGTACGTTGACTGTACACTAATTCATTAGTAATTTTTAATGAAAATAGTTTAAAGGATTTGACGCTGTTTTTTCGATGTATATAGCAACATGAGTTAACAGTGACTGATAATTGAAATAGTGCTTTTCATCACCCTCCTCCGAAGCCAGGTTCTAATGTTTAGGATCTGGCTTTTTTTTTGGTTGTCCCATGGCATTTTTACCTGAAACCCAATATGCCGTCCAGCTCGTCGGCCCCGATGAACTGTTGCTGAATACCAGCAAACCGATCACCGAGCCCGGCCCCCACCAGGTCCTGTGTCGTGTCGAGGCGGTCGGCCTGTGCTTTTCCGATCTCAAGTTGCTCAAGCAGTTTTCCGACCACGTTCGTAAAGGCCCCATAACCGGCGGCATGGACCGCGGCGTGCTGGCCCGGATACCGAGTTATGTTCCGGGAGTTTCGCCGACGGTGCCAGGTCATGAGGCGGTTGTCAGGATAGCGGCAATGGGCCCGGGTGTGAAGTCGCTGGTCTGCGGCAGGCGGTACCTGGTGCAAACTGACTATAGGTGGCTTCCCACGGCCGGTTCAAATGCGGCATTCGGATACAATTTCGAGGGCGCTCTGCAGGAATACACCCTTATGGACGAGAGGGTTATAACCAGTCCCGGGGGCGAGTCGCTGTTGCTGGAGGTTTCGGAAAGCCTTTCCGCGGCCGCTGCGGCGCTGGTTGAGCCTTGGGCCTGTGTCGAGAACGCCTACAGGTCGGTACAGAGGCGCAGTATCAGACCGGGCGGACGTATGGCTGTGGTGTCTGAAGCGCGGGTTGATGCTGGGTTGTTTTCGGCTTTTCTCAAGCGTTTTGGTCGCCCAGCCGTCGCGATGTGGGTTTCGCGGCGGCCTCCGCCGGGCTTCGGGATCGACTTGAAGCGGGTCGATTCGATTGCGGCTCTGGAAGACGGCGCTTTTGACGACGTGGTATATTTCGGAAGCGGCGCGGCCGCCATAGAGGCTCTTTTCGCCAAGCTTCGGCCGGGAGGAATTCTCAATATAGTCTTGTGCGGCGGGGCCGTCGGCGGAAGAGTTCATGTGCCCGTCGGGCGGGTGCATTACGGAGGTATGCGTATAACGGGCACACCCTCCTGCGACCCGGCCGCGTCGATGGACAGGATCCCGGCCGGCGTCCGAATACGCCGCGGAGACACAGTCGCTGTCGTCGGTGCGGCCGGGCCGATGGGCATGATGCATGTTGTCAGAAACGTCTGTCTGCCGCCGGATGAGCTGCCTTCGGCGGTCTATGCCGTGGACATCGACGACAGGAGGCTTTCGTTCCTGGCAAAGGTTGCCGGCCCCATGGCCGAAAAGCGGGGTGTTTTGTACCGGGGGTTTACCCGCGCCGGTGAAGTCCTCCGCCAGGGTCTGGATTACGCCGTCGTCTGCGCGCCGGAACCGGTTCTGGTTGCCGATGCGGTCGCGGGGGCCCGCAAAGGCGGAATAATAAACATCTTCGCCGGCATACCGGCTAAGGTCGGCGCCAAGATCGATTTGGACAGTTACTTGCGGAAGGGGCTTTACCTGGTTGGAACCAGCGGTTCGGTGTTGGAGGATATGAAGGCGGTTCTGGCCCGGGTCGAGTCGGGTTTGCTGGACACAAATGTTTCTGTGGCGGCGGTCAGCGGCCTCGCCGGGGCTATTGATGGAATACGGGCGGTTGAAAAACGGCTGGTTGCGGGTAAGATTGTTGTTTATCCGGATTGCAAGGAACTGGGCCTGGTCCGGATCGGAGACATGGCGGCGGAAATGCCGGAAGTGGCCTCCGAACTTGCCGGCGGGGCGGCCGGCTGGAACAAGGCCGCCGAGCAACGGCTTCTGCGGTTGTACGGCTGCGGTCATTCGTAAGGCGGCGGTTCACCCTGGTACGGCTGAGACGGGTCGATTACGATTACGAGCACGGGATTTTCCTGAACACTGAACTTTCTACCGGGACAGTTGAAAGGCAAGGGTAATGGCTGACACGGACGGCTTCAAACAGGCCAAGAAGTATCACTTCGACATTCCGGCCGAATCATCGGGTTTCTTTTTGAAGGGAGCTGCGTCGCTGGACTGGGGGATGAAAAACCGCCTGTCCCGCATTTTCAATCCAGAAAGCGGCCGGACCGTGATGCTGGCTGTCGATCACGGCTATTTCCAAGGCCCGACGACCGGGCTGGAGAGGATCGATGTTTCGGTTGTACCGCTGATGCAATATGCGGACGCGGTGATGCTGACCCGCGGAATACTCCGCGCTAACGTTCCGGCTACCATGACCAAGGCTATCGTAATACGATCCAGTGGCGGTCCCAGTATTCTCAGCGAGCTTTCCGACGAACATTTGGCCGTGGACATAGAGGACGCGGTCAGGATGAACGTCGCGGCGGTTACCCTGCAGGTATTTGTGGGAGGAAAATTCGAGAGCCGCTCTATCCGTAATATGACCCGTTTGGTGGATATGGGCATGCGTTACGGAATACCCGTTATGGCGGTAACCGCCGTCGGCAAGGATATGGTTCGTGACGCCAGATACTTTCGCTTGGCCTGCCGCATCTGCGCCGAGTTGGGTGCACATATGGTAAAGACCTACTATGTCGAAGACGGTTTCGAGACCGTCGTGGCGTCCTGCCCGGTGCCGATAGTAATGGCCGGCGGAAAAAAGATAGCCGAGCGCGACGCGCTGGCCATGGCTTACAAAGCCGTTGCCGCCGGGGCCGCCGGGGTGGACATGGGAAGGAACATTTTTCAGAGCGACGCCCCGGCGGCAATGATCCAGGCTGTCCGCGGTATCGTCCATGAAAACGCCGGACCCGATCAGGCATACGATTATTACCGGCAGCTTGCCCAGCAGCGCGAAGTAACAGATTAGGGCGAGTTGTTTTTTAGCCGCGGCTCAGCTTCGTCGGCCTGCTGGCGCCGGTCCTACAGCGGCAGTCAGCCCGCTGTCGGCGTTCGGTCCGACGCCGCGGTTGACTTTTGCAAAGCCAACCGCGAAGCTGAGAGACGGCTTAACACGGATTTTCATGGATTTTTCTTTATTATCACAGGTAAGCACCGATGGCTGATGATACCCGCGTTACTCTTTCCGCCGCCGCGCCGCTGGTTCGGGGGCTTCTGGCCGAGGAAACAGGCGATTCCGACAGGCCCCGCCGCCTCGCCATACTCAGGTCCGTTGCGTCGCGGGCGGCACTGGATTTCTCGGCCGGGGCCAGCTCCGGGGGCGATTACCCCGAAGACTTTGTAAGGGACCCGATGCCGCCTTTGTTCATTCCGGCCGCCGGTTCGGCCGGCGCGGTCGAGGATCTGCGTCTGCTGATTGCGTCGAGAATAAGAGAATACCGGTCAAAGAACAATTCTCTGCCGTCGGCGGTATGCCTCGAGGGTCTGGGGGTGCTGTATGTTGAAGCCGATGATTCCAAACCGGGCCTGCTTCTTTCGCGGACGGTGGCTGTCGTCACAGGCGCCGCCGGAGCGATAGGTCGCGGTATCTGCCGTGTTCTGCTCGAGGCCGGCTGCCGCGTTGCGGCGACCGATCTCAGCGCGGAAGGGCTCAGGGGAGTTGAAAAGGATCTTTCGTCCGCGGCCGGCGGCAGGCTCGCCGTCGATGTGATGGATGTGACCAGTGAGGAATCGGTCGCGGCCGCGTTCGAACGGATCGCGTTGCGGTGGGGCGGCATCGATATCGTTGTGGTCAACGCGGGCATAGCGGCCGTTGCAAATCTTATCGACCTGGATATGGAAACGTTCCGGCGCCTCGAAAGGGTGAACGTCGAGGGCGCCCTTATTACGATCAGGCAGGCCGCCGGAATCTTGAAGTTGCAGGCCGCCGGTGGTGACATAATTCTGGTTTCCACCAAGAATGTAGCCGCTCCCGGGGCCGGCTTCGGCGCTTACAGCGCCACCAAGGCCGCTGCCCACCAGCTCGGCCGCATAGCCAGCATCGAACTGGCCCGGTACGGCATCCGTGTGAACATGGTCGCCCCGGACGCCGTCTTCGGCGATGAAAAATGTCCCTCGGGCCTTTGGGCCGCGGTGGGGCCCGACCGCATGAAGGCCAAGGGATTGACGGCCGAACAGCTCCGCCGGCACTACCGCGACCGCAACCTGCTCAAGATTGAGATAACCACCCGCCACGTTGCCAACGCGGTGATCTTCTTCGCCACCCGCGCCACGGCGACGACCGGTGCGACACTTCCGGTGGACGGTGGGCTGCCGGAGGCTGCGCCGCGGTAGGGTAGGAATAGCAAATATCAAATAGCAAAATTACATTGTAAATTTCAAATAGAGAGCTCCGCGAAGCGGTTCCACATATTTGCTATTTGCTATTTGCTATTTGAAATGTTTTTATAATATGTCCATGACCGAAAATTATCCCACCGTATATTCCGTCAGCCAGGTCACCTCTCTTGTCAGGTCCGCTCTTGATGAGAGACTTCCATCCCGGTTATCGGTGAGGGGCCAAATCACCAACTGGACGGCCGCTGCCAGCGGGCACGCCTATTTCGGCCTCAAGGATCAGAACGCTCTTCTCGGATGTGTGATGTGGAAAAGCAGGCTTGCGGCGGTAAGGTTTCGGCCGGAAAACGGCCTGGAGGTCATAGCGACCGGTGCGGTCGACGTTTACCCCCCGCACGGCAAATACCAGCTTATAGCCGACCAGCTCGAGCCCGCCGGGGTGGGCGAGCTTCACCTGGCATTCGAACAGATGGTCAAAAGGCTGCAGCAGCAGGGTCTTTTCCGCTCCGAGCACAAGAAACCACTGCCGGCGTACCCGGGTCGAATCGGTATAATCACCAGCGAATCCGGCGCCGCCGTGCACGATATAGCAAAAAGCATCCACGATCGCTGGCCTCCTGCGAAGCTTTTTCTCTACCCTGTGCCTGTGCAGGGCGCCGGCGCCGCCGAGGCCATAGCGAAGGCCGTAAACGACGTCAACAGGCGAAACGCCCGGCTCCGTCTCGAGCTTGTGATCGTTGGTCGGGGCGGAGGTTCGCTTGAGGACCTGTGGGCCTTCAACGAAGAGGTCGTCGCCAGGGCGATATTCGACTCGAACATTCCGGTAATTAGCGCGGTCGGCCACGAGGTCGATACGACGATCGCCGATTTAGTCGCCGATGCAAGGGCCTCGACGCCCACCAGGGCGGGTGTTGCAGCGGTTCCGGACGCCGCCGAGGTCCTGGCCGGGCTTAAGCATAATGAGTCCGCACTGCGGTCGCGCTTGGTTTGGATACTCGACCGCTGCCGTGAGCACCTCAAGACCGTCCGCGCCAGCGGTGTGTTCAGGGACCCCATGCTGACCGTTCGCATCAGGGAACAGAGGCTCGATGAGCTGGCCCCGACGCTTGCGAATTGCCTGCGGCAGCTTCTGTCGCGGGCCGCGGCGGCGCTGCAGGGTTGCTCCGAAAAGGTTCTTCGAATAGAACCGCACAGGCTCGTGGGGGCGAGGAAGGTTCAGCTTGGTGACCTTGTCGGCCGATTTAGAGCTTCCGTGGAGAAAAGACTGGATGCCGCAAGGCTGGCGCTTTCGGCGAGCGAGAACCGGCTGGCGGCCCTCGATCCACGAGCCGTCTTGAAAAGGGGATACAGCATGACCACGACAAAAACCGGTCTGTTGGTAACCTCGCCCGACGACGTAAGCGCAGGCGACGGAATTGTCACAGAGCTGGCGGGTCGAAATTTCATTGAAAGCACTGTGGTGAAGAAGTATAGATGAAACTAGCCATGAAAGATATCGAAAATTTGTCGTTTGAAGAGGCGATTAAGGCCCTTACTGATATCGTATCGAAGGTGGAAACCGGTCAGATCGCCCTGCAGGAGAGCCTCGCCCAGTACGAAAAGGGGATGCTGCTGATAAGGCACTGCCGCGGGATACTAAAGAAAGCCGAACAGCGGATAGAGAAGATATCGACCGAACCGGATACGGCCGGTCCGAAAGAGGATGCTTAGCGAGCGTGGCGGAACCGGCAGACGCGCCAGGTTTAGGTCCTGGTGGGCAAATCAGCCCGTGGAGGTTCGACTCCTCTCGCTCGCATTGGGAAACGCCGTTTGGGAAAAAAGAAGAGAAAGACAAAAAGGATCCTTTTGGTGGCCAACAGGCTGCCGGTCAGTGTGACAAGGCGGTCCGGCCGGATCTCGCTGGAGCCCAGCGCCGGCGGCCTAGCCACCGGGCTTGCCAGCCTGCCGCCGTCCTACGGCAGGTTGTGGGTGGGCTGGCCGGGAGTGGTGGCGGACCGATTGTCCGGCAAGGACAGGGAGCGGATCGCCGGCGAGCTCGGAGATAGTTACCAGCCGGTTTTCCTCGCCGAGAAGCACCTCAGAAACTACTACCGCGGGTTCTGCAACAAGACCATCTGGCCGCTTTTCCACTACTTTCCGGAGCGTACCGTGCACGAGATACGTTTCTGGGAGAGCTATCGGCAGGTCAACGAGATATTTTGCGATCGAGTCGCTAAAATCGCCAAGCCGGGCGACTGCATATGGGTTCACGATTATCATTTGATGCTTCTTCCCCGGCTTCTAAGGCAAAGGCTCGGCGATGTTGAAATAGGTTTTTTTCTTCATATTCCATTTCCATCTTTCGAGCTTTTCAGGCTGCTTCCCTGGCGGCGGGAGATACTGGAAGGCGTTTTAAACGCGGATCTTATCGGGTTTCATACCTTCGATTACGTAAGGCACTTTTTCAGCAGCGCAAGCCGGCTTCTCGGGCTCGAGCATAATTTCGGCAACATCAATGTGGACGATCGCATCGTCAGGGTCGACGCTTTTCCCATGGGCATAGACTACCGGAAGTACTCCAGCGCGGTGGCGGCCGACGAGGTCAAGGAGGAGGTCGAAAGGATCCGCCGTAAGGTAGGCGAGCACAAGATCATCCTTTCAGTCGACAGGCTCGACTATACTAAGGGAATAATCCAGCGGCTGGAGGCCTTTGACCTGTTCCTCTCCGAAAACCCCTCCTGGAAGCAAAAAGTAACTTTGATAATGGTCGCGGTCCCATCGCGCACCGGGGTCGAGGACTACCGTGAAATGCGAAGAAACCTCGAGCAGCTGGTGGGAAGGATCACCGGAGAACACGCCTCGATAGGTTGGATGCCGGTTTGGTATCTTTACAGGTTCGTGCCGTTCAAAAGGCTCAGCGCTCTTTACAGCGTGGCCGACGTGGCGCTGGTGACCCCGCTGCGGGACGGAATGAACCTCATCGCCAAGGAGTTTGTCGCCGCCAAGACCGACGGAAGGGGCGTGCTCATACTGAGCGAGATGGCCGGGGCTGCCGGAGAGCTCGGAGAGGCCTTGACGGTAAATGCCAATAATAAGGCCGAGATCGTAAAGGCCATAGGGCGGGCCTTGGAGATGCCGCTGCAAGAACAAGTCCGAAGAAACAGGCTCATGCAGCAAAGGCTCGCCCGGTATACCGTATCGCGGTGGGCGGCGGCCTTTCTGCACGCATTGTCGGAGGTCAGGGAAATCCGCCGGAAACTCGAGGTTCTCAAGCTCACCGATTCCGCCCGAAGCAGGCTCGTGGCGCACTACATGCGGGCACGGCGGAGGCTGTTTATGCTGGACTATGACGGGACCCTGGTGGGTTTCGCCGAACGGCCGGAACGGGCCGGCCCGGACGCCGAGATCCTTGATATTCTGCGGCAGCTTTCAATCGACCGGCGCAACGAGGTGGTGGTGGTGAGCGGCCGGGACAAGGCGACGATGGAAAAATGGCTGGGCGAACTGGACGTGTCGCTGGTGGCCGAGCACGGCGGATGGATAAGGAAAAGGAACGGACGGTGGAAAAACGCCGAGGTCATGCACGAAGACTGGAAAAAGACTATTCGGCCCATACTCGAGCTCTATGCTGAAAGAACCCCCGGCTCCATTGTAGAGGAAAAGGAGTTTTCGCTGGTTTGGCACTACCGCAGGGCCGAACAGACGATCGCCGAGGCCAGAACGAAGGAATTGAAGGAGGTGGTGCTGAACCTTACAGCCAACATGGATGTAGGGGTATACGAAGGCAGCAAGATACTCGAGGTGCGGAGCCTCGGCATAAACAAGGGACATGCGGTCGAGGAATGGATTTCTCATAAAAGATGGAATTTTGTACTGGCTGCCGGAGACGATTATACCGATGAAGATATGTTCGAGGTTTTGCCGAAGAAAGCCTATTCGATAAAGGTCGGCTTCCACATATCGAAGGCCCGCTTCAATGTCGAAAGCGCGCTCCAGATAAGACGTTTGTTGAAGGAATTGTCGGAGTCTGCGAATGATAAGTCTTGAGCAGTTCAGGTATATCGTCCCCGACGAGACGCTGGCGGAAATATACGCCAGGGCCAGGGGCCTTTACCGAAAACACATAGTACACCTCAACAGCACCTACCAGGGCGGCGGGGTTGCGGAAATACTGTATTCGCTGGTGCTGTTGATGAACGAGGTGGGCATCGACACCGGCTGGAGGAACCTTTACGGCACGTCCGATTTTTTCGATGTGACGAAAAGCTTTCATAATGCCCTGCAGGGCGCGGATTTAGAACTTACCGAACGCAAGAAGAAGACGTACCTGCAGGTCAACGAGGACTTTTCCAAATTCACGCATCTGCGTCACGATTGCGTTATAGTGCACGACCCGCAGCCCCTGGCGCTTATAAGGTACTACAGGAAGAACCAGCACTGGATATGGCGGTGCCATATAGACCTGACCGACCCGCACTCCGAACTTTACGAATTTCTCAAGGGTTTTCTTTTAAAATACGACCAGATCGTCGTTTCCAGCGAAAAGTACTTCAAGGACGATCTTCCCGTCGACCAGAGGTTGATGTTTCCCGCCATCAACCCCCTTACACCCAAGAACCGCGACATCACCGCCGAAACGGTAAAAAGGCAGATTGAGAAAGCCGGCATACCGATGGACAAACCGATAATAAGCCAGGTGGGCAGGCTGGATCCATGGAAGGACCCTGAAGGGGTGCTGGACATATTCGAGCGGGTCAGGGACAAGGCTGATTGCAGGCTCGTATTCTGCTATAACGCAGCCAGCGACGATCCGGAGGGCCTGCGCATGTACAGCAAAGTGTACGCCAAGGCCAGGAAATTGGCAGAAAACGGCGACGTTTTGTTTGTCATCGGCGACAGCCAGCTTTTGGTCAACGCCATCCAGAGGTTTTCGAATGTCGTGATTCAGAAATCCATAAGGGAAGGTTTCTGCCTGTCGGTAACCGAGGCGCTGTGGAAGGGTACGCCCGTAGTGGCTTCTGATGTGGGGGGCATACCACTTCAGATCGAGGACGGCCACAACGGCTACCTGCTCGAGCCCGACGACGTGGATGGCTTCGCTGACAGGATAGCGCGCCTATTAAAGCATCCAGCCGAGGCGGCCGAGCTCGGCCGCCACGGCGTCGAAACAGTCAGAGACAAGTTTTTGATCACGCG
>Ga0180434_10000695_pt1 | contig 49280 bp, 38 predicted proteins | sample SS_ome_7_FD_132453 | JGI IMG/M metagenome (GOLD analysis project Ga0180434, IMG submission 132453) | Hypersaline lake sediment archaeal communities from the Salton Sea, California, USA - SS_1_D_2 metaG | ecosystem: Environmental > Aquatic > Non-marine Saline and Alkaline > Hypersaline >... | reverse complement strand
TTTATGGTGTTCTGGTACGTGGAGAAAATCGGTTAACATAGAAGCAACTTTATAAGGCTTTTTGACCATCCTTTCCTGTGATAACTCGATGTACCTTCCTTTTAGCAAGCCTTTAAGTTTTCGCCACGTCCTCATAGTCCTGGCCCAGCCAAAGCACATTCCGTGAAAAATGTTCGGATTGGACTCGGACCAAAGGGCAAAGCCCGAATGCACAACCGTAATCCCATTACGATATACGTAAATGATCTGAGATTGGGGGAAGAGTTCGATCAGTATCGGCAGCATTTTTACTGCGTAACCACCTGGAGACTTGTCGAACCAGCGGGTTCTATCTACTGAAAGCATATCCCGGTGGTACCTGTCAATCGCCCAGGCGATATACTTTTCAAAGATGACGTCGCGTCCTTCGCCAAGAGCAAAACCCTCTTGTTTCAAATGCTGTCCTCTTTGATACTCTGGATTGCGAAGCCAGGCAATTGGTTCCATCAAGTCAAACCAAAGATGTCCCTCCGGAAATCCCACAAACGACGCGGCTTCCAAGGCCCTGACTAAAACTGATGTCCCAGAACGTTGCATGCCTCGGATAAAGACCGGGGCCAGAGATTGCCACCGCTCCTCAATCTCAGATTGAATCTCCTGTGCCACCTTCTCTCCTGTTCACATACCCTCAATTGACCGCAGCAGGTTCAGAGCGCTCTCCAGCCACCTCCTGGGTGGGGGCCTCGAAAACCGATCCGGTGACAGCGACGATCTGGGCCGCCTCTTCCAACAACCGCATCCAACGGATGTTATAGTACCTGGGGTTGTCGAAATCATCGTACCCATAATTACGAATTTGCTTCACCATATTCTGCACCGATTCCTGGATACTCACCTTGGGACGAAAATTGAGCGCGCGCTGAATCTCTTCCGCCGATACCCGGTAACTGCGCACGCCCCGATAGCCATAGTCGGCGCGAATGTCAATGTCCACCCCTATATCGCGCAGCGCCTCGCGCACCCGCAAGGCCAGTTCAGAGATGCGCATATTCTGGAACGAGATGTTCAGAATCTTTCCCTTCACCAGCTCTTCGTCGGCGCGCAGGACGGCGATGTAGGCGCGGGCGACGTCGCGCACGTCCACAAGCGGCCTCCACATCTCGCCCCCGTAATGGATCGTGATGTACCCCTTGCTGAGGGCGTCCTTGACGAAGGTGTTGACCACCAGATCGTAGCGCATCCGGTGCGAGAAGCCATAGATAGTCCCCTTGCGCAGGATAACCGGGCAGAAATTGCTCCCCGCCATCTTGAGCAATTCTTTCTCCGCCGCTCGCTTAGATCCCGAGTAAGCCGCCCGCGGATCTACCTCCGTGGTCTCGTCCTGCAGAAAATCGTTCTGGTCGTTGCCCACCCCTCGATCATACACGGAGCAGGAAGAGGCAAAGACGTAGCGCCGCACCCCCACATCCTGGCACATCTCGGCCAGTTGCACCGAGGCCGTGGTATTCATCTCATAGTTGGCCTTGGGATTGTACTCAGCCGTCGGGTCATTGGACAGGCCGCCCACGTTGACCACGGCGTCTACGTCTTGCAACACGTCAGGGCTTACCACACGCATGTCGCCGGGGATCAGTTCGACCCGGTCGCGAATCTCGCGCAGGCCGTTGTCGCCAAAGTAGAGTCTGTCGAGGATTTTGACCGCAAAGCCCCGCTCCAACAACTCCTCCGCCAGCACCGAGCCGACGTAGCCAGCGCCGCCAACCAACAAAATCTTGCGCATCGCGTTATCTCCCCTTTACCGTCCACACGTCGCCGAACGAATCAGGCGGAATGCGCACCTCGTCGGGTTGCTCCCGATTGTAGGTATGGCTGGCCGTGCTAACCATCTGGGTGTCGTCTTCCAGCGACATCCAACCGTGGTAGACGCCGGGCGGCACGACGATGAGGCGGGGACGGCGCTCGCCGACCACGATGGTCATCATCTCACCACACGTTGGGCTGTCGGCCCGGTCGTCCTTGAGCACAAACTTGGCCGAGCCATGGCTGATAAAGAACCAGTCCCACAGTTCCTCGTGTTTGTGATAGGCGCGAATTGTACCTCGCACCATGTCGCCCACCAGGTACACCTGGCCGAACTGGTGAACGACGCCGTGCGGCTCGGGGTCGTCGGCGTGCCGGACAATCTCTACAAGATAACCTCTATCATCGTAGTGAGCGACCAGATCTATTACCTGTACATCCTTTATCATTTTTCTCCTTTAACATCTGCAATTAGTTTTCTCGATTTACTTCTCTTTTTCCCCAACCGTCCGAAGAGACCACCGGCCTGGCAGACGAATCACCCCCAAGGTATCCCAGGGGGAGCGCGGCTGCACAGAGAAAGAGAAAGCACGACGCAAATGATCGTACTTGTGGGTGATCGTCTCATCGTAGGCCGAGGCCGAAAGCTCGTAATGCCCTGCCATCAGCGGCAGGTTGGGCATCACAAAATCCAACACGCCCCGCCCCTCTACCGCCGGGATATGATACTTATCCACGCCGGTATTGGGGCCGGTTACGTGCAGGTTGTCGTCTCGATGGAGAGCGATGCCAAAAACCGGGTTCTCCACCCGCTGCGCCGCCTCGTAGGTCAAGCGGATCGTCATTGGCTCGCCGGATAAAAAGATCTCTTGAGGGCTTCCCGTCCCGTCCAGGAAAGTTACATCCACGATGCGAATCTCGCCGCTGCCCGATTGTTTACGTTCCTCTTCTGACAAATAGGATGAACGGGCAGCCGCCTGCGCCAGCCGTTCGCTATCTTTTTCATTCACTCTAGCCAGATAATCCTCGACCACATCACGCGCCGGGCCATTGTTGATCACCCGCCCCTCGCTCAACCAGATAGCCCGGTTACACAGGCGGGCTACCGTCTCGACGCCGTGCGAGACCAGCAGGATCGTCGTGCCAGCTTGCTTCATATCGTAGATGCGATCCATGCACTTGCGCTGAAAATTCTGATCCCCCACCGCCAGCACCTCGTCCACCAGCAAAATCCGGGGATCGGTGTGCACGGCCACAGAGAACCCCAGCCGCACGTACATCCCCGACGAGTAGTGCTTGACCGGCACGTCAATGAAATGCTCCAGTTCGGCAAAGGCGACGATCTCGTCCAGCTTCCGATCGATCTCGGCCCGGCTCAGCCCCAGAATAGAACCGTTCATGTAGATGTTTTCTCGACCGGTCAGATCGGAGTGAAAGCCCGCGCCCAGTTCCAACAGCGCCCCCACGCGCCCGTTGACCTCGATCCGCCCCGAGGTAGGCGCGATGATGCGGGAGACGAGTTTGAGCGCCGTGCTCTTGCCCGCCCCGTTCGGCCCAATGAGGCCCACCGTCTCGCCCCGTTCCACGGTGAAACTGACGTCCCGCAAGGCCCAAAAATCCTCACTCGACGTTCCAGCCAGATCGGGGGGTTGCGGGATCGGGCCATCGTTCCCACGCCGGAACAGGTGGAGAACCAATTCCTGAAAGGACCGCGCGCGCTGGTGCTTGAGGGTAAATTTTTTGGAGACACGTTCAAAGCGAATGACCGCGTTCACTCGTCTCTCTCCTCTGAGGCTGCTTCCCAGGCAAACGACGCGAAGCCTTCCCCGGCTCCGCGCGACCTATGATAACACACCCCCGCCAAAACGCAAAGCCTCACATCAAGCCCCAGATCCAACAGTTTCAATTTTGTAGCAATTCGTGGTAAAATAACAACATCTCCGTAATCAAACGTCCTTGGAACCGGCAAACAGGTCACCTGAATTATGCGCGCGCGCAATTGGGCTATACTCATCGCGGTCAACGTCATCGTCTCGGCGACGGTGATGTTGACGATCCTTTTCATCTGGAACCGCGTCCAGGATTCCAGCACCGTTCTTCCTACCCCTACCTCTTCCCTACCGATCCCTGAAGAAACACAGGACGCCCTCTCCCCCCCTACTGCCGCTCCCGTCACCCCATCGGAGCCGCTGATGTACACAGTCCAGGAAGGAGACACACTGGGAGAAATCGCTCAAACGTACGGCGTATCCACTCAAGATCTGATCGCCGCCAACGATCTGGCGAATCCCAACGTGCTTCACGTCGGTCAAACTTTGATCATCCCCACCGACGGCCTTCCGCTCCCAGCTCCATCTGAGCCGACTACCGAGGCGACACGCCCTCCCACTCTCCCCTCCTCTGAATCGCCCATAATCGAGATCGGCCAGGTGCTGGGTTCCGGCAACCTGGCCGCTGAGGTGGTGATCGTACGCAACCGGGGTGGAGTAGCGAGCCTGGAGGGCTGGACGCTCTCTGCCGTGGACGGCGACACGTTCACCTTTCCGACGCTCACCCTTTTCACGGATGTGCAGGTGCGCGTGCACTCCGCTGAAGGGAACTCCACGCCCAGCGATCTCTACTGGGGACGCGCGGAACCGGCCTGGACCGGCGGGGAACTGCTCACGCTGCGCGATGCGGCGGGAACTGTGGTGGACACGTACATCGTGCCCTAACTCCTCCCCGATAAGAGGGTTTGTGGATCAAACACAAACGCGCTCTATCCTGGCTCCCAGCGACCTCAGTTTATCTTCCACGTTCTCATAGCCCCGGTCGATCTGGCGGATGTTGCGGATGAGGCTCTGCCCCTCGGCGCAGAGGGCCGCGATGAGCAGCGCCATACCGGCGCGGATGTCGGGACTGCTCACCTCCTCCCCGCGCAGGGGCGAGGGGCCTTGCACCACGCAGCGGTGTGGATCACAGAGGATGATGCGCGCTCCCATCGCGATCAATTGATCCACAAAATATAGGCGGCTCTCGAACATTTTTTCGTGGATCAGCACAGTTCCGCTGGACTGGGAGGCCACGACGATGGCGATGCTCATCAGGTCAGCAGGAAAGGCCGGCCAGGGATCGTCTTTGATGGTGGGGATGGCCCCCCCGATGTCGGTGACGATGGTTAAAGGTTGCTCGGCAGGCACAAAAACGTCGTCGCCCCGCGCTTCGAACTGCACCCCCAATCGCTCGAAAACCAGGGCGACCATACGGAGATGATCGGGGGCGGCGTTTTTGATCAATAATTCGCCGCCGGTCACCGCTGCCAGGGCGATGTAACTGCCCACCTCCATGTAATCGGGGCCGATGGTGTACTCGCCGCCGCTCAACTTTTCCACGCCGTGGATGGTGAGTGTATTGGAGCCGATGCCCTCGATCTGCGCCCCAAACCGGCACAACATGTGGCACAGGTCTTGCACGTGAGGCTCACAGGCCGCGTTGCGAACGACGGTCGTGCCACGAGCGAGTACCGCGGCCATGATGGTGTTCTCGGTGGCGGTGACACTCGCCTCATCCAGCAGAATGTCGGCCCCGCGCAGACATCCCCCGCGCAGGCAGAACGCACCATCGGTGTCCACCTCCGCCCCCATCGCGCTCAAGGCCATGAAGTGCGTGTCCACTCGCCGCCGTCCAATGACGTCGCCGCCAGGGCGAGGCATATAGAGGTTGCCCATCCGGGCGAGCATCGGCCCGGCCAGTGTAATGGATCCCCGGATCAGCCCGAACAATTCAGGGTTCAACTTGAACGTGCGGACATTGCGAGCGTGCACTCGCCAGGTATGGGAGTCCAATTGCTCGACGGAGACACCGACGTCGGCGAGAAGCTCCCCCATCGTCCGGATATCCCCGATATCCGGCAAGTTGTGCAACGTGACAGGCTCGTCGGTCAGCAGGCAGGCGGCCAGAAGCGGCAGCGCCGCGTTCTTGTTTCCACTGGGGACGACGACGCCGGAGATAGGGTGTCTTCCTTCAATCAGCAGCTTTTCCATAATAAACCCTCCATCGTGACGGTAAGTTGCTTCAACTCAGAAGATCACAAAAAGCACAACGATTCGATCAGGCCATTTACATACTTGGAATTGCGACTCACCTGAAGCGGAAACGAAGAAAGAACGTTCGACACACGCCGATGCTGCGTAGCGTCGGCCTTGACTTCTACGACGACATGATCTGGCAGGGATGCCTTTATCGCCAGGTTCGGCGTGAGGTGGACGATCTGCTCGTAGGCAACCTGATCGTAATCTATCGTCACGCGAACGTGACGATCCATGGTCTCGTAATATTCACGGATGTAACTGTTGATCAATACTGGTTGGTTCAGAGAGGATAACCAAACAGAAAAGGGGCCGTGGACGTGTTCCTGCATATGCTCCAACAATGCGTTCCAAGACATTGTCGTCAGGTCATAGGTAAAAGGAATGGGGTAGCGTTCCTTCCACCCCAGTTGATTCGATTTGTGTTTAAGCTCCAAAGCTCCTCGTACCGCCGAGTAACTGTCTCCGTACCAACGAAACCGCAATTTTCTTCGTTGGCCGGTTCCGATCAGGTTGTCAGTCAAACAATCGATCTCGCGCGTGTCAAAGTAGAGGCTATTTACTTGCCGCGGCGGGTACGCCTCGATAAAGGCATCCGGGTGCAAATTCACCCAGGCGCGTACATCCGGCAGGTAGATCGCATCACAAATCGATTTGATTTCGTAGCGGAACGACTCCATCGTCTAAATGTCCACCGTATAGATCACACCGGCATGCTGTTCTGATCCACAAAGCTAAATGAGCAATCGGGAATAGCCCTTGTCAGTTCATCCATCAGCTTGGCCAAGACACTCCGATCCTTGCAGTCCAGTAGATACGTCAACTGTAATACTTGGTCGCGGCGATCGAGCCGCCGCATATCCACAAATTCGATGTGTCGAGCCAGGATATCATTCACGGTCTCAAAAGAGGCCGCGTTCGCCCCCTCGGGAACCTGGATATTCAAGTACAGATTTCGCCTATGCGAGTGCGGTGCCAGCAACCGCGTGCCGATCAACAGCGCCATGAGGATAACGAGAGCGACCACCGTTGAAGCTCGTTGATCCGCGCCCAAACCCAACCCAACGGCGATGACCAGAAACAGATAAATCAACTCTTCAGGGTCTTTGATCGCGGTGCGGAATCGAACGATAGACAACGCGCCGACCAATCCCAATGATAGCGCCAAAGAAGCTTTGATCACCGAGATCACCAGGATCACGATCAAGCAGAGAACCGGCAATAGCTTTGCAAACTTGACGCGATTGGACAGCGCCTCGCCAAAGCGAGCGTAATACCAGGCCACGCCTACCGAAAGAATGATCCCCAATACAAAGTTGAATACCAATGCGCCTATGGAAAACGGTTCAAGAGCCGCTAATCCATCCATTGCAAAAATCCTCCACCTGCTTAATCATCCACCAGCAGCAGCAATCCATCATCAAATGAATTTCGTCTGCTCCGACAACAAGGCGTCAAGCCCCTTCGAATCGCTCGTAGCACCGTCTCGTTGGAACAAACTGAGGGCCAATTCCTAAAGGAACAGGCCCACTGAAGATAAAGCGTGAATTTCTTGGAGACGCACTCAAAAGAGATAGCTGTGCTCACTTGATTTCCTTCCTACCAGCCCCTTTTCCAACGTCAGATGATAACGCGGGGCCGCCTCTGGCTCCGCGTTGTTCATGATAACATACCTCAACCGAAACGCAAAGCCTTACTCCCGCATCATCCTCCTATTGCTCTGGCGGCTCATAGTCGGCCCCCAGGATAACGGTGATGTCATACTCGGCAGCCAGATCGGTTTCCGAGCCCCGCACCACAGTCGTGGGGATATCAAGAAGGCGAACGATATACTCGGCTGTATAGATCTTGCCTGTGTAAGCAATGACCAACGATTCGGAAAGATCGTTGGCATCGGCATTATCCGTGTGCGCAACCTGCAACCCCTGCCGCTGGAGATAATCGGCCGTGGTTGCAGCCAGCCCTTCCGTCAGCGTTCCGTTCAGCACCTCGATAGTGGCCGCTTCCTCCTCTAATCGCGTGGAGGGGTCGTTCTCATCTTGAGCCGCGGGAATCTCGGCAGTGAACACGTAATCTCGCACATCTCGTATCCGATCGCGCAGCGGAACCTCTACCTGCTGCCCATCCGACGTAGTGTAGAACATCGTGCAACTCTCATCAATCACACCCAGGTGGATATTTTCGCGCTCTACCTCACTCGCCAGAGCTGCCAGGGCAACGATCTTGTCCAACGTCAGATCGGGATCGGTCTTTACCGAGTCCTGCAACGTCCACCACATCTGGGGCGCTTGAGGCACCAACTTGGGCAACATGTCAAGCCGGGTGACTTTTTCAAAGGCCGCCATAATGACCTGTTGCTGGCGCTTGGCGCGATCAAAGTCTCCCCCGGAGGTATGGCGGGTACGCGCGTATTTGAGCGCCATCTCGCCGTCGAAATGCTGTCGACCAGCCGGGATATAGAGAGGATCGTAGCCATAGGGATCCGCAGGATCGCTGGATGGATACGTAGGGTCGTCGATCTCCTCCTCCACATCGACGTCAATCCCATCGATAAGATCGATCACTTCCTCAAAGGCGGTGAAATTTACGCGCACATAGTGATGGATGTCACCAGGGATGCCAAAATTATACTCCACAGTCTTGACTGCAAGCGCGGGGCCGCCGCCGGGGTAACCGTCTACTTCGCCGAGGAAGTGAGCATTATTGATGCGATGATTTCCATACCCCGGGATGGGCACCCACAGATCTCGCGGGATAGAGAGCATCCCTCCACTCATCGTAACCGGATCGATCGTCAACACCAGCATCGTATCAGTGCGCCAGGGACCATCTTCGTGCTCGCGTTGGTCAATGCCCATCACCAGGATATTGACCCGGTCGGTGCCTTTCCAACGCGGCAGCGGATCGCCCTCTTTGTAGACGACATCATCAGGCTCCCTCTCTTTAATGGTAAAGGAAGGCAACATATCAGAACCAATGACGAACTGACGCACCCGATCAAAGACGAGCAATCCAGCCACGAGCGTGATCATCAAAAAAAGCACCACCAGAGCAGTCGTGAAGAGTTTCTGCGTCATATTGCCTGAACGTTGTGCTCGCTTCTCACTGGCTTGCACGATTTCCTCCCAAAAAGTAACTTCCGGCGGGATAGGCTGGCACGGCTGAGATTCACCTATCTTGCCGGAAAGCCAATGTCTGATTTGATGAAATTATAACACAGTTGACACGCGGTAGCAATCAAGGCAACGACGCCAGGTAAAGCCGTCCACCACTGAGCACGTAAAGCCGCTTGTCCACCTCGTTCACCGTCAGCGCCTCCAGATCTTCAAAGGCCCCCTCGGCGCGGAATTGAGCCTGGAAGGTCCCATCAGGCTCCAGTACCACCACTCGCTCGTTGCCCCTGTCGGCCACATAGATCGCACCGCTGCTGCCATCCGCATCCACCGCAAACGTGACGGCCTGGTCGAGACCGCCGGGCAAACCACGAATTTCAAAATCCTCGAGTTCACCCCCCAGGAATTTGAAGATCGTCCCGCCATCGTAAAGGATGTAGACGTTGCCGTCTATCGCCATATCAAGCGCGCTCGCCAACGGCTTGGGTGGGGGACTGGCAAAATAGCGCTCGGGCTGCTCGGGATAGGCATCGTCAAGCGGCTGGTAACGCCAGATCTGACCACTCTCATCCGCCAGGGCATCCAGCACGTAAAAGCGACCTTTAAAAGAGCCGACGGCCTTGGGTATTCCCGTCGGCGGCGTGTCCAGGAAGGAGCGCTTCAAGCGAGGGTTTCCCGCCTCGTCCATCCAGGCTGGATCGTAACTCAACAACGCCCCATCCTCTTCCTCGAGGATCAATAGAGCGCTCGTCCTCCGCTCGTCCTCCTGATTGACCCAGACGAAGTCGACCATATTGCCCACCACCCCATCCCCGATCTGCTGTCCGGTACGCGCCAGGAGAGTGGCAACGTCTTCCTCGACAACGCCGTCGCCGGTCGGATTCAGAGTCAATCGAACTCCCCATCCCCCTGCCCGGTCGAGAACAAAGATCATCTGCCCATGGACAACCAGTTTGCGGGGAACAGCGCTCGCTCCAAAATCCCAGAGTTGGAGCGGTGCCAGGCGAATGATGCCGTCGAGGCTGTCGAGGCGCTCCTCGGCCTCCTCAATCTGGATCTGCAACTCGACGGCCTTTACGTTGCCGGGCTGTAACATAGCCGCTTCTTCGACGTGCCCCCTCGCGGCCTCCCAATGCGGTCGCGCCTCTGCCGAGTTATCCCCGGCGGCCTGGGCCAGATCGATCTCCTGCTCTGCTTTTGTGATAAAAGCACGAGCGCGTCCCTCCGCTCCGAACTGCAAGCTCGCCAGCGCCACGATAATGACCACCAGGATGGGGATGCCGATAGCAAGAGCTATCATCAACGCGGGGTTCTCATTGGGGATCGGACGGCGGCGGGGTTCTTTGGGGCGGCCCTCTCGATCGGCGCCAGGGAGCATGCGCCGGAAAAATCTGTTCGCTCCCCCGGCAAGCCCCGCGCCGGTGGCGGCCACGCCGCGCCCCACAGAGCTTAGCCCGCGACCAAGCGAATCAACGCCGCCCTTCATCCTCTCGCCCACGCCAGGGGCTGGTTCGCGGACCGGTTCCGGAGGCCGGGTATCTTGCCTCGTCCATTCTACTTCTGTCGCCGGGATATCCTCTTCGACGACTCTACGACGAGGCTCGGGCGGTTCAGGCGTCCTGCGTGGCTCGACCGGGATCGGCAAAACCTCCGTGAGAGGCGGCGGTGCAGGCGGAGAGGTCTCGGCGGCCACAGGCTCCTCTCGCACCGGCTCTGTCCCCGCCAATGCCCAGCGTACGACCAGCGCAGAAAAATCCGCGCCGATCCCAATCTGCTCCAATCCCTCCAGCACCTCCTGCATTGCGACCCGGGGCAACACGCGAACGATGCCGTCGTAGCCGCCTTCTCGAACCAGTGTGGGCGAAGCCAGCAGCAACATGTCGCCGATGGAAGCAAACTCGTGATAGAGGCGCGCGTCGGCCAGCGGCCCTATGCCCAGGTGAGCCAGTCCCTCATCACGGGGGAAACACGCCAGGCGGTCTCCCTGAAGGACACAGGCGTGACCCGGGCCGGCCTGGAGAATAAACAAATCGTTGCCGCGCAGGACGGCGCAAGTTAGGCCGCCATAGCACCGTTCGGAGGAATTCGTGCGCCGATTCATCTGGAATAAGCGCTGGTTGGCGGCGCTCGCCGCCCGCCGCAGCGCGGACGTGATACTGCCCACGTTGGACCAATACGTCTGCACCACGATCTCGCGCAGTTCCCGGCACAGGCGCGACGACGCCGAGCCGGTCAGATCCAGCAGGACGAAGAGACGATCATCCTCTCGCCCTCGGGCTGCCCGCGGAGGAGCGGTCATAGCGGCGACGTAGGGAGCGGCGTCTTGCAGACGTGCGCCATTGACGACGCGCAGCCTGCCGATCACGGGCTCAATTGCGGGAGCGTCAGAATCAACCAAGTTCATCTCGCTATCCTCTTGATACGAGGACGATTGACACTCTCAACACCTTCGCTTGTGGCAGAACCACTAACAACGCTTTCACTCTAATTATACCGCTATCCCCGCGCTGACGCAAAGGCAGATGGAGAGCAACCCCTCTCACCACACATCCAACACCTACTCCCACTCAATCGTCGCCGGAGGTTTGGAGGTAATGTCGTACACCACGCGATTGACCTCCGGAACCTCGTTGACGATGCGATTGCTGACGCGGGCGAGCAGTCCGTGATCCAAGCGCGCCCAGTCGGCGGTCATAAAATCCTCGGTCATGACGGCGCGCAGGGCGATGGTGTGGCGATACGTCCGCTCGTCTCCCATCACGCCCACGCTGCGCACCGGCAGTAGCGCAGCGAACGCTTGTTGCGTCGCCCCGCGCAGCAGGCCTGCCGCGTTCAATTCCTCCAGAAAGATGGCGTCCGCCGCCTGTAGCGTCCGTAGCCGCTCCCAGGTGACCTCGCCGACGATGCGCACCGCCAGCCCGGGTCCGGGGAACGGCTGCCTCCACACGATCTCGGCCGGCAGGCCCAACGACTCTCCAACCGAGCGCGCTTCGTCCTTAAAGAGATAGCGCAGCGGCTCGACTAACTCGAACGACATGTCGTCTGGCAACCCGCCGACGTTGTGGTGTGTCTTGATGCGCGCCGCGGTCTGTCGCTCTGGTCCACGGCTTTCGATCACGTCGGGGTAAAGCGTGCCCTGAGCCAGAAAGCGCGCGTCCCCCAGCTTTTGCGCCTCACGCTCGAACACGCGGATGAACCGCTCGCCGATAATGTTCCGTTTCTCCTCGGGGTCCGTCACCCCGCTCAACACGCCCAGGAATTCCTCCGTCGCGTCCACCGACACGAGCCGCATGCCCAGCCTTTCCCGGAACGTGCGCACCACCTGCTCCGGCTCACCGCGTCGCAGGAGGCCGGTGTTGACGAACACGCAGGTCAGTTGATCGCCCACAGCGCGGTGCACCAGCATCGCCGTCACCGAAGAATCGACCCCGCCGCTAAGCCCGCACACCACCTGCCCATCTCCCACCTGATCTCGCATCGCCGCCACCGCCTGCTCGATAAAGGCCGCCGCCGTCCAATCGGGCGCGCAGCCACAGACCTCGACAGCGAATCGGTTCAGAATCTCCGCGCCCCGGTCTGTGTGCGCGACCTCAGGATGGAACTGGATGCCATAGAATCCACGCTCCAGGTCGCCCATCGCCGCCAGAGGGGAGTTGGTGCTGCGAGCCAAAACCTCGAACCCGGGCGGCAACGCCTCGACGCTGTCGCCGTGAGACATCCAGACGTTTAGCTTGGGTGACTGTAGATCGGTGAAAAGAGGATTATCTGGGCCGACGAACTCGATCTCTGCCGGGCCGTATTCTCTCTTGATGGCCGAGACCACCCGGCCACCGAGGCGACGGGCCAGCAGATGCATACCGTAGCAGATACCCAGCACCGGCATGCCCTGGGCCAGGACGTAATCGGGCAAATGAGGCGCGCCAGGGGCATAGACGCTGGCCGGGCCGCCCGAAAGGATGAAACCCCGCGGCTCCAGCGCCAGCACGGTCTCGGGCGGAGTGTCCCAGGGAAAGAGTTCGCAGTACACGTGCGCCTCTCGCACGCGCCGGGCGATCAATTGAGTATATTGGGAGCCAAAATCGAGAATAGCAATAGAATCCATATCACTCCAATAAAATTTTGCCGTCGCTCATATCGGCGACGACGGCGAGAGAGACGATGGGCACATCGAGGAAAGCCAACACCTCTCGTCCGTCTTCGAACTTTTTCTCGATCGCCGTGCCGATGCCGACCAACGTCGCGCCGGCGTGCTCGACCAGCCGCACGAGCGCCAAGATCGTCGCCCCAGAGGCCAAAAAGTCGTCCACCACCAACACGCGGTCGCCCGGCTTCAGAAATTCCGCCGACACCATCAAAAACACATCGCTTCCCTTGGTATGCGACGGCGCAACCTCCACAAAGACCGGTCCTGTCATCGTGACCGGCCTGGTCTTGCGGGCATAGATGAGCGGGACATTCAGCGCGTGCGCCGTCGCCAGCGCCGGGGCGATACCCGATATCTCGGCCGTGATCACTTTGGTCACGCCGATGTCGGCGAAATGATGGGCCAACTCCTGCCCGACCTCGAACATCAGATGAGTATCAATCTGGTGATTGATAAAACTATCCACCTTGAGAATGCCCCGCCCCAGATTTTCGCCATCGGTCACGACACGCTGCCTGAGCTTTTCCATCGCCATCTCCTCCTGCAACAATGATTCACCTGAGTGGTCTGTACATCCCCCAATGGTAGGATAGACAAATGAGCGTAATTATTGTAAACTGGAACAAATTGACTGTGCCATGAATGTACCTAATTCTACACAATGCACGCTACCTGACAAGTCGGGGGAAATCATTTTTGACGTAGCTGGAGGCTCGCAGATATGAGCGCCCACTTGCAGATTACGGTCAAACGCTCTATAATTAGGCTACCTACCTGAGACACCGATACGGCGCGCTGATCGCGCACAAGTGTTCACGTAGGGTGAAAGGAGCAAGACCTCCGACACTGGCGGAATGCTTGTCATCGCGCTAGAAACGAGGGGGTAAAAAGCGATGGATAATTTAATGAAGTACTTTACCAACGCGGCACGACGCGCGTTGAAACTTGCCCAACAAGAAGCTGAACGGATGAATCACGCGCGGGTTGGCACCGAGCATCTCTTGCTAGGGCTTTTGCACGAAAAGAGAGGAACAGCCAGCCGGGTACTGCACCAACTTGGTCTGCAATCCGGTGACGTGCAGCACTGGGCCGAGCGGCTCAGCACGGTGCGTCGACGTTCCTCTCTACTCAAAAAGGAAATCGATCTCACGCCCCGCACTCAGAGAGTGCTGGAGTTAGCCGGAGACGAGGCCCGGCGCCGGGGCGACTCTCGAATCGACACCCACCATCTCCTGTTGGGGCTCGTCCGCCAAAGCGACGGCACCGCGCTGGAGATACTCAACCACCTGGGCATCACGAGCGATCAGATCCGCCGTTACACCGATCAGACCCTGCAACGGCAGCCCGTTCTCGCCGGCAAGGAAGAAAAAGGCAAATCGGGCAAAACTCCGCTGACGGATAAACTGGCCATCGATCTGACCGCCCTCGCCGAACAGGACAAATTGGATCCGGTCGTTGGCCGAGAACAGGAGATCGAACGCGTGATCCAGATCCTGGCCCGAAGGACAAAGAACAACCCCGCCCTCATCGGCGAGCCAGGAGTGGGCAAAACGGCCATCGTCGAGGGACTGGCGCAACGTATCTACACCGGCGAGGTTCCCGCGCCGCTGTTGGATAAACGATTGCTTCAACTCGACATCGGTTCGCTCGTCGCCGGGACGATATACCGGGGGCAGTTCGAGGAACGTCTCAAAAAGGTCATCGAGGAACTCAAAAAGAGCGAGAGCATCTTGTTCATTGACGAGGTGCATATGCTCGTCGGGGCCGGGTCGGCCGGTTCCTCGATGGACGCGGCCAACATCCTCAAGCCAGCCCTCGCCCGGGGCGAACTACAGTGTATCGGCGCGACCACGCTGGCGGAATACCGCAAACACATCGAGTCGGACGCAGCGTTGGAACGGCGCTTCCAGCCCATCACGGTCGACGAGCCATCGGTCGAGGAGACGATCGAGATCCTGCACGGCATTCGAGAACCCTACGAACAGCACCATCAATTACACATCAGCGACGCCGCCCTGGAGGCAGCCGCACAGCTTTCAGCTCGTTACATCACCGATCGCTACCTCCCAGATAAGGCGATCGACCTGATCGACGAAGGCGCCTCTCGCGTGCGAATGTACAAGACCTCTTACGCCAAAGGACTGCGGGAGATATTCTCCAACCTGAAAACCGTGCAGCAGGCCAAGGAGAAAGCGATCAAGGAGCGGCGATACGAAGACGCCTCCATGCTGCGGGATCGGGAGATCGATCAGCAGGAACAACTGGAAACCTTGCGCGCCGGCAGGGATGGAGCTTCTCTTTACAGCGGGATCGCCGTCGGTCCCGAAGATATCGCAGAAGTCGTCGCGATGTGGACCGGCATCCCGCTCACCCAATTGCACAGCGACGAGCAAGAACGCCTGCTGCATATGGAGGAAACGATCCACCAACGCATCGTCGGCCAGGACGAGGCCGTCTCGGCAATCTCCAAGGCCGTGCGCCGGGCGCGGGCCGGGCTTAAAGACCTCCGCCGCCCCATTGGTTCCTTCATTTTCCTCGGTCCCACCGGGGTGGGCAAGACGGAATTGGCCAAAGCGTTGGCCGAGTTCTTGTTCGGCAGCGAGGACGCGCTGTTACAACTCGACATGTCCGAGTTCATGGAGCGCCACACGGTGGCCCGGCTGGTGGGAGCGCCGCCCGGTTACATCGGCTACGACGACGCGGGACAACTGACCGAGACGATACGCCGCCGCCCCTATTCCATCGTCGCCTTTGACGAGATCGAAAAGGCACATCCTGAGGCCTTTAACATGCTGCTGCAGATCATGGAGGAAGGCCACCTCTCTGACGCCCGAGGACGCAAGGTGGATTTCCGCAACGCCATCATCATCATGACCTCGAACATTGGGGCCAAGATGATCAAGCGGGAGACGAGCCTGGGCTTTGCCTCCCGCCACGACGAAGAGGTGGACGCCGAGCGCAATTACGAAGAGATGCGCAAGCGATTGCTCGACCAGTTGAAGGGCCTGTTTCAGCCCGAGTTCCTCAATCGAGTAGACAATGTCATCGTCTTCCACGCCCTCAGCCGGGAGGATATTGCTCAAATTGTGGATCTGGAACTGAACAAAGTACGCGTCCGGCTGGCGGAATCTGGCATTCAGATGGAAGTGACGGAAGAAGCCAAGGAATTGCTGGCCGAGGAGGGCTACAGCGAGGAGTATGGCGCGCGTCCGCTGCGGCGAGTTATTCAGAATCGCATTGAGGATGCGCTCTCTGACGCGATCCTGTCCAACCAGTTCGCAGAAGGAGACAACGTGCTGGTGGATGTGGAGGAAGACGAGATTGTACTTGGTCAAAAAGAGGAAACGGTGAAAGAATCTGCCATGATGACGGCCTTATTCTGACGTACCTGTACCAAACAAACTCTCATACACTGTCTCTACCCCTGGCACGATGACTCGCCAGTCGTACCGGCGCTCGACGAAAGCTCGCGCGATCTGGCCTAGCTCAATCCTGCGCTCTGGCGCGCGCAGCAGCGACAACACAGCGGCGGCAAAATCGGCCGGCGTGTCGGTCAACAGCAGTTCATGCCCATCCGTCACCGGGTACCCTTCTGCACCCAATCGCGTGGCGACCACGGGCTTTCCCATGGCCATCGCCTCCAACAGCTTGAGCCGCGTCCCGCCCCCCACGCGCAGCGGCGCGACGTATACCGCTGCCTCCGCGATATAAGGGCGCGTGTCCTCCACCCAGCCCGTCAACGTCACCGCCGGATCGTCTCGCAGAGAATCCAGACGCCGATGCGGTCGCTGCCCGACTACGACAAAACGGATCTCCGGCATCTCCTCCCGTATCTGGGGGAGCACCTGGCGCGCAAACCACAACACTGCGTCCACGTTGGGTCGAAAGTCCATCGTCCCGGTAAAGACGAGGGTTGCGCCAGCAGTGTGGGGGTGTGAGGGTATGGGGGTGTAAGTCTGCGTATCAATGCCGTTGGGGACGACGGTTGATTCGAGACCCGGTACTAACCGTCGCAGCGCCGCCGCATCCGCCTCGGAGACGGCCAGCACGCGGTCGGCGCGGCGACAGATCTGGGCCTCGTAGCGACGCAGCCGCCGCCACTGCACGAACGAATAGGCTGCACCGGGCCAACGGACAGGCGCGCGCAGATCGGTGAGAAACGTCCGCTGCTGAAGCAAGTATTCGCAGTTGTGATCGTCCAAGACCACAAAGGGTCGCGGATTAGCCGCTTCAACGACGTCGAGATAGGGAGCCATCTCAATTCCCTCGATCTGCACGATGTCAAAGGACTCTTGCGCCAGCCAGTCCGCCAGCCGTTGAGCATAAAGCTCCGATGCTAGCCGCAGCGCCATATCTGGTTGGCGCGTGGTGAGCATATCGCGCAATCGGTCGCGATGGGTGCGCGCCGGCTGGGGGACTGTTTCGACGCGCTCGCAGGCAGCAGTCAGTGGCGATGCCAGTTGGGCTTCTTGCCCTGGAGCCAGGAAACTGAGCAGTCCCACTTGGTGACGGGAAGATAACCCAGAGATCAAGCCCCAATTACGGAGCGCCGTTCCCTTCTGAGGCGGGTACGGCGCTTGCGGTGTCAGAAACAAGATTCTCATATACCCAATACGCCCCGATACACCGCCAGCGTCTCTTCAGCCGCGCGCTCCCAGGTGAAACACGCCGCTTGCTCCAGTCCCAGCTTTCGCATTTGCGCCCGCTGCGCGTTCTCGGTCAGCACGCGAATCAGCCCGCGGGCAATGTCCTCCGGATCATCGGGATTCACCAACAACCCCGCCTCGCCCACGACTTCGGGCAACGAGGCTCGCTCGGCGACCACGACTGGCGTGCCGCAGGCCATCGCCTCCAGCGCTGGCAGTCCGAACCCCTCGTAGAACGATGGAGTCACCAGCACGCTGGCGGCGTTGTACAATCCCGGCAGGTCGGCATCCGGCACGTCGTGCAGAAAGCGCACATGCTCGGTCAGATGGAGCGCCTCGACGCGCTCGAAAATCTCGTCGTACAACCAGCCCATCCCGCCGACCAACACCAGCGCCGCGTTCGTCACCTCCTCGTCGAACAGCAAGCGATAGGCTCGCAGCAACCCGGGTATGTTCTTGCGCGGTTCCAGCGTTCCTACAAAAAGCAAAAAGCCCGGCTTCAAGTCGTGCTGGGCAGCGACCTGCCGGGCTTCTTTTTTCGACAGCGGGCAAAAAGCCGGGTCGGCGGCCAAATGTACCACGGTGACTTTTTCCGCCGGCACATTCAGCAATGTGGTCAAATCCACCTTGGCAGAGTGGGAATCGGCCAGGATGTGATCGGCGCGCTGCACGGCCCACTCGATCTGCTGGTTGTAGTAACGACGGCTTTCGGCGGTGAGAAACTTGGGATAATAGAGAAAATTTAAATCGTGGACGGTGATCACCGAACGGCGGTAGCCAAAGGCTGGGGGGATAAAATCGGGACTGTGGAGCAGATCAAGACTCAGCCGCTTCACCTCCGCTCCCAGCGCCCACCGCTCCAGCCGGTGGTGCGAGGGAGTCCAGCAGGCAAAGGAACGAAAGTTGGGCGCCGGCAGTGGCGGGTCGCGATCCTTGCGGCTGTGCAGCACGCGATAGTCGGTCTCTGCATCGAGCGCAGCCAAGGCGTCGAGCAGATGCACCACATAGTTGCGAATGCCACCCTGAGAATAGTGGACGATACGAGCGTCAATACCAATTTTCATCGCTGGCCCCAGGTCAATTATAGGCAACTTGCCGTACCTGTCAACCGTTGCCTGTGATAAGGAATGATGTTATAATCAGTACTGTCGAAGCTGTTTTTGATACCGCCCTGATTCCGTTGGCGCGAACGTCGTTATCTCAAGGGGCGAAAAATCGGTAAAACTCATCCAGGGGGTGATTTATGGCGATGAAAGTAATCGAGACGATGGATCTGGCACAGGCGATGCAGACGATCAAGTTTCTGGACGAGGATCGCCGCAAGGACAAAGCCACCATTGCCACACTACAGGAGCGGATCGAGGAACAGGAACGCAAACTGGCCCAACAAGTCTTGCAGCTCCAGGAACAGCAAACCACGATAGCCGGTCTTCAGGGCACACTGGCGCAGGTGACGGGCTTTGAACAGATGGTATCGAACTTTAAGAAAGAGATCGTCTATTTGGTCGAGCAGCGCGAGGAGACGCGGCGCAAGGAACAGGCCGAATCTGAACGGCTGCGCAGGATCGAACACGAGGCGTTCCAGGGACAACTGAGCAAATTGGAGAAAGAGATGCGCGTCTTGCCCCGCTACGACGAGGATCTGGACGCGCGCAAGGCCGAGGAAGAACGATTGAGTACAAATCTCCAGCGCCTGGAAGTCGCCTTGGCTGATCTGAGCCAACGTTCCGACGACCGCTTGCAGGCGGTCTCTTATCTGGAGGAGCAACGCCGCGCCGATAACCGCCGGATCGCCGAGCTGGAACAAGAGACGACCGAACAGCGCAAAAACCACGAAGCCCTGTCCAAAAAACTCCCTCTTCTCGAAGAGATGCTTCAGAAACAAAAAGTCCGCATTGAGGATGCCATCCAGGAGACGAAAAAATACGAAAAGCCCATGGAGGAACTGCGCATCTCTGACTTTCAACGCGAACAAAAGATGCAAAAGTACATGGATCAGGGCGAGCAGGTGGCCCTGGAGATGGAACGGATGCGCGTGCAGACGCAGGGCTTTATCGAGCAGCAGCAACTGGTCAAGCGATCGCTGGAGAAATTGGAGGGCTTTCAGACGCGGATAGAGAAGCGACAGAACGAGGTAGCCGAGATGCAGCGGGTGGCCGAGGATCGGCTCAAACGGCAATGGGAGGAGTGGGTAGCGGAACAGGTGAAGAAGCAAAAGAAACAGGACGTCATTACCGAGGAACGCTGGCGACAACAAGGGACGACCAACGACGAACACCAGAAACGCCTGGATGCGCTCGTGCCCATTGTCGAGCTATACCGCGCTCAACTGGACGCCCTCTGGGAAGCCCGCCGCGCCGAAGCCACGCGCGCGCTCAAGGCCATTCAAGATGAGCACGAGATACTCGTCGCTCAGGTGGACGAGCATCTGGGTGCTCTGCGCGAGGGGCAACGGAGAAGTTAAATGCGCGTCATCGGCACCGCCGGGCACGTAGATCACGGCAAGTCCGCTCTCGTCCTCGCTCTCACCGGCATCGACCCCGACCGGCTCCGCGAGGAGAAGGAGCGAGGCCTGACCATAGACCTGGGCTTTGCCTGGCTCACGCTCCCCGATGGCGAGCCGGTCGGCATCGTGGACGTGCCGGGGCACAGGGATTTTATCGAGAACATGCTGGCGGGCGTGGGCAGCATTGACACGGCCCTCTTTGTCATCGCCGTTGACGAGGGCGTGATGCCCCAGACCAGAGAGCATCTGGCTATCCTCGACCTACTGGAGATCGGCACGGGCGTCGTCGCCCTGACCAAGGTAGACCTGGCCGAAAGCGAGGAGTGGATCGAACTGATCGTCGAAGACGTGGCAGAAACGCTGGAGGGAACGGTACTGGAGGATGCGCCGATCGTCCTCACCTCCACCCGCACTGGCCAGGGACTCGAGGAACTGCTTGCCACGCTGCAAAAAGTCCTCGGCCAGACCCAACCCCGCCCCGACCGGGGGCGGCCCCGCCTGCCGATAGATCGCGTCTTTACCATCAGTGGTTTTGGCACAGTCGTCACCGGCACGCTCAGCGATGGGTGCTTCGAGGTGGGACAGGCGGTCGAGGTGCTGCCGTCGGGGTTTGAGGCCCGCATACGGGGGCTCCAGACCCACAAGCAAAAAGTCGAGCGGGCAACGCCGGGCAGCCGCGTGGCGATCAATCTCAGCGGCGTCGGCAAGGACGATCTCCAGCGCGGCGATGTCGTCACCACACCCGGCTGGTTGCGCTCTACACTGCTCGTAGACGTGTGGTTACGCTATCTGCCCGACATCCTTCGACCAGACTCACGGCGTCCGCTGCGTCACAATACGGAAATCAAGTTCTTTGCCGGAGCCGCCGAGGTGATGGCTCGCTTGCGACTCCTGGGCCAAAAGACGCTGCCACCCGGTGAGACCGGATGGGCGCAATTGGAACTCCAGGATCCGGTGCCGCTGGTCAAGGGAGACCGTTTCATCGTTCGCCTCCCCTCGCCCCCTACGACCGTGGGTGGGGGCATCGTCGTGGACCCTCATCCAGGCCGCAAGCACCGCCGTTTCCATCCCGAGGTGGTGACTCGCCTGGAGACGCTGGCCCAGGGAAGCCCATCCGAGATATTGCTCCAAGTCCTCGAACGACGCGGGCCTACTCTCGTCCGCGATCTACTTTCTTCCAGTCAACTGGCCGAGGCCGCCTCTCATAGGGGCGTTGGCCCCTATGGGACTACGCCCGATGCCCTCGCTCAACTGCTCGACGAAGGTCAAGCGATCCTGTTAAGCTCGCAGATCGAAATCCAACATCCCGCGCCCGGCAATCAACTGATCGCGGCTCGCTCCTGGTGGTCCGCGTTGGTCGAGCGGTTCTCCCGCGAGCTGTCCGCCCACCATCAAAAATTCCCGCTGCGAGCGGGGATGTCCCGCGAGGCCCTGCGGAGCGGGTTGAAGCTGGAGCCGAAACTCTTTGACGCGGTGCTGGCCCGCGCCGTCGCCGAGGGGCTGCTGGCCGACGAGGGAGCTACCGTCCGCCTGCCCTCCCACGCCATCCGGCTCAACCCCGAACAAAAGCGACAGGTAGACGAACTGTTGGATCGTTTCCGTCGTCAGTCCCCGACTCCTCCCTCGGTCAAGGAGAGCATCGCCGCAGTGGGAGAGGATGTGCTGAACGTGTTGATAGATCGAGGCGAGCTGGTGCAGACCTCACCGACGGTACTGTTCTTGCCCCAGACCTACGAAGAAATGGTGGCCCGCGTCCGCGCGCACATCGAACGGGAGGGAAGCATCACGCTGGCCCAGACGCGCGATGCATTGAACACCAGCCGCAAATATGCCCAGGCGCTTCTGGAACACCTGGACGAGATCGGCGTGACCAAACGGGTCGGAGATGAGCGAGTGCTACGGGGAGCTTAGCGTTCTTTGTTCCGCTTGCGCCGCCACTGTTCCAATCGCTCGATGATCTTCCGCTCGTAGCCGTGCCCCCTGGGCCGGAACCAATCGCCTTCAACTCCCTCCGGCAGGTAACGCTGCTCGACCCACCCTTCAGGATAATCGTGGGGATATTTGTACTGCTCCTGTTCCCCCATCGTGCGCCTGTAATGTTCGCGCAGCCTGCCGCGGAAGGTATCGCTCTTGTCTCGTAGATAGAACGGTACCGGCCCGGCGCCGTGCTCCTCGATCTCCCTCAATGCCTTCCAGTAGGCCCCCACCGCGTTCGACTTGGGAGCGGTAGCCAGGTAGAGCGTCGCCATCGCCAGGTGATACTGTCCCTCCGGCATTCCCACCCACTCAAAAGCCCGGGCGCAGGCGCTGACCACCACGACGCCGTTGGGATCGGCCAGCCCGATGTCCTCGGCCGCCAGGACGTAGAGCCGGCGCAGGATGAAGCGAGGGTCCTCGCCAGCGGCGACCATCTTGGCCAGCCAGTAAAGCGCCGCGTCGGGGTCGCTGCCGCGCACCGACTTGATGAAGGCGGAGATAGTGTCATAATGGACGTCGCCGGCCTTGTCGTAGCGCAGCGCGCGCTGCTGGATCGAGTCCTCCGCCACAGCCAGGGTGATGTGGATGACGCCATCCTCGTCGGGCGGCGTGCTCTCCACGGCCAACTCCAGGGCGTTGAGCGCCCCTCGCGCGTCGCCGCCGGCGATGCGCACCAGGTGGGACAGCGCGTCATCGTCGAGTTGAACGGTACGCGCGCCGTAGCCACGATCGGGGGCGGCCAGGGCGCGGCGCAAGAGTTCTACGATCTCATCGTCGCCGAGCGGCTCGAACTGAAAAATGCGAGAGCGCGAGACCAGGGGGGCGATGACCTCAAAGTAGGGGTTTTCCGTCGTCGCGCCGATGAGCGTAATCGTACCATCCTCGACGTGGGGCAACAGGGCATCCTGCTGCGCCCGATTCCAGCGATGGATCTCGTCCACGAGCAGGATCGTGCGCTGGCCATACATCCCGCGCCGATCTTTGGTCTCTTTGATCACGCGCCGCAGGTCGGCCACGCCCGCCAGCACCGCGCTGATCGTCTCAAAGTGACTGGCCGTCGTGTTGGCGATGATCGTCGCCAGCGTCGTCTTGCCGACGCCGGGCGGCCCCCAAAAGATCAGCGAGGAGAAGAGACGGTCGGCCTGGATGGCGCGGCGCAGCAATCGCCCCTCGCCGACGATGTGCTCCTGGCCGACGAACTCATCCAGGGTGCGAGGTCGCATGCGGGCCGCCAGGGGAGCTTGGCGGCGGAGTTGCTCTTGGCGGCTGTGCTCGAATAAATCCATCGCGCCAGAGCTGGTTTACCAGCCCCCGAAGGTGTACATCTCTGCCAGACGAGTCGCCAGCGGCGCCAGGGGTTGCGGAAAAAGCCCGATCCCCACACAAGCCGCGATGGACACAGCCACGACTACCGCCGTCAGCAAGCCTTCTTTGGGGACGTCCTCGCTCTCCTCAGACACCTGGGGACGCGAAAGAAGGACGGATAGTGCTCGCCACAGGCCGATCATCACGCCCATCCCTGCCAACAAAAGAAACAGCGCGGGGACCGGGCTGGACGGCGAGAGCGCGCGATAGAGCGCCCACCGCCAGACAAAACCGGCGCTGGCCGGCAGGCCAGCTACCGAAAGCGCTCCAAAAATCAACGCCGCCGTGCTCCAGGGCGCTTCTCGACTCAGTCCTTGCAGCTCATCGAGATGATCGTCGCCGCCGTTGCGCGCTTGCAGACCGCTCAGACCTGCCGCCACGAGGATCAGGCCCAACGGACGCATCAGCAGCGATAAGAAAAGCAACGTCAGGCCGGCCTTGCTGTTCATACCCAGGGCGATGAGAGCGCCGCCGGTATCTATCAATGCGCCGTATCCCATCAAGCGACCCAGACGACGCTGAGCCGACGCCAACAGTCCTCCCACGATGACCATCGCCAACCCGGCATTGGAGACGAGCGAGCTGAGGCGAGGATACCTGTAGAGTCCAGGATACGCCTCGAGAAAATTGAGCAACAAGAACCAGATCGCGCCGTTGCCAATGGTGAGGACAAAGGCGCCCGCCAAAGGGTTGCTGCCATCCCGCTTGCCGCCGCCAACGGCCGGCGCCCAAACATGGAAGGGCACGACGCTCAACAGCAACGTGAACGAAAAGAGCAGCAGGATAGCAGACGTATTGAGCAATCCTTTATCGTCCGGCGTCAACGCGTAGCGTTCCATAAGCCAGTGGATGACCAGCAAACCCGGCAGAGCCAGCGTGGTCAGCGTCAGGTAATGTAATCCTCCTCTGGTAGGCGGCTGCCTTTCGGCCTGTAAGGCAAAGATGGAGAGGGCTGCGGCGATTTCAATGAGCAGGATAGCATAGATGAGAGGGCGGATCAACAATGCTCCGCTTAACAAGCTGAGCATACTCAGTCCCACCGGGAATAAAAGGGAACGGGGCACGAAACGCCACGCCAGAAAAAAAAGACCGGCGGCAGTGAGGAACAGAAACGCCATCGCGAGTCGGTCTGTCTGTTCCATGACCAACTCGCGTCCCAGAAAAGTCACGTTCCCGTCTATGTTGATCTGACGCTCCCCCAGGGACAGCACCGACTGCTCCAGGGGCAACACGAGGAGCGCGATCCCCAAAATCAACGCCGTGCAGGTAGCCAACAGCGCCGATAGAGACGCCCAGCGACGCAAGACGTACACGACGCCCGCCATGACCAGTGGGAGGGTCAGGAGCAAGAACAGGCCTTCGATCACGCCTCCTCCTCGTCACCGCCGGCGGCAAGTTGAGCGATCCTCAAGTAGGCCATGGCCAGCGCAATGATGAAACTAACGGCGCCAAGCAATCCAGCCACGGCCAGGCTCGGTTCCAGCGCGACGTAGAATAGATCGAATCCCGACAGAAACGTCAGCAATCCCAATCCCACCTGCAGTGGAGTACCGCTCAATCCAATCAGCAACAATCCAAGGCCGGCCAACAGGTAACAGGCCAGTGTGATGTCCGATGGAAGCTCGGGCAGGGGGAAGCGCAGTGCGGCGGTGTAAGCCACTACTGCGATCAACAGCGCGGCTAACAAACAGGATGCCACTCGGGTAGACATGATCCAGCGCCGGCGTTGCGCCGGAGACTCATCTTCAGCGACTGCTGACCGCTCAAAGGTACTGGCTTGCCGCTCCGTCAAATAGAATACGGTGCAGATCATCCACCCGATCAACCCCTTGACAGCGGCTACCTCCAGCCTGATCTGCCGGGTCAATAGCAGTACGACGAAAAAATACTGCGCGGCCAGGGCGAGCACATTTACTCGCCAATCTCGGCTGACGACCAAGAGTCCAGCCGTAACCATGACGCCCAGCACGGCGGGCATTGCCGCCAAGAACGAAACCCGCGCCAGGATCTCGACCAGTGTCGGCACTATCTACCCCTCCATATCAACAGGAACACGAGAAACAACACCCACGACCACAGCAATGCACCTGCACCTCCCACGATCTCGTCAGCCACGCGAAGTACACCCAGCCCTCGTTCAAGTGCCCCCACCAATAGTTCATAGAGCCACTCCAGGCGTAACAAATCGTGAGCTGCGCTGAGCCACAGTTCTATTGTGGGGCGCAAGTTCTCTTCCTGCCAGATGAGCACTCCACCACCGGCGAGAGGGAGCACCCATAGCAACCAGCCCATCAGTCCAGGCCTGGCGAGCAATGTTCCCAACAAGAGGAATGAAGCACCATCAACGAAGATCGGCGGATACAAACCGGCCACAATCAACAACAGTGCTGGCAATCCCAGTCCTATCCCACCCACCACGAGTCGCCAACGCTGGCCGGGCGGTGAAAACGGCGCCGGGGACAGCAGCCAGCGCGCCAACGCGGGGATCAAAAACAAATGTCCGACGAAAAAGGCTACTCCCCATCCTGGATGGCCTCCCCCGGTAAGCGCCCCCATCAATATGGCCTCGATCACAAACCCTAGCGTAAGAGGCGCTCCCACCAACGCTAAGGCAGCCAACACGGATGGAATCCCCCACCATGGAGCATCTTGCCGCAAGCCAGCGTTCAGAAATGGCATCAGGGAAAGCACCGTTACTCCCAGCAACCAGACCACGCCTCCTGCGGCGATGATGGCCGCAGCGTCTTCTCCCGCCAGCACAGCGGCCAATAAAACTGACCCCATTACCCCCATCCCGATCCAGGGCAAAGAGTGGCGAGGCGATTTACAAGACCAGGCCAAAAAGCCTCCCAGGGCCAATGTGATCGCCGCGATAGAAGACACCCACCCGCCGCCAGGAGATCCTGCTCCTACGGGGATCGCTCCCCCGCTCGCCGAGGCTAGCCGGAACCACAATCCCCAGCCAAGGATGGGGTCTAAGAGAAGCGGGGTGGCGAGAGGCGTGGCACCATAGAAACTTGCGCCGCCCTGAGAATCGCCGGAAGCAGGGAGATGAAATGGATAGAGCCACAATCGCAGAACGCCAGCGAGTATCCACAGCGCCAGTTGTGTGTTACCAAGTGTCACAAGCGTCCACTGCTCGCTGCCTACCCCACTCTCGGACAACAACGCACCACTCCACAAAAGCAATGTCGCTACGCCACCAAAGATCAGGCCGCGCACAGCCTTCGATCTCGACCCTCCAATCGCCATATGTCCTGCGGCGCTCAATAGATCGTAAATCGTCCAACTGATAATCATCGTGAGCAGGTTAGCCGCCCACAAAGCAGCAAGGCCCGCAGAGAGCAGGGCTAGCAACACGGCCATGAGCCAAGAGGATCGTTCCGTAAGGCGCAGTTCTGGAGGGGATCCCGCCTCTAAAGGGAGGGATTCTCCCGAGCGACCAAGATTCACCAGGAACACACTGCAAGTCGCCAACGCCAGGGCCAAAGCAAGTGGCTGCATGAACACGTCGGTGCGCAGCGCCAGAGCAGCGCCAAACAGCAGCGATGGTTGCCACAATGAGAGGTTCACTCTGACCGGATCTGTTCTCCCCAGCGATAGAATCAGAATCACGGTGATGCCAGCCGCTACCAGAGCAATGGTGCGGGCGTAGAGACGAACGCGCCTATGGGGCAGGGAGGACACTAGAAGCGTCCCCACCGCGCCCAGCAATGGCAAGATAATCGTGAGAGTGAGAAGAAATGACATAAATATCCGCGTGTTGGCACACTTCCAACACGCCCCGATATTCTAACACACAAGGGAATAGGACGCAAACAACAACCCACGCGGGGGCCCGCACGTGAAAACGAGGGCCCGAGTATATACCCAGGCCCTCGCTCACTGAGCCAGTGAAATGCTCCTGGCTACTTATTTGAGAAAATCGCGCAGTTTGCGAGCGTGAGTAGGATGACGGAGTCGTCCCAACGCCTGCACCTCTATCTGGCGTATCCGTTCTCGGGTCACGCCCAGCTTTTTACCCACTTCCTCAAGGGTGTAGGTTTCGCCGTCCACCAGCCCATAGCGCATTTGCAAAATGCGTACTTCGCGTGGCGGGAGATCCTGAAGCACGTCTTGCAGCAATTCCCGCAGCATAGAGGAGGAAACCATATCGTCAGGGGCCGTAACCCCTTCATCTTCAATGAAATCGCCCAACTCGCTACTTCCTTCCTCGTCGATGGGCAATTCCAGCGAAAGTGGACGGCGCGCTACCCTCAGCATGTCCTCCACCTTCTGCGTAGGAACATCCAATTCGACGGCCATTTCCTCGGGAGTAGGCTTTCGCCCCAGCTCTTGCGTCAGCCGATGGGTAGTCCGCAACAGTTTGTTGATCTGATCTCCCATATGGACCGGTATGCGGATCGTGCGGCTCTGATCGGCGATGGCGCGAGTGACAGCCTGTCGGATCCACCACGTCGCGTAGGTTGAAAACTTGTTTCCCAACGTGTAATCGAACTTGTTGGCGGCGCGTATTAGCCCAATGTTGCCCTCCTGAATCAGGTCGATGAAGGGCACCCCCCGCCCCATGTACTTTTTGGCCACACTGACCACCAGGCGAGAGTTGGCGCGCACAAGATGTTCGCGCGCAGCTATACCGTCCTGCACAGCCTTGTTCAACTCAATCCGCTCTTCAAAGCTGAGTCCATCTTCTCTCAACTGTTCCTCAGCCATCAAGCCGATCTCCATGCGTTTAGCCAGGTCGATCTCTTCCTCGCGTGTGAGAAGGGGCACTTGGCCGATCTCTTTGAGGTAGAGTCCTATCGTATCATCTATCCTGACGGCATCGAGGTATGTTCTCTCGTCAGCGATCAACTCATCCTGGTCAAGCTCCTCAGAGACTCCATCATCTTGGCTCTCTATCTCTTCGGGTTCACCTATTGCGATATCGGTCTCCATCAAGGTGACCAGAATATCCTCCAGTTCATCCAAGTTCTCTTCAGCTTCAGGAAAAGCAGCCAAGATGTCTTCATAAGTGACAAAGTCCTGCTCATCCGCCTTGGCTAGCAGGTATTCCTCGCCACTCATCTCCTCTTCAATATCTACTGCTACTGTTTTTTTCTTTTGATCTGCCATCTTCCACTCTGTAATTAAGAGGCACAATGCTCGACCGTCATCAGTCAGGCAGTGTGCCCCTGTATCGACATGAACATTACCACCGTGTGCTACTATACCACAATTTCATGTCACTTGTCAACCCCCAAATTTACCAGTTGCTGATGACGTTTATCACACCAGCGCCAGCAAACCCGCCAGGCCAACCAAGGAAATTACCACACAAGTCTGTGGAATGCCAAGCACCGGCACAAAGAGCACAGCGCCCAGAAATGCCCCCAGGCAGCCCCCCAGCAGATCAGCCCCGTAGATTGAGCCTGCCACGCGACTGACACTTCCCTTCATCAGCGCCACAGCCAACGGAAAAGCCATTCCAGTTAACACTCCTGCCACCAACGCCAGCAGAGGGAACATCAATGTTGGCGCTGGAATAGGCAGTAAAAGAATGAGAGGAAAAACGCCACTGTAACAAGCTATGGCCGCCTGTACCACGATCAGTATTCGCTTGATCTTCTCTCCCGTTGCGGGAGCTGAAAAGGGAGGGATCAACCGATTGCTCATTGCGCCTCCCAATGCCAGTCCGGCCATAAAAGCCGTCACAATCAGGCTAATCGCGGCATAGATAGTACCGTGCAACACCTGGAAGGCAAAAAGTATCACCACCTCCAACATCATTTCCGCCAGACCGATGGCAGCGATGGCAAATGGAACGGCCCATCCACGCTGCCAACGCGCCAGCAACAAGATCAGCGCCAGGGGTATGGTCGCCCACCACAGATTAATCAAGCTCGCGCTCTCAAAAAGAGCGCGCAGGTCAGGGTAGAAATGTGAGAGCCATAACGCCAGATCGTAGTAGTAGCAGATGGGCGCCAGGTCACGGTTGAGCCGCACTCCCGTCATCGCCGCGAGTTCTGCCTGCACGCCTGCAAAGCGATCGGTGGTAAAGACATACTCGACATAGCCCGGCGTCACCCGGCGAGTTTCAACGCCGCGCCCGGCCAGCCGTCTCGCCAGCACAGCGGGGTCAGTCTCCAACTCTGCATCGGAAGCGAGGAAAAAGTTATGCTCGCCAGGGAGAACGACCATCTCTGGAAACACCGTTCGCAGCGTTTGGTAGACACTGCCGTTGCGTCGCGCCAATTCCCGGCTCCAATAGTTCTCCGCCGAGGGCAACCCCAGCGCGAACACACCGCCCGGATTGAGGATCGCGCGCACTTCCTCAAAGAATTCGCGAGTGTAGAAGCGGTTGAGCGCGCCGGTGGCCGGTTCAGGAAGATCGAGGATGACGACGTCAAAACCACGGCGAGACGTTTTGACGTACAGCCGTCCGTCGGTGAGAACCAGCGTGAGACGGGGATCATCCAAGACAACGGCATCCTCTGGAGGGAGATGAACCCGCGCCGCCTCAATCAGCAGCGGATCGAGTTCGACGTAGGTCAGGTGGGCGACGGGATGCTTGAGGATCTCGCGCACATCTCCGGCCACACCTCCACCAATGAGGAGCACGTCGTGGGGAGCCGGATGCATCAACAGCGGGAAGTGAGCCACTTCTTCGGAAAACGTCCCCTGAGTCTCAAAAGCCAACAGGCCGTTCACGAAAAAGACGCGCTGCCCGTCGCGAGACTGAATAATCAACCGCCCATAAGGAGAGTCGGCGGCAAAAGCAAGGTCTGTCCACTGCCAACGGAGGGTAGCATGGTGAAGAAAACGGCCCAAGCTCAGGGACACCCCAATAGCTGCCAAGATAGCGAGAAAGGAAAAAAGGCGAGATAGATCAGCAGATGAGAAAGAGAGATAGACGCCGACAGCCAAGTTTACGACTGCCACCAGCAAGGCGGTCTGAAAGGAATCGAACCAGTGGATGAGGACAAAGCTAAAGAGCACACCACTGACGACAGCGCCGGCGCTTTCCCAGACGTACGCCTGGCCTATCGCGCCGCCCCGCTCGACGGTCAGCCGCGCTCCCAGCGTGAACAAAAATCCCGTCAATAGACACAGCGGAGCCAAGACCAACACCACCACGCCCACCATCGGCCCGAACTCGACAAAGGCTCCCGGTGTAACTCCCAGCAACGTTTTCACGCCGCGCACCAGACCGATCTGCGCCGGGAGCAGCGCCGCAGCGAGCGCCAACCCTGCTGCAAAAGTTCTCGCCCCCAACTGTCGCCGCTCTGCCAGGCGAGCCATCCCCCACGAACCGGCCGCCACCCATGCCAGCCAAGCGGCCAACACAAGTCCGAAGAGCAGTTCGTTGCCATAAAACGTGGCGACCAACTCGCGCATCAACACAACCTGCGCGATAGTCGAGGTAAAGCCAACCACAGCAAGAGCTATTCTCATATCGTCTTCACAACTCATTCGCCCCAACTGACCGACCGTCCACCGACTACATTATACCACATCGCGCCCTGAATGGTTGCCGGTTCTTCTACATCAGGTTATAATATACCTATGCGTTATCTTGGTACCGTCGTCCGGCCTCCCAGCGAGGCGCGCAGCTATATTCTGCAAGTCACCTACGGCTGCTCTCACAATCGCTGCACCTTCTGCGGCACGTATTTGGACAAGCCCTTCCGCATCCGACCGGAGGAGGAGGTTCTGGAGGACATCACGCTGACCGGACAACGAATGCCCTACACTCGCCGCGTCTTTTTGGCCGACGGCGACGCGATGGTGTTGAGCACCCGTCGGCTCGTCACCATCCTTGATGCTCTGGACTCGGCCTTTCCACACCTGGAGCGGGTCGGAATCTATGCCAACGCCCGCGACCTGTTGAACAAAAGCGAGGATGATCTGTCTTTGCTCTGTCGCAAGGGATTGGGGATCGTCTACCTGGGGTTGGAGAGCGGCAGCGACGAGATCCTGCGCCGGATATGCAAAGGTGCTACGGCCTCCGAGATGGTGCAGGCGGTGCGCAAGGCGCGAGCGACGGGAATGCACGCCTCGGTCATCGCTATCCTGGGCATCGGCGGCCCTGAGCTTTCTTCCGCACACGCCGAGGCGACCGGGCGAGTGGTCAGCGAGATGGATCCGGACTATTTTTCGCTGCTGACGCTGATGCTGGTTCCCGGCACCGAACTCCACCGACAGTGGCAGGCGGGCGCGTTCCAGTTGATGACCCCCGAAGCCATGCTGGTCGAGTTACGTCAGGTCATCGGCCATCTGGACGGTCTCTCACATTGTGTTTTTCGTACCAACCACGCCTCCAACTATCTTCCGTTGGCGGGGACGTTACCTCAGGACAAGGCGCGTCTGCTGGCGACACTGGACGAGGCGCTGGCGCGGGGCAAGTCGGTACTGCGGCCCGAGGCATGGCGGGCGTTGTAGACCCATATCGTCTCCACTCATTCTTCTGCCCACACGCGCGCGTTCACAAACTGCACCACCACGCTCTCACCCTCGAATCCACACGTCCATAGCCCCACATCCCCCGTCAGCCAGGTATCTTCCTCGACTGCGATGGCATATTCATCGTTGATGTAGAAGCGGCAGGTCGAACCCACGCAGGTCAGGCGCAAGCAGTTAGGCTGGCGACCCCGACGGATGTGGGGGAACTGTTGCCAGTCCACCAGGGGCGTCTCCTCACCTCCCTCCACCCGCAAGACAGCGTAGTAGCCATCGCTGCCGATGGCGAAGGTGTAGTAGTGGGCAGTATCCTGGGCGCGGTAAACCAGGCCATAGCCATTCAAGTCAGAGCCGGAGAGAGGGAGCGTCTCCGCCTCGAACGTGAAATCGCCGCCGGAATATCTCAGCAACAACACATTGACTTGGTCCGCGGAAGCCTCCAGGCAAAGGGGTAGATCGGGTACTTGCCAATCGGGGGGACGGCCGGGGCGCGGATCATTCCAGCCTAAAATCAGCGCGGCGATCAAGACGAGCGCTGTTGCCAGCGCCAATTTCATCAAACTCAGCACACCGTTCCACAGCCGAGGGGCTAGGATACAGGAGCGATTCTCGTTCATGTGCCTCCCAAGATGTACCAGATGTTAGCATAAGTATCAGGAAGCGTCAAGAGTCATGCTACCCGCAACTTGTGCGTTCGATGATCCCGCGTATAATCTATAACGGCTACTTGATTGCTCAGGCCAACCCCCGGTCACAACCGAGAAAAGTAGCTGCGCTCAAGGAGGGTATCAGATGTCTCACTCTACTCAGGTAGCTGAACTACTGCAACGTGGGATCGCCGCCGCCCGGGCGGGACAGAAACGAGAAGCTCACCAGGCGCTGCTGAAAGTCATCGAACTGGAAGAACGAAACGAACAGGCCTGGCTGTGGCTGAGCGGCGTCGTTGATTCACGTGAGGAGCAACGCATCTGCCTGGAAAACGTGCTGGCGATTAACCCGGATAACGCCCACGCCCAGGCAGGCCTACACTGGCTCGACCAACAATCCCCTCCGTCCCCTGTCGCACAAGATCACTGCCCGCGCTGCCAGTCGCTCGTCCCACTGTCTGACACAACCTGCCCTCACTGCGGGCAATTCCTCATCATCCCCTGCCCCAATTGCGAGGAGTACGTTGACGTGAAGGAAACCACGTGCCCAAGATGCGGTCAATCTTTGGGCGACTTTCGCGATGGAGCTTTATACCACCTCAAACTGGCTCAAGCGTACCTGGAACACCAACGTATCCCACAGGTGGAAGAAGCTCTCGCTCGCATCGAGACCGAATCCCTTGATGATCCCCAGATGATGGAAGAGCTAGGAGCATTGTACGAGAGAATGAAGCAAATGGATCGGGCTATTGCCATCTACGAGCAAGCTATCGAGCGCGATTCGGATAACGCGATCTTTTACGCTCGCCTGGGGGCGATCTATCGCCAGCGCGCGATGCCCAGCGAGGCGCGGAAGATGTACGAACAAGCAGCGGAACGGGCCGGCGACGACCCGACGGTGCTTTTTGGTCTGGCTCAATCGTGCGTCGAAGATGACGCGACGCCAAAAGCGCTCAAGTTGCTCAAGAAAATCGTCCGTCTGAACCCAGAATGTGCACCGGCTCACCTACTCCTGGGCGACGTCTATCTTGAGCGAGGGCGGCGGAAGCGAGCAAACCGCCACTATGAGCAAGCTTGCAAACTGACCTCGCCGGATTCACAGATCGGGCAAGAAGCACGCCGCAAGCTGGCAGGACCAGAGGCTTTTCTAGTCGCGCCGAACCAAGTTAGGAGAGGGGGAATCCCAAGCAGACAGTCTCACTTTCGTCCCCGAGAGCGTCCTGGTTGCGTGACAGTCTATGCTGTCCTCCTCTGCATCAGCGCCGTACTCATTGGCTTGGGGGGGATTCTGACGGGCAGTGGCAACTCGATGGCCGCAAGGGATTTGGTGAACGGCGAGGAGTTTGTATCTTCGTTCGGATTGACAAGCTCTATCATCTCTATCATCATCGCCATTTTATATTTTCTGCTCGCCATGGGACTGTGGAGTCTCAAGAACTGGGCGCGCATCATCGCCATCGGGCTGAACATCTTGAACTTTTTGAGCAGTCTGCTCCCCACTGTGCTTGTCGTTTCGGCATTGGATCTTTACGGCCATCGAATTCTCTTATCCTCATACATTTGCGGTGTGATAATCTATGCACTCGTTGAAGTCTATACCATTTTCTGGTTTATAACCAACCGTGAATACTTTGATTAACGCTGTCTCACAGTGCATTGTCCCTCATCAACCAGAGATAGCCATCTTCCAGGTTGGGCGTGGCCGGTCGAGCGGCTGGATGACGCGCTTCAGGCCCTACCACGCGATACTCCACCTTGTCGTCGAACCGCAATGTGGAGACGACGGTGAGACCGCCATCGGGGCGCTGACCGGGCGGCAAGGACAGAGTCCAGACGTGGCCGCGCACCCGCTCGATCAGCGCCCGCGGATCGCCGCGAAAGAGAATGCGTCCCTCGTGCAACACGGCCAGATCGTTGCACGTCTGGCTCACGTCCTCGACGATGTGGGTGGAGAGGATGATGGTGCGCCGACCGGCCATGTCGGCCAGCAAGTTACGCAGACGGACGCGCTCCTCCGGGTCCAGCCCGGAGGTCGGCTCGTCCACGACGAGCAAGTGTGGATCGCCCAGCAAGGCCTGCGCCACGCCAATGCGCCGCTTCATCCCACCCGAGTAGGTTTTTAACCGGCGGTCGGCCGTCTCGGACAGTCCCACCAGTTCGAGCAACTCGGCGATCTGCCCGTTACGGGCGTCGCCATCGGTCAGCCCCTTGAGAATGGCGATGTAATCGAGAAACTCGCGCCCGGTCAGATCGGGGTAGAGGCCCAGTTCCTGCGGCAAATAGCCGAGTAGAGCCTTGACCGCCATCTTGCCGCGATAGGTGGTCACGTCGTGGCCCAGCACGCGCACCTCCCCAGCCGTGGGACGCAGGAGGCCCGCCAGGATGCGCATGAGCGTCGTCTTGCCCGCGCCGTTGGGCCCGACCAGCCCGAACATACCCGTTCCGATCTCGAGCGTCACGCCGCGCAGGGCTTGCACATCGCCTCTGTACGTTTTGCCTAGATTTGTCACTGTAATCATCAGATCGTTTCCTTCCACCTCATCCACACCCAGATAACCAGCCAGACCAGAACGACATGCAAAGCTCCTATCCCAATCGCCAAGGGGATCTGCGTCGTGGGGTAGGAGATCAGCCCAATATCTGCCAGCACTCCGAGGCCGAAAACGTCCTGGAACGTGCCTCCATGCCGCCCATGCAAGACGAAAAAGATCGATGGTCGGGCCAGGCACACCACATCCTCTATCGTTCCCGAGGTGGTCGCCATCATGGTCACACAATAGACGGCAAAAGCCACTCCTACAGCGATCGCCCGGCGGCGAGAGGGTTGCCCGGCTGGAAGCAATACACTCATCCCGGAGGTAAAGAGCGCCAGAGGCGCGACGCCAACCACCCACAACACCAGGTACATCCCCATCTCATAGGGGCCATGGATCAACCATCCTTCCAGCCCATACAGCACGGCGACTCCTGCCAGCCCAACCAATATGCTAATCCATGCGCTCAGGAGCTTTCCGAGCAGATAAACGCCAGGAGAAAGCGGCAGACTGTCTACCAACTCGCGGACCCCACACTGCCGGTCCTTGGGGATCGTCTCTGCGACGATGGGCGGAACGGCCACGATCAACAACAAGATCACCGTCGGCCAACCGTACATCATGGAAACGGTGGCCCGCATGCGGGCCACGTCAGGGCTGAATGCCACTCCAGCAAGCTCCAATTCGGCGGCCATCTCGCGGCCCAGGGCCTGGACCCCCAGGGCGGTCAAAAGCAACCCCAGGACGAGCGTGAGCATAAACATCGGGATTTCGCGCCGCCGCCATTGCATGTTCAATTCGTAGCGAATCATCGCGATCAGTTGAGCGCGCTTCATTTCGAGCCCCCATCTCCCAACAATGCGTCGTCAAAGAAACGTATAATCCTCTCTTCGTACTCGTCGGGCCGCGCAGCGAGACCCCCGCCGTGGCCCGTCTCCGGTATCTCCCACAACGTCTTGGGATGTCCTGCCCGCTCATAATAGTATCTGGCCATGCGCTGTTCGATGTCCTGACCCGTGGAGATCAGCAGAATCGGGCGTGGGGCGATGTCGGCGATCACTTCGACCACGGCAGGCGGAGCAGGTATGCCGGTGCGCCACGCGAGGAACTTGAACGTGAGCCAATTGTCGACCCTTAGCACCCGATCAAATATAGAGACCGGGGGCGGTACGTCCCGATAGTTGGCGAGGCTTGGGCCATCGGCGACCACAGCCCGGATCCCGTCCATCTGTGCCGTTGCGCGAAGGGCGATCTGTCCTCCGAGGGAGAACCCCATCATGCCGATTCGCCAGGGGTCCAGATCGTCCCGGCTCTGGAGGAAGGCGAACGCGGCGGCTACGTCATCCACGTCGAGCCAACCGAGCGTGCGGACGTCCCCCTCGCTCTCCCCGCTGCCGCGCAGGTCGTACATCAGCACGCCGTATCCATGGCGGGCCAGTATCTCGGCGTGCTCCACGTCATAGAGCAGAATCACGGCGGCGCCATTTCGGGACGGAATGTACCAGCCAGATAGCATCACACCGTCGCCGCTGGTGAACGCGACATCCTCGCAATCCAGCCCTACGTCGGCTGGCGTGATGCGCTCCCCGACACTGTGCGTCGGTTGGGCTTGCACATCGACCCAGAGCGCGAGGTACCCGAGATAAAACATCGCCAGCCCTCCCCCCAGACCGACGAGCAGCAGCTTGAGCCAATGGCTCCAGTGTGAATCGACCGGCTGGCGCACACCCAGCATCCTCTCCTCGTCGCTGGCGACACAGGCCGCCAGCGCTATCAGGCTCAGGCCAATCAGGATCAACGCGATCCGGTTGCGAACATAGTCGGTCAGGATGACGTTCCCCGGCTGCATAAAGGCGTGTACCGGCCACGAGAAGAAAATCCGATCCAGCAGCACGTCGCCGCCCAATAGCAATCCGAGCCACAGTAACAACGCCACCAGGACGCCCAACGTCCCCTTGCGGGTTAGTTGAGTGATCAGCAACGCCACCCCTCCGATAAAGATCGAAGGAGCTATCCAACGAGCCATCAGCAACGGGAATGGATCTTGATTGGCGCCCACCCACTGACCAACCAGGCTTCCGATCAGCCCCACGATCCCCTGCAATACGGCCAACACTGCCAGACGCTCCAGCAGCGTCCAGGGCAGCGTCCGGGGAGAGGTCAGCAACAGTTCCAGCGGCCGCTCGTCTTCGGGGGAGAGCAGAAAGGCGATCTGCAAACCAACCGCCAGCGGCACGATCGTCTCCACCACCCGGCGGGCCGATAAAAAGGGCAGGGCTTCCGACAGGGGGTCGCCCCGCCAGACGGTGGCGTACAGAGTCAGAAAAAACGCCACGGCAAGCCCGCTTCCGAGCGCCGGAAGCCATCCGACGAGTCGCACACTCGTGCTCCAGGCCGCTCGACTGTGTCTCATCATGCCCGCTATCCCCCCGCGCGTCCTCTCAACCAGAGACCATCGCGCTCGCTCGCCCACAGCGCCAGCCCAACCATCAACAGCGCCAACGCCCACAGCCAGGGGTGCGTCGCCGCCGCCGTCATATCGGGCAAGCGCAGCGCAGCGCCCTCGAAAAAGTCCACCTGCCAGAGCACCTGCACACTCCACAACGCCAGACTGACCAGCGTGCCCGGTCCCGGATCGGCAAAGAGCACGCTGAGCAGGAGAGAGAGAGCAGAGAGAAAGGCCATCGGCGCCAGCCAGACCGTCACCAGCGGCCAGAGCGAGATATGGGGCCGGAGCGACGCCAGCGCCAGGCTCCCGGCCAGCCCCAGCGCCAGGTCGAAGCCAAAGACGAGCAGCAGGCGGGCCAGCAGCGTCAGCCAGGGAGGAGTGGGCGTCGCCAGTTCGACCTCCAGCGCCGGGTCCACCACCGGGCCGTAGAGAAACGCCACGCCCATCGCGGCGATGAGGGGAGCCGTCAGCACGAACGGCAGCGCCTCGCTCCCTTGCGCACCGCTCCCCAGCGCCACCAGCAGGCCCAACGCAAACACCAGCGCCGAGGCAGGCCAGATTTCGACGCGGATGACGGGCACCTGGAAGCGCAGGAGCAAGAGGAGCAGGCGCGGGTCTTTCCACGGCTGCGGGCGAGCCAGGGCCAGCAGGCGGCGACGGACGGAGGAAGAAAGCGTGGGAGCAGGCTGAGCGCGCACGGCAGACGCGATGTGCCGCCAGGCCATCAGATCTCGCCGGCAGGTGGGGCAATCGCGCAGGTGAGTCTCCAGCGCGGCCCGCGTGCGCTCGTCGAGCGTCCCGTTGGCATACCAGGGCAAAAGCTCGTTCCATTTTTCGTGCTCACCGCTCATCGTTCCTCTCCCTCCGATCCGTTGGATCGGCCAGATCGGCCAGCAACTGGGCCAGCCGCCGTCGCGCCAGATACGCCCGGCTCTTTACCGTGCCGACCGGGCAGTCCAGTATCTCGGCTATCTCAGCATACGCCAGACCGTGATAAAACGTCAACTCGAGCACCGCGTGCTGTGTGGTCGGCAGTTGCGCCAAAGCCGCCGTGACGCGATCCTGTTCCCAGGCTGCGTCGGCCAATTCGGAGACGGACGGGGAGGGATCGGGGATGTCCTGATCTTCATCCAGCGGCTGGGGGCGGCGACGGCGCAGCCAGTGACCGGCCTTGTTGTGGGCGATACCGAACAGCCAGGTGCGCACCGACGAGCGTCCCTGAAAAGTCGCCGAGCTATGCCAGGCAGCCAGAAAGGTCTCTTGCAGCAGTTCCTCGGCGATAGGCGCGTCAACGATGAGACGGCAGAGGAAGGCAAAGATGGCACGCGCGTGCCGCTCGTAGAGCGACTCCAATGCTCCGACGTCGCCGCGCGCCAGGCGACTCAGCAGTCGCTTATCTGTCTCCTGAATAGGCGTCATCCCACGTGCCCGAATGGCCAATTCCATCGCTGCGCTGACCTCCTACTTATGAGTACCATAAGGTCGCGATGCGGTTCAATTTGGCGTGAGAATACGGTGGATGGATCGAGGGGAGACACAGCGACAACTTTTTACTCAAGCGTATCCTGGGGAACGCGAGATGCGCGCCGCAGGGTTTCTGCGATCCAGAGGCGGTAGGGACGCTGGGCCGCCAGCAGTCGCGAGATCGTCTTTTCGACATCGTAGTGGACGAGGCGGAACTCGACGCGCCAATCCCCATCCCAGGTGAGCAGCGCGTAACAGGCCGTCCCTAGCTCGCCGATGGGATACCCCACAGCGCCAGGGTTGATCAATCGCCTGCCCTGCACGATGCGGTCGAGCGTCTCGTGCGTGTGGCCGAAGAGGATGAGATCGGCCTGGACATCGGCGATCATCTCCCACACCTCGTCGTCGGACGTATCGGCCTCGATGGATTCCACAACGCTGCGGGGCGAGCCGTGCACCATCAACAACCGTTGGCCACCCACCTCCAGTTCCTCCTGGAATGGCAGATCGCGCAGCCAGGCCTCCGCTTGCTCGCTCAACCGCTCCAACGCCCACAGACAGAGCGCCTGTTCAGCCTGTTCCTCTTCATTCTGGGGATCGAAGCGACTCCAATCAGTAGCGAGCAAGAAGCAATCGGTGTTGCCGTAAATGCCGATGGCATCCCGCTCCATCAACAACTCGACTACCCCGCCAGGGTCAGGCCCCAAGAGGACAACGTCGCCCAGCACGAGGATCTGGTCGGCGCCGCCCCGCTCGTCGAGGTCGGCCAGGGCAGCGCGCAAAGCCTCGCCGTTCCCATGAATGTCGGCCAGGGCAGCGAGTTTCACGGACTATTTCCCCCCATGTGCTCGCAGATCGTTTGCGCCATCTTCCGCGCCCGCTCCGGCGCGTCGCCGACGTGGCCGGTAGCGTCGAGCAGATCGCGCACGCGGTCGGCGTCCACGTACTTGAGCACCTCCGGGTCGGCGGCCAGTCGCTCGACCAAGGGGTTGGGGTCGCCGACCCAGACCGCGCCCCAGGCAACCATCGCGTGCTGACGGATCACCTCGTGCATCTCGTGACGGCTGGCACCGTTGCGGACAGCCTCAATGATCAGCCACTCGGTGGCAGAGAAAACACCGTAAGCGTCCAGGTTGCGCTTGATGCCCTCCTCGTGGATGTTTAACCCCTTCAGGACGCGGTGAGCGCGGCACAAAATCTCCTCGCTGGCCAGGAACGCCTCCGGCAGGTAGATGCGCCGGTTGGCCGAATCGTCCAGCGTGCGCTCCAGCAGGCTGTGGGCGGCGTTGTCCCAGGCCACGCGGGGCAGCGCGGCGACGTAGCGCGCCAGGCTATCAATGTTCTCGGTGTGGACGGGGTTGCGCTTGAAGGGCATCACCGACGAGCCTACCTGCTTTTCGCCGAACGGCTCGCTCCATTCTCCGATGGGCGGCGATTGCAGCAGCCGGATGTCAAAGGCAAGCCGGTAAAGGGAGACGGCCAAGCCCGCCAGCACGTTCAACACGCGCACGTTCTGCTTGCGCGGATAGACCTGGGTGGCGATGGGGAAGGCCTCCAGCCCCAGCTCCGCCATCACGAGCGATTCCATCTCGGCGGGCGTCATCCCGGTGCCCGCCAGCGCGCGGGCATAAGAAGCAGAGCTGCCCACGGCCCCCTTGACGCCTTTGCCACGGAGATGCTTCCGCAACCGGCTCATCTCGTGATAGTCCTCCAGCAGATCCTGCCCATAGGTCGCCAGCCGGTAGCCGACGGTGATCGGCTCGGCGGGTTGGATGTGGGTGTAGCCCATGCAGACCTGGTCGGCGTGTTCCTCGATGCGGTCGGCCAGGTCGGACAGAAGGGAGCGCAGTTCCTCCAGCAACAGATCGAGCGCGTCACGGATGCGCAGGGCCTCGGCGTTGTCAACGATGTCGTAGCTTGTCGCCCCCAGGTGAATGATCGGTCCGCCGACGAGGCACTGTTCGGCGTAGGTGCGGATCTCGGCCATCAGGTCGTGGCCGATCTCGGCATCAATCTCCATAGAGCGCTCGATGTCCACGTCGTCCTGATGCGCCCGCAGGTCGGCCAGTTGCTCAGACGTCACCAAGCCAGCCCGGTGCTGCGCGGCGGCCAGCGCGACCCACACGCGGCGCAAGAGCCGCCGCTTGTGCACCTCGCTCCAAACGGTGTGCATCGCCTCGGAGCCGTAGCGCCAGGTGAAGGGGGTGATGTAGGTCTCGTGAGTGAATTCGGTTTTCGGTTTCATGGATTCCCTCCTTTATCTCGCACGTCAGCTATGGTGTCTTTGACCCGGTCGATATAGCCCAGAATGCCCTCGGCGTCGGTCTCGGACGGATCGACCATCATCAGATCGACCTTGAGCGGCATGCCACTGGCCAACTCGCGCCAGATGTTATCTATTTGCTTGATCAGTTGAACATCGGTGGTCTCGCGGTCCAACACCAGTATGGGGTCGAGTAGAGTGTGCAGCTCGTCGTTCGTCAGGGATAAGATGCGCTCGCTGTTCCCCACGAGGGTTAGATAAAGCATCTCCCAATCGTACACCTGTTGTTCGAGAGCACGTTTCTCCCGCACCTCAGCAGCAACCAGATTGCGGCGCAGATCAAAAGCGACGTTCAGAGCATCTTGACTGCGCCGCAGCCACTCGTAGACATTCTTCCGAGGACGCTCGCTTTGCTCTCCCCCGTAGATGCCGAACAACTGGTAGAGAACCGTCTCCTCCGGCGTATCTCCCCGGAGCAACGGTTCGCAGGCGTTCAGTAAGTTTGACGTTCGCGCCCGCAAAATCCTTAATTGCCGCTTTAACCTTGTGCGACGAATGGCCCAGGGCATCAATTTGTAACCACCCATTCCCAGCGCGCCCAAACCCAGGACGCCGATGAACACCCATCCCCAGGGAAAAGAACTGGTCGGCGGAGACTCGGTAACAGGGGCACCGATCGGCGTTTGCTCGATTGGAGACGACTGGGGAGGAGCCGCACCATATACCTGGAGCCGATGCGAGGCAACCTTGCTAACATCCGGTTTATACTTCCAGAAATAGATCCTGGTATCGAAAAAGGCGACCCGGCCGGGGTTCAGATCGGAGGGAGTAGCATAGCTGGACTCCACGCCAATCACCTCTCCATTGGCATCATAAAGCGTCACACACGCCTGAATATACTTGCATTCTTCGTCGTGCTGATTCTTTACCTTGCCCATCACGTGGAAAGCAGCATCGTCGTCAAAGGATAATTCGCTGTTCAGTACTTGGAGAGGATACAATTGTCGAGCGGTTGCATCCCACGAGACCGCGAGGTCGTAAGACGCCCACTCCGGCGGATCCGAAAATATGATCAGAAACGGCGATGTCTCGCCGGGCGAGATTATGCCAATCTTGGAATAAGAGTGCTTGGCATACACCACTTCCCCAGATGCGTCGCGCAGGGAGGCATCAATCCTCACAAATTCGGCGTTCAAGTGGGTGTCGTTTCGCACCTCGCCGACGAGGTAGACGCTGGTCGATCCCTTATGAGGCACAAACGTATTGCTCCCCAACACCACGATCTCTGAGGCAGGTGTTGGAGCCGGAGTCGAGACACCATTCATCGCCGCAGCCTCATAGTCAAAGCCAATCGAAGATGCTAAAAGAATGCACGCGGCTATGAAGCCAATCGCTACTTCAACTCTTGGGATCATCAAAGAGATTGTACACCAGATTCAAGCTTAAGGGAAGTCCATGCTTTGCCACACTGTACATTTGGGAGTATAATAACGCGCGGTCACTCCATTGAGGATCTGTAGCGATGACAGAAACAAATGAGAAGAGAGGAGACATTATGACGGATTATCGCATTCACAAACACCCTATTCTCCCGGTCGCTCCTCGACCGGAATTCGAGTTCACCTGGCAGGGCCAGGCGATGATCGCCCACGAAGGCGAGACCATCTCCTCGGCCCTTTTTGCGAATGGCGTGCGCACCTTTGGGCACCATCACAAGGATGGCGCGCCCCAGGGCCTCTTCTGCGCCAACGGGCAATGCGCCCAGTGCCTGGTCGTGGCGGATGGACTTCCCGTCAAGGCTTGCATGACCCCCGTACAACCGGGAATGCAGGTCGAGCCAATGGATGGGAAACCCACCTTGCCCGACTTCCCCGCCGTGCCCGAGACCCACTCCATCGCGACTATCGAAGTGGAGTGCCTGATCATTGGCGGAGGGCCGGCGGGGCTGTCGGCAGCCATCGAGCTGGGCAAGGCAGGCGTGCGCACGCTCATCGTGGATGACAAGCACCGACTGGGCGGTAAGTTGATCCTCCAGACTCACAAATTCTTTGGCTCGGTAGAAGCCTGTTACGCCGGGACGCGAGGCACCGACATCGCCGAGAAACTGGAGCAAGAAGTGCGCCAGTTCGAGAACGTCCAGGTCTGGCTGGACACGACCGCCCTGGCCGCCTTCTCCGACCGCAAGGTGGGCCTGCTACGGGAGGGTAGATACGTCGTCGTCCACCCACACATCCTGCTGGTCGCCACCGGTGCGCGGGAAAAGTCGCTGGCCTTTGCAGGCAACACACTGCCTGGGGTCTATGGGGCCGGGGCCTTCCAGACGCTGGCGAACCGGGACCTGGTGCGCCCCACGGAACGGCTATTCATCGTCGGCGGGGGGAACGTGGGCCTGATCGCGGGCTATCACGCCCTCCAGGCCGGCATCCAGGTCGTCGGCCTGTGCGAGGCGCTGCCCGAATGTTCCGGTTACAAGGTTCACAAGGACAAGCTGACCCGCCTGGGGGTTCCCATCTACCTCTCTCACACCGTCCTCAGCGCGAACGGAGAGCTGGAGGTCGAGTCCGTGACCGTTGCCAAGATAGACGAGAATTGGCGGCCCATCGCCGGAACCGAAAAGACCTTCGCCTGCGACACCGTGCTCGTCGCCGTGGGGCTGGACCCGGTGGACGAGTTCGTCCACAAGGCGCGCGAGTTCGGACTGCCGGTCTATGCGGCAGGGGACGCGGAAGAGATCGCCGAAGCATCGGCGGCGATGTTCACCGGCCGCATCCGAGGGCTGGAGATCGCCAACGCACTGGGCCGAGACGTAGGAGCGGTGCCACCAGAGTGGCGTCGCACCGCCGAGATCCTCAAATCGCGACCGGGCGCCGTCGTCACCGAGGACATCCCCGAGATGGAAGAGGGCGTCATGCCGGTGCTCCACTGTGCCCAGGAGATCCCCTGCAACCCCTGTACCTCCGCCTGTCCACAAGGGTGCATCCTCATCGAGGAGGACGACATCCGAGGTTTGCCGGAATACGTCGGCGATGGCTGTACCGGCTGCGCTCAATGCGTCGCCATCTGTCCGGGCCTGGCGATCACACTGGTGGATTATCGCAAGGACGTCGATTACCCGACGGTGACCATACCGTATGAATTCCCGTCCGAAACCATCCACGAGGGCGACGTCGTGACGGTGATGGATACGGAAGGCGCACTCCTGGGCGACGTAGAAGTAACAAACGTGCGCATGCCCAAATTCACCGACCGGGCGCTCCTGGTGCGGGTGAAAGCGCCCCGCGAGATCGCCAAGCAGATCGCCGGCATCCGCGTACAGAGACCCGAGGTAACTTTGCCGCTGGAGCAGTACGTGGAGCGAATAGCCGATGACGAGATCATCTGCCGCTGCGAGCGAGTGACGGCGGGAGAGATCCGCGCGCTAATCCGCGCCGGCATCCGGGATATGAACCACATCAAAGGCGTGACGCGGGCCGGGATGGGAGCCTGCGGGGCCAAGACCTGCACCAATCTGATCAAGCGCCTCTTCCGCGAGGAGGGAATTTCGCCGGAGCAGATCACCGAAAATACTCAGCGCCCACTGTTTATCGAGGTGCCGCTGGGCGTCTTTGCCGGCGTCGCCTCCGGAGAAGGGCCGTCCGAAGAAGCGCCAGTGGTACACGCGACGGACCTGGACGAGGGAGGATTATAATGACTACGAAAGTATACGACGCCATCATCGTCGGCGCGGGGAGTGTTGGATTGCCGACGGCTTTCTTCCTGGCGCGGGCCGGGCTTCACCCCCTGGTCATCGATCAATTCGCCAGCCCCGGTCAGGGATCGAACAAGGCCGCCATCGGCGGCATCCGCGCCACTCACTCCGATCCCACCAAAATTCGCCTCTGTATCGAGTCCATCGAGATCTTTTCCACCTGGCAGGAGACCTACGGGGACAACATCGAGTGGTATCGAGGCGGCTACTCTTTCGTCGCCTACCGGGAGAGGGAAGAGAACATCCTCAAGAACCTGTTAAAGATTCAACAGGCCCACGGGCTGGACATCCGCTGGCTGGACCGTGACGATCTCCTGGAGGTGATCCCTGCTTTGAACCAGGAAGGACTGATCGGCGGGACCTATTCGCCAGGGGATGGATCGGCTTCCCCCATGCTCAGCGCCCACGCCTTTTACACCCGGGCCAGGGAGAGAGGGGCCGAGTTCCGCTTCCGAGAGCGCGTCACCGGCATCATTCGCCGCCGCGGGAAGGTGGTGGGAGTGCGCACCGATCAGGGCGGGTACGCCACGGAGACCGTGATCAACACAGCCGGCCCCTGGGCGCGGACCGTGGCCCAGATGGCCGGGCTGGACGTAGCCGTGGCGCCGGACAGCCACGAGGCAGGAATCACCGAGCCGGTGGAACGCTTTCTGGAGCCGATGGTGGTGGACATACGGCCCGCTGCCGGATCGAAAAACTATTACTTTTACCAGCACGCTCCCGGCCCTATCGTCTTTTGCATCACGCCGGAGCCACCGATCGTGGGCACCGACCGGCGGGAGACCTCCGCCTTCCTGCCGATGATCGCCCCTCGCATGGTGGGCCTGATGCCGAAGCTGATCAACATCAAGGTGCGGCGCACCTGGCGAGGGCTCTACCCAATGACGCCCGACGGCTTCCCCATCGTGGGGCGGGCGCGGGAACTGGAGGGGTACATCTATGCCGTCGGCATGTGCGGGCAGGGCTACATGCTGGGGCCGGGAATGGGCGCGCTGTTGACCCGTCTGGTACAGGACAATCTGACGCCGGAGGACGAGGAGGGACTGAAAGCGTTAAGTCCGTATCGAGAATTCGGCGGAGAGGAAAAGCTCAAGTAAGCTCTTCTGCTCCCTTTGACAGATGAGCAGTCTGCCCGTATCATAGGAGACAGAGATGAACGAACAACCATCCGTCGTTGCCGTCGTCACTGCGGGAGGGATACCCCGTGAGGATGACCCGCTGGCCGAGCATGCCCAGGGGAAATCAAAAGCATTGATTCCCATCGCTGGCAAACCGATGATCGCTCACGTGGTAGATGCCATCGCCCAATCCAGTTACATCCAGCACATCATCGTCGTCGCGCTCGACCCTGCCGCTGAAGTATCATTCTCGGTCCCCGTCGAGCACGTGCCCGACAAGGGGGATATTTTTTCCAATGCAGAGGCAGGCGTCCTCCACGCACAGAACCGCTATCCAGATATGGACGGCATCCTGCTCAGCAGTTGCGACGTGCCTACCATCACCCCGTCTATCGTGAATGCCTTTGTCGAGGAATGCTTCCGCACCGAGCACGACCTGTACTTTAGCATCGTCGAGCGTCCCGTGATGGAATCGCGCTTCCCTGGGTCGGGTCGCAGCTACGTGCACATGCGCGATGGGGACTTTGCCGGAGGAGATCTCTTGCTCATCCGCCCCAGTATGTCCCTCAGCCGTTCGGAGTTGTGGCAAGAGATCGCCAATGCACGCAAGAGCGCCCTACGGCAAGCTCGCCTGGTCGGACTAGGGACTTTTTTCAAACTTCTCACGCGCCGCCTCTCGATAGCCGACGCGGAAAATCGCGCCTCCAAGGTATTCAGCGTGCACGGACGGGCTGTCCCTTTTCCCCACGCCGAGGTAGCGATGGATGTGGACAAGCCCTACCAGCTAGACATCGTCCGCGCCGAACTGGAGGCTCGCGCCGCTCAAACCTCGTGAGGCAGGGACTCTTTGCAGCAACTTGTCACTCTCGACCAGCAAGCATCGGCGCGCCTCGCCATCCCCGGTGAGGCGCGCTTCCTTCGTCTGTTAGCACTGATCGCGGCTCACAGTGGCGACAGCCCGCTCTGGTTGGCCGGAGCGACCGCAGCACTTTTGTGGGGAAACGGGATATGGCGCGCCTTTGGATGGCGAGCGCTGCTCGGAACATTGGGCGCTGGCGCCGTCACCACCATCTTCAAATGGCTCTTCCGCCGCCAGCGCCCGCCAAGACACGGAACCGGGCGTGGGTTTTACACACGATTAGATCGTCATGCATTCCCCTCTGGTCACGCGGGGCGCACCGTCTGCCTAGTCGTGCTGCTGACTCCCCTTCTCCCTCCCTGGAGTTCTGCATTGCTAGCATGCTGGGCGGGATTGGTCGGATTGGCCCGCGTTGCACTCCAGGTTCACTTCATCTCGGACATCCTTGGCGGGTGGGCGGTTGGCTTGCTGCTAGGAATGGCCTTGCTGACTCTCTGAACCACCCGGGGCAAATCGTGTAAACTATTTTTCCGATTTAGCCGAGTTGTGTAGATTTGTCATGGCTCTCCAATTCCGTTTCACACACGAGCCAGTTATCCGAGATTTTCCCACTATATCTTGGGGCCATGCAAGTGTCAGCCCCAAGATATAGTGGGAACGGAGCGCATCATTAACTTAGCAGATACGCTTCATAATCTACCTTAAAACCTGATTCCTTTTAAGCTTACCAGGCGAAAATCGGTTGTCCTTCTCCGCTCTTTTGGTAAAATACTGGCACTTCCGGGCGGGAAGCTCCTTACCACCGCAAGAGGGAATTCTCAACCCCAATCAGCCACTTTGGCTGTACTGCGAAAAGAGGGTCATTTTTACTTTTACGCACTGCGAGTCTGTTTTTGGGCCCCGTGTTGCTTTGCTTCTCGCCGCCAATCAAATTTTGTTCTTATCTCTAAATTGAACGATGAACCCTTCTCACACATGGTCGGCCGCACTCGGTGAATTACAACTTCAGATACCGCAAGCCACCTTCGAGACCTGGCTGCGTGATTCCAGGCTACTGAAGTATGAAGACGGCACCTTTGTCATCGCCGTCAAGAGTGGTTATGCCAAGGATTGGTTGGAGCACCGACTGCTTGGTACCATCAAGCGTACCCTGGCCCGACTGGCTGGTCGCACCGTTGGCGTCAAATTCATCGTGGGGAGTGAAAAACCCCAGGAACAAGAAGACGTCACCTTGCTCAATCTGCCACCTTCAGCCCCGGCTTCAGCCTCGGCCCTGAACCAGCGTTATACCTTCGACAACTTTGTGGTAGGCCCGGGCAATCGGTTGGCCCACGCAGCTTCTGTGGCCGTGACTGAAACCCCCGCCAGTGCCTACAATCCCCTTTTCATCTACGGGGGCGTGGGGCTTGGCAAGACCCACCTTTTGCACGCCATCGGGCATGCCTGTCAGACACGCGGGCTGAGAATCCTCTACATCTCATCCGAGACATTCACCAACGACCTCATCGAGGCTATCCGCTCTCACACCACCGACTCTTTCCGCGACAAGTACCGCACTACCAATGTCTTGCTTGTAGACGACATCCAATTTATCGCAGGCAAGGAGAGTACCCAGGAGGAGTTCTTTCACACCTTCAACGCGCTTCACAGCACAGGCAAACAGATCGTCATCTCTTCTGACCGCCCGCCAAAGGCAATGAGCACGCTGGAGAAGCGACTTTGCTCTCGGTTCGAGTGGGGTTTGATCGCCGACATTCAACCCCCCGATCTAGAGACGCGCATCGCTATTCTGCGCTCCAAATCGGCCAGTGGGGCATCCGTTCCCGATGAAATTCTCTCGCTCATTGCTACTCAGGTACAAAGTAACATCCGCGAGCTCGAGGGAGCGCTCAATCAAGTGATGGCCCTGTCCAAACTCACCGGTCAACCTCTCACACCAGAAGTCGCTGAGGTAGCGTTGAGCAGATTGCTTCCCCAACGCCGCGAGTTGACCCCTGTACAGATCATGGAAGAAGTAGCGCTCCACTTTAACCTTGAGTGCAGCGACCTCAAAGGTCACAGCCGAAGACGAGTAATTGCCCGTCCTCGTCAGGTCGCGATGTATCTTATTCGCGAGGAAACCGACGCATCACTGCCCCAGATCGGAGATCTGCTAGGCGGGC
>Ga0180434_10000693_pt1 | contig 49366 bp, 50 predicted proteins | sample SS_ome_7_FD_132453 | JGI IMG/M metagenome (GOLD analysis project Ga0180434, IMG submission 132453) | Hypersaline lake sediment archaeal communities from the Salton Sea, California, USA - SS_1_D_2 metaG | ecosystem: Environmental > Aquatic > Non-marine Saline and Alkaline > Hypersaline >... | reverse complement strand
TCGATTGCCCCCTCGGATGGATGCAGGCATGGCCTGCACTGGAACGATTAGCTCGTCCGCTGGATAGGCGAGTGGCGGCCCTTGCCCCTACCCTCGCCTGGCGGGGACCGCGACGGCCCCTACGCCCACAGATGGAAGAGCTACTCGGACGGCAGCGATATTTGGCAGCCGCCCCATCCCCGGTCCTGCCAGGGCACGAACCCCTCCGTTGACAAAAACCGTTCCTTTCGGGCTCCTCTTCCTTCGTGGCGTGAACCGACAGCCCTGCGTAGCGCGCCCTACCAAGGGCCGTGAAGCCGGCTGCTAGGTCGCCGATCGCCGAGGCGCGCGTCGCTCTCAACCCGTAAGGAACCCCCACCGTGGACCCCTCGCATGCCATTAGCATTATCGTTTCCGCCGTATTGGCTGCCGGCCTGACCTTCATGTTTCTCCGGCTTCTCGATCGGCTCCGCCGCCGGGACGCCGAGTCCGAGGCCCGCGAAATCCTCCGCGTGGCCAAGCAAGAGGCCGACACCTGTCGCCGCGAAGCGGAATTGCAGATCAAGGAATCGGCCCTGCAACAACAGGCCGAAAGTGAGAAGGAACTCCGCCGCATCCGTGGCGAGCTGCACGAACGCGAACGCCTTCTCGATAAGCGTCAGGACGCCTTGGAGGAACAGGCCGAGCAAATCCGCAAGCAGGAGCGGATCGTCGAAAGCACCCAACGCAAACTGACCGAGCGCCTCCAGGACACCAAACGCCGCAAGGAGGAACTCTCCAAGCTGCTCGACCTGCAACGCCAAACCCTGCACGAACTCAGCGGGCTAAGCCAAACGGAAGCCACCGAGCGGCTCTTACAGTTGCTCGAAACACAGCTACAGCAAGAGACCGGCACGGCCATCCTCAAGCACGAGAAGAAGCTCGCGGAAACCTGCGAAACGAAGACTCGGGAAGTCCTGCTGACTGCCCTGCAGCGGTACGCCGCCGCCCATACCGCCGAGACGACCACCAGCACGGTCGGCATCCCCAACGACGAGATGAAGGGGCGGATCATCGGTCGCGAGGGGCGCAATATCCGCGCGTTCGAGAAGGCTACCGGTGTGGACGTGATCATCGACGATACGCCCGGGGTAGTCGTCGTCAGCGCATTCGACACCATTCGCCGCGAGGTGGCCCGACTCTCGCTCGAGAAGCTGATCACCGATGGCCGGATCCACCCCTCGCGGATCGAGGAGATTGTCGCCCAGACCCAGCGGGAACTCGAACGGCATATCCAGAAGCTCGGCGAACAGGCGTGCCAGGAGGCCGAGGTCCACGGCCTGCACGAGCGACTGATCCACCTGCTCGGCCGGCTGCACTTCCGCACCAGCTACAGCCAGAACGTGCTGCGCCACTGCATCGAGGTCGCCTACATCGCCGGCATGCTCGCCGACGAGGTGGGGCTCGACGGCACGCTCGCCCGACGGTGCGGCCTGCTGCACGATATCGGCAAGGCGGCCGACCATGAGACCGAAGGCGGCCATCCGAAGATCGGCGGCGACCTGCTGAAACGATACGGCGAGGGCCCCGAAGTGGTCCATGCCGCGCTGGGGCACCATGAAAACATGATGATCGAGAATCCCTATACCGTGTTGGTCTCGGCTGCCGACGCCTGCAGCGCGTCGCGACCCGGTGCTCGCCGCGAAACGCTGGAACGCTACGTCAAACGCATGGAAGAGCTGGAGTCGATCGCCAACGCCTTCTCGGGCGTCGAGCAGGCCTACGCCATCCAGGCCGGCCGAGAGCTTCGGGTTCTGGTCAGCTCGAAGGAGACGACCGACGAATCGGCGGCCAAAATCTGCCACGACATCGCCCGGGCGTTCGAGAAGCAGCTCACCTTCCCTGGCGAAATCAAGGTCACCCTACTCCGCGAAACCCGGCACGTCGAACTGGCACGGTAAGGCCAGTTCCGCGCCGACAGTGGCTTCATGCCCCTTCGTGGCGGCGAGCCGGAGTTTTGGAATGTTGGAGTGCTAGAATCATGGAATGACGGAACGGAAGGAGAACACTCGTAACCCAATAAGAGACGGTAAATGCCTCCGAGGGCCTTGTGTACCACCGAACACCTAGCCCCATGACTCCATTACTCCAACACTCCCATGTTTGCCGATACGGCCTGCTGAACCGGAAACGACACGAGGACACCAAGACACCCCTCTTGGAGGGGTTTAGAAACGAGGCATCCTTTGCGACTGCTTCTGATTGGCGATATCGTCGGCAAGCCAGGGCGGCAGATTGTCGGCCAGGCGATGCATGGCTTGCGGCAGGAGGAACAGCTCGACCTGGTGGTCGCCAACGCGGAGAATGCGGCGGGCGGGTCCGGCCTGACGCCTGCGATCTACCGCGAGCTGATCCATGCCGGCGTCGATGTCATCACGCTCGGAGACCACGCCTTCCGTCGCCGCGAGATTTTCAGCACGCTGGACGTGGAAAGCAATATCGTCCGCCCCGCGAACTACCCGATCGATGCCCCAGGCAAGGGGGCTATCACCACTTGGGCGAGCAACGGCTCCACGGTGGCTGTGATCACGTGCCTCGGCCGGGTCTTCATGCCGCCGGTCGATTGCTTCCTCCAGGCGGTCGATCGGGAATTGTCCCGTCTGTCCTCGAATATCCGCGTCATTCTGGTCGATTTCCACGCGGAGGCGACCAGCGACAAGCAGGTTCTGGGCCGATACCTCGATGGCCGGGTCAGCGCCGTGCTGGGCACGCATACCCACGTGGCCACGGCCGACGGACGCATCTTGCCCAAGGGAACGGCGTTCCAGTGCGACGTTGGAATGACCGGCCCCCACGAAAGCATTCTCGGGCGCCGGATCGATCGCGTTCTGGAGACGACCCGAACCTTCCGGCCGACGAGTTTCGACGTGGCCACGGAGGATCTCCGCCTCCAGGGGACGCTGGTGGAAGTCGACGCCGAAACCGGCCGGGCGACGGCGATCCGCCGTATCGAGGTCGATCAGGCGGCCGCCGAGCGGCTCCGCGGGCTGGTCCGGCGATCTTAACGGGATGATTGGTCCCTGATGAGTTTTGACGAACAAAACAGGTGAGTTGACCGTCACTTCCCGCGCAGGCGGGAATCCAGCCGAGTGCGGCTTCCAGCGAGATTCCCGCCTGCGCGGAGGTGACGACTGGAAAGCCCGGCCGCTAAATGGCTCTGTGCCAACGGTTTGGCATTATCGGCTTTGAATGTCCAAACCCACCGGGACGGACTGCAAGTCCGCCCCGCAGTGCAACAAACCGCGAAGAATCGCTCTTGCTGAAGACGGCCGCAACCGCTATTCTGCCGCCGCCTGGACTTCCCGGCACGTGATTTCGCTCCTTTTTCGCCTGAATCTCGAGGCAATACCATGCGCCGTCGCTCTCTGCATTGCGTTCGTCTGCTCCTGAGCCTGTCTGTTCTGCTGGTGGCCGCGGTGGCTACCCCCGGATGCCGCACCGCCCTGACCACCGCCGCCTATCTGATCAAGGGAACCGACGTTGACGCCGAGTTCAACGGCCTGCGGGATAAAAAAACGATCGTGGTCTGCCGGCCCGCGACGAGCCTCTCGTATCGCGATCCCGGTGTGTCCGGCGATTTGGCCCGCCAGTTGAGTATCCTTCTGCGTGACAATGTTCGCAAGGCGGTCGTGGTCGACCAGCAGAAGGTATCGCAGTGGGCGGACATGAACCAGTGGAGCGAGTATCCGGAAGTCGGCAAGGCCATGAACTCCGACATGGTCGTCGGCATTGACCTGCTCGATTTCAGTCTCTACGAAGGGCAGACTGTCTATCAGGGGCATGCGACCGTGGCGTTGCGGGTCTACGACTGCACGACGGAGACGCCCGAACTGGTGTTCGAGAAGGAGTTGCCCGAGGTCGTCTATCCGCCCAATGCCCCGATCGAAACGACCTCGCGGTCGGAAAGCGAATTCCGACGGAAATTCCTGCGTGTGCTGGCCGACCACGTGGGCCGGCATTTCTACGCCCACGACGCCTACGCCGACTACGCCCTGGACGCCACGGCGTTGGATCGGTAGTCCGGGGCTTCGTCCTGATGAGTTTGCGCGGATGAAACCGCCGGCCGATTTCCCAGCTCTTCAGAGCCGGCAGAAGAGGCGATGTCTTGCCATTGCCGGTCTTGAATGTCAAAGCTGATCAGAACGGCTTCGTCATCCGTCTTGCGGCGTCGGACGGATCGCAAATGAGCCCTACCGGCAGAGCAACCGGACTCGCGGATGCCCGGCCACTCCCCCTCCGTGGGCCGCTTCGGCAAACGGTCTTTCCCGGGATCGGACTGTTGACGCCTCGGGTCCGTGCTTTTAGTATGCAGGATAGACGCTTACTTTCAACCCGACGGCATTCTCGAACGAGGAGAGTCCTACGATGCGCATAATAGCCGCGTTTTCTTGGATCGGCACATACGCCCCCCGGGGTTGGAAGGTCTCTCGGCCGGCGTTGACCCTACTCGGCTTCAGCCTCAGTCTGCTGGTGGTCCTGGCGACCGCCGCATCAGCCCAGACCGCCGAGGACACCGAGGAGGAAGACAAGATTCCGCCGCCGGTCGAATACGACGGCAAGGGCGGTAACGAGCCGAAGTTGGTCACCCGCGACGGAATGCATCTGGCCGCCACGTACTTTCCCGGAACCGAAGGAAAAGAGACGGTGCCGGTCATCCTATTGCACATGTACAAAGGCGACCGGACCGAGTACGGGCAATTGGCCGCCTACCTCCAGTCGCAAGGGCATGCCGTGCTGGTACCCGACCTCCGCGGCCACGGCGAGAGCACCACGGGCGCGAATCTGCGTATGCCGCTGAGCGCCACCAACCTCGCGCGCGACGATTTCGCGAACATGGTCCGGTTCGACATGGAGGCGCTGAAGGAGTTTTTGCGGGCAAAAAACAACGAGGGCCTGCTGAATATCCAGAAGCTCTGTGTGGTGGGGGCCGAGATGGGTGCCTCGGTGGCCCGGTACTGGACCCGACTCGATTGAGAAGGCCCACCGGTCGGCAGCTACAAGATCGGCCAGGATGTGGCCGCCATGGTGCTGATCTCGCCCGAGTGGTCGACCCCGGGCCTGCCGTTGCAGACGGCCTTCCGGCAGGGCGGCCCGCCGATCGCGATTGCCGATCCGGAATTGGCGCAGATCTACAAGGTTCCCTACCGGATGGAGATGCGCCGCGAGGTGTCGGCATTGATCGTCGCCGGCAAAGACGACTCCAGTGCGGTTCGCGAAGCGCGACGCTTGTTCACCCTTCTAAAGCGTTACCACCCCGATCCGCCGGAGAACGAACGCCGCGAAAAGCAGGACCTCTTCTTCGCCACCCTCGATACGAGCCTGCAGGGCACCAAGATGTTGGGCGTCCGCAGCCTGAACCTCGAACGCATGATCGCCCAGTTCATCCAACTCCGTCTGGTCGACCGCGCCTTCCCGTGGAAAACCCGCAAGCTCGACCCGCATGCGGAATAGCGGTCAGCAGTCAGCACGCACGGCGTCGACTGATAGCTGATAGCTGACCGCTTCCCTCAACTCGGCGGCTGCACCGAAACAACCGGCCGACTGGGCATCAACCGCGCATTGGGCGAAGAAACCATCGTGCCGGCCGGAATGGTCAACTTCGCGCCGATCGGTAGCACCTGCGGGCTGGGCAGTAGCTCCCGGTTGGCCTCGTAGATATCCAGATAGCGTTCGGCGGAGCCGAGGTAGCGCTCGGCCAAGAGCCGGAGCGTGTCGCCGTCGACGATCTTGTGGATCGAACTCGCCGTGCGGACCTTGCCGTCGGGTCGACGCGTCGCCGTTTTATCAACACGAGGTCCGCCGCCCGACTGCTCGGCGGCGCCCGGATATTCCTCGGCCAGCGCCGGTGGCGGTTCACTCGGCTCCATTGCATGGAGGATCGTCGCCGAACGGTCATCCAGCGGCCGCGGCGAAAACTCGTGCGACCCCGCAATCCGGGGATTGGGCGCGACGACGACCTCCTGGCTGTCGCTTGGCAAGACCAACTGCCGACGCAAGACGAGCCGTTCCCCCGTCACCGGCCGCTGAGGAGCGGAGACATGCGAGTCGTCGCGGAATAGCGCGGCGAGCAAGAACCCGCCAAGCAGTACACCCGACGCCGTGAGGATTTTCACGCCACGATCCATACGATCACCTTCACTCTCGGTACAACGCCACCAAACCGCGATATCTAGGATGCCGAACAAAACGGGGACAGGCACCTCGCAGCAAGCTGCTTTCCGCCGGTCGTTCCCTACTACGCTCGGAGCCAGCCCCCTTTTTGTTAGGCACTTTTTTACTGCTACCTGTTAGCAAGTATCGAACTTTTCGCATGCTTCGTATAGCCACTCCTATTCAAAGTACCTCATGCAACCAGTACCCGGGATGGGTTCTTGCGGAGTCTGGCGAAGATACCGCATGGCGTCGTGCCGATTGTGCGGGTTAGGCCGACTTTCGGTGGTTTCAGGCCAGCGTCCCGACAAAGAGAGCCGCGGACAAGAAATAACAACGCCCCGGGACTCGCATCCCGAGGCGTCTTGATTGGTTGGCAAAAACTGCCGGCGGTTATGGATCGCCGCAATCTCAGCTTTCCTGAGCCGGCTTGCTCATCCACAACAGCAACGGCGAGGCGACGAAGATCGAGCTATAGGTACCGACAACTACGCCGACCACCAGCGAGAAGGCGAAGGCGTGGATCCCTTGCCCACCGCCGATGTAGAGAATCACCACGACGATCAGCGTGGTCAACGAGGTCAGCAACGTGCGGCCGAGCGTCTGGTTGATACTCGTGTTGATCATCCCGCGGGTCAGTCGCGGCGCCTTGCCCCGAACTTCACGAATGCGGTCGAAGACCACGATCGTATCGTTGAGCGAATAGCCGATGATCGTCAGAAACGCTGCCAAGACCGGCAACCCGATCTTGAAGGGTTCGATGAGCAGAATACCGAGCGGCCCGGCAAGGTAGGCGCTGATGGCCAGGGCCCCCAGCGTGATCAAGACGTCATGCACCAAGGCAACGACCGCCGCCAGGCCGTACATCACGCGCTGGAACCGGATCCAAATATACCCGATGATGAACACCAAGCTGGCCAACAAGGCCGTGATCGCCAGGGTTCGGGTGTCGCCAGCCACCTTCCCGCCGATGGTCGTCGACGAGGGGAAGAAGGGCTTCTCTCGAAGCTTGCCCTCGATCGCGCGCAATACGGACTCGGCCTTCTCTGGCGGCAACTTGATCTTGACCGTCCACTCCTGGAATGCCTCGCTGTGGCCTTCGCGGTAGCCGGGGTTGCTCAACTGCAACGGCGGCACCGAATCCTGGGAGCCGAAGTAGCTCGCGAACAGATCCATCAGCGTATCGTGGGTGACCTTCTCTTCGAAGACCAGGGTCGCCTCGGCGCCCCCGGCAAACGGACCGGCCGGCGGCTGGGCTTCGGCCTCGAATGCCGCTCCCGCGTCGGCTTCGACCGGTGCCTCCGTTTCGGTGGCGGGTTCGGCGGTCGGTTCCTCGGCATCGGCCCCTTCCTCCGAAGTCCGTTCGGCCGGTGTTTCGGTCGTCTCCTCGGTTGCTACCGCAGCATCCTCGGCCATTTCAGGCTGCTCCGCCACCGGCTGATCTTCGGTGGCCGCTTGTTCCTCCGCGGCTTCTTCCATGGTCGCGGCGTCTTCCGCGGCCGTTTCTGTATCGGCGTCGGACCCGACGCTGGCCGGTTGCTCGACCTCGGCGGGCTCGGTCTGCGTCAACAGCATCGGTCCGGCGCCTAAGGCAGCCAGGGACGAGCCCGAGGACAGTCGGCCGCTGACCTTCGCGGGACCGATTTGCTCCAGATCGCGGATCGTGAATGAATTGGAGGCAAGCTTGTCGCCGAAGACGTCATGGAGTCGCTGCTCGACCACCTCGATGGCCGTCTTTTTCCCGTTCTTGAGATCCTCGATTTCGTCGAGTTTCCCCAACGAGGTGTTGACCATGAAACGCATCCCCGGGGAATCGTCGCCGCGTTGGACGTCGGTGATGGCCAGGTCGTCGAACTCAGGAACCTCGGCCAGCGCCTTCCGGACTTCTCCAACACTCTGCTCCTCATTGAACAAGATCTCGACCGAGACGCCGCCGGTGAAGTCGATATCCAGCAGCCCCTTGCCGCGCAGAACCACGGCGGTCAGGCCGATCAAGACCAAGACCGTCGAGGCAACGGCAGCCACGTGCCGCATGCCGAGGAAGTCGAGGTGCGTGTGTCCGACCATCTGCATCATCTTCAAGCCGCTGATCCACTTGCGCTTCTCGGCGATATCGAAGACCACGCGGGCACAGAAGATGGCGGTAAACATACTCATCACCACGCCGAGCCACAGGACGACCGCGAAGCCGCGGACCTGGTCGGTTCCGATCCAGTACAGGACGGTGGCGACGATCAGGGTGGTCAGGTTGGCGTCGACGATGGCGCTTAAGGCACGGCCGAAGCCGTTGCGGATCGCCATGCGCAAGGCCGCGCCGCGGTTGAGTTCCTCGCGGATGCGCTCGAAGATCAGCACGTTGGCGTCGACAGCCATACCGACGGTCAGCACAAGCCCGGCCACGCCCGGCAGGGTGAACGCGGCGCCGACGGCAATCATCACCGCCAGGATCAGCACGAGGTTCATCAATAGCGCGAAGCAGGCGACCAGGCCGGCAAAGCGGTAGTAGACGAGCATGAATATCAGGACCAGCACCATCGACAGGCTGATCGCCCAGGTCCCCTTGCGAATCGTATCCTGGCCCAGTGTCGGCCCCGTCTTCAGGCTGCTGATCGGCTCTTGGGTCAATGCGGTGGGCAGGCTACCCGCATTGAGCACATTGACCAGTTCCTGGACCTCTTCCTGGGTAAACGAACCGGTGATCTCGCCTTCCTTGTGGATGGTGGTCTGGATCCTCGGCGCGGAATAGAGGAAGCCGTCGAGGATGATCCCCAACTTGCGATGAAAATCCTGAACTTTGTCCGGCAAGTTGCTGCCGGTCAGCGCGCCGAACTTCTCGGCCCCAATCGCATCGAAGGAAAACTTCACGCTCGGATTGCCGGTGTTGTCGATTCCGGGTGACGCGTTGGCCAGATAGCCGCCGGTCACATCATAGTCATCGTCGACGACCAGAACTTCGAGGATCTGCTTGTCGTTGTAGGTCCGCGTTCGGGTGGCGACTTCCGGATAGTCGAAACTCCCTTCCTCCCCTTCCTTAACCGGCACCCACCAGGCCAGCCTGCTCCCCGCCTCATCGCGGAGCACGCGCGTGTCTTGTTCGCGGAGTGCCCTCTCGATCAAGGCATCATGGTCGCGCCGATTCGCGAGAATGCGGAATTCAAGACTGCCGGCCCGACTGACCCGGTCCTCGATCCGCTGCGCTTCGGCCTCGTCTACCTCGGGGATAACGATCTCGATCTGCTCGGGGCCGTACTGGCGAATGGTGACTTCCTTGATCCCGCCCGGGTCGACACGCAACTTCACGGCCGAGATCAGCTTGTCCATGTCGATGTTTTGATCGTCCCTCTTCTCCTGGGGGTCGACTTCGTAGACAAGAATCACACCGCCGCTAAGATCGATCCCCAGCTTCGGCGGCCAGCCGGTCGCGATGATGGCAATACCGCTAAAGAGCAGGCATAAGATCAGGCCGATCTTCCAGCCGTGGTCGGGCATGCGGAATCGCTTGGCCAAGAAGCCGCCCACAATAAACGGCACTGTCAACAGCGCCACGACGATCGCTAGAATCACGTACCAAGGCATGGCAAAAGGTCCTGTATTTGCTAACCCGAGAGATCGTTAAGCTCTTCACGAAGTTCTGAACGCGTCTTCGAGCGGAAGCTCGCATTGGTTGGCGGCCCTGCCGCCCGGTCAAAAACGGCAACCGATTACTGGGAAGCGGATTCCGAGGCCCCGCCGTCCTGAAGCACCCGAACAATGGAGCTGAGAGTCATCCGCAATTTGGTATTGTTCGCCTCGTCGACCTTCAATGTTACTTCATCAGCACTTTGGTCGACATTTGTGACGACGCCGTAGATCCCGCCGGCCGTGACCACCCGGTCGTTCTTCTTCACCGCTGCCAGCATCGACCGCCGCCGAGACTGCTCCTGGCGTTGGGGGCGAATTAGCAGAAAGTAGAAGAACACCCCGATGATCAAAAAAGGCAATAGCAGGCCAAGCAGCCCGCTGCCCTGCCCCTGATCCTGGGCAAACAGGATGAAATTAGTCAGGTTTGTTTCCATTACGGCCACTCCTCTCAGGTCCAAAGTATCGTAGCCCGGTATCTTAAACTCTTATCCCGCAACCAACAAGGCGTAAAGCGTACAACCCATATCGACCCACAACCCAAGGAGCATTCTCCGGGGGGGTGCACCCAGCCCGATAGAGCGAACGGAAGCTCGAACAAGCAAGCGGCTTAGCGGCCGGGCTTGTCCGGCGATTTGCGTACGAAGACACGTCGAGCAAGCCCGGCCACTCAACGAGCCACGTCCACCACTACCCTGGCATCACGCCGGAACCGGCCCAGCCGGACATCTTCTGTTGAAAAAACGCTTCGAAACCACCCACCTTAATGGCCTCCCTAGCGTCTGCCAGCAGCCGCTGGTAGTAGGTCAGATTGTGGATCGACAAGAGAATCGGCCCGAGCATCTCGTCCGCCATGAAGAGATGGCGGATATAGCCGCGGCTACGGCGGCAGGCGACGCAAGCGCACCCTTCCTCCAGGGGTCGCTCGTCGCGTTCATACTGCCGGTTCCGGAGGCGTATGGGGCCGGTGTCGGTGAACGCCATGGCATTGCGGCCATTTCGGGTAGGCATTACGCAGTCGAACAGGTCGATCCCCCGCCGAATCGCTTCGAGCAAGTCCTGCGGCCGGCCTACGCCCATCAGATAGCGGGGCCGATCGTCGGGCAGCACCGGCACGGTCGCCTCGAGCATCCGGTACATCTCGGCCGGCGTCTCCCCGACGCTCAGCCCACCGATCGCGTAGCCGGGGAAGTCGAGCTGTGCCAGCTCCCGGGCGCACCACCGGCGCATCGCCGGATCGAGCCCGCCCTGGACGATCGCGAACAGCGCCTGCTGCGGTCGGGTCGCCGCCTCCCGGCAGCGTCTGGCCCAGCGGACCGTCCGCTCGGTGGCATCGCGGATCACCTCCGGCTCGTTCGGCAGGGCCACCACATGGTCGAGCACCATGGCCACGTCGCTGCCCAGCGCCTCCTGGATGGCCACCGCGCGCTCCGGCGACAGCTCCAGCAGGCGGCCGTCGATGTGCGAGCGGAAGGCGGCCTGCTCTTCGCGAACCACAGTCCGATGAGCCAAACTGAAGAGTTGAAAGCCGCCGCTGTCGGTCAGGATCGGGCCGTCCCAGCCGGAGAAGCCGTGCAGCCCGCCTAGGGCCTCGACCACCCCTTCCCCCGGCCGCAAGGCAAGGTGATAGGTATTGGCCAGGACCATCTGGGCGCCGGTCTGGCGGATCTGGTCGATCTCCAGGCCCTTGACGCTCCCGAGCGTGCCGACGGGCATGAAGGCCGGCATCTCCACCGCGCCGTGGGGCGTCGCGAACGTGCTGCGCCGGGCCAAGGAGGCGGTATCGCGATGGTGGACGTCGAAAGAAAAGGCTGGCCGGCTCATTCGCCACGAAGCTTCAGGCCTTGGGCGGCCAGTTTCTCGCGAACCTCGTTCAGGCTGGTCACGCCGAAGTTCTTGCATTCGAGCAGTTCGTCGCCCGTGCGGCGGACGAGGTCGGCGATAGCATTGATCCCCAACCGGATCATGCACTTCCGCGCCCGAACCGAGAGATTCAACACCGAGATCGGGTTGCTCAACAAGGCCTGCTCGTCGGCACTGAGCGATTCGGGCTCAAAGACCTCGGCCGGCTCCCGCTGGGTGGCGAATTGGCCAAGCTGCAAGCCCTTGCTGGCGAGCATGTCCTTGATCTCAACCAGACTGGTCTCGCCGAAGTTCTTACTGGCAAGCAGTTCGGCTTCGGTGCAGCGACCCAGGTCGCCGAGGGTCATGATGCCCATCTTCTGCAGGCAATTGCGGCTGCGAACCGAAAGCTCGAAATCGGTCACCGGGATGTTCAACACCTGGCTCATCCGATCGCGCTTCCGCTGCGCGTCCTCGTCGTAGTACTGATCGCTGGAGGCCTCGGTGTCCTTCATGAAAAGCGAGGCACGTGGGTGGTCCGGAAAGACGTCGAGGACCCGCCGATAGCATCGGGCTGCCCGATCGAACTGTTCGGCGTCCTCGTACGCCAGACCGAGATTCAACAAGGAGCCAACGTGGGTGGGAAACCGCCCCGCGGCCCGTTCGTACAAGGCGAGCGCTTCCTGATCGTTGCCGTGACGGTCGTTTTGTAGGGCCAGACCGAACAGAGCGGCCTGGTGGTTGCGGTCGACCTCCACCGCCCGCTCGTACAGGGCCACCACTTCGGTCTGGCTTCCGCCAAGCGCCGCGACCGTGGCGGCCCGCTGCGTCAGGTATTCGGAGGTCTGCTCGATGGCTCCGGAGAGGTTGTCGAGTGTCGAGAGGGCCGCCTGCGGATCGCCGGCGTGCCGTTGGGCCTCGGCCTCGGACACGGAGCACTCGCCCGAGTCGTATCCGGCCTTGCGGGCGGCGGCATAGCTCTTAATCGCCTCGGTGTATTCTCCGCGGGCGAAATGGGCCTTCCCCAAGTAGAAATGCGCCAAGGCTCCGCCGTCGCTCTTCTGCAAGGCCTCGATGGCGCGGTAGTAACGGCCCATCAGGTAGTAGCACACCCCCAGCCGCACCCGACCGGCAGGGCTCAAATCCTCCTGCTTCTGCAGCTCGGCCACCGCGTCGCGAAGGATCCCATACAGCGAGGTCTCTTCGCCGATCGCGTCAACCAACTGCCGAATTTCTCGCGGACCAAACGTCCCGCCGAAGAGCACCACCTGACGAATGTCAAAATCCACTTCTTGCACCATCCGATCGTTTCTCCTAATTGGCCTAGGACACCCTAACAAAAGGGGGCAGGCACCTCGCGGCCACGTTGTTTCCCGCTGCATGACACCGAGGGCTCGCAGCCAGTACCTATTTTGCTAGGAGTCCATTCGGGTGTGCGGGAATTGGCGGTGCCGCTTTTCGGCACGATTTCCGGGCAATACAAGCTCGACGCGGCAGCGAGTGGGGCGTCACTGCGGGCCCATACCCAATCGCTGGCCATCCGAGCTTGTATTTCGTGGAACGCCCCCCGACACCCTCAACTGGCTGTTTGGGAAGAACATTCCGAGCCAATTGTCCTTGCCGCCGCGGCAGCAAAATAGATCACCCTTGCTCCGATCCAACTCAGTGTTCAAGAGCCAGCGGTGGGAGTCGAACCCACAACCCCCGCATTACGAATGCGGTGCTCTGCCGATTGAAGCTACGCTGGCACATCTGCGGAACGCGGAGCCCCCCAGGCCACCAACCGCCTGGGAAAACCACCAACTAACAGATAGCAAAAAGGTTAGGATACCTCAAGGGCAGCCAACCCGCAAGACCCCCCAGAGCTCGGATTTGGGGCAAGATTCGCCCGCTTGCGGGGCGTTTCGCTCACGGCCAGGGCAAACGCAGCGGCCGTGTCTACAGCTTCGGCGGCGCGGAGGCCACGTCCGAGGACGGCTGCCAAAACGGCGGCTGGGCATTGCCGGCAGTCGCCGGAGGAGGCGTTGCCCCCGATGGCCCGGGCTTCCACGTCAATTGCATGTCGGTAATGATCACGTCGGCCACCGCCCGCACGCCAAGCGTGGCGTTGATCCGCTCCTGCAACTGCCGCTTCAGTTCCCGCAAGGTCGGGTCTTCGAAATCCGCCCCATGGGCCTGCCGAAGCAGCTCTTCGACATTCTGCTGCACGCGATAGCGGTAGTCCATCAACTGCCGGCGCGCTTCGGCACCGACACTACCGAGCAGCGCAACCCGTAACGAGAACGCCGCCCCCTCAATCGAGCCAACCGACACGTCCTCAGAGTGGAAGCTGTACCTACCCAGCGGGATTTCAGGGCTCGGGGCGGGCGCGCTCGGGGCGCGCACGTAGCGGAAGTAGGTGAATCCCACCCCCTGGATCAGAAACGTCGCCGCCACGACGAAAACCACCCATCGATGACGCAACAGACGCTTCCATTTCGGGCCGGACGCCTCCGACGCTATCGCCTCGCCGTCCGCAGTGTCCTCGTCTCGTGCTCGATCACGGGCTTCTTCGACCATAAACCATTCCTCGTCAAACCGCCCCTCGCACGGGCTGCACCGACCAGCCCCTGACATATGTTCCCACTACTACCCCCTTCAATAATGTAGCTCACCCCCGGGAGGCGCGATCCGGCGCGAATCCAAGATTTGACCAAACCGTTGCGTCCTTATTGAGTATCTGTTACAACCAAGACGCCCCTTGAATATTGGGGCGCAAAAAAACAGGGACCTCTGACGTGCCACGTTCCACAGTGGCGCACCGGGCAGCAAGGGCAAGGTAACCGACCGGCAACTAAACGTCAGAGGCCCCACGGGCCGGCTTGTTGAGGTGCGAGGGTGCAACCCCTTGCACTGCCCCAAAACTAAAGCACGAACTGTGCCAACTGGCAAAAATCAGGTACCCCCAGAAGCGGCATTCATGATAAGTCTTTTGCAGAAAATGACTTGCGCCATTTCTTGTACCCCGTTGCCCAGCAACGCCACCGCCTAACGACTCCTGCGGCAGTGTATTATTTTGCGGCAACTGCCGCACTTTGACGCAGCAATCCGCAATTGGTCAACTGTCGTCAAACCAATCGTACGAATTGTCCGTACCTATCAATATTCGGAGCGGATCATTTCCCGGCCGTCGCGGGACCTCACTCAGCGCAAGCCCTTTTCTAGAGTGGGGCGGCTATTCGTTTTTGTGCTGCCTTGCTAAGGTAGCGGATTGGAATATCGCCATAGCGGTGGACGACGACCGTCTCCCGCCCCCCAAGGGACGGATAAGGATAGCGCCCTGATGCCCGAGAACCCTATCACGATCGGCCCCTATCGCTGTGGCCGTGGCCAGCCGCTGCTGGTGATCGCCGGACCTTGCGTCATCGAGGATGAAGCGACGACGCTGGCAATCGCCAACCACTTGCGAAAGATCGGCGAGCATCTGCCGGTGTCGCTGATCCTCAAGGCCTCATTCGACAAGGCAAACCGCACCAGCAACGCCTCGTACCGTGGGCCGGGCCTTGAGCGGGGGTTGGCAATCCTCGGTCGGGCAAAAGCGGCTTCCGGCCTGCCGGTGACCACCGACATCCACGAACCGTGGCAGGCCGCGCCGGTCGCTGAGGTCTGCGATCTGCTGCAAATCCCCGCCTTCCTCGCCCGGCAGACCGATCTTCTGCGGGCAGCCGCCGAAACCGGCCGGCCGGTCCATGTCAAAAAGGGGCAATTCCTGGCACCCTGGGACATGCGGCATGTTATCGGCAAGCTCGAGCAGGGCGGTTGCCGACATATCCTCTGTGGCGAGCGCGGAACCTTTTTCGGCTATGGCCGGCTGGTCAACGATATGCGGGCCATCCCCGAGATGCAGCAACTCGGCGTGCCGGTGGTCTTCGACGCCACCCACAGCGTTCAGGAGCCCGGGGGAAGGGGAACCACCAGCGGCGGAAACCGCGCGATGGTCGAGCCGCTCGCCCGGGCCGCGGTCGCCATCGGCGCCGATGCCCTGTTCTTCGAAACCCATCCCGATCCGGATCAGGCCAAGAGCGACGGCCCGAATATGGTGCCGCTGGATCACATGGCCGATCTACTGAACCGATTGTCCACCCTTCGCAAAACCGTGGAGAACCTCTCGTGATTTCCGTTCGCAACGACAGCCGCCCGAAGAGCCGCCCGGCCCACTCCCCTGCCCTTTCGCTATCCGGCCGCGTTTTGCCGGGCCTGGCCGTGCTGGCGTTGCTATGGATCGCCGGTTGTAGCAGCGATTCGACTACCTCAACCACGCCCGGTGGGAACCAACCCACCGGTCAGCATTCGACCGACCGCTGGCAAGAGGAGCTTTTCAACTCGGCTGTGAACAACCTCAACCGGCTCGACGAGTTCGAATCGGGGGAGATGCTGCCGGAGATTTTCCACCGCCTTATTGGCGACGGTGAACCGCCATCCGACGAACAGGCCGACCCCGCGATGAGCGATCCGCTTCGGGAGACCTGGCCGGAACCGGAGATGCTGCGGCAGGTGGTTAATCGACTAAACCAATGGGGCCGTTCGCAGGAGCCGCCAACCGGCTGGCAGCGCGATCCCTTGCTCGACGCCCTGCCGCAACCGCTCGCCAACTTGCCCATGCTGCAAGACCTCGACAAACTGGAGTTCTCGTATTATGACGGTTTCGCCCTGCGGGAAGCCATCTGGATGCGCGACGTCGCCGGTTGGGCCCGAGGCGAGAATCTCGACGACGTCAGCCGCGCCAAACGCCTGTTCGACTGGACGGTTCGCAACATCCAGCTCGACGAGCCGGCCTCGCCCAGACGCGAGCGAATCGCGTCGGTGCCGTGGGAAACGCTCTTCTTTGGCTGGGGGACGGCCGCCGAACGGGCGCGGGTGTTCATCCTGCTGACCCGCCAATTGGGGCTCGACGCCGTCATGCTGGCTGTGCCGCAGTCCGAGGGCGAGTCGTCGGCGGAGCCCTCCGATCCGCGTCCTTGGGTTGTTGGCGTGCTCAGCGAGGGAGAACTCTACCTATTCGATCCGAGCCTCGGCATGCCGATCCCCGGCCCCGGAGGTCGCCGACTCGATAGCCGGGAACAATTGGACATCCAGCCGGCGACCCTGGCGCAGGTGGTTGCCGATCCGTCGTTACTCCGCGGGCTGGATATCCAGTCGTCCGCCTATCCGGTGACGGAGGCCGACCTCCAACAGGTGGTGGCGCTGATCGACGCGTCGCCCAGTTGCCTCGAGGCTCGCACGGCACTGGTCGAATCGTGCTTGGCCGGCAAACAGAAGGCGGTGCTGAGCCTGTCGGCCACCGCCCAAGCCGAGCGGATCGCCAAGGTGGCGCATGTGGCCGACGTCCGGCTCTGGACACTTCCCTATGAGATCCTGCACCAACGATTGCACTTGAACGACGAACAGGTCAAGCGGCGACTGGCGATTCTGCTGCCGTTCTTCATGGGCCAGTCGGCCGCGCTTCGTGAGGGCCGGACATCCTACTTGAAGGGCGATTTCCTGGGAACCGACGGGGCAACCATGAGCCTGCAGAAAGCCCGGCCGTCGAACCAACAACTCGCCGAAGCCCAACAGGTCCGAATGGGTGCGTACCTGGAAATGGCCCGGCCGCGGATCCTCGAACTGCCCGAAGAACAACGCGAGGCGGCAGCCCGACAAGTCTACCAGTCGGCCCAGCAACGCTCGACCATGGAGACCGCCTTCCTCGACCGCGCGAAGCAAGACGCCAGCTACTGGCTCGGTCTGATCGCATTCCAGCGGGACAATTACCCCTCGGCCATCGACTATTTCCTCACGCGAACCCTGGAAGCCTCGCCGGGTGGATTCTGGACGCACGGAGCCAAGTACAACCTCGCCCGGGCGTACGAAGCCTCGGGCGAACCGGAAAAGGCGATTGAACTCTACCGGAGCGATACGGCCTCGCCCGGCTATCACGGCAACCGGCTTCGGGCGCAATGGCTTGCCGAGTTGCACGGCCTGGCGTCCACGGCAACCGAGCCGATAGACGAGTCGGCCACTCCCGACGAACCGCCCCTCAATGACCCCGCAGCCATGGAGCCCGAAATTAGCGAACCCCACCTCGCAGAGTCCGAACCGTCGGAGCCGGAGGTTGTGGAACCCGAAGTCACGGAGCCGGACATCACCGAGCCCGAGGCTGCCCAACGGGAGCTAATGGGCTCGGAAACCGACGAGCACTGATCTCAAATCTCAAATCGCGGATTACAGATCGAAAGCTGACCTTGGTCCTTGCGCCTTGGTCATTAATCCTTTTCACCCATGCCCTCCCCTGCCCTGCATCTTTTCGAGCGACAACTGGCCTTGAGTTGGCCGCCGGCCGACTGGCAGGACGTGACCGTGTTGGCGGCCGTCTCCGGCGGCGCCGACAGCGTGGCGTTGCTTCGGGCGATGGTGGTATTGAAACAAGCCGGCGAAGGTCGGCTTGTGGCGGCCCATCTGAATCACGGTCTGCGCGGCGAGCAGTCCGACGCCGATGAGGTCTTCGTCGTCGAACTCTGCCGCCGGCTTGCCGTGCCCTGCCACGTCGGACACGCGGCGGTCGATCGCCTGGCGGCCGAGGCAGGCGACGGGCTGGAGGCGGCGGCTCGTGTTGCCCGATATGCCTTTCTGGAACAGACGGCCGCCCGGCTCGGCGCGCGGTATGTCGCCACCGCCCATACGGCCGACGATCAGGCCGAGACCATCCTGCACCGCATCCTCCGCGGCACGGGCATCACCGGGCTGGCCGGCATCGAGCGTACCCGACCGCTGGGACACGCCACGTTGATCCGCCCGTTGCTCGCGGCCCGCCGAAGCGACGTGCTCGACTACCTCAACACCATCGAGCAGCCCCACCGGCAGGACGCCAGCAATGCCGATCTCGACTTCACTCGCAACCGCATCCGCCACGAGCTGCTGCCGAGGCTGGCGGCGGATTTCAACCCCAACGTGGTCGACGCATTGCTGCGGCTGGGCCTATTGGCCGCCGAAACCCAGGCGGTCGTCGACGTCCAGGCTCAGCGGCTCTTGCAGCAGTGCCTCGTCGACGACCGTTCCACAAGCGTCCGCATCGCGCTGGCTCCGCTGATCGGCGAGCCGCGCCATCTGGTTCGGGAACTGCTGATGGCCGTCTGGCGACGGCAAGGCTGGCCGCTTCAAGCGATGGGCTACGCCCAATGGGAGACGCTGGCCCAGATGGCGACTGCCCACGAGAAAGGAGCTATTCCGGCCAAGCAGACGTTGCCCAGCGCCATTTTCGCCGAGCGCACAGCGGAATTTCTGGTGCTGCGCTCGACATAACAACAAGCGGGGCAAGTGCTGCTGGGAAGCGCCCCATTGATTGTCGAAAGTTGACGATGGTCTCCCGCTTGGCGATAATCGCCGCGCGATGACTTTCACACGGCCGGAGAGTGAATCCGGCCAAAGAGCAGGAGACCATCGTCATGGACCCGTGTACCTTGATGGCGCTGCTTGGGCGAGCGAGTGCGGGCGAAACCGGGGCCGTATTTCGGGAGTATTTGCGGGGCGGGGTGCGGATGATGTTGGCGGAGCCGATGGCCACGGAGGTGGCCGAATGGTGGCGCGTTTTCGGGCCGAGACGGATCAGGCGTCGCGTTGGCTGTCGTATGCGTTGCTGGAGGTGGAGAAGGGCTTCCAGCGACTAACGGGCTGGCGGGACCTTCCGACGTTGGCCCGGGCGTTGGAGCGACCCAGCCGGCCGGTCGTTGACCTCAAGGTGGAATCGTAGTAGCGTATTTTCCCTGGAGACCAACGCCAGTTTTAACAATCAGATGGACATCCACCGACGGTTACCGATAGGCGCATAAAAAAAGCCCCCGGAAACCGTGTGTCCCAGGGGGGCGAAGGACACAACACGTTTTCCGGGAGCGATTGGACGCCGTTGCACTGCGGCGAGCGGAGCTTGGCCGGCCTTGCGCGATGCACTCCTTGCATCGGGAGCCGACCGAACGACAACGCCCGTGGGTTCCCACAATCGCAAGCGTTCTCAAATGTAACCGAAGCGTGCCGTCCACCTCCGTGTCGACGGCGAAACGCTTCGTGGTCCGCAGGGAGTGTCGCGGCCGCGACGTCCCCGAATGCAGACCCATCCACGTGGATCGACTTTCAATTCCGAGCCTCCCGCACAGCTGCGCCGACTCCGTTCAGCAAGCAAGCGATTGACTCAAGAGGGCCCGAGAATAAATGGTTTTCCGTTCTGCGTCAAGGGCGGTTTTCGTCGGATTTTTCCGTCCTGGTCTTTCCGGCGCACAACCCTCGCATCCGCGTCCAGAATCCACGGCCCCGCCCGACCAGCGGCCAGGTGACCGAAACGTCGAAGACGCTATTTAACCGCATTTCCCGAATTCGTGCAAGCCCTCCTGCCGCGTTTTTTTTCGCCGCCCACGGGGGCGTTTCCCCAGTCGTTCTTCGGCAAGCCAATTGCGATGCGGGATGGCAAACAACTCAAGATGACTTCCCAATTACAGTCGTTCCAAGTGTCGTTTAACGGAAGCCGAAGGCGCTGGTGTTTCAAGGGCTAAGCCGTTACGCACAGCAGCGCCTTCGGCTTCCGTTAAACGATTTATTGGCCGGACTTGGAACTAATGAATTTCGGTCGTCGGCACGCAGCGCGGTGGCGGCGTCCAATGTAGTCCGTGGACTCGTTATCGAGCCGGCGCTCAGGCCGCTTCGGCCGAGTCGTCCTCGTCGTACTCCTCTTCGTCGACTTCCTCCCAGGCTTCCTCGGCATCGTCGACGGCATCCAACGCCGATTCCTCGACAATGTCTTCGAAATCATCCTCGTCGTCCTCAGGCGCATCGGCCGGCGCTACATGCCGCTGTTTCCGCGGCGAGCCGCCTTTCGTCCGCGAAGACGTGGAGTTCGACTTGCGGCCGTTGGTGGCGGCCGGCGTCGGCGCGAAACAGATCGGCGCCAGCTCGCCGCTGCTGTTCTCCGGCAGACGATTGACCGGGGCTTTGGCCGTCTTGAATAGCTTCAAAATGTGCTCGTGGCAGGTGAACACCAGCACCTGGTGGCCGTTTTCGGCGAAGTCGCGCAACACGTCGACCGCCGCCTTCGCCCGATGGGCGTCGAAGTTGACCAACACGTCGTCCAGCACCAGCGGCAACGGCGCCCCGCGCCGCGCGTAGGCCGCCACCAACGCCAGCCGCAGCGCCAGGAACAACTGCTCCCGCGTACCCCGGCTGAGCACCTCGACCGGCAGTGCGTTGCCTTCGCTGTCGTCCACGCGTAGCACGTCTTCGCCCAGCGGCGTCCAGACGCGGTGGTAACGCCCTTGGGTGAGCGATTCGAGGTAGCCCGACGCGTCGCGCAGCGTCTCGGGCTGGCGATGCTGTTCGTACTCGTCGCGAACGGCCTGAAGTGTGTGCCCGGTGACCGCCAGGACCTGCCACCGCCGGACCGCGTCGTCGAGCCGCTTCTCCAACAGCTTCACCTCGAGCCGCCTGGCGGCCATTTGCTTGTCGTCGACGATCACGCGAAGCTGCTCGGCCAGCCGTCCCCGGGCTTCGAAGCGTTGCTGCAACTGGCCGTCGAGCGCTTCGAGTCGCTCCAACAGCGCATCGCGCCGCGACTGCAACTGCTCGGGCGTGCCGGAGTGGATCTGTTGGCGGATCATCTCCTCGGAGCAGGTGCGGTCGATGGCCGCGGCCAGATCGGCGGCCAAGGCGTCCCGATCGCGCCGCAACGCCTCGGCCCGTTCGGCCTGAACGACGCGCTGTCGGAAGTCGTCTTCGTCCTTCGCGCCCAAGGCGTGCAGCAGCTTGCGGCGGTGCTGCTTCATCCGCTCGGCGGCCGCCTTGTGCTTGGCTCCTTTGCGGCGCAATTGGCGCGACTGCCGCCGCAACGTCTCGCGTCGCGCCTCGTGGCGCTGCTGCTCGTCCAACGCCGCGCGGAGGACTCGCAATTGGTCGAGCGGATCGGCCTCTCGGTCGCCGACGCCCGTCTCGTCGACCACCTGGGCCAAACGCCCCAATAGCCCTTCGAGTTCGCGCTGCCGCTGGGCCAGCACTTCGCCGCACTGCTGGAGGCGTTGTTGCGTCTGGCGGATCGAATCGTATTGCCGGATCACCCCGGCGAGCGTCTTCGGCGGCAAGTCGGCCGGCAGCCCGGCCAGCCGGAGCGTGTCGCGCCATTGCCGCCGGGTTTCCTTGTACTGTTCTTCCTCACGGCGGACCCGGTCGGTGGCGGCCAAGGTCTCTTGCTCGGCCGACTGCCGCCGCGTTTCCAGCGGGACAAGCTCCTCCAACTCGGCCAACTCGTTTTCGGCCGCTTCGAGGGCCTGCTCGGGCGAGCCGACCGAAGCAAGCTGCCCGTCGAGCGTGTCGCGTTCCTGGTGCATTTGCAGCGACTGGCCCCGCACCATCGAAAGCTGCTTCTGGCAGGAGTCCAACTGCCTCGCGCTCGACCGATCGCTGGCCACCTTGCCCAGCGCCGCGGCTCCGCTTCCGGCCAGCCCGAGCAGAGCCATGGCCCAACCCATCGAGCCGGTGATCGACGTCGGCATGAACAGCCCGGCCATCAACAGCAACACGCCGAAGACGAAGACGGCGCCCAGGCCCACGAGCATCCAGGCCGGCATCATCTGGCGGCCGAGCAAGTCGCGACTCTGCTGTTCCAACTCGGCCTCGTACCGGGCCATCTCCTCCAGCCGTTGATCAAGCTGCACGCGACGGCGAAGCTGCGACACGCGATGACCGACGCGGTCCATCGCCTCGCTGACATTCGATTCACCCCGCGCGGCCAATGCGGTGGCGATCTCCTGCTGCAGCGTTTCGGCCTTCCGCCGCGCGTCGTCGCGTGCCTGGCGTGCGGCGACCAGCTCGCGCCGTGCTCGGCCCAGGGCCTTGATCGGTGGGCGGAACCGTCGGATCGCCTGCCGCGGCAAGGCGGTCAGCAGGTCCGGCGTCAATCCCTCGGGCAGCCCGAGTTCCTCGTGCAATGCGACTTGCCCGAGTTCAAGCTGTTCGATCTCGGCTTCGAGTTCTTCGACCTGTTTGCCGAGCGTGGTCATCCACGCCTGCTGTTCCTCGAACGCCTCGATCCGGGCAGCCTGCCGGGCCAACGCGGCATTGAGCGGAAGCTGCTTTGCTTCCGCGTGTATCGCCTCACGCTGATCGCGTATCCGCACCAAGCGCTGTTGATGCTTCGCCAGCCGGGCCTTCAGGGCGTCGAGCCGGCGCGGGGCGCCCTGGGGTACTTTAACCCCCGGACCGATCGCCGCTAGCTCTTCGTCCAGCTCCGCGCGACGCGACCACCGATCGCGAAGCGCCACGGCCAGCTCGACCACCCGGGCACGCCGCTCGATGTCGGCGTTTTCCTCTTCCAGCGCGGCGATCTCGCGTTCGAGCTGCTCGCGCTCGGAGGCCAGCCGGCCGTAGCGGCGTTGGCCCTGGCCGAGGTCCTCGATCTCGCGGTAGAGCTTCGCACGCTGTTCGAGCAGTTGGGCAATCTGGCACGCGCCGCCGTCGGGTTCGAGGATATGTTTCCGCGATCGGTGCAACTCCTGCATGACGCCCAGAAGCGAAATGCGGTCGAGCCCGGCGGTAAGTTGGTAAAGCGACTCGGCGGCGTCGGTGTCGTTGAGCGTGCCGATTTCCTGGATTTCGCGCAGTCCCACGGCGAAGACGTTGGCGTAGGTCGTCTCGTCGACATTGCACAACAGAAGCTTGACGATGTGCTCGCCGTGCCGCGTGCCGTCGGCGGCGGTGACGGTCAGGGCCTCCGGGGCATCGGTCGCGTTGGCGTCGAGTTGCCGAACAACTTGAAAACGGCCCTGGGTGCCGGCCAGTTCGATCCATCCGCCCGGCGTGCCGCCATGGACCGGCGGAAAGTACCGGCGTGCCCGGGGCGAGAAGCCGTAAAGGACCGAACGGATGAACTGCAACAGCGTGCTTTTGCCGGCCTCGTTGGGACCATGCAACACGTTCAGGCCATCGGAGAGTCCTTGGAGCTGCAGGCCGCTCCACACGCCGAAGCCGTCGATCCGCACAGCAGTGATCTTCACGTCGGTTCCTCCTCCCCGCTTAGAAGTTCGGCCCCCAACAACGCCGCTTCGCGGAGCACGCGATGACGCTGTGTCCCCTCGGGCAGCAACAGCGACGCGCCGAACGTGCCGGCCTGGTATCGCTCGGGCACGTAGGCCGCCAAGTCGAGCGGCTCCTCCACGTCCCATTGCCGGATCATTCGAAGGTAGTCGCCGCGGATCGTCTCCTGGTCGTACCATGGCTCAGGCAGTTCGACGGGCGGCTCGACGTCGATCTCCACGCTCCACGCGGCCGGCGGCCCAAAGCCGTACTGGCCGCGGAGCCAGTCGAGCAGCTCTTGCCGCAGTCCGCCGCGCCGCAACGGCCCCATCAGCGGTCCCGTACCGCCGATCGTCCAGGAGATCAACAGGTCGATCGACGCATGGGTCTCGGTAAGTTGCTGCATCCGGTCGCGCAGCGTGCCATCGAGCGTGTCGCGCTTGGTCTGTTCGTCGACGATGATCCGCTCGTTGACCCATCGGGCAACGTCGGTCGGCACGAAGCTGGTGCGCGGCGGGTGCTCCGGATCGATGTGGACCAACGTGCAGCCGTGGGCGCCCGGCTCGCGGGGGCTGCGTCCCTGCGGACTGCCCGGGGAATGGGCGACTTGCGGCGACGAGAGCAGCGTGTCGCGATCGTGCCGGCCGCCGAGGGCCCAGTAGTGGATGCCACGATCCTTCAGACGCTCGGCCTGGGCGTTGCCATGTACCACGGCGATCGAGAGCAGCCCCCCGGCGTCGGGCTTGAAGTCGCGGGCGCGGACCTTGCGGCGTCGGTCGCGGCTGGCGCCCAACAGTCGCAAGAGCGGAACGTCGTCGCGGCTGTGGACGATCTGCTCGATCCGACCCGGCGGGAAGCGGCGGACGTTCGCCGGCAGCTTCACGCCCGACGGCCACAGTTCCGGCGGATCGACCCGACCACCCGCCCAGTAGACGGCGATCCCCCGGGCGTCGAGCCGCGCGAACTGTTCGGCCAGAAACAGCGGTCCCCGCGGCCCGGTATGCGGCGGATGCAGCAGATCGCCCGAAAGAATCAGCAGCTCGGCCTCCTCGGCCAGGACCGTGTCGAAGACCTTGGTCGCCGCCAAATAGGGTGCTTCGAGGAACAGCTCGCGGAGATGGTCCGGCACCTCGGCCACGCCATGCGGCGGCAATTCGAGGTGGAAGTCGCCGGAATGGACGAAACGGAACGGCCAGTTCGACATCGGCGCCTCCGTGCGGGAGAAATGACCAAGGCCCAAGGACCAAAGGCCGAGGGCTCACCGGATGACAAGTCGGCCGCGGCGCGCAGCCTGGGCCAGGTAGACAATCTCTGGCAGTTTAGCCGGTATTACGCTGGGAGACTATAGCGATTTTGGCGCAATCGCGAGCGTCTAAGTCGACTGAGAAGCTTAGGCAGCTTTTGGGGCACCAAGCCTCTTGGCTCGGCCGGAGCCCCAAGAATCTCATGCCACTGCCAGAAAAAACTCACGGATTTCCGCAAGAAGGGCCGCCACGGTGGCAACGTTCTTAATAATGGCCGGGCGCCAGACGATTCGGCTGAGTCTCGGTCACTGCTTTTCTACTTTCTTACCCACAATGGACGGAGGAGATGCACCATGAGGCAGTATTTCAAGACGACACGGTTTCGTGCCTATTTGGCCGGGATCACCATGGTCGGGCTGCTCGGGGCGGTCGCGGCCACGTCGGTTCCGGCCAACGCGCCGGCGGCCCCCAAGGGAAAACTACCCGTCCAGCGGCAGGCTGAACGCGGCACCAGTTACGCCCAGAGCTTGTCGACGGCGTTTCGGGCGGCCTCGGAGACGGTCTTGCCGTCGGTCGTGATGATTCGCACCGTACCCCAGGTCGCCCGGCTCGATGAGAAGAGCCCCAACCAGAGCGGCGATCGCTTCGAGAAACGCTACGAGTTTCGCGGCACTCCCTTCGGCGACTTCGAGGGCACGCCGTTCGAGGACATGCTCCCACCGGAATTGCGACGGCATTTCCAAGAGATGCCGTCGATGCCCGGCCCGAACGGTCGCGTCCCTCGCGGGCGAAGCGGCGTCGGCTCCGGGGTGATCATCGACCGCTCGGGCGTCATCCTGACGAATAACCACGTCGTCTCCGGTGGCGGCAAGGTGGTTGTGCGGCTGCACGACGGTCGTGAATTCGAGGCGGTGAAGATCGAGACCGACCCGAAGACCGATATCGCGGTCGTCTTCATCGAGGAGGCCGAAGGGCTGGTCGCCGCGGAACTCGGCGATAGCGAATCGGCACAGGTCGGCGATTGGGTGTTGGCCCTCGGCGGCCCGTTCGGGCTGGAAGGGACCGTAACCGCCGGCATCGTCAGCGCGAAAGGCCGCGGCATCGGCATCACCGATCGCGAGAACTTCCTCCAGACCGACGCGGCCATCAATCCCGGCAATAGCGGCGGTCCGCTGGTCAACCTCGACGGGCAGGTCGTCGGCATCAACACGGCCATCTCTTCCCGAAGCGGCGGCAACCAGGGAGTCGGCTTCGCCGTGCCGGCCAACTTGGCCAGATGGGTCGCCGACCAGTTGATCGAAACCGGCACGGTCAAACGGGCCTACCTCGGTGTGGTGATCCAGCCGGTCTCCCATGATCTGGCCAAGCGGTTCGGTGTGAAGGCCGAGCAGGGCGTCCTGGTCACCGACGTGCAGGACGAAACCCCCGCCGCAAAGGCCGGCCTGAAGCCGGGCGACGTGATCGTCGCCTTCGACGGTACCGAGGTCAACACCCCGCGGGAGCTTCAGGGGGTCGTCGAGCGGGCCGAACTCGGTCGAAGCCACGCGATGGAGGTCATCCGTGACGGCCGCAAGGGCACGCTGCGGGTCACCGTCGGCCAGCAGCCCGAGGATTTCGGCCTGGCTGCCATGCGGAAGGGCCATTCACCCCAGCCGAAGGCCGAACGCTCGCAATTCGATAAGCTGGGCCTGGACGTCGAGCAGTTGACCGACGACGTGGCCCGGCGCCTCGGCTATGAGAACCGCGACGGCGTGCTGATCACCGAAGTTCGCACGGGCAGCCCTGCCGATCGGGCCGGTTTGGCGACCGGCATGCTCATCGCCGAGGTCGACCGGCAGAAGACCCCCACTTTAGAGCAGTTCGCCGGGGCCCTAAAGAAGTCCTCGCCCAAAAAAGGCATCTTGATGCTGGTCCGCGACGGCAACGGCGTCCGCTTCGTGGTGCTGGAAATGGACGAGTAGCCTTCTCGTCTGGCGGTCGGTGCCGCTGTGACCACCCGGGAAAGCCCTCATCCGCGCCCACCTTGTGAGGGTTTTACCCGGGCGGGTTTTTTTCACCGGGGGGAAGGGTGAACCCCGCGGATTGTTCGTAAACCATCCTACCCCCGGCTGCGTACCAAGAGGTAGCGGTCATCTTGTCTCTTCTTTTTGCCGACCTCTAGGAGTCTCGCCATGGTCGAATTCGGGGCCGATCCTGTTCACCTCTATCTGGCACAAATGAGCGATGTGCCGTTGATGTCTCGTAGCGAGGAGTTCGAGGCGGGCAGGCAGATCAAATCCTCTCGACGATCCTTCCGTCGGCGGATGCTGGCCACCGATTATGCCCTGCAGTCGGTCGCGGGCCTGCTGAATAAGGTGCTCGAAGGCCAAATGCGGATCGACCGGACGCTGGAGGTGGCCATCACCAACACGCAGCACAAGCAGCAATTGCTGGCCCTGCTGCCTGTGAACCTGCATACACTGCGCAACCTCATCCGGCGCAATCGGGCGGATTTCCGCATCGCCGTCAACCGGCGGCAACCGCGGGTCGCCCGTCATGAAGCGTGGCAGCGGCTGAGGCGGCGTCGCGTCCGGGGCGTGCGGCTGTTGGAAGAACTCGGCCTGAGGCGGGAGCCGCTGCAAGTGATTCTCGGCCGGATGAAGCAGTTCTCCCACCGGATGGACGACCTTCAGCAGAGGCTCGCCGCATTGCGGCAGCAAAAGGCCGACGCCGAGTCGATCCGCGAGCTGCGCCGCGAACTGCAATCGCTGATGAAGACCACGCTCGAGAGCCCCGCCACCCTCCGGCGGCACCTCGAACGCTCCGTCGAACTGCAGAAGGAATACGAGTCGGCCCGGCGATGGCTCTCCGCATCGAACCTCCGGCTGGTCGTTTCCATCGCCAAGCGATACCGCAACCGCGGCCTGAGCTTCCTCGACCTGATCCAGGAAGGCAACACCGGATTGATGCGGGCGGTCGACAAATTCGAGTGTACCAAAGGTTTCAAGTTCGCAACCTACGCCACCTGGTGGATTCGCCAGGCTATTTCCCGCGCGATCGCCGACCAGAGCCGCACGATCCGCGTGCCGATCCACATGCTCAACACCATGGACGAGGTGCTCGACATCGCCCAGCAGTTCTCCCAGGAACACGGACGCGAACCCCACCTCGAGGAGACCGCCGAACAGGCCGGCTTGCCGGTGGATAAGACAGATCGGGCCCTGCGAATGCATCGCCGGCCCGTCTCGCTCGACGACACCGTCGGCAGCCACGACAACAACTACCTCGGCGAATTGCTGCCCGACCGGCACGAGAAGGACCTGCACCGCGACCTCGATCACGAGGCGCTCAAGTCACGGATCGCCAAGGCCTTGGAAATGCTCAATTACCGCGAGCGGGAGATTATCCGCCTGCGGTATGGGCTCGCCGACGGCTATGTCTACACCATGGAGATGATCGGGCGGATCTTCTCCGTCTCCCGGGAGCGGATCCGGCAGATCGAGATGGACGCTCTGCGAAAGCTCCAGCACCCCCGTTGTGCCGAGCAACTCTCCGGCTTCCTGGACCACGGCTCCTACCTCGAAGTCCGCGACAACTCCCCGCCGAACGCAACGTCATCCTCTCGCGAGGGGTAAGCGGTTGCGGCCGGCACCGCCGACGCTTCTCCGAAGCCCCGGGACGGGCCTTCTGGAAACGTCCCGCTTATCGGTTCTCAGGTAGCCAATGATTGGATACAAGCTCGACGCGTCGGCAAGTGGGTCGCATGCCGGGCCTTTTCTACCTATTCGTTGGCACGCCGAGCTTGAATTCCTACATCACTGGATCGCTTGAGAAGCCATAGCGGCCTTACCTTATCCAGCACGTCTTCGCGACCCCCCGCACAGGTGGCCTCTATTCGGAAGCCTGCCAGAAACCGGGGCAATCTACGCGGACTAAACCGGGCTGTAGCCGAGCACGGCGGGGGGTATTGCAGCAACGACTGCAAATTTTTTGGTAGTAGCCAGTTGACGCCTTGTGGAAATGTTGTTATCTTCTGAGCTTTCTCGCCTAGTGTGCGAGCGACTCTTTGGCAATTGGGAATCGGGCATACCCGGAGGACATCCGTGGCTGGTCATACAAAAGAGATCATTCGGATTCGCATGGAGGCTTACGACCACGCGATTTTGGATCAGAGCGCGGCGGAGATTGTGGATACAGCCAAGCGGACCGGGTCGATTGTTCATGGTCCGATCCCCTTGCCAACCCGCATTGAGCGCTATACAGTTCTTTCAAGTCCGCATGTGGACAAGAAGGCTCGGCAGCAGTTCGAGATCCGCACGCACAAGCGGCTGGTCGATATCATGCAGGCGACGGCCAAGACGATCGAGGCATTGAACAAATTGAGCCTGCCGGCGGGCGTGGATATCAAGATCAAGGCCACGGCCCGGCAGTAGCGGCGGTTTTCCTGGTTTTGTCAATACGATTGCAGGCTTTCCCCATATGGCTTGGAAGTTGGCGGGGTAAAGGCGGCGGTTAGCCGCAGATTCCCTGCTGGCGACGCGGAAGAAGGCAAGAACGATGGCTATTGGATTACTCGGCCGCAAGGTCGGGATGACGCAAGTCTATGACCCGACCGGCACGGTCATTCCCGTGACGGTGCTCGAAGTAGGCCCCTGCCACGTGCTCCAGCTCAAGACGCAGCAGCGAGACGGGTATGAGGCGGTTCAATTGGGGTATCTGGACAAGCCACGACGCCTTGCCAGCCGCGCCGCCCGCGGGCATGTCGCGAAGCTTGATAGCAAGCGGCAGCGCCGCCACGCCGCCGCCGGCGTGGAGTCACCCACAAAGCCCGATTGCGAGCCGAAGCGGTTTATCCGCGAGTTGCGCAGTTCTATCGAGGGCTTTGAAGTCGGCCAGGAACTGAACGTCGACATCTTTTCCGAAGTCGCCGCTGTGGACGTCATCGGCACCAGTAAAGGCCGCGGTACGGCCGGTGCCATGAAACGCCACAATTTCTCCGGTCAGCGTGCCTCGCACGGTGTCAAGAAGTGCCACCGCCACATCGGTGGTACCGGCTGTAGCGCCGACCCCTCGCGCATTCCCAAGGGAAAGCGGATGCCCGGCCGCTACGGCAATGCCCGCTGCACGGTCCGCAATCTCAAGGTGGTCCAGATCGACGCGGAGAACAACCTGCTGGTGATCCGCGGCGCGATACCGGGCCCCAACGGGGGGCATGTCGTGGTTCAAGAGACAAATAAGCTCTAAGGTTTGCCGGGACGCAAAAATATGGTCACATTGCCCATCTATGATCGGACGGGAGCGGAGGTCGGCTCCTACGAACTCGACCCGGCCGAATTGGCGCCGAAGGTCAATAAGCAGTTGCTGCACGACGCCGTGGTCATGTACCAGACCAACCAGCGTCAAGGCTCGGCCAAGACGAAAAGTCGCGCGGAGAAGGCGGGAACGACCAAGAAGATGTATCGGCAGAAGGGGACCGGCAATGCCCGCGCCGGCTCGCGCCGCAGCCCGGTCCGTCGGGGTGGAGGCCACGCCTTCGCGAAGAAGCCGCGCGACTGGTCCTACCGCATGAACAAGAAGGCCCTGCGGCTGGCGACCCGGATGGCCGTCGCCTCGCGGATCGCCGACAACGAAGTGACGCTGATCGATCAGCTCGCGTTCGAGGAACCCAAAACCCGCGATATGGCGGCGATCCTTGGGGCGTTGAAGATTGACGGGCAGCGACTGCTTGTGGCGGTCGACGGGCATGACATGAACGTGTACAAGAGCATCCGCAACCTGTCCGGCGTATCGGTCGTTCCGGTGACGGAGTTGAACGCCCTTTCCGTCCTGCGACCTCAGCGATTGTTGCTGACCACCGCGGCGTTGGACGCGTTTCGGCGGAAGGCGAACGGAACCAACGGCGACGGGTAACGACGTCGGTCGGCCCTGGAGATGCGTAAGAGGGTTTCCTAGAGAGTTTTGGCATTCAAAAGCGATAATGCCGTAATAAGGCCGCACGAGGAGAGGTGGGTATGGCCCGGGACATCACGGACACTAAATTGCAACTTCAGCCGCACCAGATCGTGCTCCGCCCCCTGGTCACGGAAAAGGGCATGCACAAAGCCACGCGCTATAACGCCTACGCCTTCGAGGTGAACCGGCTGGCGAACAAGGAAGACATCCGCGACGCGGTGGAGGAATTGTTCGACGTGAAGGTGCTTCGGGTGAACACGCAAACCCGCAAGGGAAAACCCCGGCGGACGCGTTTTCGCTGGGGCCGGACGAAGACCTGGAAGAAGGCGATCGTCACTCTGGACCCCGAGCATCGGATTGACTTCTTTTAGGAGTGCCTGTCCCCGGTTGTCAGGCTTGGATCAAGCAGCCAAGAGGCGGCCCTTGACGAGGGCTGACCAAACATAGCGGAAAGCGAAACAGCGGAACCATGGGCATTCGACGCTACAAACCGACAACGCCCGGTCGTCGCCACGCGACGGTCAGCGATTTTGCCGACCTGACCCCCGGAGCGGAACCGGAGAAGAAGCTCCTCCGGCCGAAGCCCCGCAAGGGAGGCCGGAACAACCAGGGCAAGATTACCGCCCGGCATCGCGGCGGCGGCCACAAGCGGCAGTATCGCGTGATCGACTTCCGTCGCAACAAGGACGGCGTGCCGGCGGTGGTCAACTCGATCCAATACGACCCGAACCGCAGCGCCCGAATCGCCCTGCTGTTCTACGTCGACGGCGACAAGCGCTACATCCTGGCCCCCGAGGGGCTGAAGGCGGGCGATCATGTCCAAAGCGGCGATGACGCGCCGGCGGCCGTGGGCAACTGCCTGCCGTTGAGCAAGATCCCCTTGGGCATGGACATCCACAACATCGAGTTGCAGCCCGGACGCGGCGGCGTGCTTTGCCGTTCGGCCGGGATGCGGGCGACCCTGGCCGCCCGGGACGCCGGCTGGGCACAGATCAATCTGCCCAGCGGCGAAATCCGCCGTGTGCCGGCGAGCTGCCGGGCGACCGTAGGCACGGTCGGCAATGCGGAACACGTCGGCGTGGTGCTGGGCAAAGCGGGTCGCAAGCGCTGGCTCGGCCGCCGGCCGCACGTCCGCGGCACGGCCATGAACCCGATCGACCACCCGCACGGCGGCGGCGAAGGTCGCACCAAGGGCGGTCGCCACCCGGTCACCCCGACCGGCAAGCCGACCAAGGGCGGCTCGACCCGCAAGCGGCGGAAGCCTTCGAACAAGGCAATTGTCCGCAGGCGTCGATCGCGTCGCTACGGCCAACTGAAACTGTACAAGTAAGACGGCTGGCCGCTGATAGCTGATAGCTGATAGCTCCAAAGACGGAAGCGCGAACATGAGCAGATCGCTGAAGAAAGGCCCTTACGTCGATCCGAGGCTTTTCGCCAAGGTCGAGAAGCAGAACGACGTGGGCACGAAGGATCCGATCAAGACGTGGGCCCGGGCATGCACGGTGATCCCGGAGTTTGTCGGGCATACCTTCCTGGTCCACAACGGAAAACTTCACATGAAGGTCTTCGTGACCGAAGAGATGGTGGGTCATAAGCTCGGGGAGTTCGCCCCGACCCGCACGTTCCGCGGGCACGGCGGAAAGGGGAAGAGATAAGATGGCTTACAGGGCATCGCATCGATTCGCGCGCATTAGCGCCCAAAAGGTCCGCCCCCTGGCGCAGATGATCCGCGGCAAGTTCGCCGATGAGGCGCTGGACATCCTGAAGTTCCAGCCGCAGCGAGGGGCGCGGATGCTGGAGAAAGTGCTCAAAAGCGCGCTGGCCAACGCCGAGGATCGCCGAGCGGCCGACTTGCAGAACCTGCTGGTCCGCGAGGTTCGGATCGATTCCGGGCCGATGTTCCGGCGGATGCGGCCGAAGGCCCGGGGGATGGCCTCCATCATTAAGAAACGCATGTCGCACATCCACGTAGAACTGGAATAAGCCATGGGTCAGAAAGTCAACCCGACCGGATTCCGCACCGGCATCGTCGCCGGTTGGAAGAGCCGCTGGTACGCCTCGAAGCAGGAGTTCGCCGAACTGTTGGTCGAGGACCACAAGATTCGGTCGTTTATTAAGAATCGCAAGGATCGCGGCGGCAAGCCGATGTACCCGGCGATTGCCAAGATCGAGATCGAGCGGACCCGCGACGAGGTGAAGGTGGTCCTTTACTCGGCCCGGCCTGGCGTGTTGATCGGGCGGAAAGGCGAGCGAGTCGAAGAGCTGCAAAATGACTTGCAAGCACGCACCGGCCGGCGGATCAACCTGAAGATCGAGGAAATCAATCGACCGGAGCTGATCGCGCAGCTCGTGGCCGAGGACATCGGCGAACAACTGGCCAGGCGGTCCGGCTTTCGCCGCACCATGAAGCGAGCGATGGAACAAACGATGGACGCCGGCGCCAAGGGGATCAAGATCCAGTTGGCGGGGCGGCTCGGCGGGGCCGAAATGGCCCGGCGCGAGAAGCAGATGTCCGGCTCCATTCCGCTGTCCACCCTGCGGGCGAAAATCGACTACGGCTTCACCGAGGCCAAGATCGCCCAAGGGCATATCGGCATTCAAGTATGGATCAATCAGGGCCTTTACAGCGAGGACGAGATCGATGGCGTTGATGCCCAAGCGGGTCAAGCATCGAAAAAGCCAAAGAGGTCGTATAAGAGGTAACGCGACTCGAGGCAATCGAGTTGTTTTTGGCGATTTCGGGCTCCAGACCGTCCAAGGCGGTTATATCAGTGCGGCGACCATTGAAGCCGGCCGTATCGCGGCGCAGCAATACCTGCGCAGCGAGGGGCGGTTGTATATCCGGATCTTCCCCCACAAATCGATTACCTCCATCCCTTTGGAAACGCGCATGGGGAAGGGAAAAGGGGAGCCGGACTACTGGGCGGCCGTGGTGCGACCGGGAACCGTATTGTATGAGATCGGCGGCGTGACCGAAGAGGCGGCTCGCCTCTGCTTCACCCGTCTCGCCCACAAAATGCCCGTGAAGGTCCGCTTCCTGCGGCGGCGGCCCATGTAGGCATCAGGAGCAACCTACCCCATGACCAAGGCAAACGAATTACGGGAGATGAGCGACGAGCAGTTGGAGATGACTCTGCGAGAGACGCAGGAGAATTTCTTCCGGCTCCGCTTGCAGGCCCAAACCGAACGGCTCGACGCGCCGAGCGAATTGCGGAAAAACCGCCGGTTGATCGCGCGGATCAAAACGATACTGAACCAGCGACAACAGGCGACCGCGACGGCGCCGCAGTAGACACCACGCTTCTCCGCGGGGGCCACCCCCCGTCGGTGCGACGAGGAAGACCAACCATGCCAAAACGAGTTCTTACGGGCGTAGTCACCAGCGACCGGGCAGCCAAGACCCGCCGGGTGGAGATCCCCCGCTTGATCCGGCATCCGAAGTATGGCAAGTACTTCCGCCGCAAGACGGTTTGCCACGTCCACGACGAGCAGGAACAATCCCGGCTCGGCGATACCGTGGAGATCATCGAGGCGCGACCTCTCTCCCGACTGAAGCGATGGGAGTTGGTCCGGGTGGTGGAGCGGAGCCGGCTGGTCGACTTGGCGGCGATGCGGGCGGGCAAGGGCAAGCAAGAGCAAGAGTCGGCGGAGTCGTAAGGCAGCCCATTGCCGGAAAGATAGCAACCGACGCAACACGTGGACCGTAGCCATGATCCAGATGCAAACGCGGCTGAATGTCGCCGATAATACCGGGGCCAAGGAATTGATGTGCATCAAGGTGCTCGGCGGAACCCACCGCCGTAGCGCCGGCGTGGGCGACATTATCGTCTGCAGCATCAAGAGCGTCATCCCCGGCAGCGACATGAAGAAGGGAACGGTGGTTCGGGCGGTGATCGTCCGCTGCAAGAGCCCGACCCGGCGCCCCGACGGCAGCTATGTGCGGTTCGATAGCAACGCCGCCGTGATTATCGACAACGAAAAGAACCCCCGCGGGACCCGCATCTTCGGGGCGGTTGCCCGAGAGTTGCGGGAGCGGAACTTCATGAAGATTGTCAGCCTTGCCAACGAGGTGGTGTGATGCGGATCCGAACAGACGATACGGTGGAGATCATTGCCGGCGACGACCTCGGCACGCGCGGCAAGGTGATGAGCATCGACCGTGCGGCAGGCAAGGTCGTCGTCGAGGGTGTCAACCGCGTGTACAAGCACGTGCGACGAAGCCAGCAGAACCCCCAGGGCGGCCGGCTCTCGAAGGAGATGCCAATCCCGGCGTCCAACGCCCTGCTGGTCTGCGAACGGTGCAGCGCCGCCACGCGGGTAGGCGTGCGTTTCCTCGAGGACGGCACGAAGGAACGGTACTGCAAGAAATGCGGGGCCGGTAACGGACCCATGGGGCCCGCCAAACCGCGCCGGGCGATGAATCAGCCGTAGCAATTAAGACTCTCGAAGCGAGCCATGGCAGCAAAAAGCAAGAAAAAAGAGAACGCCGACCAGGCGGCGGGCGAGCAGCAGCCAGCCCCCAGCCCTCGGCTTTTGGAACAGTACGAGAAGGAAGTCCTTCCCGGCCTAGCCGAAGCCCTCGGACGCACCAATCGCCTGTCGTTGCCGCGTCTGCGGAAGATCGTGATCAACATGGGCGTCGGCGCCGCGATCAACGAGAAGAAATACATGGAGGAGGCGGTCGACGCCCTGAAGCTGATCGCCGGGCAGCAGCCGATGATCACGCTCGCCCGCAAGTCGATCGCCGGCTTCCGGCTTCGCGAGGACATGGCCATCGGGTGTAAGGTCACGCTTCGGGGAAAGCGGATGTGGGAGTTCCTCGATCGATTGATCTCGATCGCGTTGCCCCGGGTTCGCGACTTCCGCGGGCTGAACCCCAACGCCTTCGACGGACACGGCAACTTCAGCCTGGGACTGGTCGAGCAGCTCGTCTTCCCGGAACTGAACCCGGATAAGTATAGCCGGACACAAGGCATGAATGTGACCCTGGTCACCTCGACCGACAGTAACGACGAGGCGCGGGAGCTTCTGCGGAGGTTGGGGATGCCGCTTCGGGCGGCCTGATTCCGGTGCCGAACAACCGTGGGGGAAAATCTTCCCCCGGTTTCGGCGGCAGCGGTGACGCGTCCCCGGAAAACGTGATTTCGCCGCGAAAACGGGCTGTTCCCCTTCGTGGCTAGCACAGGACTGGAAACGGTATGGCAAGCAAATCGAAAATCGCCAAGGCACTACGCCCTCCCAAATTCTCGACACGGCGCGAATGCCGTTGCAAGATTTGCGGTCGGCCGAGGGCCGTCTATCGGAAATTTGGAGTTTGTCGGATCTGCTTCCGCAAGCTTGCGGACGAAGGTCTGATTCCTGGCGTGAAAAAGGCGAGTTGGTAAAGGGACCCCAAGCACTATGATGACCGACCCCATCGCCGACATGTTGACCCGCATTCGCAATGCGGTACGCATCGAACGGCCCAACGTCGAAATGCCCATCTCCAAGGTCAAACGGGGACTGGCGGAAGTGCTCAAGCGCGAAGGCTATATTTGGGACTGGGAAGAGGTCGACGCGAAGCCGATCAACCAGATTCGCGTCCACCTGAAATACGGTCCCAACGGCGAACGCGTCATCCAGCGGCTGCGGCGCGTCAGCAAACCCGGGCGACGCGTTTACAGCGGCGCTACCACGCTGAAGCCCGTGCTCGGCGGGTTGGGCATCAGCATCATCAGCACCAGCCGTGGGGTGATCAGCGATCGCGAGGCTCGGCAACGCAAACTCGGCGGCGAGGTGCTTTGCGAGGTCTGGTGACCCGCCACGCACGGCCGGTACGTATTTCACCGTTTGGGCAAAAAGGCAGACTGTTATGTCGCGGATCGGAAAACTTCCTGTTCAGGTTCCTGACGGGGTCAAAATCCAACTGGATGGCCATTCCATCCAGGTGGAAGGACCCAAGGGCCGGCTCCAGTGGGAATACCGCCCAGAGATCGCCGTCACCTTCGACGAGGATAACAAGCGGTTGGTCGTCACCCGAGGCGACGACGATCGCCAGAGCCGCGCCCTGCACGGGCTTACCCGCGCTCTGGTCCAGAATATGGTCACAGGCGTCACCCAGGGCTACGAACGCCGCCTGGAGATCCACGGCGTCGGCTACCTGGCCGCCTTGGCCGGGTCGACCCTCCAACTCCGCGTCGGCCTCGCCAACGAACTCCAGGTGCCCATCCCCGAGGGCTTGGACGTGGCCGTCCCAGACCAGCAGCACGTCGTGATCCGCGGGATCGACAAGCAACTTGTCAACCAGTTCGCCGCGGCGGTGCGGGCCCTGCGAAAACCGGAACCCTACAAGGGGAAGGGAATTCGCTACTTGGGCGAGCAGATCCGCCGTAAGCAGGGCAAGGCCATGGCCAAGTAACAGCCGGCCTGCCATTAATTTCGCGGTCAGATCGGTCGGAAACAACAGCGAGTGCGGGAACCATGAAAGAGTACAAACGAGTTGCCAACCAGACGCAGCGGCGGCGCTTTCGGGTGCGAAATCGGCTCAAGCGCGATGCCAACCGCCTGCGCTTGAGCGTCCACCGAAGCAATAAGCATTGCTACGCCCAAATCATCGACGACGAGGCCGGACGGATCGTCGCCTCGGCCAGCACCCTGGAAAAGGCGATGCGGAGCGAAATCCCCTTCGGGGGCAATCGAGACGCCGCCGCCGCCATCGGGCGACTGATCGCTCAGCGGGCACTGGAGGCCGGAGTCAACCAGGTCTTCTTCGATCGACGAGAGTACAAGTATCACGGACGCATCGCCGCACTGGCCGACGCCGCACGCGAGGCCGGATTGGTCATTTAGGGAAACATTCCGATAACCAACACAGAACATTATGGCTACTGAATCAACCCGAGGGGAATTGGTCGAAAAGGTCGTCAAGATCCGGCGGTGCGCCGCTGTGGTCAAGGGCGGACGGCGATTCAGCTTTGCGGCCCTGGTGGTCGTCGGCGACGGCCATGGCAAGGTCGGCTGGGGCTACGGAAAGGCCAACGAAGTGCCGCCGTCGGTCGAGAAGGCCGTCAAAGACGGTAGCCAAAGCATGGTCCCGGTAGCCCTCGAAGGCACCACCATTCCGCACGAAGTCAAAGGCCATTTCGGCGCCGCTCGCGTGGTGCTGGTGCCGGCGAGCCCCGGGACCGGCGTGATCGCCGGAGCCGCCGTCCGCGCCGTCTGCGAAGCCTGCGGGATCCACGACATCCTCACCAAGAGCTTCGGGACCAACAATTCCATGAACCTGGTCAAAGCCACCCTGGACGCACTGCAACAACTCCGCTCACGCGGCGAGGTCGAGCGGCTGCGGGGAGTATCGCTGGCATGAATCTCAACGACGTCCACCAAGGTATCCAAAAGAACCGGAAGCGCAAGCGGATCGGCCGTGGGACGGGCTCCGGACACGGCAAGACCGCCGGACGCGGCCACAAGGGCCAGCACTCCCGGGCCGGCGCTTCGTTCCACCCGACGTTCGAAGGCGGGCAGATGCCGCTGGTGCGCCGAATTCCCAAGCGGGGATTCAACAACCGCTTCGCCCTGCAGGTGGTCGCCGTCAACGTCGACGACTTGCAGCGCTGCTTCGACGACGGCGCCGAGGTCACCCTCGAAGCCCTGCGCCAAAAGCATCTGGCCACCGGGCGCTTCGACGTGCTCAAGGTGCTCGGCGACGGCGAGTTGACCAAAACGCTGACCATCTCAGCGCACCGTTTCAGCCGGCAGGCGAAAGAAAAGATCGAGAAGGCCGGAGGCCGGATCGTCATCTTGCCGCCAAAGGCGCCCGTGGTTCGCAACAAGCAGAAGGTCAAGAGTTCGTAATCGAGCGACACAACGTACTGGCGGCCGCAAGGTCGCAACCGTAGGACATGCCAAGCGAGGCCGTGTGGCGATCCGCTTGACAGGCATTAGGCCAGCACGGGCGGCGGCGCCTTAACAGCCGCTTCCCACCACCGCAAGCACGCAGCAGGCGGATCGAGCCATGTGGGAAAAGATTCGCGTCATTTTTACGATTCCGGAACTGCGCCAGAAAATCCTTCTGACGCTGCTTTTCCTGGCGATCTATCGGATTGGCTGGCAGATTCCTCTGCCGGTGGTCGATTCGCAAAAGATGACGGCTGTCTTCGGCCAGACCGAGGGCGGCATCGGCCAGATCATGGAGCAGGTGGCCGTCTTCAGCGCCAGCCAGCTCAGTCAGGCCACGATCTTCGGCCTGGGAATCATGCCCTATATCTCGGCCTCGATTATCTTCCAACTACTCGGCAGTGTCTATCCACCGTTGGAGCGGCTGCAGAAGGAGGGCGAAAGCGGGCGCAAGAAGATCAATGAGTATACGCGCTACGCCACGATCGTCCTGTGTATCGGCCAAAGTTGGGCCTACCTGGGCTTCCTGATTAACAATAATCTCGTACACGACGAGTTCCTCACCGCCAGCGGCGGTCTCGGGTTCGGCTGGCAATTGACCACGGTGCTGACGATGACCGCCGGAACCGCCTTCCTCATGTGGTTGGGCGAACAGATCGACGAGTTCGGCATCGGCAACGGCATCAGCCTGCTGATTATGGCCGGTATCCTTGCCCGAATGCCGGCGGCCGGCTACCAACTGCTGCAACCGATGATCGAAGGCGGCGGATTGCAGCTCGGCGCCGGCCGTGGCGAGGTGGACGTTGTCACCCTGCTGGTGTTGGCCGTGCTGTTTGTCAGCGTGGTGACCGGCGTGGTCTTCATCACCCTCGGCCAACGTCGGATTCCCACCCAAAGCGCCAAGCACGTGCGCGGCCGTCGGGTCTACGGCGGCACGCGGCAGTATTTGCCGCTGAAGGTCAATCAGGCGGGCGTGATGCCGATCATCTTTGCCAGCAGCCTGTTGCTGTTCCCCTCGGTGCTGTTTAGCTACGCGTCTCAGTTCTACGGATCGCAAGGCTGGTTGCAGACGCTGTCCGACTCGTTCCAGCGAGGCGACTCGTTCACCTACAACCTGATGTACGTCGCGCTGATCTACTTCTTCTGCTATTTCTGGACCGCCATCACCTTCAACCCGAAGGATATGGCCGACAACCTGAAGAACTACGGAACATTTATCCCCGGCTATCGGCCCGGAAAGCGGACGGCCGATTATCTGGAAAAGGTCATGGTCCGGATCACCTACGTGGGAGCAGGGTTCCTCGCGTTGGTGGCCATTATTCCGACGATGGTCGCCGCCCAGATCGATGCCGTCGATTTTACCATCGCCAGCTTCTACGGCGGCACGGGCCTGCTGATCGCCGTGAGCGTGGCGTTCGACCTGGTCCAGAAGATCGACAGCCACCTGGTGATGCGAAACTACCGAGGGCTTCTGGAGAAGAAGTAGGGGTGGCCCACGCCTAGCCAACAAATCGTTTAACGGAAGCCGAAGGCGCTGGTATTACCAGAATGGAACCGAAGCATACTGCGGCGTCTTCGGCTTCCGTTAAACGAAACTTGCAACTACGGAACGAGGAACATCGATCATGCAAATGGTATTCATCGGCCCGCCCGGCGCCGGCAAGGGAACCCAAGCCGAACGGATCGTGACGACCTACGAAATGGCCCACCTGTCGACCGGCGACATGCTCCGGGCTGCCCGGGACGCGCAGACCGACGTGGGCCGGCAGGCTGAGCAGTATATGTCGGCCGGGCAGTTGGTGCCCGACGAGATCATCGTGGCCATTATCGCCGAGCGGCTCGAACAGGCCGACTGCCATGGCGGTTTCCTCCTCGACGGTTTTCCCCGGACCATTCCGCAGGCCGAGGCGCTGGACCAGATGCTCCAGCAGCGAGGCAAGCCGCTGGACGTGGTCCTCGAACTCCGCGTTCCCGAGGAGGAACTGTTCCAACGCCTCGCCGGCCGCGGTCGGGCCGACGACAACCCCGAGGTCATCCGTCAGCGTCTGGTCGCCTACCGCGAGCAGACCGAGCCGCTGCTGCAATACTACGAGAAACAGGACCTGCTGCGCAGCGTCGACGGCCTGGGCACGGTGGACGAGGTCTTCGGCCGCGTCAAAGCCGAACTGGACCAGGTAGCCAACGCGTAAGGGAAGGCGCACACAGGAAGAGGGACATCCAGGGTGCAGATCCTACGATCGCCACGAGAAATCGACCAAATGCGGCAAGCCGGACTCCTCGTCCGGCAGGCCCATCAGGTCGCCCGATCGATGATCGAGCCAGGCGTGACGACCGGAGAAATCGACGCGGCGGTCGAGAAGTTTTTCGAAGCGAACGATGCGGTCCCGTTGTTCAAGGGCGTGCCGGGGCGGGTCCCATTTCCCGCGGTGACATGCACCTCGGTCAACGAGGAGGTGGTCCACGGTATCCCCGGTCCGCGGCAACTGCGCGAGGGCGATATCCTCAGCCTCGACACCGGCTGCAAGTACGGCGGCTGGTGCGGTGATGCGGCGGCGACCTACCCGGTCGGCCGTATCGCGGCCGAGACGCAGCGGCTGCTGGACGCCACCCGCGACGTGTTGCACCTGGCCATCGACTTGATGGGCAAGCGTTCGCGGTGGTCGGAGGTTGCGGCCGAGATGGAAAAGCACGTCCGCCGACAGGGTTTTTCGGTGGTGGAGGCCTTCGTCGGACACGGCATCGGCCGGGAGATGCACGAAGACCCGCAGGTGCCGAATTTCGCAAGCCGGCATTTCCGGCGCAGTGGCGATTTCGAACTGGTGCCGGGATTGGTGATTGCGGTCGAGCCGATGGTCAACTTGGGCACGAAGAATGTGCGGACCATGCCCGACCATTGGACCCAGGTGACGGCCGACGGACTACCCAGCGCCCATTTCGAACACACGATCGCGATGACCGACACCGGCCCCCAAGTGCTGACGGCCGGCCCGAACGGGGAGAGCTGGTAAGCGGCCTTATGCCCGCAGGTCGACACGACGAGAAACGATTTACGGCAAGAAATGGCCCGGCATGCCACCCGCAAGAACCCGCGGACGCACAAAATGGGCCAACAAACGAAAAATTCCACCTTGGGGGTATTGTGTACCAGGGTGTTAGAAGTTTATATTAAAGTGCTTTGCCCTTTGATTGCAAGAAGAGTGTGAGCCGTCATGAAAGTCCGAGCCAGCGTGAAGCGCATTTGCGAGAATTGCAAGATCGTCCGCCGTCGGGGGGTGGTGTTCGTGATTTGCACCAATCCTCGCCACAAACAACGGCAGGGCTAGAGGCCGGTAGTGGGCGGCGTCGGGCCGGTCGCCCGCGGAAGGGACGTTGTGGATGCGTCCTGGTGAATTCAGAAATCGATGAGCCTTCAGCGGAGTGGTAGACCATGCCGCGTTTGTTGGGTGTTGACATACCGGGCGATCGGCCAACGGCCGTCGCGTTGACGTATCTGTACGGAATCGGGCCGCGGACCGCGCGGGTGCTGTGCCACGATGCGGGCATCGACCCCAATGTCCGGTCGCGGGAGCTTCGCGAAGACGAACTGGCACGGCTGGCCGCCATCCTCGACAAGGACTATGTCGTCGAGGGGCAGTTGCGCCGTCAGGTCAACCAGAGTATCGTGCGGCTTCGCGATATCGGTTGTTATCGCGGGCTGCGCCACCGCCGGGGGCTTCCGGTGCGAGGGCAACGCACCCGGACCAACGCCCGAACCCGTAAGGGACCGAAGAAGACGGTCGCCGGCAAGAAGGGCGTGAAGGACCTGCGTTAATCTCCGCGTTAGGGGGCCGCCGCCCGGCGGCTGGATGCCGAGACAAGACATTATGCTTTTGGGAGCTCAATAGCCGTGGCTAAAGCTACAAAACGACGCAAGACCCGTCGCAATGTGACGGTGGGGGTCGCCTACATCAAGGCAACCTTCAACAACACGACGGTGACGATCACCGATACCAAGGGCGATACGCTCTGTTGGGCGACCTCCGGGACCAGTGGGTTCAAGGGAAGCCGCAAGAGCACGCCGTTTGCCGGCCAGATGGCCGCGCAGAACGTGGCCGAGAAGGCCATGAAGTTTGGGATGAAAGAAGTGGACGTGAAGGTCAAAGGTCCCGGCAGCGGCCGGGAGAGCGCCATCACGGCCCTGCAGGCCGCCGGCTTGAAGATCAAGTCGATCGAAGACGTCACCCCGTTGCCCCACAACGGCTGTCGTCCGAAGAAGCGGCGTCGCGTCTGATCCCCCACGAGAAACAATTTTTCCCTGTTTGTCCGTACAATCGGCTTGGAGTTGGAATCGAGGATGGCTCGCACTACTGGACCCGTATGCCGCATTTGTCGCCGCGAAGGCGGCAAACTGTTTTTGAAGGGAACCCGCTGCGACACGCCCAAGTGTGCGTTCGAGCGGCGGGAATCACCCCCGGGGATGGCGAGTAGCCGGCGCAGCAAGCTGACCGACTACGGCATCCACGTTCGCGAGAAGCAAAAGGTGAAGCGCTACTACGGCGTGCTGGAGCGGCAGTTCCGGCGCTACTTCACCATGGCCGAGCGTGCCCGGGGCAACACGGGACAGGCGTTGATGAGCTTGTTGGAGCGCCGTTTGGACAACGTAGTCTGCCGGCTGGGGCTCTGCCTTTCACGAGCCCAGGCGCGATCGTTCATCGCACATGGCCATCTTTTGGTCAACGGGTGCCGCGTCGATATCCCAAGCTATTTGGTGCGGCCGGGCGACGTCATTCAAATCAAGGATCGCACCAAGACCAAACAATTAGTGGAAGCCAACTTGCAGCAGGCCACCCGGCCCGTCCCCGACTACCTCTCGCGTATCGACGGCCCCTTGCCCGAGGGACAGGTCTTGCGGATGCCGGAGGCGGAAGACGTCTCGGTCCCGGTGCAAACCCAGTTGATCGTGGAGCTTTGTTCCAAGTAGTCGGCCGATTGCTTCCATTGGTGTCAATTCATTGGATCGGAGACAATTCCATGCGTGTTCGATGGCGTGGGCTCGAACTCCCCAGCAATGTGGTTCCCGAGCGGACCACCCTGACGGCGAACTATGGTAAGTTCGTCGCGGAGCCGTTTGAACGGGGGTTTGGGGCAACAATCGGCAACAGTCTACGGCGGATCCTGCTGAGCAGCCTCGAAGGCAGTGCCGTAACCCAAATCAAATTGCATGGCGCGCAGCACGAGTTCAGCTCCCTGCCCGGCGTGGTCGAGGATGTGACGGACATCGTGCTGAACGTCAAATCGCTCGTGGTCAAAAACCACAGCGAGCAGACGCGGGTCATCCGAGTCGAAAAGAATACGGCCGGCGTGGTCACCGGGGCGGATGTCCAGACCGACGAGCAGGTCGAGGTGATCAACAAGGATCACGTTTTGGCAACCCTCACCGACGATGTACCGTTTCTTCTGGAAATGGTGGTCGAGAATGGTCGGGGTTATGTGCCGTCGTCCGAGCACAGCTCGCAGAGCCGCGAGATCGGAATCATCCCGGTCGACGCCGCCTTCAGCCCGGTGGTGCGCGTTCGCTATGAGGTCGAGGAAACCCGCGTCGGCCAGAAGACCAACTACGATAAGCTGACCATGGAAATCTGGACCAACGGTGCCGTCTCGGCCGAGATGGCTCTGGTCGAAGCGGCCAAGATTCTGCGCAAGCACCTCAACCCGTTCGTGCAGTACACCGAACTCGGCCCTGCGGTCCACAGCGACGGGCGCCCTGCCCCGCCCCCGAGTGCCGATCCCGCCCTGGAATCGAAACTCTCGATGAGCCTGGCGGAGTTGGACCTGTCGGTACGGGCGACTAATTGCCTGGAATCGGAAGACATCAATACCGTGCGCGACCTGGTCACGCGTTCGGAAGAAGAGTTGCTCGAAGTCCGCAACTTCGGCGAAACCACCCTCCAAGAGGTCCGTGAGAAGCTCGGCGACATCGGCCTGCGGCTCGGACTGCGGCTGCCGCAATCGCCGGCCGGCTTACTGTAGCCGACTGGTTCGTCGGACTCGCCCTGGCCGCTGGAGCCGGACTGTCAAAACCATCTTGCCAACAGATAGCCACGAATCATGCGACACCGAAAACGAGGCCGTAAACTCGGCCGCAATCCAAAACATCAACGGGCATTGCTCCGCAACCTGGCCTCCGCCCTGCTGTTGACCGAGCGCGACGCGGAGCTGGATAACAACGCCCCGAAGGTCAAGGGCCGCATCGTCACCACCTTGCAAAAGGCCAAGGAAGTGCGTCCGCTGGTCGAGCGCTGCGTGACGATCGCACGCCGCGTCCTGCCCGATCAGGAAGCCGCCGACCGGCTCGAGCCGGACGCCGAACGCAACAGCGAGCAATGGCGTCAGTGGCGCGAAGGCCCGCAGTGGAACGAGTGGAATCAGACGATCGCGCCGGTTTTGGCCGCCCGGCGCCGCGCGTTGCAGTTGTTGCACGATAAGGAAGCGGTGCAAATCCTCTTCGACGAAATTGCCCCCCGGTTCGCGGATCGGCCCGGCGGCTATACACGCATCCTCAAGCTCGCCACGCCCCGCCTGGGCGACGCCGGCGCCCGAGCCATTCTCGAGTTTGTCGGCAAGAACGACCGGGTAACCCGCAAGGCGCCGAAGCCTGCCTTCGAGCCCCAGCCGGAAGCCGCCGAACAGCCGCGGATGGAAGCGGAAACCGAGCCGGTCGAGGAACCGCGGATCGACCCCCAGGCGGAGGTGACGGAAGAGCCACGGGCGAATGACCAATGACCAGGGTCCAATGCTCTTTGGCGGAGTCCTGACCGTCGCCGCCGCGGCCGAAGGGTTCCTGGCTGAAAGAACAAAGGCTCAAGACCCACGCACTTAGTGGCGGGCCTTGAGCCTTGCTCGTTTCCGGGTTGGCCGCGATCGCCCGCGGGCGTCGGCTTTTTGGCGATCTACCGTTTGGGATCTCAGATTTCAGATTGGTTCTTGGTTATTCTCCCTTTCGGATTTCCACTTTGGCCGTCCCATCCGACAGTCCTGTCCGCAAACCGGCCCGCAGCGGCTTCGACTTCTCGCTGCACATGCAGCGTCTGTGTGAAGACATGGCGCAGCGGGTCGAGCCATTGCGGCATATCGACATGTCGCGGGTCGCGGTGGCCTTCGCGCAGACCCGAAAGCGTTCCAGCTACGGCATGTATGCGTCGTTGACGCCGCTTCGGTTCCCGGGCGGAACAGAGCAGACGGTGCGCCGGGGTCGTCGGTGGCGGATTCAGCGGCTCAGTGACGATTGGGGGCGGGAGATGCTCTACATCCTACGATTCTATCTTCCGCGTTTTCTGGACCTTGCGTTTCGCGAGAAGATCGTCACAGTCGTCCACGAACTATGGCATATCGGTCCGAAGTTCGACGGCGATATTCGGCGTTTTCGCGGTCGCTGCCAGGCCCATAGTGCGTCTCAGGCCAAGTACGACGCCCAAGTCGAGCAGGTGGTCGCGTTATGGCTTCGGCAGAACCCGCCGCCGGCCCTTTACGAGTTTCTGCGATCAGGCTTCGAGGAGCTGGTAGCGCGTCACGGAGGGATCTTCGGGCGAAGAATCCCAGCCCCGAAGCTCTTTCCCGTCGAGTAGCACGCTTTCCTTGCGACAGTCACGCACCTTGGTTCCGCCTTTGCCGTTCCGCATGAATCGTCCCAGGCTCCAAATCCTATTCGAAGACAACCACCTGCTGGCCGTGGTCAAGCCGGCGGGACTGGCCACCATGGGCGTGCCGGGCGATCGGCCGTCGCTGTTGGCCCAAGCGAAGGAGTATATCAAGCGGCGGTACCGCAAGCCGGGCAATGTCTACTTGGGCATCGTCAGCCGGCTCGACGCGCCGGTGACCGGCGTAGTGCTGTTGGCCCGAACCTCGAAGGCCGCCCGACGGCTCACCGAGCAGTTCCGCTCGCAGGAAGTCGAAAAGACCTATTGGGCGCTGGTCGAGCGGGCGATTCATCCGGCCGAGGGCACCTGCCGCGACTGGCTGGCCGAAGACCCGCGCCACCGGCGGATGCACGTGGTCGCCTCGGGAGAGCCCCAGGCGAAAGAGGCCGTGCTGCATTACCGGCGGCTGGCCTATATTGCCAATAACTCGCTGGTCGAGGTCTGCCTGGAGACCGGGCGGAAGCATCAGATTCGAGTGCAATTGGCCCAGCGCGGCTTTCCTATCCTGGGCGACCGCAAGTATGGGGCCGGGCAGCCTTGGGCTGAAGGGATCGCCTTGCACGCCCGATGTCTGCGGCTGTGCCATCCCGTGGGAGGGGAGCCGCTGGAGCTGGTCGCGCCGTTGCCGGGCATCTGGCGAAAGGCCGGCGTGCAGGCCTGAGAACGTCGGCCGATGGCGGCCGCTTGCGGGTTCGGCGTCCTCTAAGTAAAGTAACATTGGGGGGTTGGACGACGGCGTTTCTGCCGTGCGGGAGGCCAACCTCCCGATGAGCCGCGCGGGGGCGTTCTTGCGGCGCGGCGGGAGCCTCGCCTTCCATTCCCTCAGGCTGCGAGCATAACCTCCCCTGTCACCCGCCAACCCTGGGTGATCCCTTTGTCACACTCATGGATCGTCTCTTAACAAGAAGCAGCTTCGTCTCGTGGCAAACGCGTCGAACCGAGTCCAATTCGAACAGTGCCTCCTGGCCAGCGGCCTGGTGACCGAAGAGCAGCTCGAGGAAGCCCGGGTTACGCTCAACCCGCTCGACCCCGACGGGCCCTCGATCACCGGCCGGGAGCTGGCCGACCAACTGATCGAATCGGGCCTACTGAACGCCTGGCAGGTCCAGCAGTTGTTCGAGGGGCGAACACGCTTCACGCTGGGGCCCTACCGGATCGTCGACTCGATCGGCCAGGGGGGGATGGGGCAAGTCTTCAAGGCCAGGCATAGCCTGATGGAGCGGATCGTCGCGGTGAAGGTCCTGCCGCTGGCAAAGTCGACCCCGGACGCGATCGACAGCTTCATCCACGAGATCGAAGCGCTGGCCAGCCTCCAGCACCCCCGGCTGGTCAAGGCGCTGGACGCCGGCTACGACGGCAATGTCTACTACCTGGTCACCGAGTATGTGCCCGGTATCGACCTGCGGAAGATGGTCCGCCGCGACGGGCCCTTGAGTATGTACGCGGCGGCCGACATCATCTTCCAGGTGGCCGAGGGGCTGGAGTACGCCCATCAGGCCGGCTTCATCCACCGCGACATCAAGCCGGCCAATGTCCTGGTCACCCCGGAGAACGAGGCGAAGCTGCTGGACCTCGGGCTGGCCGGCCCATTGGAAGACGCGGCCAACAAGGACCCCCGGTTCGGCAAGGTCTGCGGCACGGCCGACTATCTCTCGCCGGAACACATTCGCGAGCCGTGGACGCCGATGCCGGCCTGGGACATCTACTCGCTCGGTTGCACGCTCTACTACGCAGTCACCGGCAAGGTCCCCTTCCCCGGCGGCAGCACGCCGGAGAAAGCCCGCGCGCATTGCGAGTTGCGCCCGTTGGACCCCCGGCGGCTGAACCAGCAGCTCAGCGACGCGTTCGTTGAACTCATGGCCGACATGATGGCCAAAGATGCGTCGGAACGGATCGGATCGGCGGCCGAGGTGATGTGGCAGCTTTCGCCGTGGACCAAACGCCCCTTGCCGCCGGAGATCGAAGCGAGGTTGGCGGCCTCATTGCCGGTGCTTCCGCCTGGGGAGGATAATCCCTCGGACCCGGACGCCATCGAACCCCAGGCCGCGCCCCCCTCGATCCCGACCGAACACGACCGGGATTCCACCGCACGACCCCGCATGCATCCCTTGATCCTCTTTGCGCTGCTTCCGGCGATCGCGGTGACAATTGCGATGAGCCTCTGGTCGCTGGTGAAGTGGCTCTGGTGAGAGTCAGCTTCCCGCCGCGTTGCGGGCGGCACGCCACTGACGCCAAACATCTTGGACCGTCTCGGGATCGAGGTGCTCGACGATCATCGCCTGCGTCTGGTCGAACATGGCGTCGATCTTCGCCTGCACCACCGGATCGGAACTCCGCAGGCTCGATCGTTGGGCCGCCATGCCGCGGGCAAACGCCGAACTACTCGGCAGACGCTGCAACTGCTCGATCAACGTGCCGGCCCTATCGAACTGCCCGGCTTCGGTCGCGCGACGGATCTGGGCCAACAGCACATGCCGGCGGGCGACCAGATCGAGCAGTTCCTCCTGAATCCCCCGGACGAACCCCTCGGCCTCCAGCCGCTGCCGGTCGTCCATCACTTCGGCCGTCAACACCGGCTCCAGCCCCGGCACGATCGGCAACCGGGCTAAGGGCTGACTGCCGCTTTGGACGATCAACACCCGCAATGGACTATCGGTCGGCGCGACGTCGATACGGCCCGAGCGATCGGTCGAGCCGACCAGGACGGTCGTCTTCGAGTCCGCCGGATGGGCGTATACCTGGAACCCGGCCAGTGGCTGCTTGGGTTCGAACCGCGATTGCAGGTGCAAAGCACTCGGCCGCCGCGGCGGCACCACGGCCAACGCCAACGGTTCGACGCGTCCCCGCCGCCGTCCGCTCAATGGGCTGCGCATGCCGCTGATGACCCGCGTGACCACGCCCTCGTCACCGACCTCCTCCACATGGCAGAACGTCCAGGGGACCGGCGTG
>Ga0180434_10000690_pt1 | contig 49479 bp, 54 predicted proteins | sample SS_ome_7_FD_132453 | JGI IMG/M metagenome (GOLD analysis project Ga0180434, IMG submission 132453) | Hypersaline lake sediment archaeal communities from the Salton Sea, California, USA - SS_1_D_2 metaG | ecosystem: Environmental > Aquatic > Non-marine Saline and Alkaline > Hypersaline >... | reverse complement strand
TGACCATTACCGGCATTCGCCCCGACTTTATCCGTATGGCGTTTGTCTTCAAGGCACTTGATGCCCATCCCGCCATTCGCCACGTCATGCTCCACACCGGCCAGCACTATGACGAGCTGCTTTCAGGATCCTTTTTCAAGGAGTTAGGTTTGCGCCCGCCCGACCACACGCTTGCCTGTGGCACATCGTCCAAGAACCACTACGAGCAACTTGCCTACCTGTCCACTGCTCTTCTTGAGTGGCTCAAGGAATCCAAGTTAAACCCCGACCTGATTTTGTTCTTGGGTGATTCCAATTCAGTGACGGCCGCTTTGCCACTTAAAAAAGAAGGCTACACCATTGGTCACATTGAAGCAGGCATGCGTTCGCATGATCGACGCATGCTGGAAGAGATTAACCGCACTGTGTGTGACGTTTGCTCGGACTTGTTCTTTGTTTATCATGAGGACTACAAGACGCATTTGTTGAATGAAGGAGTCGATGAGACAAAGAGGCCTGTCCATGTGGTTGGAAACACGGTAGTAGAACCAGCCCAAAAAATTATTTCTCTTTTGGGTCTTTTTGATCGACCCAAAACCCAAGACTTTATCTTGATGGACATTCACCGCCCAGAAAACTTTTTGTACAAGGAACGCCTTCAGGCCATTTTTGACTTTGGGTCATGGCTGGCCGAGGCCTACGGGCTGCCCATTTCTTGTTTAGCCTACGGACGTCTTCGCAAATGTGTGGACGAGTGGTCCATTGATTTGGGCAAGGTTGTCTTGACGGACTTGTTGCCTTTCCCCGCCTACCTCACAAAAGTCTATGACGCCAAGGTGCTCATCTCCGATTCAGGCACCGGCCAGGAAGAGCCGGCCCTTTTGAAGACCCCAGTGGTTGTCCCCCGTGACTTTTCGGAACGGCCCCAGTCCTATGCAGGCAACTGTTCGGTGCGTTTGGCCGTTGAAGCAGAAAACAAGGGAAAAGAATGGCAGGCAGTTAAAGAATGGACCGATGCCTACTTGGGTGGCTTATTGAAAGTCTCGACAGAGTGGTTGGGAGACGGAAATACTTCTGCCCGAATCATCTGTGGCATTCAAGAGTTTTTGAAGTGCCCGGCTTCTGGTCCATGTCAGGAACCAGAAGAAACGCCACGAGGCAATTAGGAGGCTTTTCTTGTTCCTCAAACCGATTAAGAAAGCTCTTGGTTCCTTTTGTTTAGGGGGGCGTATTATTCATTTTATATAAAAAGGTTTCTAGACATTTGTCAAGGTGGAGTAACAAGGTGGCAGGCCGGACTCAATAGAAACATGGACGAGAGAAGGATCGGTCAGCGCCTGCTGAAGAATGGCATGATTTTTACCCTTGAGAAAACGCTGCACCCGTGTTGGAATTTTTTTGGCAAGCGTGTTTTCAAAAAGAGGATGCCACTGGTGAATGGCCATGATGGGCCCGTCCACAAAATGAACTCTGGTCACGACTTTGCGGATCCGGGCCAACAATTCGTCGTCATCATACCATACACCTGAGGCCATGACCGGATTAAAACCTCCAATCTTGGCCATGACAGATGAATGCAGGGCTGAGCAGAAATGATAGGCACGGTATGGTTTGCGCGGGGTCGAATACCATTGACCACCCCACCCGCCGTTCCATGAACGACGGGTCAAGCGGTTGACTTTTGGATAGGGGTTTTCTTCCATTATAATTGGCCGATAGGCTTCCACGGGCACTTTTTCATCCAGGGCCCACACCCTCAACACGTGGTAAAGGTCAGGATCCGCTGAGGCTACATAGGCACACACGTCCCCGACGTGGCACACTTCAGGGTTTTGCAAAATGATCCATTCACCTTTAGCCTTGGAAATGCCCAAGTTGTATGGAATGACTGGATTGATCCACGTTTTGTGCTCAGGTGCAATCCTATGCACTTGGATGGCAAAGGGATAAGCCAAGTCCTCGCAACCCAATACGTGCTCGTTGTCAGACCCATCGTCCACAATAATCACTTCAATTCGATCTTTCAGTGCCGATTTTCCAATGGTGGCCAGGGTAAATGCCAGCTGGGGCTTGCGGTTAAAGTACGCCATGACAATAGAAATAAACGGTTTCATGGGCTTAACTTTATTAGAGATGATTACAAAAATTTGAAGAATTTTCTTGACAAAACTTTTGGAATAATTTCAAGAAAAGCTTGAAATTCGATTTCACTGCTAAATATCGATTTTGTTGATCATTAATGATTGCCCAAAGTGCAATTATCATAAAGATCGAGATGGTCAGTCATATTAATGTTTTGGTCAGATGCCTATGGCATCCAACCGCTCGTCTTTAGGCGACATGGGCTACGCAAAAACAAGTTTGATCTACGATCAAACATTAATGCGTGGGCAAATCTCAAGCTTTTGTGTCGTGACAAAACTTTCGTCACAGACTCTAAAGACTGGACCAAAACGCTGCCTGCTCCTCCAACATGCTGTCCATCGGCGGAAGGTCAAAAAGAGGTGGAGAGGTGGGAGTCAAGGACTTGTCGACGACGGGTGTTGTCGTGGGCGCGATGAGCAGGCCTTCCAGCCCGTAAGCTCGTGCAATCTTGACAATCAAATCAAACTTGGACAGGCGTTCTGACCCAACGACATGGACACCTGTCCAGCAAATGCCCTTGAGCACACAGGCTTCCACAAGCTTGGCGACTTGGAGACAGGTGAGACCATTCCAAAAATGGTTGACAAAGCCTTGAATTTCTTCGCCATTGGCATGGCAAGACCGCACCCATTCCAGCAAGGAGACGGCTGTCCCATCTTCCTCTCCAATAATGGACGTCCGCAACACCATGGCACCAGGTGGTTCTCCACATGACTTGGAAACACCGTAGATGGCCGTTTCGTCGTGTTTGTCGTCTGGCGTGTACGACGAACCCTTGGACCCATTGTAAACACAATCAGTCGTGGGATGAAAGCACACCAGTCCTTGCTCATGACAAATGGCTGCCAGGAGGTGAGGAAAGACGGCATTCACCTTGACAAAGGTGTGGGGTTGGTCGGCCTGTGAGTAGCGCTGTGGAATGGCACCAATACAATTGATGACCCAATCCCCTTTACTTGTTTTTGTTTTGAGCAACGAGGAAAGACCAAGATAATCCAGCGATTCGGCGTCATAATCTTTGCGACTCACGCGCTCCACCCCAAATCCGCGCCATTCCAGATAAGCAGCAATGGTCCGTCCCAACATGCCCGACACTCCAAAAACAAGAAAACGCATTTAAACCTGGTCAAGGATATTTTGTTTCATCAGTTAAACTCATTCATGGTGTATCTTTACTATTCGCGCTGTGGTGACGTTAAAAAGGGACGACTCAATTTTGGAGATTTGGTTGGGCCCTACCTGTTCAAGGCCATTACCGGAACCCTGTGTCCCTTCCCGCAAGGCCAACCATGAAAAAGGCCCCATTCACTTCACCGTGGGGTCCATTATGGGAGAGGTGGATGCACGGTGTGGGGGACGGGTGTCATGTTCAGAAACAGAACCTTTCCCAAACCAGCCGCCATTTATGCGGTGCGTGGGCCCATGACCCGTGCCGTCTGTCTGGCTCAAGGCTACGACTGTCCAGAGGTCTATGGGGACCCAGCCCTGCATTTGCCCCTGTACTACTCACCACCATCACCACCACCCACCCCTACCAAAACCAAACCATACAAGCTTGGCATCTTGCCTCACTATGTTGACTATGGACAAGTGAAAACCCGACTCAAGACGACACCGGGCCACAAAAAACAACATCTTTTGCTCATTGATGTTTTGATTGATGTGTCGGTTGATATGTCCAAAGGAGTACAACGCGTCATTGACCAAATTGTTTCGTGTGAAACCATCTTGTCGTCATCCCTGCACGGCATTATTGTGGCTCATGCTTACGGCATTCCAGCAGGATGGATTCGGTTTTCGTCCAAGCTGTCTGGAGATGGCATCAAGTTTTTGGATTACTACGCATCCCAAGGTGTCAAGCTTGAAGGGCTTAAGCCCATGCCTGGGTCTCTAGTTGGGAGCAAGTCCACGCACGATTTGGCCAAACGTGTGCTCGCCTACCCCTCTCCACCCCTCCCCGCCTCCGCCCCTCAACTGTTGGAGGTATGTCCATTTTCGTGTTCATCAAAATAAATAATTTTTATGTATGATATTATTGATCATCTTGGATTGGCAAATGAAGGCTTGTCCATTTTGCCAAACCGTGGTTATGATTGCCAATCTTTATGACATGGAACCTGCACGGTACATTTTCTTCACACCTGCCTCTGACGCACGCTTCAACGAAGCCTCCTGCATAGCAGCCTTGGTGTCTTCATCATCTGATGGGAGGGGCCGGAAAAAAGCACGCGACCGTCGATTTTCAAAGGCGTCCAAGTTGTCGCTCAAGTACGAAATGGTCAAAAAGACACGAGAGGAGAGGTGGGTGCCTTGGGTGGGGCTTGGGTTTCCATGCCACGAGTTGTCCGTGTTGGTGAAAAAAATGGCACGGTTGAAGTGGGGTGTGATGGCGTCAATCTGTTTGATCAACACCGCGTCGTCCTTGGCTGCGGACTCGCCCTCCCAAATCTCCAGGTCAGACCCGTAGCCATCTTCCCAACAACGCGAGAGGTAGACACCCAAGGTCAGAAACTTTTTCTCTTTCAAGATGGGATGGACGCCGGCGTCTACATGGATTTTCAACGAGTCGCCCTTGTCGTACTTGTGCACGCCCCAGTAGTGGCGTTCACTGTCCAGGTGAAGGGGGGCACCCACCAAGGATGACAAGGCCTCCACAAAGGAAGGAGCCTGCAAGTCCTCAAAAAGCCGCATGACGGCTGGGGGAAAGGCACCCTTGTCTCGCAGGGTCCACTTTTGCTCAAAGACATTGTCGTACCGGTCCCAGGCTTCTTGCTGTAGCGCAAAAATGGCCCGCTGGGCTTCGTATGCCAAGTGGGGCAAAAATATGCGGTCTAGGGCGCCATAGGGAAAGGGGTGGCGGCCTTGGTAGGCCTTGGCATCTACGCTTTGGATCCGGCGCACCATGTGGCTCAAGTTGGTGCTGCCCCTTCCGTGACCAGGGGCGGCCGTTGGACCAAGAGACGGCAAGTGAAAGAGGCCGATGGACATCAAGTAGCCAAGCAGCTCTTCTCGTCCCACCTGGTCATCATCCGAGGTGTAGGAAAAGGGCGAATCGGTCAACATTTCCTTCAAGAAGGACGGCCGGATGTGGTAGTAGGACACTGCTGTCTTTGGATCCACCCGTTCAACCGTTCTGTACGACTGCGTCGGGTTGATAAGTGCTTCTGCCATTTTTTCACCGGGCCTCAACCCCACCTCCTTGATGGGCTTGTCGTACTTTTCACCAAACAGCTCAAATAAGTGCTTAATCTTCATGGCTCTCAGCTTGGGAATGACAATCTCTCCACTCATCCCGTCCTCAATCGCATGCACAATCAACGCCACCGACTCTTCAAGGGTCATGATGAAACGCGTCATACGCGAATCGGTCAAGGTCAATACCTCACACCCCTTGTCAGCCGCTTTGGCTTCCAGAATCGGCACAATGGAGCCACGTGAGTTGAGCACATTGCCGTACCGGACACAAACAAACTTGACCGACGGCACGTAACGCGCCTTTTCCACAATCTGGGCTTCGCAAATCGACTTGCACATGCCGTACACATTGACCGGCGAGCACGCCTTGTCCGTGGAAATAAAGCACACGGTGTGGAGGGCGTCCAGAATGGTCGAGTGGGTTTCAATGGCATTCAGGACGTTTTGAATGCCTAAAATATTGGTTTCTACCGACTCGTTGATTTCAAACTCGCAGCGGTCAATGTGTTTCAGGGCTGCCGCGATGATGACGACGGTAGGCTTGTGGCGCACGAGGGCCTGGGTGACTTTGGCGTAGGACCGAATGTCACCAATGACATGATGCAGAGACGACGACTTGTAACGCAAATCCATTTGCCAGTGCTTGTTTTCGTCGCGGGAGTAGTTGATCAAGACATTGTCCTTTAAAAAGGTTTGAATAAGCTTGTTTCCGAGAGACCCCGACCCGCCAAAAATCATAATTCTTTCACCCTTCATGCCTTTCTGTTTTATTCAAAGTCAGATGAATTCTTTTTTTAAACTTTCAACGTCTTGACATTAGAAACAAATTCTTTTCAAAATTTAGACATCACAGGTAAATGGACGACACCCACCCCTTGAACACCGAGTGGGCCCTGTGGGAACACCGTTCCAAGGACGTAGACGACGATTGCTGGATGGACCAATTTCACCCTGCGGCAACGGTGGAGCGTCGAAAAGCTGTGGCTCTTGAAAACAATTCATCTCTAGCTTGAACCATGGTGGCGTGATTGCAACCCATGAATGGCGCATCCGTTAATTTCTTTTTTGTAAAGCCCAAGACTTCCAATAAAATGCCCATCTTTCCCAAATCAAACATTGTATACCTTCACATTCCTAAAACGGCAGGCACCTCGGTAGAACAAGCTTTGGCAGAAAAAGAAGGACTGGTCAAATGGCCACCCGGACCCAAACCTCACTACGCCCCAACCTACTGGTATGGCCACTGGGAAGCCAAGGGTCATTCCTTTCAACACGCAACTTGGGCAGAAATCCAAGAAGTGATGGGGAAGTCAATCAACGACTACACTGTGTTTGCCACCGTGCGTGACCCTTGGGCACGCATTGTATCGGAAATCAAATTTCAAATGACTCATTTTGCACTGTTTCCCGGCATGCCTTCCTTTAAAACCATGACACGTGGACCCTTTGAGGTGTACAGAAAAACGTTTAATCAGTTGGTCAAGACAAAACTTGAAGCACTCCCATCCAATCCCCATCTCGACGACAATCACTGGTTGCCTCAATCCGCCTTTTTAAAAACCAAAGCTGGTGAGATTGATCCATCGATTCGCCTCATCCGCTTTTCGTCCCTTTCCTCTGGTTTGGCAAAGCTTTTTGGTGCATTGTCTCTCCCCCACACCCAACAATCCAAGGCCATTCACCGTTCATTTTACAAAGAACCAAAAGATTTGTTTGACGAGGAGGTTCAGAAAATTGTTCAAGAGATGTATCGAGAAGACTTTGAGCTTTTATCGGGTATTGAATAAAACACAAGACACCAATGGATCGTGTATCCTTGTCCAAGGGTGTGATTGTTTCCCCACACACCAATCTTTACGGATGTGTCTTGGAAGACGACGTGTTTGTAGGACCCTTTGTGGAAATTCAAAAGGGCGTGCGGGTGGGAGCCCGGTCACGCATTTCCTCTCATTCGTTTTTGTGTGAAGGAGTGACCTTGGGGGAGGACGTCTTTGTGGGTCACGGAGTCATGTTTACCAATGACAAGTTTGTTCAAGAGGGTGCACCACCAAGCTTTTTAAAAACGACAATCGAATCCAAGGTGCGGATCGGGTCGGGCGCAACCCTTTTGCCTGTGACAGTGGGTGAAGGGGCGGTCATTGGTGCGGGCGCGGTTGTCACCAAGGATGTTGCTCCTTACACGGTTGTAGTGGGAAATCCTGCTTGCCCCATTCGTTCAACTGTTGAATAAGCATGTATATATATATATTAAAAAAAAAATAATATGGACTACCCCTTTCTCAACCTTCAGCACGTGACCCAATCGCAACGCACAGAGTTGGACGCCGCCATTGCCAAGGTGCTTGACCATTCTCACTACCTCTATGGGCCCGAGGTGGGTGCCTTTGAAGAAGCTTTTGCCGCATGGCTGGACGTTCCTCACTGTGTTGGGGCAGCCAATGGCACGGCAGCCCTCGAAATGGCGGTGCGGGCCTTGGGCATTGGACCAGGTGATGAAGTCGTCACTCAAACCAACACCTTTGCAGCCAGTGGCTTGGCCATTTTGTCTGTGGGGGCCACACCTGTGTTTGTAGATTGTGATGGGCGAGGCCGCATGGATTTGGACCAGGCTTTTGAGGCTTGTCGCCGCCCCAAGGTCAAGGCCTTGATGGTGGTGCACCTCTACGGCGAATGCGTCGACATGGATCGGGTGACAACGGAGTGTGCCGAGCTGGGTGTTGCCCTCATTGAAGATTGTGCCCAATCCCACGGCACGGCATGGAAGGGGCGCAAGGTGGGAACCTTTGGCCAGATTGGATGTTTTTCGTTTTATCCAGGAAAAAACTTGGGTGCATGTGGCGACGCCGGTGCCCTGGTGACCTCTGACCCAGAACTTGCACGACTTGCCCGTATTGTGGGCGGCTTGGGCGCCGAAACGAAGTACGTCCACATCATGCCCGGCATCAACTCAAGAATGGACACTCTTCAAGCGGCCATCTTGGGTGTGAAACTGCCACTGCTTGATGAGTGGAACGAGGCTCGTCGCCGGGTGGCATCATGGTACGAGGCTGAACTGGACAAGTGTCTCACGGTGGCCCTGCTCCAACCCCCGTCTTTGACTCACCCGTCCATGACCCACACCTACCACCTTTTGGTGCTACGACTGATTGAGTCAGTCGACCGAGAAACGTTGATGGAGAAGCTTCGCTCAAAAGGAGTGGGGTGCCTGATTCACTACCCTCACCCTTGCCATACCATGGGTGCCTTTCAAGACCGGTCCGTCACCGTTGGTCCTCTGACCACAAGTCAAGCATTGGCAACATCCATGCTGTCGTTGCCCATCCATCCTTACTTGACACGCGAGGATGTCAAGACGATTTGCAATCGCCTGAAAGAATGTTTCAATTAAATTAAATGCACCTCTTGATCCACAGTGGACCCCAAATAAACATCTGATTTTAGTGTGGAAAGGTCAAAGGAGCAAGGCACGGGGGGTGCTTTCCAAGTGGAGGGGTGGGTTTTCAAGTAGGGCAACAGAGGGTCAAAGGATGAAAGAGAAGGACGCCAAGGGGTTCCTTCACCGTCATTTTCCAAGCCGGGACAAGAGGCAAGCCAAAGGCGATTGGTGGGAGTGGACCACAACCCTGCTGGTGCGTCGGATAAATGAATTACCAAAATCAAATGAATTTCGTCTCTTGTTTCCTTTAACAACTCTATGGCTTTTACGTATTCGTCACCGTGCAAGACGGATCGGACAAACACCAGGGAAGGGGCCAAGGCGGTCAACGTCCGAAGACGGGTCAGGCGTTTGTACCATGTGACTTGTTCCTCGTTGGCAACCATGGAATGGTGAGGAAACACAAAGTCTGTCGTGTAAAAGACGCGTCGTTTTATGTTTGTAGGTTTTGAAGGAACTGGAATTTTTTGGACCTTGACGGGTCCCAAGTCAAACAATGGATTGGTCAAGGCTCGTCGTATCCCGTCCAAGGTTGAAACACAATGGTCAAATGGAAAGGTTTGAGAGGTGAGACCTTGACGCTTGAGCCACATGGCGGTGTGGCAGCGCTGACCCAGGGACACAACATACATTGAATCAAGCGATCCAGACCAATGGGACACACGATCCGCCTTGGACGCCAGGTACACAAGATGATCCACCGGAACGGGTTTGGTCCGGTCAAGGTACCAATCCAAGTGTTTGGCACGGTAGGCTGGAGGGCCCATGACGCGAAACGCCTTTTCGGTGATGCCCTGCTTGATGTGGGTGCTTCGGTACAAACCAAACGTCGTGTCCAAGGGGGCACGAATAAAGGTGAGGCCGGTTTCTGTATCGTTTTCATTGACGCGTGCACAAAACCGAGTGTAGCGCTTGACAATGGTGTGTCTGTCTGGATTGGTGAGTGGCACATCGTCAAAGACCATCATGGGTCCCAGCCCGTCAATCTCGGAATGCGCATCTAAAAGCTTAACCATTGTGGCTATGATGGAATCGTCAAGACACGGCACAATCACGTCTGAATCATTGACCAGGTAGTAAGGGGCGGAGTGCTCTTTGAGGTATGACGAAATTGATGTCGCCAAACTTCGGTAAAGATCCTTGATTGACCCCAAAGGCGGGTTGACAATCAGACAATGCCCTTCCTTGACTCGTTCCTGCAACCATGTCAGGGTTTCGCCATAGGTTGATCCATTGTCAATAAACACCAATTCTAAATTCTTGCACCGTTTCAAGTTGGCGTACACCTGTTCGAGACACCACAGGCGATTGAAACAAATGATAAAAATGGGAATTTTCATATTCTTTTTAATCTACACGATTAAAAAGACGATACTTTTTTGGGGTTAAACGCGACATCCTTGTAGTCGTCGGAAATTCCATGGCAACGAATGCGGTGCAGGGGTTGATGCAAGCTGAACACACGGTCCAAGGGCGCATTCCACAGCAGCCACATCTCGGGGGCAACGTACTTGAAGCGCGGCTTGAGGCGCGCCTCCACTTCATGGGTGGAGGGCAAGGATTTGAGGTGGTCAGAAGTCGACCACCACAGGTTGCCTGCAAAATGAGGCTTGGGTCCTCCTCGGTAGTTGACTGACACCCCAAGCGCGTCGTTGTCCGTCAAAACCTTGACCATGTCCTTCCACCGCGTCACGGTCCAATGGACCATGTAGTCGCGCCACGTATGAAAGTTGGCTTCATTCCGTGTGACGGCCTTGGTGTGCATGTAGAGGACAGGGTGGCATGACGTCAAGGGCCGCACAATCGTTTGCAACCATTCCAGAGTGAAGTGTTCATACAACGATTCGTCCTCTGCCGTGTGGACATAAAGGCGCGGCAAAACCGATTTGCACAAGCTCTTGACTAAATGTTGGTCTTGCTTGGACCCCAGAATACCAACGTAAAAAGTAGCATGATCTGCAAGGCCTGACGAGGCCAAGGATTTCAACATTTTAGGGACAACGTCTTTCCACAGACCCACACATCCAATGTGAAAAAACACAAGGGGCTTGTCCATTTATCAAACTAAAAATAAAAACTCATGCATCTTGTGTACGTGGCTGACGCACGGGCCGGACCTGTGACCCAAAATCGATTTGGTCATGCCTTGGCCTCAATGAAACAAGAAACGAAAAACATCGAGGTGTTGTTTTTTCCACACCACTCGGTGACGGCCATTCTTGACAAGGTCAAGGCCGCAGACTGCGTCGTTGTGACGGTGCAAGCCACAAAGATAAAAGCGTTGAACAATGGTCTGCGTGGCTTGGGCCTGAAACACGTATGGATTTACATGGAAGACACAAACAATCCTTTGGTGTGGCATGCCTGCCGTTTTGCTTCGGCTTACTTGGGCACGTCTTTGTTTGGCACCGAACCCGACGTGCGCAAGGCTATTTGTTCCGTCTACCCACGCGTCGGCGCCAAACCCTTTCACCTCTTGGCCCACTTTGGGTGGCCTTCCATGAATGAAATTCCCTTTGACGCCAAATCCTCACGCATTGTGTTTCCTTCTGCATTTTTCACCAAGGGCTACTCCGCCTTGCGCATGCAAGTCAGGGATGACATTTTAGGCTCTGACTTGAAAAATCAAGTCGATTTCTTGGATGCAACCAAGGGCTTGAAAGGTCCGGAGTTCATTCGCTACTTGGGCAAGTACAAGGCTGTATTGGTGGTTGTTCCAGGGGTGTCGCCTTTAGAATCATTTGTCATTCGCAAAGTCTTTGAAGTGACGTCTGTGGGGTCGTTGCTCTTGATGCATTTCGGTGACAATTCTCCTTTGGAGAATTCAACCAAAGATAACAATACAAAATCCTACGCCAAGAACGCCATGACTGCGATGGGCTTTGTGGACGGCGTCCACTATCTTGACGTGACAAACTCGTTGATCTGCGAGCCGCCCCCTCTGGATTGTGATGCCTGTCAAGCCGTTGCGACCCGCGGTCACCAGTTACTTCTCAAACATCACATGGCACCGAACCGCGTCACGAACTTTCTTGAGTTGCTAAAATAAATGGTGTTTTATATTGGCTTGGATGAACCTTCGTACACGCCAGGTGGTCTTGGCCACTGCATGTTTGATATCATTAGTGTATTCATCTTAGCCAAACACTTTGACATGGTGCCTGTGGTCAAACCCTTGGCGTGCACCCCACTGACCTCTCACGGAATTGACAGTGGGTTGGTGAATGCGGACCGAGAGGCAATTGTGCCTCGTCTCCACTTGGATAAATTTCCTGGTGTCGTGTCCCAAACACCTACCGGCATTCCTGTCCGTCGTTTGCTTTTGCCTTACCGCCGCTATTCCTATGTGCCATTGGCCACCTTTGCGCGTTACTTGAAACGCGATGGACCTCCCGCCATCTACACTCTTGGGCGAAACCACCGGGTTGCCATTCACGACGCCATGAAGGTTTTGTCTGTCGAGACACTTGTCATGCGGCCTTTGCGCAACTTGGCAGATTTACCTAAACCCTTTGACAAAAGAAAGCTGTCCGCGCTCAAGCTCGTGTTGCACCTCAGGCGTGGAGATGTGTCGGCGCAACCCCTGTCCATTGATCCATACCTTGAACGTCTTCCACTGCCGTTTACCCTCCAGGTGTTTAGTGCAGGGACCGACGAGCAAATGTCTGCCATTTGTCGCCATTACTCCAACAAGCCCTATGCCCAAGTGCATATCAATGCACCCCTTCTAACTCTGTTTGAAGCAGCCACGAATGCAGACATTTTATTTGTGTGGCAAGGTGGTTTGCACCGCATGCTTGGGTGGTACGTGCCCTCAACCACCGTGGTTGTTTACCAACCCGCCGTCATGCCCCGTTACCGGTTTGGACATGAAGCCTATTCTGAATGGCGTCACTGGCTTTCCTATGACAGGTTTACTTGGAAAAACTGCCAGAAAATTCTTTCACTGAAATAAATGGCGTCTCGTCTCCTGTACATTGGCCAGTGGCGGGATCCCAAGGGCCAACACGTCACCATTTCTCAGTATTGTATTGGGAAGGCACTGCAAGCCCTGAATCATGCGTCGATTTCAGTGCGTTTCATTGTGCGCGACCCTCTGCCCACCATTCTTGAAGCCATTCGTGACACGTCCTACACCCACATTGTGGTCACCCAGCATGTGTTGACAGTTCGTTTGCCATGCCGTAAAGCCATACGCAATGCTGTCAAGTGCCGTGATCGATGCACCAAGATTTTGTTTACCGACGACGTGGTTGGGCACTTGTGGTGGAAGGACGCGGCGTGTTTTCATGGGTTTTGGGGGAGCCAATTTTTTCCAGATCCTTTCTACACCTCACACATCAAGACGTTTTGGCCAAAGCGTTTGAAGCCTTCCACCCCTTGTATATGGATTCCTCCCTTTCTTCCACCCTTGGATATCGTTCCCACAAATGCAACACCACGCAAGCCAAGAATTATTTTTCCTTCGCGTGACTTGTCACACCACTACCCGGAACGCAAGGCATGGTATGATTGGCTTCACACCTCAAAGGTTGGGCCTCTTGTGGATCTTTGTACGGCGAGCCATGGAAAACTGGGGCCGTCCTTTTTACATCACTTGGCAACTTACAGGGCGTGTTTAGTGGTGGTTCCGCGGTCGGGGTACATTATTCGTAAATTTTTTGAATGTTTTGCAACCAAGACTTTGGTGATTGGCGTGTTTTGCGAAGTGGGTGAAGAAACACCGGATTCTTGTCGTGCATCCACGTTGAAAGGGCTTCAAGCCATGGGATTTTTACCCGGCACTCATTTTCTAGAGGGAAATGCAAGCAGCTTAAAAAGTATAAGTCAAAAAGATTTAGAATCTGGTACCTACCAAACAATGGTGGAGGCCGCGTTTGACCAGGCCAAGAGCCACCACACCCTTCGCCATCGATGTGATCAAATTCTCGAATTGATCGGATTAAAATAAAAATGGAAATCAAATTCTCGAATTAATCGGATTAAAATAAAAATGGAAATGTACTCCTTTCTTTCCTTGGATGTCAAAGGGTCTGGCCGCCGTGGCTGCCTGACTGTGTTGGATCACCCTGCTTTACCCTTTGACTTGAAACGTGTCTTTTGGATACAAGGAGTCGAGGATGGCCAGGTGCGTGGGGAGCATTTTCATTTGCATGGTCACGAACTCTTGGTGCCTCTGCGTGGTTCGTTGACCATTGATCTTGACAACGGCAAAACCAAGGCAACCATTGTCCTCAACTCAAAAGACAACAAAGTTTTGTGGTTACAACCACGTACCTACATTCGCATGCACAACTTTTCGCCTGATGCACTCTTGTTGGTCGGTTGTTCTCACGCCTTTGACGATGACCCCGTCTCCCACGAGCTTGATGAGTTATAAAGTATTAAATCAACACGGCAGGACGACCATCTGATTGGGCCTTGGCTACCAAAATGGACGACATGGACGACCCACTAAAGCCAATGCATCCCAAAGGCGCCTTGGCTGCAATCAGCAAGTCAACCAGGCCTGACAGTTCACGGCCTCTCAACCCAGTTTCAGTCTCAATGTGTTTGAGATCATCCACATACAAGACGGTCAACGGACAAGCCTTTTGAAACGCCTGCATGGTGGGTGAATCCACCGCAAGACCTGTGGCGACAAACACACGTTTTAGTTGTTCACCTTTTGTGTTTTCACTCATTTTGGTTATGGCGGCCATGTAACAATCAAGAATGCGTCGCCGATAAGCCGCAGGTGTCATTCGTGCCTTGGGTGCGTGGCGTCCCACCATGTCATCTTCCAACCGCAAATGCAGGGCAAGCCAATCCTCTTGTTTTAAGTCGAGCTTGTCTTCCACCAAGCCAACAACGCGGTAAAATCCAGGTTGAAAGCGCAAATGCCAAACCAACTCTTTGTGTGGTGTCATCAAGTGACCCACCGAAACCACTTCATCTCCCCGTTTTATCCGTGCCTCAAGAGACATGGCCTTGATCAACTTGCGCGGCCCTAAAAGTTTGTGATAAGGCAAAGAATGAAACACGACATGAATGGCTGCCTTGTTAAAGGCTTTCTGCGTGGCATCAAAATCCAATACGCGGTCCATAGACACCCATTCATCCGAGTTGAACGACGGCAAGAAGGGTCCCAAGGCTGCATAGCGGTTTGTGCGGGCAGCCGTTTCAATGCACAAGCACACATTCAGCAATTGGTTGCATAACCCCGAGGCGGGCCGCATGGGGTAGGTGCTAATAAATTTTTCTGGTAGAAATTTTCTAAAAGGAAATTCAACCAAGGAATTTTTTCCTGGATGCAACTCCATGGGTTTTATTAAGGGTCAGACAAACCTATAAAGTCCATAAATTCTTTTATGCGGTGGTTTAAACTATGGCGACTCAAAAACAATTTGTGTCCCTCTTCCGCAATTCTTTGATGGCCCTTGTCCAAAACCTTTGATGGACATGCCAGAAGTTGATCAAGAGTTACCTCGAGATAATGAATGCCAGACACTAAACCCAAGGCCTGCATTGCCATACGATCAAACGCACGTTTTGGGTGCGACTGGGTAAACCCTACCAATAAAAGAGATCCAGCAGCAAGGGTTTCAAAAATTTTCAATACAACATACTTGGTGTAAGGAATGACCACCAGCACAGCCTTGTATGTGGACAGTTTTGCCATAAAATTATTTCCATAAACATCACTTGACAAAAATTCAATCTCAGAATGGGTGGGCCCAATTGCATCAACCCAACGTTTACGGTAGGGGTAACGTAAATGGGGTCCAAACCGCGTGGGCCATAAAATTTTAGAGCGGCGGTGTATCCATGGTGTTTGGCCAACATCTTTGTAGGGGTGCACGCCGTGGCAAATCCACTTGCAGGGCGTCGAGGCTGGGATGCCTGTCCAATATTTTTTGTAGTTGCGCTCCCACCGAGGAAAGGGATACAAACATGTTCCAACAATGTGTGTGATGCCCAGCCGACCAAGACCAACCCACCAATGTGCACCCATGCAATCGTCTTGAAATAAAATTTTTGGGCAAGTCAATCCAGAAAGAAAGGCAATTGATGCAGCATAGCCCTTGACACGACTGGAACACACAACAAGTTCAATATCCTTTTTGGAATAGGTCAAACCATTTGCGTCTTTTTCAGAATTGATTGGGTGCAAACGCCAATTTGTATAACGTTCACTCAAGGTTTTTCCGATCAAGTAGTGAAGGTGATGCGAAAAGCGAGGGTTGGATGTTTCGCAAAGATAAAGATACATATTTATTTAATACCAAAGATGTTAATGTACAAACTATTTCATTTGCTTTTCAATCCAATCCCATGCTTCTTCGTGACCCTTGTCCAGCGCCAGGCGGAGGGGGTAGACCGAGGCCTTACTTGAAAAGTTGGCCGTGATGGACGGCGAGTAGCGTTGGGCTTCGGTCCAAATGGCCGCCGCCTGGGGGCAACCCTTTGGGGTTTGGGCAATGATCCACATCAGGGGTGACCAGTGCTCCCGTTTTTGGCTCTTGTGGCACTTGCGGCTAGGCAAAGCAAAAGACCCGGGCGGGAAGCGCTCCCAAAAGGGCTTGAGGTAGGCAAGAGGGTCTTTAATGGCCTTGGCGTGCAGGATTTGGTAGTCCCACCCTAGGCCGTTAGAGGTGTGGCACGGCTTGGCGTCGAGGAGGGTGGGGGGTGCCTTGGTGACCAAGATGGACCACAAATCATGCGTCAAGAGGCCTTTGCGCAGCAACTTGAGAATTTCCCGGTCAAAGAACCGTGCCCACGTGCGCTCAAAGACGTGCGTGTAGGGCTCCAGGGTGGCAGGCGAGCGCTCGTCTCGGATGGTCCGGGTGGCGGTGCGCCAGGTTTTGATTGACGCGTCTTCATTCGTCTTCACACATGGCAGCGTCAGGGTGGAGGCCAGAAGGTGGCTCAAGCGCGTGGCGTCGGGGCGGACACACAAATCCAGGATGTAAAAAAGGTACGACCCTAGGGCCTCGGGGTGGACGTGAAAGGACGGGGCAATGGCCAGCAAGGAATCTGAAAAGGGGACTTCAAACAGCACTTGCGCCATGAGTGGCGAAGGCACAGGGGTTGGCAAAAAGGGCGCCAAGTCCACCACCGCATCCACTTCGTCAATGGGGTTGGCGTCGCACCAGGCCCACACCCGCTCATGGTGATCACCCAGAACACGCCTCAGCGTGTCACCAGACAGGTTGCGGGCGGCGTCCCAGTGGTTCACCAGCACGTCCTCCACCACAATCAGGTCAGGCTGGTGGACCTCAATCCACCCCATCAACGCCTTTTGCCTGTACAGGAAGGGCATTTCCTCTGACGAAAAAATGTAGGGAGGCACATCACGCGACAGCTCCTCGCCGCCGTCTTTGACCGAACCAAAGCGCGGGTGGTCCCGGAAGAGGTACAGGGGAATGTCTTCCATGCCTTCCCTGATGTGGTCCATAAAGGCGCTCCGGATGTGGGCCAAGTAGCCGTCGTCCATGTAGGTCATGATGGACGCGGCCAACTTTTCCAGTTTGAGGTTGTACGCCAACAAAATGGGGGCAATTTCACACACGACTTCACCCATGAACTGAATCTTGCCCACCTTGGCCAGGTGGTTCTCGATGCAGTAGGTGCAGTAGCGCAAGTAGCGGCCACGCACCTGAATGGTCAGCCGGTCGTTGTGAAACATGTGGCGAAAGGTCTGCGCGGAGGACTTGGCCCGAAACGCAAAGTCAAGAGCCTCATAAAACAGCAAACAAAACACCGTGTCATCCAGTTTGTCGGCAAACGTGGGGTCCACCTTTTCCGTGTACAGGATGAACCACGGCAGCCAGTACCGAATGGCCGTCGTCTTGCGTTTCATGTGGTCCTCAATAATGGCTTCAATGGTTTTCGTCATGCGCTTGGGCGTCATCTTGACCTGGTCAACCTTCAGGGTGCGAAAGGGCGCCGCCTGGAGGGACTGCGCCGTCCCCGGTTTCAGCTTGTCCCACAGGCCGCCCTTGAGGACCTCCTGGATCCACGTCCCCATCATGTCGTAGTTGGAGTACAGGGACGACGACAGAATGAGCTGAAAGGTGTGCTCGTCCAGAATGGCTTCAATCCCCCTCTTGCGGATCAACTTGTTGAATTTTTTCAAGTTGCCGTCACGAATAATAGATTCCTCCATTTACTCTCCTTGAAATACATTTGTAGGGTTCCAGTGAACGATTCTTATTAAGGCAATGAAAACTCTTGAATCTTGTCAAGAGACCAGGACTCGGGCCACTCCGGGCCATCCACGTGGGCCATTTCCTTGACAAGCCCCAACGTCATCCACAGCTCCTCACTGTCGGCAACCCTCAAATCCATCATGGTTTGAAGGTCGGCGAGCCTCGTCCTGGCGGCACGCATTGATGCTGCCAATGCAGGAATCTTGGTGTACTGCACGTCCGACAGGGGCTTGGCCCGCATGGTGGCCAACGCCCACCCCTGCAGGGCGTGCCCCATGGGGGCAAAGCCGTAGCCGCCCATGCACCAGGCCTGGTTGGCCAGGGATTGCCCCTTCAACAACAGCCTCCCCAGGCGTTTGGCCTTGTGCATGTCCTTGGGGCCCAGCGACCGCAAGTAATTGTGGTGAATCATGGGCCCCAGCCGGTCGTCAAGCCCAAACAGAACATTGGACCGGGCCAGGTTTTTGGCGGGGTTCCCCGTCACAGCGAAAATGTGAGAGGTGGACGCAAACAGGGTGCGTGCTGCGGCAGTCGTCAAAATGTCTGACGAGCCAGCGGAGCGTTTGCCACGCCCCCCTCCCTCAAGGTTGATGGACGCCCACTTGAGCTCGTTTTCCAGGCGCCGCATGTCCCCGTAGGATTCCTCCACCAGGCGGGTGTAAATGCTGGGCGCCAGTGTCACGTCCTCACGCTTCAGCCATCGCCGGGTCAAGGCCAGCAAGTCGGCTTTGGACAGGCCGTAGGTTTTGAGGTGGAGGCAGGCCGCCGCCAAGTCACGCAAGGGCTTGGAGTCCAGCGAGGCGGCGGTGAACACAATGGGGTTGGCGTTGGCCTTTAACCCCTTGAGAAGCTTGCCCAAGTCGTTGGCGGTGGAGCCGGACGACGTGCCCTTTTTGGCCTTGGTTCGCGGGGGGCCCAACTTGGTCACGGAGGACCCCATGGTCACCAAAATGTCCACGTGGTCCACGAGAATGCACTGGGATGCACCTGAAATGGAGGTTGTGTACGCCACCCGGTCGATAAAGTAACACAAGTCAGACCAGGAACCAATCTTGGACGAGGTTAGGGGGGCCAAGTTGAATGAAAACATTTGGCACAGGGTTTTCACCAGCAGGGTTTTGCCGTTGCCGGGCGGCCCCTCAATGAACAGGGCGGGGCCGTCTTTTGGTTTTTGTTCTTTGGACCGTGCCTCAAAAAACGTGACAGCCTTGTCCTTGACTTGGCCGTGGCCCACAAAGGCAGGCAGTTTAGAGGTGGCGGCAGACCTCACAGGGGTCAGCTTGCCCAACTGAAACGGGGGTCTTGATTGCTGCAATGGTGCCCCCGCAACCGGGTTTGGCTTGGCAGACCGCTTTGCCTTTTTTTGGGTTGGTGGCATTTGCCTTGGCATTTGTTTTAATGGTGACGGAACGGATGGCTTGACTTTTTTGGGTTGGGCTTGTGGCACCACCGTTTCCCGTTTCCGTTTCACCTGTGTTGTGCACTTTAAGATTTTTTCAGGGTCTGAGTAGAAGGCTTCGTCGTCTGAAGACATGCCCTGTTTGAATGTGGAGGCGATTGTTTTTACATTCAATGAAATTTATGATTCATCTTGGCGTGCTCCCCCCTTGCTCCTCCTCCTCCTCCAACGGGTCTAACAAATGACCCCAGTCCTGGCGGAGGGCAATGCCCACGTCGTCTGTTTTTGTTTCAACACCCGAGGACATGAGGGACATGGAGTCATTGGCAATCAACAGCTTGCACATTTCCACGTCACGTGCAAACGTTCGAAAGGCGGCATGGGGTGTCGCAAACGACCCGTAGCGTTGGGTGCACGTTAAAAAGGTGTTGCCCATGGCCTTGAGGTTGCAGGACGCCTTGTAGTACAGGACTGCCTGCTCGGCCAGCTTGAGGTCCGTGAGAAACGCCGTCACAAAGTTGTTTGTAAGGGAGACTGTCATGGCGACCCAAAACAGGGTCACTTCAGCCACAAAATGATCCTTGACATAGGTCGTTTCGGAGACCAAGATGAGCCCTGAAATCATGACGCCAAGGAAAATCAGGGCACGGCGAATGGACCTGAAGCGGGTGAGGTAGGCTATGGACTTGGAGTCCATGTCTTGGAGGTACAACACAAACGCGTACTTGAGCCATTTTTTGTCAAAGGCTGTCAACTGGCCCTCCTCCCGCTTCTTGCGAATCAACGGCATGAAGGTTTTGTAGACGTGGGATTGCCGCCGACAACAGCCACACCAGAGTTTGCGTTTTTCAATGTCCTTGATTAAATCACGGGCGCCCTTGTCCGACAGTGGCGAGTCTTTTGTTGCCACGATTTGGGGTTCTTGGATTGGGTGTGTCACCGAAGCCATGCTCAAAAGAGTGTGGTGTTTTTTTATTGGTGTGCGCCCGTCAATTTATACAATTCATGCCGGGTTTGGCGCATGTCGTCTTCTTGGGCCGGGTCCAGGGCTTTGCCAGTTGTCGGGTGGGTTCCGTTTTTAAGTTTTGAAAACTTTTGTGCCGCCGAGGACTTGAGTTTCAAGGCCATGACAACCCCCACAATGGAGGCCACAATGGTAATGCCAAAAATGCCGTAAATGAGGTACGCACGCCAAGTGAGTTTGGGTTGGGAGGCGGTGCAGGCCGTCTTGCTTGACGCGTTATTGCACGGCGAGGCGTGCAGGGGTGTGGCGTCCAACACCGAGTGGGGTGACGCCGGGTCATTATAATTCATACGGAAAATGGCCTTGGCTTCTGGAGAAAGGGCCGCAAAGGTTTTTGTGTTGGTGTTGTCAATGCAGGATTGGCACTGCTTGTTGGTTGGGGTGCATGTCATGTTCTCGTTTTATTTTCTTGTCGAGATTAATCATGTAAACCTGACTCATTGACGCCGCCCGCACCACGACACAGTTCAGCCAAATCGGACCCACAAACCTCCTCCAGGGTGCCCTGAAACCGGCCGTCGACGCCAAGCCGTGCCGTGGACAGGCAGTCCGGGTTGGTCACCAGCGCATCCAGGCCAAAGTCCCGCACCCAGTCCCGCAGTGCGCCCTCAAAGGGAAAGACAACCGGCGGCCCGACAGCCTCCCACCTGCCTTCCGCCGCCAAGACTACAGGAATGATCAGGGACAATGCCTTGCGCCGCCACCGCGTCTTGGTCAAAAACCGCACCAACCACGGAGTCTTGGGCTGTGTGCCGTCCAAAGGCACCGTCATTTCACGGCAGTGAATGCGTGAATAGATGCGGCGGCAGGTGGGTTTGGTGGATTTCATGCGCAAAAACTCGAGCATTTGGAGGTTGGTGTACACGTAGGGCCGCAGGACTTCTTTGGTAATGGGCGACAGGCGGTGTGGGTTCTTCTCCATCCACTGGCACAGTGAGTCGTAGTCGTAAGTGTGGCCATCGGACGCAATCACCGGGTCCCGCAGGGGTTCCATGGAGATGGGGTCATTGAACATCTTGGTCCACTCTTTTGCCATTTTTATGTTTTAAGGTGAGTGACAGAGTTTTATATGAGCTATTCGTGCTTAAAACATAAATCATGGGGGGTTGTTGTTCAAAGGCGCCACCAAGCCATCCAGGGCCACGGCTACTTGACCCCACCAACAACACTGTTTTGATGCAGGCAGCCGAAAAAGAACGCCGGCGGGCCATTCACGACTTGCGCAACATTATGAACAACCTGACCATGCTGTTTGACATTATCCGTGACGAAGCAGGAGGAGACAACCCTGCCATTGACGAGTGGTGCATCCTTGGAGGAAAGGTGATTAGCAAGTTGGCGGTGTTGGGGCACCACATTACAGGCCACAACTTTGAGTCCCCAATGCAGTCCACTGAACGCCTCGTTCTGAAAATTGCCAAACCCAATCAACGGGTTTTGATTGTGGAAGATGATTCCGTCACGGCGGACCTCCTGACCCACCACTGCTCCCAACACCACATTCCATCCCATCGTGTTCGAGATGGCGCAGAGGCCTTGCGCTACCTTCTGGAGGGAACACCCCTGTGGAATGCGGTGCGGTCGTCAGGGGGTGCCCCCGCCATGTCGGATGACAACTTGCAAACCATTCTGTCCCGTGCAAACGTGCTCTTTTTAGATTTGTTTTTGCCCCGCGTCAGTGGCCTGACCCTCTTGGCAGAACTGGAAAACCTTGGGGTTCTGTCTCACTTTGATGTGGTGGCCATGTCCGGCCGGGAACTCACCGAAGACGAAATGCGCATTCTTTACTCTTATACTCCAAATTTATTGGTGAAACCATTCAATCATGGCCAAACAACCATTTTGTTTGATTGATTCGCCTTAGACACGGCGAACAGTCACCGTGACCTTGGGGGCGACCAACACCCCGTCACGCTCAAAGGCTGCCGCGTCACGTTCTTTGGCTGTCAGGCGGCGCCCGCGGTACCGGTAGGCGTACACCTTGTCGTTGTGGCAGCCACGGGTGACTTCCTTGATGTGGACGGTGCCCTCCTTGGAGCCCCCCTTCACCAAGTGCTTGGCGTACTTCTCGGCGGCACCTGCCGGCGACCGGGAGTGGTAGGTGTGGCGAAGGTCCGCCTTGCCCCCCGCAGAGCACGGGTGGTAGGTCTTTCGCTCGGCCCGAGAAGACCGAGACACCCTACGGGATGAGTGAGAAGAACGACGGGATGAGTGAGAAGAACGACGGGATGAGTGGCGACGGGATGAGTGGCGACGGGATGAGTGGCGACGGGATGAGTGGCGACGGGATGAACGGGAACGAGCCATTTTATAATTGAACAAGAAAAAAATAAATACTTTTTGTTAAATTTTATTTCCTTCAATTCGATTCTACACTTTAAAATCAGCATGGCCACAACCCCCACCGGCCAAAAGACACACGAATCCAAAAATGCCTTGATTTCCTTTGAGACGATGAAGGAGTTTGATGGCATTGTCAAGGATGCCAAAGACGCAGGCGCAACCCTGATTGTTTGCTTTTCGACGTCCTGGTGTGGGCCGTGCAAACGGATTGCGCCCTTTTTGAAGGAACAGGCGGAGGCCTTTAAGAACAAGCCTTTGGTGAGGCTCGCCAAGACGGTCATGGAAGACGACCACGAAGAAGAATTGATGGAAGGCCTGGTGACGGATTACGGCATTCGCATCACGGGCGTGCCCCACTTTGCCGTCATTCAAAACGGAATGTATGTGAAGGACAAGTCTTGGTCAGGAGCGAACAAGGAATTGCTCGTTGAACGTTTGGCCGAGTTTTCGTCTGTAGGGGTCTAACTTACACATCCGGAAGTCAATTTGTAAGGCCTTGTTTCCATCATTGTCATAACGAATTAGGCTATGCGTGGGGCGGCGATAGGAGGCTATGAAAAGCTTGTCGAGTTTTTCGAGGTGCGAATCATTGGTCAGAGCAAAGCTCCCACCTTACATCCTTCGGATGTTTAGGATGTGTAGGGAATATGTGTATGCGTGAGGCGGCGACAGGAGGTCACCTGGACCTTGTCTTGTGCTTTGTCCCTCAAGGTGCGAATAATTGGGAAAGCCGGCGTGACTGCAACCGTGGCAGAACCCGTGTGTGGTACAAGCCGCCAAGACGGTAGTAGGCAAACCACGCCCATTCACCAATAAATCTAGACGCCCGAAAGGCTTGGGGGTCGCCAAGAACATTGTATTCCTCAAATTTTCGAATCACCCAGGGTGGCAAAACCTTTAAACATGCCTGGCGGGCCTCGAACCCCAATCGAGGGTTGGGCAAGCACTCCCATTTTGTGCCATGAGGCAGCCTGAACCACGAAAGGGCAACCCTTGCAGTAAGCATGGTTGGGGCGTAGATTGTAACTTCCTCCCTTTCCTTGTCAAACGAAATAGATTCATATTCGTCTGCGGGGAAGCCGCTCAAGATGTCCAGCATGAATGCATAAATGTCGGGTGTGATGCCCTCTAAACTCTCGACATGAATTTCTTTAAGGTGCGTCATTGCATACAGTGACATGTGGTTCATGGAATGCGTGGGTTTCCACAAGCCAGCAACGGTTTGCAAGGGGCTTTGGAAGGCTGGCTCAAGCCATGTAAACTCTTCTTTAAACACAAACCCCGAGGGTTGGAAAGACATGAAAACATCCAACCCGGCAATGGCTTCGTATGGAATAACCCTGTCGTTTTTGTCGTAGAAACAAAGTCCAAAAGTTAAGTAACCCACGTAGCCGAGAGGCAATGGTGGCTGAGGTTGGCGACAAATGGCCAACACCCACACGTCCTCAAGGTCGGGATCCCTGTGAAATTCAACAACAAAATTTGGACCCATTTTCAATTCTAAACGCGAAACCCTTTCCTCCAATGACGCGGAAGGGGGTACCAAAACCTTCAAATCGGAAATGTTTCCCAAATGCCGGGTGAGGCAGCAAGTGACTGGGTAGGATGTCCACAAGGGCGCTCGTGAAAGGAAAGAGCAAGGCGACAACAAAAACATGTCTGAATGACAAATGGTGGTGGGTGCCTCCACACGAACATGGGCTTTGGCGGTGTCCTTGTGACAGCCGCCACACTCATACAGTTTTTCAACGGGTGTCCAGTGTTCAAAGGTGCCGGGATCCAAGGTTGATGACGTACACCGTGTTTGAATTTCGTTATGGGAAACAAGTCGGCAACTAAACAAAACAGTACGACAAGAGCTGTGACGCGGCAGTACAAGGCTCACACTGGTCACAGGTTTGACAAAGTAAATAAACAAGTCACTGTCACAACACACGTTCATTCGGAGAGGCAGCCTGGAAATCGTACAAGTCATATTTTAGATGTATTGAATGGTTGAATTTGTACATTTGTGACAAAACCTCTACTCAATACACTCTGCTTCTGATTTGTTGGGTAACCAATGGCCACATGAAGCAAGAACATCTTTCGCTTCAGCAAAAACACGACAAGACTTTTCCTGTCGCTCAAGGGTTTTCCGAGTGGCTTGGAATTTTCTCCATTGCATTTCAGTGGCCTCCTTGTCACCCAACTTGATCACCTCCTCAAAGTCAACAGCAATGTCATCCATCTGTGAGGACAACTCTTTCATTGTTTCCAGTGCTTGGGCTTCCAAGTCTGCAATTCCTTGGGCAATTGCAGCGTAAAGGCCTTGCGACATTGTGTTTGGGCGTGCTTGGAAAAACGACATGCGGTAGCCGGCAATGAACGCTTGAGCAACGTGTTTGGCGACTTTGTCGTGCATCGAAAAATGAATTGTGTCAAGGTTTGGCACTAATTATATCCCCTTGCTCGAAGGCACCACCACAATTTCAAATCAAGGCAAGTGGTATGGCATCAACACCACCAAGCAAGGACGAAGCACAGCTTGTTTTCTTGACTGGCCAATGGCTAGGTGTTCGCAGCGACGGTGCCCTCATGTCATTGCGTGGTGGAATGACAGTCCCAGTTTTTTCAAGCTTGGAGGACATTCGGCGTTCGTTTTCAACGGTTGACTGGAGGACACACTCACGGGAAGAGATTGCAGCTCACGATCTTGACCTTGCTTCGTTGATAAACAAGGAGATTGCGTGGGACAAGGCACACATTCCGGGAATTGAAGGTGTGCGGGTTCAAGGCATCATGTTTGTGCACGGATTTTCTGATCCTTTTGAGGACAAGCCAGGAGAACCACGTGTGTTCGAGCTGGTGGACTGTTCCAACGCACTCGTGGTCAAGCCAGTGACAACCTACCCGGAGCACCTGCAGGAAGAATTCAAAGACTACTGTGCATCCCTCAAATTGATTTAAGCATAAATTATGGTATGGAAAAATACCCCTTGGGTATTTATTCAAATTGCAGTTTTTTTATTTAAAACACCAACCAAATGGCGCCCACTTTGGCGGGGATCCACAACCAAAACATTTAAAATTTAAGCCACTGTTTACAACAATACCATTCATCGACGGGTGGCCCATGAGGTGTTCCATCCTTACCATTAATTCACCACGGGCGGTTCATTGGATCCAGATGATGGGGTGAGAGATCTCATGGCGTCTTGGATAGAAGGCGTCAAGAGGTTCATCCGGTCTTGCTGCAGCAAAGCCATGTCGGCAGCCGAGCCGGTGACGGTCAGTGGCGCCTGGGAGTAGGTAAAGCCCTTTTGGAGGAGCATGGAGGCAACGGACACGATGGTGTCCTGGTTAGAAATGGGGGAGCAGGGCTCTGTCACTGTTTTCATCGCCGCAATCAGCTGCTCCATGCCGCTAATTGATTTGGCTTCCATTTCCTGAGACACAGCGCCGTAGACGAACGGCTTGTCGTAAACGTCGGTGGGAATGATGGGAACAGTCGAGTCGGGCCAGTTCCAGGAGAGGGCGGACCCTTCTTCGCCAGCCACCTTGAGAATGGCCGCCGTCAGGAAGTAGGCACCGCCCTCCACCACCACGTAGTACTGGGCGTCCTTGTCGCCGCTGGCGGAGGGGCGTCGGACCAGGAATCCAATCGCCCGGCAGGCCTGGTTGGACAGGGAAATGGCTTCTCCAGACTCAATCGTTGTGCCGGGGCATTGGAACTTGAAAATGGTCATGGCGTGGCCTTCAGCGTCCTCCACGCCCGTGGCCTGGGCAGCCTCGCTCAGCTTGGCCTGAAAGTCGTCCAGAGACGGTTGAATGGACCCCTCGTCCAGGGTTTGGCCTGACGGGTCGCAGGCCGTGCACCACCCAATGCCGTCCATTAACGTGTTTTCGGCAAAGCAGGCCAGTGTCAAGGCTTCACGTGTAATGGCAGACGCGGCAAGGGTTAACACCTTGCCGTCCGACGACACGGAGGACTGGGTGCCCCCCGTCCCAATCTCAATGTGGTACGGGGATTCTTCAATCATCCACCCAAAAGACAAAAAGTTGGCCTCCAAGGGGGACTTGGAAAAAACACGCACCAGGAACACGTCCGTGCGGTTGTCATTGGCCTTGGGGAATTTTTGCATGACTTCAGACAGGATGCGGGCACCAATGGCCGCAAACTGGCCATTGTTGGGGTTGTTGGGTTCCACCCACCCCACCATTTGTTGGGCGGCTTCCTCGTCCTCGACTGGGGTCACGTCTCTGCTGGCGGCTTCAGCGGCTGACAGACCTTGAATAGGCGCAAAGTCAGCAGCCTTGTCCACCAACATGACCACCGCAAACGGCATCGTGTCCTGGGCGCCCAACAGGCCAGCCTCGGAAGGTTGGACATTGGTCGCCAAGCCGCGGGCTTGAGTCCTAAGAACCTGCACAAGGTTGGACTTGTTCAACTTTTCACACACGCCAGCCAGTGCGCCACCTGCTGCAACAACACCCCCCACGGTGTTGTCGCCCAAACGACGGTTGAGGTAGACCATCAAGTTTTCCAGTTTGGCCATGGCACCAGCCGTGTCTTCTGTCTCTTGTCCGGCCGTCCCCTTTGGAACCTCATTGCTTACGGCTTTTGAGTGTGAGTGACCCATGGTTTATTCTTTTTTCAAGAATAAAATTTTGAAGGAATTGGTCATTCAACCACCATTGGGATCAAAGTGAACAAAGAGTTCCCCAACCGCCAATAAATCTCAGGTGGATCAAATAAATGTCTTACTTTGCCAATGAACGTCCGGCTTGGTTTCGCTCCTACGCGGTTCACGCGGGTGGGCCCGAGTCTGATTTTCTGAACTACAGTCCCCCAGAGCGCTTGACGTGGATGGATCTTGTGACACAGTTTGCCAGCCAGGGCCTCCTGCAAACCAGCACCCAGGTCGCTCCCTCCAACCCAGTTCTCCACCACGTCGGCGTGGACGGCCAAGGGACAGCCAAACACCAAGTCATTACAGCCATCGGCGGGCGCAAGCTTGTCCAACCCGTAGACGCGGGCAAGATTGGGTCGTCAGCGGCTGTCCCCTACCTCCACGCGGAGCACCTGTTGTTTGGTCTTTACAAGGCCCAAGGCGGCACCTTGAGTCGCTGCCAAATTTCGGCCACGCGCATGGAAGCCGCCTACGACTTGATTGTTTAAATAATTCATTCACTTAATCCGGTATGCCACCACACCGAGTGACGTGCCAAAATCTCCCAAGGTGCGCCAACGTACACCACCATAGTTCCCGAGCGTACACTTGGACCCCAGGCGCACGTGTAAGCCCGAGACCGCACCAGTGCCTCCAGGTTGGGCTTGGCCTTTGTCATTGCAGTGACGCAAAACTGAATGGCCGCAGGCGACAAATTACTGTTTTTCTCAGTCATGTCAATGACAGACGGCCAGTCAATGGCAATGGCCAGTGCGTCCTGGGGTGTTGGCACGGTTGTCCACGGAATGCAAATGGGGAACGACTTGGCCATGGTGTGATCCGTGGTAAAGTGCCCCGCCACACACTCTTCGTCAGAGACTCCGTGTGAGTACTCGGCCCGGTCGTAGGTGGCGTGGAGCTCGCCAAGCTTGGTGGCCACAAGGGCCTCGTAGGCTCCAAGTGATGCAGGGGGTACAGGAGAGGGTGCCCGAAGATGAGGGAGCTTGGTTGCGCAAGATACACCAAAGGTCTCCATACGACGTACGACGATTGTGTCTGGACAGACCCATCGTTTAATTGGCATGTTGATGTCTATTGTTCACCGACATAATAAATTTATTTGGTAATGTGAAATTTTCCACCTGAATCTTCCCTTACATGGTAGTTTCCCTCAACAAGCTGCTCAGGGGTCAACAATTGGACACCAGTCGCTGCGACAACAAGGCCGCCTTCCTTGGTCGTCTTGAGACCAGATCTTGTGTCTAAAACAACATTGTTGACAACCACGTCATTGCCAAAATCAACGTTCAAACTCCCAACACGCATTCCAGATAGCTTGGCTCCACGCCCGATTTGGACAGACATTTTGGTGTGATGAATGTGTTATAAAATTATTGGTCAGAGCAAAGCTCCCACTTTGTATCCTTTAGATGGGTTGCACAGAGGACACACCATCAACAAACACACAATTATAATTTTATTTCTGGAAGTAGCGTCGACCCACAAAGGCTTCACGTTCTTCGCGTGATTTCCACTTGGCAGCCAAATCGTCATCGTCGTCGACTGACGTCACACCTGCCATGGCATTGTTGGTAAAGGTGGAGCGTGAGAGTTGAATCCCCGAATACACTTCAAAGTCTGCAAGGGATCGACGGCCGCCAAGGCGGGAAGGGGAAGGGTAGGCGTCAAGAGTTCCATTCTTGGTTGCCGAAATGCCAATCAGGGTGCGCACAAACCCTTCTGCCTTGAGGCGGTGTGCACGGTTGAAATTCAATTCTTCAAACTTGTGCTTCCCCGTGTGTTTGTAGGTGGTTTGGACCGCACAAAAGGTGGGCGCATACAGATTGTAGCCTGACGTGAAAAACCGGACGGCCATGGCAATTTCCTCACCAATGAACAGGTAGGGCACGTCGACCAGGTAGGGCACGTCCTCAATGGCTTGGCGTGGCGCAAAGGAAAAGCCAGCCACCCACCCCACAGAGGGCACGGGGCGCTTGGGGGGCCGGGCGTAGGAGTGCAGGGCAAACAGAGGCAAGCCATTTTTTTGCCACGAGTGCGTCGTCAAGAAATTGCCCACGACACCTTCAGTCCATTCCCGCTTGATGCCGTACGCCTTGGGGTAGGTGGTCAGGATGGCCGCGGGGTCCTCACAGGCCTCCCAGTCCTCAAGCAGTTTGACGTCCCACCCTTCACAAAACACCATGTGGGCGTCAATTCCCATGACAAACTCCTCGTCCTCTAGCAGGCGTTCTTCGATGCGTTGACGCGCGTAGCACGGCCCTTGGGCGTCCGTGTGGGGCAGGGTGTCCACCCGTAAACGAGGGTGTGACGGCCACAGGCGCCGCACATCAAGATCTTTTTTTGCTTCACAAATTTGTTGGCACACGCCAATAATGACCCTTTCTGGATACGTCGCCTTGGCCCAGCAGTCACGAATGGTGGCCGCCACCTCGGGGTCGCGATAGGACGGAATGGAGACGAAGATGCGTGCCTTCATTTGATTGTCCTTCTATTTTTTAGAGCTCGAAAATAAGCACATTGAATTTATTGTAAAATGATTGCAACGGCTGAAGCACTCAAGCTAGCTGAAGATCAAACAGATCAAGTGAGATTAAAAGAATCCTCCTTGCGCGTTCGTCTTCGTTACATCTTATGGAAGATTTGCACCTTTTTCATTACCTTGGTTGTCTTGCTCGTTGCCTTTGCTTCAGAGGGTCCGACCAAGGTGTGGGCTGTAGCCCTCATCAATCTTGGTATTACGACGGCCTTGTACTTTGTTTACCGTTATGGGTGGACCAAGATCAAATGGGGAGTTCAACCTGAATAAATTTTTCACATATTTATTTTTCCATGGACCCAACACCCTCGCACGAATTTTTAATCAGCCACACGGATGAACCTGCGGGATCACCAGGCTGCCCTCACCCACCCTTGGAACCCGAAATGTCATTGTACATGGGAGAGGCTGGAAATCTTGGTGACAATCCGCGGGTTGGCATTGTGGACCATCAACCGGTGTGGCGCGGCTCGGCATGGGTTGCGACCCTGAGGGGGCGTGGCTTGTGGTTTAACGACAACGAATGGCTTGTGGTTTAACGACAACGAATGGCTGGACGTTTTTGAAATGATTGTGGGATGGTAAGCGTAGCGATTACCATATTTTGATGTAATCAAAGAACGATGGACCATTGCACCCACAGAACACATCAAGGGCGTTGGAGTTGCCCATATCACCTAAAGGGTGAATGGTTGATTTCCCATAGGAAATTGACCAACACCGCCTCACCCCTGAAATTCGTGACATGATTTTGAATGATTGATCAATTCTTTTTGATCGAGATCAAAAAATTAACGATTGCCGTAAGAGTTATCAATACAAGCGGTTGTTATCAATGTCAATGACGAACAAATCACCTGCATCCGTCGCACGCAAAAAGCCAAACGAAAAAATAACATCACCTGAATCGGAAGACGATTCCGAGTCACGAAGGCGTGAAGAGTACCGCGAAAACCCATAGGAGTTGAAGCGCCCAGACATGATTTTTATTGGTATCAAAATGATACTAGCAAATGCGATGAAAAAATTAAAAATAAAACCTCGTGCTGTGATTAAATGGCTTCACACCACCGTCGCCCCCCGGCCCACCCGTCACACCAAACAGACCACCACTCGGTGTCTCACCGGTCACACCGGTCGTTGCTTTCAAATCAATCCAGACCCATTTCGGTGGCTACACCGTCTTCGCTGACCTCCACCCACGGCACCTGCCCCATTTGTCATGAACTCAAGAATGAACTTGGGGTGGTGGGGGGCCGCAAGGGGTGCGGGCACCGCATTTGTCGGCGGTGCATTGTGGAATGGATGGCCCATGAAAACTCCTGCCCCATTTGCCGCTTGCGGTTTCACAAGGTCATTTTCCCCATTTCCTCCAACCTCCGCATTCATGACGACAAGACGCAGCCCGTGGCAGCCGGCTACCTGGAAATGATGAATGAAGTGGAGGAGTACGACTCGGAGGAAGACCGCAAGGAAAAGGAAGATTTGCAGCACGACATTGCCCAGTGCATGTACTGCCGGGAGTCAGACAACGAAGACCGGTTGTTGTTGTGTGACAACCGGTCGTGCTTCAAGGCGGCCCACACCTACTGCCTGAACCCTCCCCTGCGGCGCGTGCCCCGGGGTGAGTGGCACTGCCCCGAGTGTGAGGCTGCCGTGTGTTACACCCTGCCAGAACACCATCACCATGGCTTTGACATTCGTGAACCCGAAGAACTTTCCGGGTCAGACATGTCGGACGATGATTGCCTTGGCAACGATCCGCCTGCCCTCAACACCCGCTACCGCCACCAACGTGCCCTCCCCGACCGCGAGTCCCTGTGGTCGTTCCACTCTGGGTCAACCTCGGAGGGTGCCTCCTTGCTTTACTCCGTCTACTCTGATTAGGGGTGTACACACCCCCTCACACACTTTATTTCACAAAGCATGGCTGAGATGACAACCAAGCTTAAGCCACTGTGGACCACCCAAGCAGAATTTACCAAGCGTGGATGGGTTCACAACTTGGACCATGTTCGACTGCTCACCAATGAACACGTCGCCGTGTATGGCCGCGGGTCAAAGTCCATGACGGTGTCGGTACGTGACGGCGCCATTAAAGCAGAGCTGACCCTGCCATTTTGGACGGCAACACAAAAGGCCGCGAGTTGCGCCTCTCTTCTTGTTACCGACGAGGACTTTGACTTGAAACGTTACAACATTGAAGACGGCTCCGAGTCCGGCTCGATAAGGCTGCCCTTCGTCAGTCTCTACCCACTGTCCGTGTGCTTTGGGTCAAGTGACGCCATTGCTATGGTAGCCGGCCAAGTCCTTGTGGCGAAAGAGGCGGAAGAGCCAACCCTACAAAACTGCATTGTGAGGTGTGACTTTGATGATGGTTGCTGCGAGCCGCTTGATGTGTCGCCTTGTGATGGTTCAAAACTGTCAAAGTACGTGAAGATATTTGCCGGGCTGCCTGACGACACGTTTTTAGTGTCGCCATTGTTTGGTTCAAATGACATTGGTGGCAACGACGTCATTTGCCCCCCTGGCCTGTGGCGCATTGACAGTCACGGAAATGTCTTAAACACGTACAAGGACACGATTACAACTGGTGTTGTCTCGGTGACTGTCATTGACGCTGGGCGTGCGATTGTCTTGCCGTACGACGCAAAAGGCAACGACACAACAGGCATTGCCCACATTTTGGACTTGGACACTGGACACCTGTTGGAAACGTTTTCTACACTCCACCCCTCAACAGATGGCACGGGCAGCACGAAGTGTTTTGCAGTGTTTCCGAACAACCACATTGCCATTGGTTTGCCAATCGGCGTTGTCGTCTTGGGTGATGTTCCAGCGGGTGATGAAAAGCGTCCCATAACATGCTTTGTCAAGACGGATCATGCTGTCGAGAACGTGGTGACGTGTGGACCGGACGGCTTTACTCTACTGGTTCACGCCATGTACCTTCAAGCGTTTCGGTACACTCCTCACCTTCCCGTGTAAATAAAAATAGTTTTTCGTTAACCTTGGTAGGATTATCCAGTCAACCCAGATGGAATCACTTTTTTGTTTTCTTGCGCAAGCGCTTTTGCAATGGCAAACCGTCGTGGTTGCGTGCGTGCCCGTGCAACATGGTGTGGACCAAGCGGACCAAGCGAACCAAGCGGACCAGAATTCTTCGAACCATCCAAGCCATCCAAGCGCGTACGGACCTTGCCCGACACTAAGTTTGGCGACACCTTGCCTGAACCCATCACCATTTGCTCACTGGACGGCTCACGCATTTCGTTGGAGTACCTCCCCGAGCTTGACGTCTGTGGAACCAAGTTGCACATCCGCACGACGTTTGACACGAGGGACACAATTCTGGGGGACGTTGACTACCTGTTGGGTGACGAGCAGTTTTTTGTTCCCCTCAACTCCATCGTTCGGTTGGCCAAGCAAAAGTCGGGTGATGATGCCAAGAGTGACGCATTTGACGTTGTCATGCAACTGTCCTCTGGCCAGCTGTACGTGTTTTGCTTTGCGTCCCGTGAAGCGGCAACCGCCTTTCTCCAAGACCTTTCAGAGACGGTAACCAAGGGCCTAAAGGGACTTTGATATACACAATAAAACAAATGTCTGATTCGTACGACCCATCCAAGCATGTTCAATATTACAGGCTCCAAGCCGCCTTTAACATCTGAGGACGAAGTTCGTTTACGTGAAGCCTTCAAGGCCTACCCACACAAAGAGGAAGACTACAAGCGGATTTTATTCAAACTGTGCAAAGACTTGGTTGGGTCAAGTTGGTCACCTTGATCGTGATTTCAGCTTGGAGTGAACACGCCTGCGTTTCAGAGAGGTGGAGCGTTTTCTTTTGCTTGTCGGCCGAGATACCCGCAACCAACGTGCCCTGCCCTGCCTGACTCGGAATCACCGTGGTCCTTTCGCTCCGGGTTAACCTCAGAACGAACAGGGGCCGCTCTCCTCTACTCTGTCTACCCGGATTAATTATTTGTAGACTAGTAATAAAATGATTTGCGTTGTGGTTTCTATTTTGGTTGTTCTCGTGGGTCTTGCCATTGCTTCTCTTGTACTGGTGGCTACTCGGTCATGCAAAAACCTTACCAAGCATCATGGACAAATGATAAAGGCTGGTTTTGGGGTGTCTTCAAATCCACCACAGCCTGTTATCAATGGCCCAAAATCCATTCCTTTGATTTTAGATTTTTCAAGCGAACCTTTGACAGGGTTGTCCTATTTAACCAATGACACTCTAATCGTTTCAGCCGGTCGCCACACAGGAGGACTTACAGTGGGCGTCCTGAACCCAGGCACACCCTACGCGACAATCGAACCAATAGTAATAGGGTTATTTTCAGGTGTTGACACTTATTCTAAAGATGAAACATCACTCATCTTGTTGAGCGGGGACTCAAGTCACGACGACGGATACACGCCCTCTCAAATCATTCCCTATAACGCTCTTGCCCCCGTGTGGACCAACCAAGCCGATCCCCATTTTGAGGCAAGAGGGTGTGCCTTTATCAAGTCTTCATCTTTATCTGGCGGATCATTGCCTCCTGTGGCAATTGTTGGCGTAACTGCCAGGCTAAACACGAGCGGTGCATATGTTTACACGGCAGAAGTCATGGTGTTTGACCAGACAGATGAGCCTTCGGCGCTCTATAGTCAAACCCCGTCCTTTAGCTACTCTACAGGTCCCCAGTCGTCACAAGTCTACGCAGTGGGAGTGGGTGGCCAAGATTCCTTGATGGCTGTCGGCACCCGCATTGATTGGAGTGACGTTCAAACCCCAATGGAGCCAAATTCGAATGGTGCGGTGGTCCCCGTCAAGGGCAAATCCTTTCTTCCCAATTGGATTGTCAACCTCAAGTCTCACAAAATGCAATTCATTCAGGGGCCTGACCAAGGCGGCCAGACAGTAGATGTGGTGGTGGCAAACATTCTTGGAGGTCCAGACCCAGACATTCTCTTTATCCAAGGGGGAGAAGCTGGCTCTAAGGGCCAATCCTACATTGTGCCTTCGACAGAAATTTTCAATCCATCTGACCCAGACCCTTCCAAGTTTATTCTTCTCGGAGGCATTTTGGATGGTCGATCGGCACGGGTTGCCAACCTCATGAAGCGTCCAGGGACATCTCCCCTCTTGGACATTGTGCTGGTGTGTGTAACAGACCAGGCACGATGGTTTGAGCAAACATCAAAAGGAGTATTCAAGGAACACCTTTTGACGCCAGACACAAAACTGACCAATTGTGCTGGGCGGGGGTTGGCCATTTCTCCCGACTTGACAGTCACCATTTCTTACATGGCAGAGAGTGGGCAAGCTGTTTGTGGTTTGGTTTCTTATGAGTTTTAAGTCTATCTACGCGTTTATTCAAGATTAGTTGGGACAGATTTAGAACATTTAACGTCGTGATTGTAAACGACGTCTTGGTCTCGATTTGGATCTAGATTTGGACCGTGTTGATCTCTTGACCTTTCCCACAACCTTCCGAAAAACTTTAGATCCGGGCTTGTCCTGGACATACTTCACACCCGGCACTTTGGTGGGAAAGAAAATTTTCCCGTCTGAGCCTTTTTGTAAACGTGCCGATCCGTTGCGCGTGTACCCCAAATCCCCAGCGGGAATGGCCACTGACCCAAAGGGTGGGTTGGCAAATGTAATCTTGGCAGGCAAACGTGTCATTTATTATGATAAGAGGATTATTGTTTTGAAAGACGCCAAGGCGGTAGATGCTTCATCACGCAAAGCCTCCACGTCCATTAATGTCACCATGGCTTCGACGCATGCTCCAGTCAGCCGCACCAACGCCCCTGCGGCGGCCAACGTTCCACCCGTCGCCAAGACGTCATCCACAATCAAGACATTGTCGTCTTTGGTTAAAAGACCTGCAGGAATGGCGAGGGCGTCTTCGCCATATTCCTTGGTAAACTCCCGTGTAATGATGGGAGGAGGCAACTTGCCCGCTTTGCGCAGCGGCACAAAGGGCACCTTCAAAGCAGACGCCAACTGAATGGCCATTAACGACCCCCGAAACTCGGGGCCCATGACGTGAGTGACGTGGTCAAGGTTGACGTGCCGGTGGTTCATCAAGCATTGAATCCAAGAGGCGCTGAAAAAGCGGTTGGAAAACAGGGGCATCAGATTGGCAAAGCGAATGCCGGGCTTGGGGAAATCATCAGAGTAGGAAATCAGCAGCGGCAACAACTCGTGCAAGAGGTGAAAGTTGGTGGGTGTCCTCAGCGAAAGCTTAATCTGCTCCACCCGGCTCATGGTGGAGTAGGTCTCCATCCAATTGGCGGGGTCGACGCCAAGAGCCATGCGCACCTTGAACGCGTCGCCAAAGGTTCTGGTAAAGCCCCTTGGGCACCCCCCACACAAGGTCAAGTCCTCCCCACACAAGGTCAAGCCCTTAATCAAGTCCTCGTGGGCCTTGGGCACGGGGACAGCAAAGTTTCCCTCGTGGCACACAAGCTGGTCCTTGTCCACGTCGTACACCAGGGTGACACAAATGTCGTAGTAGCCCTCTTCAACCTTGACCAACCCATTCTCAATGGCCACCAAGTAATCAGGCTTGGCACGGGACTTGATTTGGGAAAGAGCCGCCAGGCGCCGCAACGCACAAATCTTGGTGGACTCAAAGCCGTAGGGCTGGGGTGGGTTTTCTTGGCCCTTGGGGAACACAATGGGGAATGCCTCGACTTTATGGAAATCCCCAAAACAGGCTTTTGTTGCGTTCACCTTGTGAGATGAGGTTGAAGCAAGCCAAACACGCTTGGTTGGCATTTGAATTGTGAATGTGTGGTACAAAGTGTGTATTTAAAGACAAAATCTCCACATTGAAAAGGTCTAGAGAAGAAGTAAATGTCAAACGAACCGCAGCTTGTCAAGAGTGAACAGAAACCAGACAAAAAACGCAAACTCCCGGCGTGGATGGCCAAACAAGAAGACGTGCCCAAACACCTGCAGGACTTGCTGCACACACTTGACTCCATCACACCCATGGGCCAATCCGTAAAAGAGCTACCGCCCGAGGGCGTGCCACTGGACATTGAAGGAATTATTTCCAAGTTTGCCAAGGACGGCTTTGAGATGCGTGGGCACCAAGAGGAAGGCATTGCCTTCATGGTGGACGTGTTGTTGGGGCGAAAATCACACGTGGACTTGTTTGTCTTTTTGGGGGATGAGATGGGCTTGGGCAAAACCGTGCAAATCCTGGCCACGTGTGTGGCCATTCACACCCTCCAAAAAATTTATGCGACACCCCTGAACCGGGGCGTCTTTGTCATTGTCGTCCCACGGGTGATCATCCCCAATTTTATTTCCAATGGGGCTGATTTCCTGGGCATCCCCAAGGCACGCTTCATTCTGTACACTGGGTCCAATCGCCACCGCACCCTGCGGCAAGCCATGGCCCTGATTTCCCATGCGGCAGACGCGACGGACCCCACCTTTGTCCTGTGCAACGCTGAAATTGTGCGGGCAGACGGCATCCACTCGCCCCTCTTCCAGCTGCCCATCACCCTGCTCATCATGGACGAAGCCCACAAGATTAAGAACCACAACACCCAAACCAACCGACTGATGCGACGGTTCCGGTCCCTGAGCGAGTTAAAGGGCGCCAAAGGATTCTTGTTTTCCACGGCCACCTTTGTGTGCAATGGGATGAGTGATTTGCTTGGCTACGTGGCGGTCTACGGCGGCACCGCCAAGATGCAAATGGTGAGCCAGTGGCTCAAGCACGCCTCGCATCGGACTGTCCAAGAATACTTTGGCAAGCACATGGTGCGGCGGACCGTGTCTGTGCTGAAGGACGCCCTGCCCGAGCGCAAGGAATTGTTGGTGCCTGTCATTCCCACCCAAATTGAATCGTCCTTGATTGATCTCCTGTCTGACGCCGCCACCAAGGTGTGGTCGGCCAATGAGGAAGTGAAAAAGTCAGACGTGGACCGTGACGAAAAGTCACGCATGGCAGCCATGGTGCTCGTCAACATTTTGCGGCTTCGCCAAGGGTGCATTGCAGGCGACTTAATCTCAGGACAGGACCGCTTTGAAAAGGCCAAGGCCATAAAGGACAAGGCCATGACAGCCAAAGAAGTCAAGGAGAGCAACACAAAAGCCATTTACTTGTGCTGCATTCGGTGTTTCGGGTTGGGTTCGTCCGTCAACCCCCTTCAAGACATGGCCTGTGGCCACAAGATGTGCAAGTCTTGCCAGGCAAGCCTCAAAACCCATTTCCGCAATTTTTCACCACTGCCGCTCTCGCCAGGCACCTGTGGCGCCTGTGGCCTCCTGGCCCACTACCACCGGAGATGCGGCCCGCCGGGGACCTCAACTAAATTTTTCTACGCCTTGCGCATTCTCGAGACGATGTTGAGGTCCGATGCCAAGGCAGGCGTGCTCATCTTTTCAGAATTTAAAAAGTCTTTGGTCCTCTTTCAAACCATTTGTCAGCGGGCCGGGATTCCGTCTTTTTTGTTGCATGGCGGTTTGACGGCGACGGCCAAGGACGACTTGGTCAAGACCTACCAAGACGAGGACTGCCCCACCCGTGTCATGATGTTGACCATGGGAACGGGCGGAGTGGGCTTGAACCTGCAAAGGGCCAACAAGATGATTATTCTGGATCCGACGTGGGACCCTAAAAAAGAAGAGCAGGCCATTGGCCGCATTTACCGCATTGGCCAAACCCGTGACGTGCGGGTCGTCCGCCTAGCCTACGTCAATGCCGTCGAAGACGCGATGCGGGCTCTTCAAGCCAAGAAGCACGAAGAAGCCAAGGTGGTAAACTACTCGGTCCGCTATGGAGGGTCCACAACGAAAGACACGGTGGAGCTTGATTTTTATGATGCATCCCTGTCCAAGGCAGACCCAGTTGAAAAATTCATGCATGCCTTGGAAGACATTGTCAAGGACAATTACGAAAAACGGTGTGACGGGGAGCGTGTCAAGGAACTTGAAGTCATGCAAGCTGAACTTGAAGTCAAAATGGGTGTGCCCGAGGGGTGGCTCACACCCGATTGGTCCTTTTTAGCGAAATAAATATTTATTTGGTCTATGATATGGTGACATTGAGTTTGCACTCCTTGTGTTCCCCTTGGCACTTGGAAGGGAGAGATGGCAAGAGTTTTTCATAGAGGTTCAAAGTATAGTTAAAGTAGTGAACCTGGTCCATTCCTGTGCACGAACCGTGCTTTTCCCACTCGTGGTCCCAAAAGGAAAAATCCGAATTGAGCAGTTGGGATGAATAAAAGAAATCTTGATCGTTTGCAAGAACAAGATCATCAGAAACATCATAGCAGGTGGGCCATTCGCTCTTCAAACGGTTCATCAAGGGTTGAATGGCCGTGTGGTTCAAAGGAGTCGGGTTGCACCATTCGCCATTTTCAGGCCACAAGCCGTGAATGGTCCACGGACAAGAGACACAACAAGTAATGACCGCAAAGACGGCAGTCAGACCAAAAACCATCAGGTTTATTCAATGTACAATTTATTCTGGTAGCAATTCTCCAAAGAAGAATTCAACCAGGTTTATTGAAACTGCACACCCAGTTACAACACACTTTTGATATGTGCCATACTTGCAGCCAAAAACGCAAAGCTTTGGAAGACTACCTCAAGTCTTGTTGCATGAAGCTTGAACCTAGCCAAGGTCCGCACTTGGGGTGCAAGGATTGCAAACCTAATCAAGCCCTTGGCGAATTCGTCGTCACCATTGGCAGGCATCCACACAAGACCACAAGACGTAAAGACACGACAAATATATGAATCAGCATTTAGGGGGGTGCAACCCCAAAATCCAACATGTCCCCAAACACGTTTTGCAGCAACAACGCATTGGCGGGCGCAGAGGTGAGTTTGCCGGTGGACACAGACAGGTAGCCAAACCCGTCGGTTTGAATGCGTGCGTCATAACGTTGGTGGAGGGTGGACGATGGGTCCGTGATGGGTGTTGTGCCACGTGCGACAATGATGCCGCCCTGCAAGGCGGTCGTAATGGGTACTGTCCGAATGGACTTGGGGGCGTCAAAGGTCATCATGTCAGGGTAGACGCATATGGCCAGAGGATGCTTCGCAAACGTGTTCAAGCATGTTGTAAAGTGTGTTCTGCAAGTTCAACACTTTGGGCTTTGCTGTTGTTCTTTGAAAAAATGTCATGATTTATGACTGTGGAACTCTATTTAGTTTATATCAGGCCATCAAGAGTCGTTCCATACGACGCTTGGACAAATTGTTGTGTATCGGCAGGACGTGGGTGAGTTGTTTGAGCTTGTCGGGTCGTATACAAATGACCACTTCGCTCCATGATGGATCCTTTGGGTCAAGGTGCCAAGCCTTGAGCCAAGATTGAAGGCGTTTTGCAACACGGGCATTGGAAAACATGGCGGCCATGTGTTCCCAATGCTTTCGTTTCATCGTGTCCACGCGAAGCGCTTTGGCCTCCTCTTCATTCTTTTCAACGAGTGAACACGGGACAAAATTGGTCTTCATATAGGAAATCCATCGTAACATGTCATACTCGTCCCACACCATGCGCTTGTGAAACAAGTCTTTGGCAAGAGACGGCCATCGTTCGTAAATCAAACACCGGGCGGTGGCCAGTTCTTGGCCCGGAATCTCGGCTTTGATTTTTGCGCCTGTGGTGAGCACTAAAGACAAGCGTTTGGAACGACAGGCGTGAGCGACTGGGTCGGAAAACTTGGACGCTTCCATAATGTGAACATTGGAAATGGTAGAGGCAAGGTACTGGACCCAATCCTCTGATCCGCGAGTGTGTGGATGGTGAAGAAGGACAATGCGCATTTTTAATGTTTAACAAAAAGATTTTTTATTTAAAAATAAGCACTTACAAATATGTCTTTGATTTCTTTTCCCTACCGCCGCTCTCGACAGGAATACATTGAAGCCTTGAAAATCATTTGGACCAGGCCAAACAATCCGGGACGGTTCTATCTTGGTTCGGCTTAGACCTGCACAGGGCCGAATCGGCAGATGCCTATTTCAAGCGCCTCCTCCAACGTGACGACTATAAAGGCACGTCCCATCCCGTCAACGTCTACTTGACTGACTTGGAAATGTGTTTTGAGGATCAACACGTGGATGGTCACATCAAAGCCTTTGCCTATGAATTATCTCACAAGAAAGTATGGCCGCCCCTCTTGAACACGTCATTTTTGTTTTGTGATGAACGTTTTCGAAACTCGTGTGATTATCAAACCTTTGACAACTTGAACAGGCATATGAAAGACTTGAGTTTTCTTCAAGGAAACTTTTGTAGGAGTTTGCATGAAACAGTTTATTTCAATGAATAAACAAGCATCTGGTTTTCAATGTCCTTGAGTTGGGCTTCGAGGGCTGCGGCTTTGTTTAGAACGTGTGTTTTACTTCATTATACATGTCCCACTATGGATGTTTTGCAAACCGGCAGTAAGAGGTAGTTCCACTTCGTTTGCAACGGCCCTGTCCGTAGAGAGGGCACTTGAATGCCAAGAGAATACAGTCTCCATCAGAGGTGCATTCAAATTCACGGCTTCTAGAAAGGTATGCTTCCCGTGTTGGACAAATGTGTTGAATGGCGCCAGCCCTTACCGGTGCGTGGGCCACATCACCCGATTGTTGAATGGTTGATTCCCAACGGGAATTGGCCGTGGAGGGTTGATAACACACGTAATAGGCTGGGTAGTTCATTTATTGTTAGAATCCGATACAAAGTTTTTTGTACTGGCATTAGAGTTGAAGACAAAAATAATGACATTTTCCTAAGGAAAACCGTCACTTCTAAAGAATGACAGCGCATATCGCTAAAGCGAATGCTTGGATAGCGTCTGCAAAGCAGTAAATGGCATCTGATCAAAACGAAGTTTTGCTCTATCGTTATAGATGAAACAGTAGGGGTGCACTGTCATTATTTATGACCGGAGCTCTAGTGACACGGTCTTCAATTGGTGATCAATCACTATTGACACGTCTTGCGACGACCAAATTGTCATGGTACAATCACAGGTGATGCACGCCACGGGACTGGCAGGTGGGGTCACCAGGTGAACAGTTGTTGTACACATTGTAGGCAATGTACTCGGGAGATAGGATCCGAGAGAGGTCTGGACAGCAGGGAGTCGACTGGCGGTTCAAGCAGAGTGGGGTGGGCGTGTCCAGGACGGACTGGGTGAAGCACGGGTTGGTGGACCCGCTGCGGGCATGGGCATGGACCGCCTGGGGGTTGGCCTCGCGGGCAGCCACCACCTCACACCAAGTCGGGTAGACATGGGGCATCTGAGACAAGGACATGGTTTATTTAACTCTCTATAAAATGGTGCGGTCAAGATCAAGGTCAACATCAAAATCCAAATCACGTTCACCCCAACCACGAGATCCAGACCTGTACGCCAAGGTCAAGGCACGAGTCGTCAAAACCATCCCAAAACACTCAGCGTATCGTTCGGGCATTATTGTTCAAGAATACAAAAGGGCGTACGCAAAGCTTCATTCTTCCAGGTCAAACCCGTATAAAGGCAAACGAACTCCAAAACAAGGGTTGAGTCGGTGGTTCAAGGAGGAATGGCGCAACCAACGGGGTGAGGTGGGCTACTCCAGAAAGGGTGACGTGTACCGCCCCACCAAGAGGGTTACGTCCAAGACGCCCACCACCTTTCGGGAATTGTCCAGGTCAAGACTGAGGCGCGCGTCAAGTGAAAAGAAAACCACAGGCCGTGTGAAGCGGTTTTAGGAATTTCATATAAATGGCCCAATAAAGCGTAAAACAATCAGAATGGGAGCCCAGTTGTCCGAATGGGCAACACCATTTTCGGACAACACGTGGACAGTGGCCACTGATATATTGCCACAATGGTTGTGAAGGGATTGTATATGTTACATCTCGAATCCTGCTCCAACCTCCCATTCTTTTTTTTTTGGAGGGGGGATGTTCATCGCTTAGCAAAAGGTAGTAAAAAATTAGGCATTGCCCCAAGCACCATTTACTTGTCCGTCACTTTCTTGATTTCCACTCAAGAATGCTTGCGTCTTTAAGCCACCCGTTGTTCCTCCGTCTTACGCACCAAGCAAAGCTTACCAAGCCGGCCCTAGTCCATCCATGCCAAGCAGCTCGTGGTGACTTGCCTCGTTTTGTCCAGCGGGCGAATGAAGAGGCCCGTGTGCGCGGCTGGCCCATGAACATTAGCATTGACAAGAGCAGCGGTTCCCGGCACATTTTGAGTGTCAAGTGCAGTGGTGAGACTGGTGACGACACCAAGTCCGTGTCATTTTCCGTCAACTACGACCCGCACCGCCGTTGCGGTTGGTTGGCCTTTAAGGACGTCAGCATGTACGCCAGGGGCGCTTGTGACGCTGGGTACGACATGAACTTTTTGACGTCCTCAACGCTGGCATTTTGGTGCTGGGAAATGCTTGGCGGAGTGGTGCCGACAGACTCGGGATACCGACGCGCCTTCCATGAAGAAACGCTTCGTGAGGAGTTCAAGGCCACCATAACCCTTATCCGAAAGGACATGCCGCACCTGTCGGGCACGGCGTTTTCTGACTTGATCAAGTCAAAAACCTTTCCAAAGATGACGGACGCAGAGTTCAAGGCGGCGATGGAGTATGTGTTGGTGGCGGCCTAACAATAATGCACATGTTTTATGAAATGCAATTTTCAGGTTTGTGGTGGCTGGAAAAAATGCCTGCTGTGGACAAGCCTGAAAAAATGGCTGACAGGCCACCAACCACAATACCAACTCCACCCATGGGCGCCATCATGGCCATTTGGGTGGCGCTTGAAATGGCGGTGGAGGTCCACCCGGCTGTGGTGTTTCCGGAGCCATTGGAGCACGGCTGTTCACAGGACTTTAAAACGGCACCCCCCTTCTTTTCCGACCACCCCCAAGTGTTGCACACAATGTCAATGGCCGACTCGTTGGCGTTTCCCGTCACCCAAAAATTAGCCCACCCCCACATTTGTTCAATGTTCCCCGCGGGGTCTAACATAAACGTGTCGTGCATACTTGTAGACATGTACGAAATGTACACGGCTTCAGGGAATTGCTTGACGGCAAACCCCATCAACCCCGCCAAGGCAGGCACACGCAGGGCAATGCCAAACTTGAGGGCGGACGGCATGTACGACGTTTTGTTTTGGCCGTACATGGACACCACACTGCCGTAGCGCAAGTAAACGTCAACAATAATCATGACAATGGCAAGAATAATGGCGCCCACAATAACCAACAAAATAATGTAGTACTTGCGGGCCAGTTGTTTGAGGTAAATGGCATTTCTGGCTGTTACTTCCTCAAACTCGCCCCGGACACGGGTGTCGTGGGCAGCCTCCATGGTTTCCTTGACCAAGGGGTCCACCTTGGCAATTTGTTCAAGCTCATCAGTCGACAAGTTGGGTTCACCTGACCGTGCATCCAAATCGCCCTCTGGGTGAATGGTTTGTGGGATTTGGGACCCGTACGCTAAATGGGCCATATTGGGTTTATTGGTAGGTTTGCAAAATTCCACCATCTTTCATGTCCATTGGCCACAGGTCAATCAACCCAGAGAATTCTCTTCTTGAATAAAATGTCATCCTCTTCAAATGCTGCAGTGGTGGGCGGCATTGCCGCCATGGATTTGGCCCACCAATCATCAGCCGCCACCAGTGACCCACCAACCCAATCAACCCAATCAAACCAAGCCAATGTGTCCGTCCAGCACCTTGACGCAGCGGCGGCAAATGCGACGTCAAGCTTGTCAACCCCGTCGTCGGCGGGCGTCACCCTTGTCGCCACCCCCAGAACCATGTCTTGGCCGGTAATCATCGTCTTGCTGACCCTGGGGATTGCCGGGCTGGTGGCTGTCTTGGTGTATTCCGTTGTCAAGCCAGGCAGCGGGTCAACGCCATAACCTCCACGAAAACGTGTGGTAGCAGTTGTGCTGGGGGCAGGTCTTGCACGTGTGACAGTGGGAACACCGCTCATGGCCTGCCTTCCATTCGTGCTCCCGGCAAGCATGGCCCACTCGGGGCTGATGCTTGTAGTACTCCCAGGGGATTCCGCACTTGGTGCAAACCCTGTTGCCCATGAACAAGTGCTGTTGCCCATGAACAAGTGTAAAAATCAAGTTGCACAATTGTTGGCGTCACGTGTTGCCTGGTTGGAGTCGTGGTGAGACAAGAAGGACTGGCCGACCTGGAAGCCGCCCATGACCACGGCACCAATGCCCCCCGCAACGGGGTTTTCTCCACCAATAAACGCCCCATTGGTCAGACCGGTAATGGCCGAGCCCGAAATGTCGGAAATGCTGGGGTGGCCGCCGGACGGGCACTGGCCCGCACAGTCTGTCAGTGGGGGGCTAATGCAGGACGCGCCCCAGGACTGGGGGCCACAAATCAGGGACATGGCGGACAGGGAGCCGCCGGGCACCCCTTGGGAGCCGGTTTTGGATTGCCATGCCATGAGGTCCAGGCAATTCCCGGGGTATTGCTTAAAGTAAGGATTGTCAGCGTAAAAATTGTAGCACATCCAGGCCGCCACGGGCAAAAACTTGTCTCCAAACCCCGCCAAGCCCGCCAAAGCCGGCACTTCGTAGGCAATGGCGGTTCCCAGGCCGGATGACGGCCACTGGGTGGCGCCCGACTTGGAAATGCCCAAAATCATGGCCTTGTGCTTGATGAACACCATCAACAGGCGGACTCCAATGACTAAGATTAGGGATATCAGGATTCCCATGATAATAAAATCCATTTTTTTGGCGTACTTGGCAATTTCCTTTGTGGCAAAGGCAATTGTTTCCTCGGTTTCTTCTGACTTTTTTGTTTCGTGCACCAAGTCGGTCATGACTTGAAGTTCGGCTTGGGACTCAATCCCAGTGGCAGACGTGTTCATGATTATTTTATTTTTTAACGGTATGAAAAGCACTCGACGGGCGGAAGTTTGAATTCAGAGGGAAGGAAATACCGGTACAGGGGCAGCTCCGCCAAATCATCCCCAACGTCAAAGGTGCTAAACACAATTTGCACGGGGACGTGGACAGGAAAGTCTTCAAAATCATCCCGGTGCATCACGTACACAATGGCGGACAAGCCTTCCAATGAAGAAGACACCAAGGGGTCACCAAACGACCACCGGTGTGCCCGGAACGACGCCGGGTGGTCCAAGCCGCTGTAGTACGCCCCCAACAAAACGGCCTGGCTTTCTTCTTCCGAGGCGGTGATGACTGCCGCATGAGAAATCACGGTGCTTGGCGCCATGGCTGACGCCATGCTCGACACCCACTTCTCCACCGCCTCCACAATGGCAGCCGTTCGAGAATCCACCATGGTGTGCAGGGAAGGCGGCGCATGGGTGTTCAACAAGGGGCACAACACGTCCCTGAGGGCCAAGACTGTTTTACAGCAGGGGCACTCCGCGTGGTGGACGCGGCGGTCCCGGTGCCCAATGCCCTTGTGTGTGAACAGGCGCCAGGCACATGACAGGCAGAGGGGGTGGAGGCAAGGAATAATCACTTCACAAGACTCCGACATGCACACGGAACAGGTTTCCTTCAGCAGTTCGGCAACCCCTTCCTTGCCCTTGACCATGGACACGGACCTTGCTTTTTGGAGGGTCAGGTCCTTGATGTACTTGGACAGCGACCCCATGTCCTCGAGCAGGTGTTTCAGGGAGTTCTCCATTTGACGGGTCAAGACACCAGACACGTCGTACTGGGTGGATGCACGCACCGGGCGCCGCCTTTGCTGTGGCTCACCATTGCCGGGTTCGTCTTGGGCGGTGTCACCTGTGGGCTGCACTGCGGGTTCACGCCGGGCGGCTTGGACCGTTGGCGCCTGCTCAAGCTCCACCCCCCGGGTGGTGCCGTCACCGTCTTGTGGTGTGCCCCCCGAAATGTCGGTGAGACCGTTGGTGAGGGGCAAGGCAATGGACCCACTAATCGTCAGGGGCATCCCACTCATTTCTATTGTGGACGCACCCATTGTCGCCAATTGTTGGGCAATGGCCTGCTCAAGCAAAGCGGTAATGGTTGTCGTTGTGGGGAGGCGCCCCGTGTCATCGTCTGACGCGTCAAAGGGCAACCGCAGGTCAGGCACCTGGGCAGCGGAGGAGACGGTCAAGGTGGTGGTGGGCGGCTGCCGCCCCATAAGGCGCCGCCCCAACACACGCAGGCTTTCCCCGGGTGACGGCGGCCCCCGAGGCCCGTCAATGGACGCCATGTCCCTGGGATGGATGGCCGGCCCCCGAGGCACGTCAATGGACGCCATGTCTCTGAGACTGAGAGTGGAAGACCCCAAGAGGGAAGAACCCAGGAGGGGGGCGTTTAAAGGACGCACAGGTGGCGGTGGTGGAGGTGTTCTGGGTTGACGCCTGGATGGCTGGTGTGTAGACGGCGGCAAGGACTCCAAACGCTCCAAGGTTGCCAATTCAGCGGTGTAGCACCGGTGTTTTTCATCCAATTGTGCCTGCACCGATTGAATTTCTTGGGCAAAATGGTCTCCAATCTTGCCCTCAACGTCTTCGGGGCAGCACAGCACAAACTGGCTTTCCTTGTTGCATTGCATGGTTTGGGTGGCTGGCAGGAGCACGCATTGAATTTCGTTTGGGGTTAACAAGTCCACCGACGTGCCCAAGACGCCAATTGCGTAACGTTCAAAAGGGTTCAGGGTGACACGGTGCCTCTTGACATTGGACACCTGGGCAGGGGACCAACTCAAATCCATGGGCAAATAGCACGCGTGGACCAAGTCACCCGTGTTGGGCACAAGGGTGTGTGCAACACAGCCCGGACCACGGCGAGAGGGTTCAATGCAGAGGTGCCGCATGAACTGGATTTCTTCCGACTCGAGGGCGGGTTCAAAGGCTGTAAAGCCCATGTGGAAGGACGCCTCCACGCCCGCCAAGCGTCTGTAGTAGTGCGCCGGAACAGCCCGCACGTCTTCCCAAACCACAAGGTTCCATTCTCGGAGTTCAAGGGGGATGCCGGTCAACGCCGAGCCCGGCGTTCCTAGAATGGACCCCAAAATGCTGCGGGCGGTGGCCAGGTGGACCGCCGAAAAGGACGCACGATCCAACAGCAAAGGGTGGCGTTTCACGTAGTCTGCAAGGTACGTGTGTAAAGGCTTGGTGGAATGGAGAACCGGCAAGGACGTGGAGGCCTCCAGGAGCACACCCGTCAAATTCAAGAGGTAGGCGTCATACGCCGAAGACCGGTAAAAGTGGGTGTCAACAACCACAACCCGTGCAGTCGAGCCGGTGTCGTGGAAGCGAAACCGCTCCAAGTCGTCAAAGGATTCAATCACAACAAGGCTTGGGTCAGAGGCGCCCTCCTCCCGCCACTTGGCCACATGGGAGGAAATGACGAGCGAAGGGCGCCCTTTGGCGACCGTTTCCTTGGCCACCGCTTCCTTGGCCACCAGAGTGGCGGTGTGGTAAAAGGCGTAGTAGAGGGCAGGCACACGCGCCAACGCGCCACAAACCTTCCACGACACAGCAACCTGCTCCAAGGCACGGGCTTCCCACGAGCCGTTGACGGTGTCAATGTAAATGACCTGGTCGTCCTTTGCGGGGTTGAGGGGAAGGCGAAGACCTGGCAGGGCCAGGACGCAAATCTCCGGCGACGCCTTGACCCGGCCATGCAGCTTGTCTTCTAAAATCAGACGGGTGTCGCGCAAGGCCCGTGGGAGATGCACCAAAGGGTTGTGGCGCCCACTTGTGTGTTCGAGGGCACCTGCTGCATCCTGGGCCGCACGAATGAAACGGTACACGCCGGGGAGGCAGTAGGGCGTGGAGTGGGTGTCGCCAGACACCACGCCGTCCTCAAACGGCACCCCGTTGATCCACACCTGGAGGGTCACCGCGCGGTAGGTGTCGTCCTCCCGAAACACCTGTGCCTCACAGCGCAGCCAGTCAATGGCGTCCTTGGAGGCCTGGCCGGCACCAATTGTCCTCAAAAAAGCGTGGGCGCCTGGAGGCTCCACCACACACATGGCTTCATCCACAGCCACCTCGTCACCCTTTCCGTCTGCGTCTGTCAGCACAAACACCGGATTGCTGCCCTCTGTGTCACCCAGTGGCCTCGACGAATACAGTATGTAATACCGCCGACATTGTTCGGGGTTTACGGGCCGTTGAGAACGGAACCCAAAGGCGTGGCGCCAATCAGAAAGTTTTTCGGTCATGGACGTTTATTAGGGGTGGAGAGGAAGGAGTGTCCGATTTAGACGACTTTTTTTGGATTCGTTTGGTTTTCATGTAACATCTTGTCACAGCCTCCAACGCGTTTTATGTCGTAAGTCGTAAAGATGATTCACGAGTTGGTCACACGGGCCCGTGACCCAACGACGTCGGATGAAGAAGTTGAAAAATCCATTTATCAGTACGCCGCCACACTGCTTGCCCAGGAGGGTCGACACATCCACCAGGCCTTTGTGCAGCAGCAGGCCAAGAGGAAAGCCCACGAACGGGCCATGGAGGAATCAATGCAGCAAAACATGCTGAAAAACCCCGCCTACGCAGAAATGATCAACCAGGCACGGGCCCAACAAATGGCACCACCCCCTCAAATGGCGCCACCCCCTCAAATGGC
>Ga0180434_10000689_pt1 | contig 49526 bp, 42 predicted proteins | sample SS_ome_7_FD_132453 | JGI IMG/M metagenome (GOLD analysis project Ga0180434, IMG submission 132453) | Hypersaline lake sediment archaeal communities from the Salton Sea, California, USA - SS_1_D_2 metaG | ecosystem: Environmental > Aquatic > Non-marine Saline and Alkaline > Hypersaline >... | reverse complement strand
TCTCTCCCTCGGCATTGATGGCCACGATACGGGATTCGAACCCCCTCCCGAAGCTTGGCACTATAACCTCCTCTCTCCCGTCCCCGTCGAGGTCGAGTAGAGCCGGAATCGGGGTGCCCTAGTTTCCGTTATTGATTACCTTCGACTGGAAAACGACGTTACCCTCGAGATCAACAGCGCGGAGGCGGTTCCCGTTCTGGTTCAGCGAGACCATCTCCAGCCTTCCATCCCCGTCAACGTCCCCGATCTCGAATGAGTAGTTAGGATAGCATCGCAGGTCGGGGGTGAATGCCACAAAGTGGGGCCCCAATCAACCACCCAGAGCCTCTGTTGATCCGAGCCAGTGACGAAGGAAGGTCAGGTCGCCCGGCACCACCTCCAGGAACTCGGCGGCGATGAATGGTGTGGGTGCGGGGTGCTCCACGTTATGCATGTCGCTACCAAGTATCACCCTTGCCCCTCCCTCGATGAGGCCCCGGAAGAAGAAGAGGTACCTCTCCAGCAGTGACTGGTGGTTCATCCCCAGCATCCTTCCCCAGCTTGAGTCGTTGAGCTCTATAGGCACATCCCTCCTGACCGACTCCCTCGCCAGGGCCGAAAGGTCCACCTGCAGGAGCTCTTCGACATGTTCCTTTGGATCGTCGAATTTGGAAAGGGGTGGAAATGGCGGGTGTCCCGGCATCTTTGGGCCCTGGCCAGCCTTCCCGGCGATCCGGTTAATCGGCCCCCGGAGTGGGTGACCCAAAAAGCCCGGGACGCCGTACTCATCACTAGCACTCCGGATCTCCCTCACTCCCTCCACGAGGTAATCCCCGAGGGTTTTTCCATCGGGAGGCGATCCCGGCTCTCCTATGAAGAAATCCACCCCGGGGGTGCCCAGGGCAAGCTCTCCCTCCCGGGAGACCAGATTGCCGAGCCCGAATTCAGGGCCGAAGAGTATTATCTCGTCGGTGTATTTCGACCTCGCCCCTCTTACGTCTTGTATGAAAGATTGGTAGCCCTTGATGGTGCCGGGGTAGTGGTTTAACTTCTTTCTGGAAAGCCCCAGGTAGCGACCGAAGTGGTCCGTTATTCCAATGATCCTCCTTCCCGTGGCCACGGAAAAGTCCACGAAGTCGAGGAGGGTTAGCGCAGGGGGCCTCTCGGTTCCCGCGTGAATGTGCAGGTCGACCTGATACAGCTCAAGGTCCTCCCATTTCGGGGGCATGGTATCCCGTAAGTCGCGGTGTTCAAAAGTGCAATCCAACATTATTGGCGGCAAAGGACTTTTCAACGCCTCACCTGGCAACTTCCAACCCGAATGGAGTCAACAACTTGGATATAGGCATCAGAAAGGGGCTCCAGTTCTATAGGCGGCAGAACAGGAACTTCAAGGCCCTGAATATTCGCATTACGCTGAACACCTTCCTCGAGAACCTCACCCAGCCCTACAACCAGGTCTACGCCCTCGAGCTCGGCGCATCCCCCGTCGAACTCGGGTACCTTTCGTCGGTGGGTTCGGCCTTCGCAGCCGCCTTCTCCCTGCACGGAGGCTTCATGGCGGACAGGTGCGGTAGGAAGAAGCTCTTCGTCCTGGCCAGCGCCATGGGTCTGCTCACGCCCTTGATATACTTCGTCGCGAGGTCCTGGATATGGATAGTGCCGGCTCTGATCTTCTCCAGATTGATGATGGGGCTGAGGCAGACGGCCCACGAGGCGATGTACGCAGGGTCCGTCAGGTCTAGGGACAGAGGTAGGGCCTTCGGGATCGGCAGCATGCTGACGAGCCTTCCCGTGATCATGGCCCCCATGGTGGCCGTCCAGATAATGGGGAATCCCAGCGCGATATCAGCCCCCTCGATCCGACCCCTGTATCTTATCCAGCTCGTGGGATTTGCACTGCTTCTCGCATTCGTGTATTTCTTTCTCAGGGAGGAGGACGGTAACTGGCGGGAACTCGGCACTGCTTTCAGTGCGAGGGACCTATATTTCCTGTCCCCCTTTCTCTCCATTCCTCCACTGGTATGCATAATAATTGGATTTACACAGGGAATCGAATCCACGGCTCTTATACCACCGGTTCTCCTGCTCGCTGCCTCGCTGGTGGTGGCCATTCTCGCCTACAAGAGGAAATCCGGGGAAAATGGAAATGAAAACCACCTCGGGGAAGAGCTCCGTGAGCTCGTCAGGCTTCCTGGCGTAAAGGCATGGCTTGGTATGAAGGCCAGCGGCGCCTTCGCCATGGGACTTGCAAGTCCATTCCTGCTCGTCTACGCCGCATACGGCCTGGGCATGAACCCGGTTGGTCTCGCCCTCATGGTGACCCTCAGGACCCTGACCAAGTTCCTCTCCGCGATTCCCTGGGGACTAGCAACGGATTCCCACGGGAGAAAATTCACCTTTCTCTTCGGCCGTTCATTCATGAACCTGGGCATTCTGTGCTTCATACTGGCCTCCAAACAGTGGGTGCTCCTGCTGGCCTACGCTCTGATGGGAATTGCCGATGGATCAACATCGGCCTGGTCCGTGATACGGACTGAGATCGTTCCATCGAAATCCAGGGCCGTTATGATCAGTTTAAACAACTACGTCTATTACCTTCCGGTCATACTCTCCGCCCTAATCGGGGGTGTACTCTATACCGTCTGGCCGAGGATCATCTTTATTCTCTGCCTGCTCATCGATGCAGGTATCAGGATTCCCCTGGTGGCCTTCGGGGTTCCCGAGACTAGAAAGCCCAGTGGATAGACCGCCCCCGGTTAATGAGAAAAATGCTTTAACCGGCATCGCCGTTCTGAAATTTGATGTTCTACGTCGAGGAGTCCATGTTCGGCGATGTACCCGAGTATGTGATAAAAAATGCGGATACCGGGGAATCCATCACGGTATCCAGGCTGGGTGCCAACATCAGGGGGCTTGCCCTGGGCGAAGGTCCCGGGTTACTCCAGGTTATTCGCGGCTACCAGACGCCGGGGGAGCTTGCGGGTGGAAAATGGTCGAGGGGAATCAAGATGATTCCCTTCCCGAACAGGATCGAGGACGGGGTTTACTCTTTCGGTGGAAGGGAATACGCCCTGCCCATCAATTTTCCCTCACAGCACCACGCGATCCACGGCCTCCTCAGCACACAGATTATGGAGCTTGCGGATTCCGGGGGCAACGGTGGATCAGGCTGGGTCACCCTTGAGTATGATTTCTCCGGAAAATTCGAGGGGTACCCATTTGACCTCGTCGTCAGGATCAAGACCATACTGGACAGTGGTGGGCTCACCGTCGAAAACGAGGCCGAGAATGTCGGCCAGGGCCCACTGCCATTCGGCGATGGATGGCACCCCTATTTCAGCTTTGGAGATAGATCGGACGTGGACAACTGGGAGCTCAGGTCCTCAGCGAGATCGAGGATCGTGATGAACGAGAGGCTGATTCCGACGGGAGAGCTATCCCCGACTGAGGGAACTCCCCACGATTTCTCCGACATGAGAGCCCTGGGGCAAATAGTCCTCGACAACGTGTACACGGACCTTGTTTTCCGAAGGGGCATGGCCTCCACAGAGCTCAGGAACCCCGAGCTGGACAGGACCATTAGGGTATGGCAGGATGATGTGTACAGGTACCTGGTTGTATTCACCCCGCCCGGGGAAAACCGTGACTGCATGGCAGTTGAGCCAATGACCTGCAACACCAACGCGTTCAACAACGGACAGGGGCTGATGGTTCTGGATCCCGGGGAAAAATTCATCGGCAGGTACGGGGTCGCCCTGGATTAGGAGGCTCTGCAATGACCAGGATGGCCTGGAAAAAGGAGGTCGAGAATGCCCCCTGGTGCAGGAGGGATTCGGCCGGTGAGGTCGTCTTTGGTGGCAGGATGTGGATCCTGGGGGGATACTCTCCCGGAAGGCTCAACGACGTGTGGTCAACTGAGGACGGGATCCACTGGGATGAGGTCACGCCCTCTGCCCACTGGCCTGGGAGAAACCTCCCCGGGTGCCTGGTCCACGACGAAAAGATCTGGATAATGGGTGGCGCCGACTCAAGCGGGATGGGATCGCTCGCGGACATCTGGTGCTCCCGTGATGGTGAAAACTGGGAAATGGTCCAGGAAAGGGCTCCCTGGGGGCCCAGGGTCGCGCCGGCAGCTCTTTCATTCGGGGACAGGATCTGGGTCATGGGCGGGTTCGACATCAGGGATTTCTCCCATTACCCGGACATCTGGTCCTCCGAGGATGGGATCACCTGGGAACGCGTGTGCCAGAGAGCCCCGTGGGGATCCAGGGCAATGCACGGCAGCGTCGTCTTCGAGGGGAGGATGTGGATCATCGGGGGAGGGATCTACGACACCAGCCGCCCTTTCAACACCGTCGAGGACTACGGGGATGTCTGGGCCTCTGCGGATGGTTTTAACTGGGACAGGATTTCCGAGGGTGCCGGTTGGGTGCCCAGGCGTTTTCACTCGACCGTGGTACACGATTCCAAGATCTGGATCATATCAGGCTACCACCGAGGAAACAGAAACGACGTCTGGTGCTCCGAGGACGGGGCGAGATGGAAAGAGGTCGAAATTGTACCGAGGTGGTCCCCAAGACACGAGCCAATGTGCCTGGTCTTCGGCGGTTGTATCTGGTTGATGGGTGGATTCGGGGAGAGGTTGTATAACGACGTATGGTCCAGCCAGCCTGCCAGGATATGACTACAGGTACACTCTTATATCTCAATGGAATTTTTCCGCCATTGAGGCCCGGGAACATAGAGACCAGTGACGGGGTAATGCTGAGATACGAGGATCGCGGCAGGGGATTACCAATCGTCTTCGTTCACGGTTGGGCCGCCACCTCCAGATTCTGGGAGGGGCAGGTGTCGCGGCTGTCGCCCTATTTCAGGACGATTACACCGGATTTGAGAGGCCACGGTGACTCGGACAGGGAAAGTGGCCTGGACTATTCCACGGGTCGCCTGGTCAGGGACATCTTGGAGCTCGAAGAATTCCTGGGAATAGGGAAACCCCTGTTCGTGGGACACAGCCTCGGTGGTATCATATCCGCCAGTTGCGCTGCTGATGCGGGTGCATCGGGACTTTTACTGACCGGGGTATCAAGAATAATAGACGTGCCTGCAACCAGGTTGAAGATCCTGATGAAAATGAGGTGGCTTGCCGAGCGGCTAGTCACGCCCAGAATGTTCGCACCCGGCGTGGAACCGGAGCTACTGGACCTCGTCCGGGGCGAATCTGCAAAATCGCCGGCAGGCGTGCTCGTCGAGGTGATGGAGGGCACGGCAGGCTCCGAGCTCCCGTCGCTGGACAAAAAAATCCCATTGCTTGTTGTTGCCGGTGAACTGGACTCCCTGGTTCCGGTGGAAACTCAGAGGTCAATGGCCCTTGAGTTCGGGGGCATGTTCGCAACGGTTAGGGGTGCTGGACATAACCTCATGCTCGAAAGACCTGCGGAGTTCGCCGGAATTATCCAGGATTTTGCAGAAGGCCTCTAGACCTGTCCAACCTTGACCCTTCTGATAAGCCGGCGGTCTGCATGGACCATGGCTTGGGTTCGACAGATCGAAGTGGATCCGGTACGGCAAGTTCGTGAGGAAGCGATGAGATTCGGTATCGAGGTCCTGGTGCAGAAGTACGACCTCCAGAAGCGAGTGCATTCTGTGCGGTAACTGCGTCGATGTGTGCCCTGAGTCCTTCCTGAGGTATCACCTTGTGCTCCTCCGGTTGGTACCCATCGAGCCCGTATCCGTGGAATCCGGTCTAATCACCACCAGAGCCAGAGCGACCCCAGATGAGTGAAAGTACCGCCAGAATTAGCGCGATCTTGAAGCTCGTCCACCACGATATCTTTGCGGCTATCAGGCCCTGTTCGACAGCACCCGGAAAGATGTCCTCCACGACCCAGGACCACAGGAACTTGATTACCAGGAGCCCGATCAAGAGGACCGCGATGACGAGGACGATAACGCCCGTGCCAATACCTAGACCCAGCAGTATCTTCTTGATTATGGTCTCACCTCCGGTCCCAAGGGAGGGGCCATATCCCATATATTCATTTCGATCAGTAGTAACCCCGCGATAACCATCAGGTCATTCCCGGACTATGATAGTAACTTGCGTGGATCACCGAGCTCATTTAGGAGTTGGAAGGGCGGTTTCCTTCCTCCCTCCCTGGCCGCCGGGAAGTTGAATAGCATTAAACCGTCTACCCCGTCAGCCCAGAGCCTTCGCGCGATGTCCCGGTAGACATCCGGATCCCTCTCGAATTCGATCGAGGCGTAGATCGGGATGTCATCAGGTAGCATATTCCGGTACTCGGAAATTGGTAACGGGAAGTCATTCCGGAGGTAGTGGGAAACGACAACGATGTCCAGGAGGTCCTGCTCCGCCCACGCCTCGAGGTCCAGGCCCAGGGCGATATTCTGCTCCGGTCTTGCCATTACCCTGGCCGATAGCAGGAGCTCCCTACCTCGCTTGGCCGAGGTCTCCCTAGTCATCTCCCTGACCTCCCTCACCCAGGATGTCATCGTCCCAGTGTTCTCGATCTCCGAGCCGAATGGGAAGTACACGGGGAACCTCTGGAAGTCCAGATCCAGCCCGTCCATCGTGTAGCGCTCGCATAACTCCCGAAGCTCGGCAAGCCTCTGCTCGCGAACCTGCGGTACGGCGAAGTTCAGGGCGCCGGGAAGCCAGCTGCCGACGATAGGATTCACCCTCGGCCCCATGATTTCCTTGTAGAGGTCCGGAAGAGGGTCCCCCGGGGTTCCGATATGCCACTCGGGGTGCTCCCTCCAGAAGTCCGAGACTATCGGGCTCTCGGGGTTTTCCACGCAGTGGACCTCGTTGAGCCTGAAACTGACGAAGAACTCGAGCCCCTTCTCACTTGCCATATGCATGATTAGTGCCAACGGGTCGTGGCCCTGCTTGATAAGGTGGTGAACGTTATCGATATCCACCCTTCGAGTATCATCACCCGGTAAAGGCGCTATAACCTCCGCGACCTCGCTGGGATAGTTTACCTTCATTCCGAAGTTGGGCGAGTAGTAGAGCGTTGTGACATCACCCTGGGCGATCTCGTCAATGTAGGGCTCTATATCCCCGGGCGACATCGGCCTCTCGTCGTAGAGGAACATGTTGTTGGAGTCGCTGTTGTAAATGAAACGCCTTGCCCCTTGGCCCACTCGTTGCATGTCCACGGCCTCCCGTGCCTAAACAAATATCTTCCGCCCCCAAGCCGTTGCCATGTCGTAGATCGGCCCGGGTTTGACGCGGTAAAGCCATTCAAACTTCCCAAGAGGCACCCTTGGTTCGTTGAATACGAACATGGAGACGCCCCTACTCTCAGCCCCTGAAATCCTTTTCTGGTAGTCTTCCCGGCTGAAGACGTCATCCATGTACCTGTATCTCGTCGAAATCTTGACCCTCCCCCGTAAATCCGCCTCAAGCCGGTCCATTTCTCTGAATGACCACAGGGAGATCGTATCCACAAGTCCCGATGATGCAATCGCTCCGAAATCGATGAAATCAGGTGTTTTCACCCACCCGGGAACCCTCTTCCACCCGGGTTCCGGTTCCATGGGTCCCGAGCCCGTCCCCTGACCCTCGAGGGCGATTTCAAACCCTTCCTCCGAATCGATTGACACCTCAACGAGCGATTGGACCTTCCTGATGAATTCGTTGAAGTAACCCCGCTGGTGGGAAATCCAGCGTGGATCTCCAGGGAGTACCTCGAATGGCGAGATCCCGTGCTTATCCTCGAAGCGCCTCACCACGGGCTCCTCGTATCCAACGCAGGAGTTCGCGGTAAGATAGATACCATCGACCCCGAAGGAGAGGAGCTCCCGCAGCAGTTGTATGCGGTACTCGATGACCTCCGGGAAGGCGAGTGAGAGGTGGGGGTCGATCGTGGTTCCATCGGGTCGCTCGCATTCGCCATCCATCAGGCCAGCCTCTATGAAGTCACTGTAGGTCCTGTGCCTTCCCGGGTCGAAGGGATGACCATCCCTGTCAACAAGCCTCAGGGGCCCGTCTAGTCGACTTCCCTCCCTGTTGACGATGCAGAACTGCGGGTGGCTGAGGGCCCACCTCGTTGGAATTCCTGCGTGTCCCTCCGTCATGTCGAACCACCCGATGACCTTCATTCCCCTGGAGTGCCCGATTCTCACGGCATCCTCAACGGGGTTCCAGTCCCTGAAAGAGGGGTTCAGCGGATCGGCCACCGAGCCCGGAGCGGCCTCCGGTACTTTCGTGGGCCACCAGGGTCCCGCGCAGTGGGACCTGAAGTGCACTCTCCTCGATCCCGTTGCAAGGATTGAGTCAAACACCCTCTCAAGTCCATCCTCCCCCCACGTATTCTCCACCCAGCAGGGCCTCATCTCCTCCCGTATGTCCAGCTCGTTAACGGCTACAAGAGGATAATCAACGAAGCTGCAGTCAAAGGCAATCTCCAAGACCATCACCCATGGGGGCCCTGCAACAGCGGGAAAAGGCCCGGTAGTTACGGGACCAGTTCGGGTCTGATCCCGATACCTCCCCGTGAATGACAAGGCCCTCGAGTCCAGACCCGTATCCCAGTCTCGCGGCCCTCCGTATCGTATCAACGATCAGTGCATGCCGTCCCTGCGAGGGTTTCCCCTCCACATCGTCGAACCACTGGGTTCCCTGGTGGAGGTAGCCGATGCTGTGCTTCGCCGGGAAGACCAGATCCTCGTCCCATGAAAAACCGAAGGACCCGCTGAGCATGTGGGTCAGCGTCCACTGGCAGATGGCATATTCCGGTATCACATCGAGCAAACGGCCCAGTGACCCGGACATATCCCACCTGAATCCGCAGTATGGCGAGAACACCTGGCAAAGGTCGGGCCTCAGGTCGTGCGCCGCATCCATCAATGGCGGGTAGACCTTGGCCATCAGGTCGAAAGAGACGTTGATCTCCTCAGAAACCCTGTCCGGGGAGAGGACGTTGATTCCCGATTGTTTCCTTGCCCTGCACCTCTTGCAGTGGCATATCCCGTAGTCGCCCGACTCGTAGTTTATTCCCCCTATCTCGAAGTTCTCAGCCAGCCACCGGACCCCTTCCATGCACCACTCCAGATTCTCCTCCCTGGAGGGGCAGAGCACCTGCATTCTGGGCCCGCCTGGACCCATCTGCCACCCGTACGGACGTCCATCGCCGTCGACCGCTGAGAGCTCGGGGTGCTTCCCAAGCCAGCTCTCCATGCAGTACTCGTTCCTGCCCTGGTAGAATATGCCCCCGTAAGACAACACGCCGACGCCCGCCAGAATCCGAACCCCCCTCTCCCTTGCGTAGTCGCATATCTCCCGGGCGGCCTCCTCGCCACCGTGGGAATCCCTAAGGAACCCCCATATTATCACTCCGTTAATGCCGAGGCTGGATGCGAAATCGATGAGCATCCTGTAGTCGCTGAGGAAGGCCGCCGGGGGCTTCAGGTAGGGGTTGTTGCACCCCTCCTCCTGCTTCCCGGGTTGGCCTAGATCCCAGTTTGTGCTGTGGTCCCATGTCCAGAGGTATCTGTGCTCGAATACCCGGTTGCCCAACTTAACACGCTCACAGCCTCTCCGAAAGCCTGGTGGTCTTCACCTCTCGGTAGTACCTCCGGCGCACCATAAGGCTCCACAAAACGGCGCCGCAGATCATCGAGGTCCCGCTCAGGACCAGGTACTCGGTCAGGTAAACCCAGAACAGGGCCCTGTTCCTTATCCTGGTCGACTCCCCGGATATCTCTATAAGCCCTCCCAGGGCCTCCTCCACCGCCTCAAGGGCCGCCTCGTACTCACCTTTTATATAGAGGGTCGAGGCCTCCCTGTTCTTGTCCTCCAGCTCGTCGATGGAGGCGTGGAGGGGGGCGGTGTTGGCCCCGAACTTGTCCACGAAGTCTATCAGGGAGACCATCTGGTTCTTCTGCTCGTAGAACTGGCTGAATGCCGCCCTCAGGGCGTGCCCGACCTCAAGATCCTCCGGTATCGGCACGTCCGCGGCGAAGTATATCCTATTTAGGACGTAGTCCACGAAGTAGGCCCAGTTCTTTACCGCGTCGTTCTGGGCCTTGAAGTCCATTATTGGCAATGCCAGGGTGGTGCCGTTGCCGTACCTGGTTGAGATTATGGCGTCCTCCTTCCCCGCCTTCCAGCGGGCGTGAACAAGGGCACCGGGACGGGCATACACGAGCCCCGGCCCATCGGTCCCTGAGAACCCGAGGGGCATCCTCTCGAAGTCAGGGAGGTTGACGACTGGCGTCTCCTCGACAACCTCCATGTAGATGGAACCCTTTGTTGATACGCCAAGCACGACCTCCATCGGCCAGGCCTGGTAGAGCACGGAGCTGACCCAGTCCTCTGGCCTGTTGCACATGAGGAGTGGATCCGTCAGGCATGGCTGCCACCCCATGTGGACCAGCGCGAGTCCCAGCCCGTCCTCGTATATGGAATCGTGGACCCACTGCTGCTGCTCGGGGGTGAATACCCAGGGAGGTGCGAACATTATCTGTACCACGTCGATCTCATTGGATAGGCGGGATCTCGTCCTCGGGAACTGAATCCTTGCCCGCCTGCGTATCTCCTCCCCCGTCAGCTGGTTGGCAGCCTCAATGCTGGCCTGGATGCGAATTCTGGGGTCAGATTTGATTAGATTGTAGCCGTGCTGGTTCACGGGCTGCCAGTGGGTGCCGATCAGTAAAAGGCGTATCCTCCCCGTGTCTGGATCTATCTTGCTCTCGCAGGCTGGCGAGGTGAGAAACACGAGGGAGAGAAGCGCAAGGAACCCCATGACTAGGGAGAGAAGACAACGCCGTCTTGGACCTTTCACCCAGATCCCTGAAAGGGTACTTTCATAAAACTTTCCAAATAGGCCGGGAGAAAGCAGTAATATACTGCTCAAGACACTAAAAACTGGGGATTGGAGTTGGATTGCAGAATACCTGTGCTTTTTGCCGCATACCTCATCCTCTTCCTGATTATCCTCCCGGTCAGATCCCTGCCCCCGGAGGAGAACCTAGGTCTCCAGGTGGAATGGACATTCAACACTAGTTCCCAGTTCCCCGGCCTGAGCTTCGGGGCCGGGCACCAGGGGTGCATCACCATCTGGGACACAGATTATGACGGTATAAATGAGCTGCTATTCGGTACCCGGAGGGGAGATTCCAAGAGGCTATGGTGCATCGACGCATCTGGGAACTTCGAATGGATCTATCCGCCGATAGAAGAGAACGGACTCCCGGGCGACCCCACGAGCAAGGTCTCCATCGTTGACGTGGACGGTGATGGGATCCACGAGCTCTGCCTTGCCGGCAGGGGCGGCAGGCTCCACGTCCTTAGACCGGACGGTTCGGTCATGTGGACCTGGGATGAACCTGATGCCAGTTCGATGATGGGAAGCCCCCAGGCAATGGACGTTGACGGGGATGGACGGGTCGAGTTCTTCATGAACACCAATGGGGGACTGGTTCACCGGGTAAGCAATGAAGGGCAGCTGGTCTGGACATGTTCGCCCCCATCGGGGAGGGGAAACCAGGGATTTCCCACGATCTGCGACGTGAACAGGGACGGTGAGTACGAGGTGATATGGGCCAGCCAGGACTTCTACGTCCATTGCCACGACGCCCAGACCGGCAGGGAGAAATGGAGGTTCAACGCAGGCTCAAACCTGAAGACCCAGCCCGTATTAGTGGCGGATGTAAACGAGGATGGAGAATACGAGGTCATCGTCTGGGGAGATGCTCCCGTTTCCAGCCTTATCTGCCTGGATGCTTTTGGCAATGAAACATGGAGGTGGACCCACCCCAGGGATGGGACGAACATCCGGCTTTGCCAGGCGTTCGGTGACGTCAACGGTGATGGCGGGCTTGACGCCGTCCTGTTGACTGGCGATACGGCCTTCGGAGTCGATATCTCGGGACCGGCCCCGGAGACGATATGGGAGATCAATTTCACCAGATGGAGCTCCGATGGCAAACTCCCGGATGGGGCACAGGCCAACCACTGGTCATCTTACCAGGTGATAGCCGACATAGACGGGGACGGCGAGCAGGAGGTAACATGGCTTGTGCCCTACCCCGTCGTGACGAATGGCAGAACTGGCGAGCTCGAGGGTTACTACGTAAACGAGTATGTCGCCATAAACAGGAGACAGGAGAGCGGTGGCATATGGACCGATGTAGACCTGGACGGTGTATCGGAGTTCATCTGCGAGCTGAATGGCAACAGCCACCCGGAGACCCTGATCTACTGTCTGAGCATGGGCGGTGACTTCCCCGCAGAATCCCCGTGGCCAGAGTTCTTCCACTCGGCCTACCCCAGGGAATTCCAGCTGAAACAGGAATGGCTGACCATGAAGTCGGCCCATTCCAACTCAATGTGGTTTCCCATCGGCGAGATGCTTGCCCTGGCGATACCCGTAATTATCCTGTGTTACCAACGGTATGATAAGATCTGGCAAGAATCGGGCGGAGGCTGACACCTGGATACGTCTTCCCGGGCTAGAATGCTTGTAATAAGATATGCATCAGGCACGTATCCCTCCACCATTTATCAGATGCCTGAAATGGAAAGACTTGAAAGGAGGGAAACCCGCAGCCGGATACCGGAGGATAATAATTGATCTGGAATAACGCAGAGCTTTACAACGTGGTCGAGCTGGTCCAACCTGAGAAGGGGGATGGGCTCAGCCTATCCCGAATCCCGAACGAACTCAGACTTACCCTGAATGACGGAGCAAGGATGTGCGCCCTTCACGCCGCCGGTTGCGAGGTCCGCTTCAACCCCGGAGATTCAGGTGTGAAATTGACCCTATCATCGGAGGCCAGGGCCACCACCCCGGTGGAGGTCTACCAGGGCTCCTTCCAGGTATCGACTCACCCCGTTGATACATCGCCCACCGAGATCGCGGTTTCCAAGCCCCCGAACCTCGAGACCCTTCGAAAGGTCACGGAAAGGGAGGGCCTGCTATTCGATGCTGGACTCACACGGATCGTGCTGCCCTACATCCCATCCGTCAGGCTTTTCGATTTCGAGGGGGATGTATCCCCGCCCAGGCCCGGGCAGGTGCCAGAAACGACCCAGCTCTCGTACGGTTCCTCAATCACCCACGGGGCCACGGCCACCAGGTCAACGGGGGCCTACGCTATGAGGACCGCCCAGCTCCTCGGGCACGACCTGGTCAACCTGGGCTTCGGGGGCGGTGCCCACTGCGAGAGCCAACTGGCCGACTACATAGCGGGAAGGCAGGACTGGGACCTGGCCACCCTCGAGATGGGGATCAACATGGTTAGGAACGACTCGTTTTCCGTGGAGGTCTTCAGGGAGAGGGTGGGTTACTTCGTGGAGAAGATGGCCGGGGATCACCAGGACAAGTGGATATTCTGCGTGGACCTCTTCACCTTCGCTGACGATATCCTGGGCATCAAGGGTAAGCAGGAGGGCTTCAGGGAGGTGGTGAGGTCTACCGTCGAGGACCTGGACCTCCCTAGGCTTAAATACATCGATGGAAGGAGCCTGCTCAGGGGGGTTTCGGGGCTGACGTTCGACCTCGTCCACCCATCACCATCGGGAATGGAGGAGATCGCCCTGAACCTCTCCAGGGAGATCAGGGGCGCGATGGGTGCCTAGTTGTATTAAGATACATAGAAAAAGACCAATGCCCAGGACAGAAGCCAATGCCCAGGGCTTTCCACCTGATTGCGTGTATGCTGCTGTTATCCATCCCGGTAGCGATTGCAAGGGATCCCGTTCCTGCCAAGGTGCTTTTAACCGGGTTCCCCTATCACATCGAGAATGTCGCAGGGTGGCTGGAATCCGACCCGATGATGGACCCGAGGCAGGTTCCATCCCGGACCCACCTTACCACCCTTCAGGGCTCCGACATCCAGAGGTTCATCAGGCTCTACTTCCCGAGGACCTACGAGGACCTGCTGGAGTACGAGTATATCATGCTCCTCGTGATCGAGGTGGCCTCGTTCACACAGCAGCAACAGAGGTGGATGTACGACGCCATCAGGGACGCCGGGATACCGGCGATAAGCGACAGGAGCGTGATGAGCATGGCGGAGTACATCGCCCACGAGTGGGCCGATTCCGAGCTCGCGCTGGCATTTCCAAACGATGCTCCCGCGGTCGTCTCCCAGAACCCGTTCTCCTTCAACAACCGCCTCTTCCGCTACGTAATCAACACCCACCCACAGGTTGCCCCGGTATTCACCCCGTACAAAGACTTCGAGGGGGTCGAGACCACGCACCTGATCGGCACGACATGCATCATGATTCCCAAGGAGGGCGCGGTGGCGGCATCCTACATCATCGGGGACCTTCCCCAGGGGTCCCCCGGTGCGTACCCACATCCCGACTTCAAGAGCAGGGGCATGTTTCCACACACGCTCTACTGGGAGTTCGGAAACGCCACGACTTGGACCCACACCGACATGACGGGCGGCGACCTCTACTGGAACCCGGCTCAAAACCCGTACTCCCTGGATATGCTCATGTCCGAGTTCATGTTCGCCGCAGGCTGGGAGCTGCCGACCGATGTCGTGCTCGTGCACAACCTGCGCAGCAGGTTCTCGACCTTCCTCGCGACCAGGGGTTATATCTACTCGATCCTCGACTTCATCGACAAGTTCGGGGCCAGCACCGCCCCGGTCGTGGGCGATATGAAATCCATAGCCGAGAGGGCCGACGAGGGGAGGAGGCAGTACCTCCGCCAGGAATACGGGGATTCCTACTCGACGATGGAGGTGGCCGTCGCCGAAATGGAGGCCCTCAGGTCGGATGCTATCAGGCTTAAGGACCAGGCATTACTATGGGTGTACGTCGTTGAGTACATCAGCGTCACGGGGATCTTCCTCCTGTCCGGATTTGTGCTCTGGACCCTGATGGTCAGGCGAAGCCTCTACAGGGAGGTCAGCGTCACACGGCTGAGCGATAAGGAGTAGTCACTCCGCCCCGAGCTGCCAGGGCATGTTCTCCCTCTTCATCACCCATATAGCGCTCAGCCCCACAACTGGGAAATCGTAGTCGGTCTTCAGCTCTATCTCGAGACGTCCATCGGTGTTTACCTCCCCCGGGACTACGTACTCCGAGAGAGCAGTTTTTCCGATCGGGTGGGGAACCTCATCGCTTATGACCACCCCGTTTACCACGAGCACCTGGACCGGGTCGTAGTCGAAGTTCTCCTCGAGGGGCTCGCAGTGAAAGCCCGTGGAGAGCCTAATAACGTACTCGCACCCGGGGTCCAGGTCCTCGTAGACCAGCATCATCATGGCATCCTCTTTCTGCCAGGAATACCCCATGGAGAACTCTGATATTTTGGCGGGTCCCGTGAAGGGGAAGTAGCCCAGTATGTTCTCGCGCTCCCTGAGGTGGATCCTGTCATAGGGCCAGCCAATCCTCTCGAAGTAGCCGCCCTCACCAGGATCCTCGTACCTGGATATCATGATGGCCCTGTTTTCCATATCTTCTAGGCTGCTCGACGCGAGTGCTCTCTCGATCTCGCGCTTCCACCACCCTATCTCCGCGAGGTCGTACTCGTCCACGGTATAGTAAGCGGGCTCCCTGTAGCCGATGATCTCGTGGGACTCCTCTCCAATCGCGAGGACCTCGTCCTTGATCCTCACCATCTCCTCGGTCTGTTCGGGTTCGGAGAGTACTCCTAGGGCCATCCGCAGGTTATTCTCAACGTCATGCCCTCTCCCCGCAGTCTCGAGTAGCTTCCCCGCCCTGTCCTTCAGCTCCACCCCGCGCTCCAGCCGAAGCTGGATGTACCTGTCCAGAAGGGCTTTCTGTATCATCATTCTCCACCGGAAGTCCCGCTCCATCAGGTTTTCTGGTATCTTCTCCCCCGCCGACCTGAGGAGCTCCAGTGCCCCGCTCATTCCCTCGTTTCCCAGAACCGGCCTTCCCAAGTTATCCTCCATGGTGTAGATCGCCTCGGTCATCTCCTCCTCGGCCTCGGGCCCGAACCAGTAGCGACAGTACTCCCGGGTTATCTCCCCGGCGGAAAGGCGCGGGTTCCAGAGCTTCCTGAACCAGAACCACTTGTTGAAGTCATCGTGTATCCCCTCGCTGTAGGTTATGTCGCCGATGGCGTAGTGTAGCACATCGTTGGCGACCTCGTGGTAGGCCCTTGGCCTGGCGTTGAAGGCCCTTCTCTGGTAAACTACCGCAAGGGCCATGTCCGGCTGGTCCACCCCGTACTGGGACCTTATCCAGTGGGATATGTCGCTGGTGAGAACAAGCTCAGTCTTTGATGGCAGGTTATGGTGGATGTGCCTGATGTAGTTCCCCCACCTGCCGAAGCCCTCATACTCGAACCACCGGGGATTCAGGGGGGGCCTGTTGTAGGTGGTCATCTGGTTTCCACCGGGAGCGTAGTTGTAGGCGTATAACCACCCTGTATTGTTATCATTGAGGTAGTCAAGGATCGCCTGGTCGCCCTCCACCGTAATGTTCTGGGATGTCCCCAGCAGCTTCGTCTCCGGGTGGTACTTGTGTAGCAGGTCCCCTATCTCGTGGAGGAGCCTTATGAAGGTCCTGCCCCAGGGCATGCATCTCTCGCAGGTACACCCGGCCACGTCCCCGGACTTTACGGTGAAGTATTCGCACCCGGGATTCTCCCGGAAGACCGTCTCGAACTCCTCCAGTAGCCTCTCCCTGACCTCCGGGATTGATGGACATGCGAATCTCTTCGGGAAGTAGCTGAAGACCTTTATGTGAAGGGAGTTGGAAGGGGTGGCTTTCCACTCCTCCGGGAAATCGCCTGGCATCGCGTTGGCGAGGCTGCCCCTGGAGACCATTAACCCGTACTCCCTGGCCACGTCCTCCATCGTCCTGAGGATGTTTGCCCCGACCAGCATCATGTCCTCAACCCCCCATAGCCTCTCCTCATCCGTCTGGGGTCTCAGGTCGGCAACCCTGGTGGCGTCAAGGTTGGGTCCAACGGACACGGCAACCGTTCCCCTCATCGGTAGCGCGGGCCTGTCGGAAAAATCGATATGTGGGATGTCAATGCTACCTTCGTGGAAAGTAAGGCGCCTCAGGAGCTCGCCCACACCGTATATCGTGCCCCTGCCATCAGACCCAGCCACGACCACGTATCGAGTCCCATCGACGGTCTTGGTCCTTAGTGCAAAGCCCTCGGGGTGTATCTCCTCGGTATCGGGAAGTCCCGGTAGATCGATCTTTAGATAGCCAACGAGTTTTCCCAAAATGCCGTGGTTCCCGGGAACTCCAACAAGTGCCGTGATCCCGTTCTCGGGGGCTAGATTCCTACCGCCCTCTTTAACCACCCTGGCCGTTGCCCCGCTCCTCGCCTGGATTCGATTTCCGAGTATCTCCGCTGCCTTAATTTCGGGTTTCGAGGCGCGTGCTCCAGTTATAACCAGGAGGGAATCGACATTCCTTACAAAGAGACCTGGCATTATATCGTTACTCATAATCGACACTCCGATTCATACGGACATGGATCTGTAAAATCTTGCCCCCCGCTAACCCAGGGGGCCAAGTCTAATTCCCGGCATCAGCGCAAAATAGAATTGAAAACCATCTAGCTATCATGAGGTGGTAACTCTCCGTATCGTGACGGAATCCCCGGCGAGCATCTTGCGGCGCAGTTCATCTCCCGAGATCTCCAAGTCGGCATCGCTCTGGAACGATTCCCCGAAGGGGTTTACCATTAGAAGGGATCCGTCCACGGTCGCCTCCACGCTTAACTCGGTTGTCCTACCGCAGCGTCGTTTCGCCGAAACGATGTAACCCCCCTCAGCCCGGAGTTTATCGAAGGATACCTCCCCCCACTCCGCCGGGACTGCCGGGAAGACCCTTAACCTCCCGCCCCAGCTCTGGAGGAGCATTTCGTGTACCGCCTGCGCCGCGGCGAAGTTGCCCTCAAGCGTGAAGGGTCGGTAGTGGAAATCGCTCAGGCCCCTCCGGGTCTGCTCTCCGTTACAGTGGAAACCGTTTCGGAGTGTGAAGCTGGTGACGAAATCGCGGAGGTATCTTAGTGCATCATCACCTCTACCGACACGGGCGAGTATGCACGCCATCCAGCTGAAGCTGTACCCGACCCATGCACCTGTCCCAAGGGCCTTGATGTTTGCAATGGAGTCCTCTATGATTTTCCTCTCCTCATCGCCACCCTCGATGTCGATGAGCCCGAGTGGGTGGATGGCCATCAGGTGGGAATGGTGGCGGTGTGATTCACCCAGGGACTCGTCCGGGGAAAGCATCAACCCGGTCTCGTCCGTGGCGAGCCCCTCGAGCCGGTCGAGGTTTTGCCTCCACATTTTGACGTCTTCCTCCCCTCCCATGGCGAGTGCCATCTGCTCATTTGCTGTAAGTAACCAGCGGAGCAGGGATAAGTCGAAGTTGCTGTTCGGCGTCAACCACGCCTGCTGTGAGTTGTTGTGAATCTCGGGCGAGGAAGAAAGGGGCAGCTTGAGCTTCCCGGTTTCGGGATCGGGCGACGTCAGTTCGAGGAGTGCCCCGGCAATGCCGGAGCAGTACGGATACGCGCGCTCGGCCAGGAACTTCTCGTCCATTGTGTATAGCCAGTGGAGGTAAAATGCCTGGGCTATCCAAGCACCATTTGTAGGTGTGAATGTGTACTGGAACCAGTCGCCCAGTGCCCCGCCATCGAGGGCCATCACGCCCGGCACGACGTGCCCCTTCTCCAGGCCGTAGAAATCCCTTGCGAACTCCCTGTGGGTCTCCAGATGGGACCACATGAACTCGAGGAAGCTGTATCCCTCCTCGATCCTCCCCGGGGCAAGGTAGGCCCAGTAGGTCAGCTGGGTGTTGAGGTCGTGGTGGTAGTCCCCGTGCCAGGGTGGAAGCTTTCCCTCGTCGGCGGTCCATACGCCCTGAAGCGCCAGCGGTGGGGCACCAACCCTCGAACCGGCTCCGTACAGGTACTGGACCAGGTTGTATTGTCCCTGGATCCTTGCATCAGGGATGCTTACTGAGGACCTGCTCCAGAAATCAGCCCACCACCGGTTGTGCGCCTTCCTCAGGTCTCTGGGACCAACGCCTATTGCTTTGCCGACATTTTCTGCAGCCAGCTCCAGGGGATCTTCCCGATCCCTGTTCGTTGTTACAGTTGCCATGAGGAGGTTCTCCCCGTCCACCTCCCCTGCCTCGCAGTAAACCACGTACCTAAGGCCGAGTGCGGCGTCCTGCGAGAGCCAGGCCCTCCGGCCCTCCACGGTCACCTCGGCTGGCCTATAACCCAGGATCTTAACCGCTTCGTTGGGCACGAGATGGAAATCGAAATCCGGTTCCGGAAGCGAGAACACCACCAGTGGAGAGGTTGCGTGGAGGTAGCACTCGATCTCTCCTCCCTCCAGGTTAACGCTGCCCATGGCCCTCCCCATATCCAGGTCAAAGGAGGTTGCCTTGAGGTCATCCCGTTCGATCACCAGCCTCGCTCCGGGTAGCTTTGTCGGGAAGGGGCTCTTGTGTGTGTATCTCTCGTTAAGCTCATCGGTATTGCCCGCTCGAGCCATTGAGATGATGGTCTCGTAACCGAATGTCCCATCCGAGAAAACCGGATGTTCCCTGAGATCCCAGAGGTCCCCCCTGTCCAAGGAGAGCCTAACATCCCCGTCGCCCCCCCAGAGCAGGCCTCCAACCAGCCCGTTTCCCAGGGGTATGGCCTCGTCCCACCTGTTTATCGGTGCCTCGAGTGAGAACTTCTGGAAATCTCCCTTCTCAAACACTCGATCCTCTCCATGGATATTCGTTACCCCCCAGTGCCTGGTACATGGCCAAAATGTTCGTGGGAGAAACGTCTGGCAAGATATTGTGAACCGTTGTGAAGACGAATCCCCCTCCCGGGGAAAAGGCCCGCACCATGCGTCGAACGTGGTCAGCCACACCTCCGGGATCCGACCTGTTGAGCACATTGCGTGTGTCACACCCTCCACCCCAGAAGGTCAAGTCGTCTCCGAACCTGGATTTCAGCCGGTCCGGGTCCATCTTTCGGGCATCTATCTGTACAGGATTGATTATCTCGTACCCGGCCTCGATGAGGTCGGGGAGGAGGTCGTATATCGAGCCGCAGGAGTGGAGGAAGGTGTGCATCTGGCTGTTATCCCGCACGTAACTGCAAAGCTCCCCGTGCCGCTCCTTGAAGAACCTCCTGTACAGCCTCGGCGATATCAGGAGACCCTGATTTGAACCTAGATCATCACCAAAACGGGCTACATCGACGAGATCCCCCACGGCTTTACAGACCCGCTCGAGGAAGTCAAGGTGCTGCTCCATCAGGGCATCGAGAAGTCGGTCAACATCCCGGGGCCTCATCATCAGGTCCCTGACGAAGTTGTCCATCCTCCGAAGGAAGGTTCCCCACTCGAAGAGGTTGCATCCCACGGAGATTACTAGTGCCCGGTCGGAGACCCGTCTAAGTTCGCGGGTTCTATCCCTCAGGGTGTTCCAGAACCCGGGATCGTTCACGTGGTCCCACGGGCTATGTACTAGGGCGGACCAGTGGACCTTTCCCATGGCGCTCTGTATATCGGCATAGTCATCCGGGTATGACCTGGCGTAGGGAAACATTGCCTGATCGAAGAAGGTTGCCCCCCGCGGCATGGTCGCGATGGTATCTCCATTCGGGTCAACCACTCTCCATGTATCGGGTCCTCGAAGGGGCTTGAACCATGCCGGAAACTGGCACGGAGTGCCATCGGGCAGGGCAATATCGTACCAGTCCCTGTCATCCACGTTGAACGTCCTGCCGACATCTATCGTGTCGATTCCGAACATATCCAGTACCCTATCCTCCGGCTGTGCAAGCTGCTGGACCACATCGTAGACTCGCGTGCTTCCCTCGTTTATGCCCAAACCCACCTTTAGCCTGTGGTAAGCTATCGCAGATATTCCGGAGCTAGGCGTTGACCCGAGGTCGACCGGCACCTGATCGGGTTCCTCGTGATTGATACTTGCCAGAACGCGTTCCCTGGGCGACATCGACAATTTAGGTAACCACCGTATCCATGTACATACCAGACAATCTTCCCCATCTTAAAAGTAGAATCCAGACAAAATGGTTTAATTTCCCCGGACAGAGGCCCACGGTGGTGGAGGCATTGATGGTATGAATAATCCAGACGTTCGCAAGCCTCAGCTCTTCCTGGACGACCAAATTATCGAGCAGACCGTCCGCCTCAGGCGTGTTGTCCACCAGCCTAACAAGTTCCATGGTAACCCAGTTTACACCGTTGGAGCTCCCTGGGAGGGCAGGGGCATGGTCTACCTGGGCGGGGTCCACGTCGATCCATTAGATGGCATCTGGAAGGCGTGGTACGTTACCCTCGATCCCCCCGAATATCCCGAGATACAGTTCGCCGTGTGCATGATCACCTCGAGGGATGGTTTTCACTGGTCCCGTCCCGAGCTGGACGTATACAGGGGGCACGACGGGGAGAGGACCAACATCGTTCTTGACCTCGGCAGGGTGATGAGGGCGGCAGCCCCCACCATACTCCACGAGCCCGAGAACCGCAGGGAGCCCTGGACCATGGTCATAAGCATTGCTAGGGAAGACCTCGAGTACAGGGCGTACGTACTTCGATCGCCAGATGGTATCCACTGGAGGTGGGAACGGGATACGCCCGGCGGCGTAGTCCACGGGATGCACGACCGCTGCACCGCCTTCAGGGGACCTGACCCCGCTTTCCCCTACGTCCTCCTAAGCCGTGGTAAAGAGGACATGTCGAGGTGGGGCCTGGTTCGTTCCGTCCACAGGACCGCGATCAACGTGGAAAGGGCCGAGGGGAGTCCCACGCGCGTGGTGATCCCCGACCTGGAGGATGATCCCTCCGACCAGATCTACCACGCCCACGCATTCCCGTACGGAGATGCCTACATAGGTCTCTTCCAGTGGTACCACGAGACCGATGAGCCCCACGGGGACATGGAGCTGATGGTGAGCAGGGACTCGGTTAGCTGGAGCAGGGTACGCCCCCGCAGGATATTCCTGCCCCGTTCAAAGAGTGGCTTTGACTGTCAGGTGACTGACACGGCGCTGTCCCCTCCCATCAGGACCACTCAGGGTGGAATCGACACGCTATGGTTTTTCTACTGGGGCGGACCGGCTATGCACGGAAACCGGCACCTCACCTTCGGGCGGGCGATGGGGCTGGCGCAGCTGAGGGCGGATGGTTTCTGCTCCCTTAGGGCGCATCGCTTTCCCGGGACACTTTTCACCAGGCCCCTCACCTGGCCGGGAGGCAGGCTCCTTGTCAACGCCGCGGTCCTGGGGGGAGGGGGTGGCTGGATAGGAACGGGGGGCCTCCGGACAGAGGTCCTTGACGAGGGTCTCGATCCGATCGAGGGCCTGGGGCTTAACGAGGCGGAAATCGTTACAGGCGATGGAACCGGGATGGTCCAGACCTGGAAGGGCGACCCCCACGCGATCGATACGGTCCAGGGAGAGACGATCAGGTTCAAATTCCACATTGACAACATGGACCTTTACAGCTTCCGGGCAGAGGGATGCTAGAACTGGCTCAAACGGGTCGACCCCGGGGTCCGGTACATCCTCCTGCGGATCATCAGGCTCCAAACAAGGCCCCCGGCAATTATCCCGGTGGCCGTTACGACCAGCCACTCGGAGAGGTAGACCCAGAAGAGAGCCTCGTCCTTCAGCCTAACCGCATCGTTGGATATCTCCCTGGTAATCCCAGAGACCTCCCCGAGTAGGGAGATCGTCTCCTGGTAATCCTGCTGGAGGTACGCGCTTGTGGCCGTATCCATATCGACCTCGAGGGCGGTAAGCCTATCGTTGAGGCTGGTGACCTGGGCCCCGAAGCTCTCAGCCCACTCCATCATGGACAGGATTATAGACTTCTGGGACTGCAGGTTTGTGAAGAGGCGCCTCGCCTCCCTCCTTGCCTGGATGTCGTCGATCAGGGGTATTCCCAGGGAATAGAATATCATGTTCGTGGCGACGTCCATCGCGTAGGGGTTTTCCTCCTCCGCCCACCAGCCCTCAAAGGTGTGGGACTGCAGCCACTGAAGCCCGGCATTGGGACCCCCCGGCCTTATGGAGACCATCCAGGGTATTTCATAGGGTTTTATCATGCCCCATATTGTGGCCCCCTGCTTGACCTCCATTGTGCAGTACTGGTCTCCCACCACCCTCTCTATTCCGAGCTCTATGAAGGGGGTGAATACCGGGTCCCTCTCCCTGAAGAACTGGACCTGGTACCCACGGAAGAACGGTGTCACGCTCCCGTGTTCCGTTACCGGTAGCAGTTCGGCCAGTATGGTCGGCTCCCACGCGTAATCCCAACCCAGACAGAGGCCGCAGAAGGCATGCATACCCTCCTCCCTGAAGGCATGGTCAAGGTCGAAAACCTGCCTTGATGTAAAGGCCGTTCTTATGTCGTGGAATACCATCAGCTCGTAGCCGTTTACGAGCAGCTCCCGGGTCCGGGGGTAGTAAACCCGGTCCAACTTCGACTTGGCCTCGATAGAGATGAATTCAGGCAGTGGGTAGATCGAGTGGGTGAAGAGGGGATCCCTGATGAAGAGGATCCTGAACGGGTTGTACCAGACCCAGGACGAGTGGCCCATGACGAAGGCGGAGATTCTCTCCCCTTCTCCCTGCCCCGAGACCGATGTGTAGGTGAGAAAAAGGGCCGTTATTAATCCAGCCAGAAGCACTCGTCGAGGGGGAAGGCCCATCACCCGCATTCCACTCCTCAACAGCTACACTTGGCAGTACTCAAATATGTCACATGGAAGGTCCCTAGCCCACCCTATCCCGGAGCCGGGTGGTCCCTATCTCCCGGTAGAGCCTTCGGCGGACCATGAGCGTCCACACGATAAACCCGCAGAGAAGGCTGGTGCCGGTTACCGCCAGCCACTCGGTTACGTACACCCACAGGAGCGCCTGGTTCTTTATCCGGATTGCCAGCTCCTCGATGCTCCTAAGCTTCTCCACCGTCGTACGGATCGATTCCAGGGCCTCCTGATAGTCGTGGTCGAGGTACAGCCCCTGGCTCCCCTCGTGCTGCTCATCCAGCAACTGGATCTCCTCGTTCAGCTGCGTGGGGTCGCCGCCGAAGGCATCGACGAAATCGATAAGGGAGAGCAGCATCCCCTTCCCAACGAACAGTGCATGGACCTGCTCCCTGTACTGGTGCACCACCAGGTAATCCGAAGGCAGGGACCTCTTAGCCAGATAGTGGACCAGGTTGATGGCGAAGTCCCCGTAATAATCCCACTTCGTAAAGAACCTCGCCCCTCCCTGGCTCCCGGGGTCCGTCCACCCGTGGGTCATGGCAAAGGTCCTGCCCTCACCGATATCCCAGGTCGCGTACAGCGGGGGATACCCCAGTTCGGGATATATCCAACGCGCAAGCGTGGTAGCACCAGTCTTGAGATGGGTTAGCTGGCCGTCCACCGGCATCCGCATGTACTCGGGCTGGGGCTCGAAGGGAAGGCTTGATATGAACTCGTGGGAATGGTCCACTATCTCCATGGTGTGCCTCCTTATCCAGTTGTGCTCGATCACCTGATACCCTGTTGGGACGCTGACCGGCAGGACCTCCTCGACCAGGGACCCGGCCCAGCTGGCATCAGGTCGGCTGCTGGAGGCCCCGAAGCTCTCCTGCCCGGCTACCATGACCAGGCCAATGCCCTTCTCCAGTACCCCGTCCCGGAACCAGCTCAGCTGCTCGACGGTGAGGACACGCCTGTAGGCGTTGCTGATGACGAGGGCATCGTACCTGGAGGCGTACTCGTCGTAGCTCCGGGGCATGTAGAGCCTTATGTACCTGTGTATGTCTGCCAGCGGGATTCCCCCGTGGTGATGCACCATTACCACGCTTACCGAGATCGATGCATCCTCCACGAAGGGTACGTATGGAGTGTAGGCTGAGAGGGAATCGCCAACGTAGAGAACGGAAACACGCCGGGGATCGATTCCCTCCGATGAATAGGCGACAGGGAGGATCAGGAAGAACGCTGCGAACAGGGATACCAGCTTGCTCACAGGGAAATGCCCCGGTGAGAACGTGGGTCGGGTGCCGGTTCATAAACGTATTCATCGTAATATCTCCACACGATTAAAGAACGATGATAGTAGAATTCAGGTATGGACCAAAAAAAAAGCTCGGGTCGATAACGATCAACTCCCTCGTTGAAATAGCCCCGAGTGAAACCAAGAGGTGGTCAGAGAGGCTGGATCCGGGTGAGAACCTGCACATCGTCGCCCTTGAACACTTCATCGGGGTCGGGAAGGGGGGCTGGAGTGACAATGGTCATATACTCTCAAAGAGCGAGATTAACCCGTGGATCGAGTGGGTGGAGAACCCCACCGGGATGGAGCCCACAGGGACAAAGGGTTACTTCGGGTACTGCGGCAGGGATTACTACACCGAGGTCGGCGGGATAACCGACGTAAACACCTACGAGGCATTCCCGACCGGTTACAACTTCCCGGTCGTGGAGGGCGAGGCGCTGTACATGCACTGCTATGGCGCCAACTTCACCGACAGGCCTGTCGCCTTCCATCACGCCGTTCGCGTGATATACTGGTAGTTCCTCGCCTAGCTTGCCCGGCTTACCTCCTCCCTCGCGATCTTCGTCCAGCGGTCGAATCGCTCGGGGTGGTGCTCGCAGGTGTGGGTATCCTTGAGTATCATCTCCAGCACGCACCCGTTTTCCCGGGCGACCCTTATCGTGTGCCTTATGTAGTCCCTGATCATCCCCCCGTCGAATCTCCCCACCAGGTGTGTTGGCATTGGCTTCCAGGAGTATATGTAGTCTCCCTTGAGCTTTGCAGCGCAACCGTCCACATCCGCGAAGGGCGAGATCGAGATGCGGCGCAGGTTCGGTATCGTGAACACGTCGTCGAGCTTCTTGGTCAGGTCCTCGCAGCACCCGTACCCGTTCAGCCCGAAGGGTTCGAGCAGTCTCTTCTCGTAGGCCATGACGAACTCCGCATGCTGCCTCGGCCCAACCTGTGCCATCTCCTGTGCCTCCGCGCTGGACCACATATCGCATGGCCGGACCCGTTTTGGATCGAAGCCTGGCCTGGGGAGCTCCTCCGTGTAACCGACGCCCCCCGAGCTGTGGTATGAGTTATCATTGTTCAACGAAAGGAGGTTCTGGTCCACGTACTGGTCCAGCATCCCCCTGTGACCCCTCTCCAGTATTGACATTGCCTCGTGGAGCATCTCCGGGTTGCGGTACATATCCATCATCATCTGCTTCAGGCCCCGCCAGCTGATGTAGATGCTGGTGAGGTGGTAGGAGATGCGGGATATGCCCCTGAGCCTGACGTCCAGGACCCCGTCGAACAGGTCCTCCATCTTCTCCAGGTTCTCCCTGGTGGCCTCCTCGTCGTACTTGACCCGGGGCATCTGTATCTTCTCCAGGTCGCACGGCTCCTTGATCACAGGCTCGTACCTCCAGGCGCCCCTGGCCTCCGTGCTCGGGGTGCGCTTGCTCTCCATGCCCCAGCCGGTGTTGTGGATGACCTTCTGGACGGACCACTCGCCCTCTATGACCGTGTCGTCGACGAAGTGCTCGTGGTGGTATATGCGGTGCCTAAGCTGCCACTCGATCCGGCGGGCCTCCTTGTCCTCGCACTTCAGCACTTCGTCTGGCAGCAGCTCCTGCCATGATCCCTCGGGGAAGAGCAGTATCATTGGTCGCGCCTTCTGGAGGCTGTTGTGTTTCTTCCACAGCTCCCTTCGCTCCTCCTGGATGGGCAGGGCCGCTATCTCGGAGACCCTCCCAGCGAGTTCCCTGATTATCTCCCTATCGTTAGACGTAATCATGTCTTCAGCCTTTGGTGGTGCTGGGAACCAGCCCGTTTATTAAGACTTCCCGATGTCGCTGTCGCGGTCATCTGCCCGCTTTCCCACCGAAAGGGCCCTCGACTCAAAGGGCCCGAGATCAACCGGCAGGTGGAAGACCCCGTCAGTATAATGACAAGTGCATGCACTCCCCGTGACCACATCAAAAACAGGTGAACCCTCCATCGCGATCGAGTTGTCGAGCTCCAGTTCGACCCTCGTCCTTTCACTACATGCGTTTACGATGAAGAAAATCGCCCTGCCCTCTCCCCGCCTCCACGAGTAGACCACCTCACCGCTCGAACACGAAATGCGAACCGGCCCGGCCGGGAGATCTCCCGCGAATTTCTGCAGTGATGATTTCAAGCCGGTTCCTTCCACGGAATCCCCGGTAGTGGCTCGCTCCAGATAACCCCGTCCGACCCGTGGTCCCTCCAGCTGGTCGAGACCGAGCTCCTCGCCCAACTCATCCAGCCTGAGGGAGTTCTCACCACAGAGCACCCTCCCGCCCTCGCCAAGCCATCGGATTAGGTCCATGGCATTTTCAGCCTTCGTGTACCCAAGGGACTTGAATCCGGCAATGCCATCGTATCTGTGGATGTCCTCCGACCCAAGCAGGTTCATGTACGCCGGATTGGCCGCCAGGCCGATTCCGGAGAAGAACCGGTAGAGGGAGAAGAGCTCCTCGAACTCTCCCCGGGCCCTTATGACGCTGGGGTAGTTGTACGGAAGCATCACCTGTCCATATGTTTCCCTGGTTCCCTCGCTCGCCTCGAAAAGTTGCCTTGCCTCACCGAGTATGCGGGCTACCGCATGGACCATTGCCTCCCCGTCCATGATTTTCCCCGACCCGTCGTCCAGTGCAGGCGGGAAGGCCCAGGATACGAACCCCCTCGCACCTCTGCCGACTGCAACGTAGAACTGCTGGAGGACCTCATCCTCGGTGGGGGTCTTGACAGGCGCCATACCGATCTCCGAGTAGCTGGACGATAGCTGAAACTGCGGTACAAGGGGCTTGCCCATGAGCATGGACAGCGACCTGTAGGTCTCTATATCGAAGGCGTACCCCTCGATGTTCCATCTGCTTCCCCCCTCCATCGGGTAGGGATCCATGAAAATAAGGTCACAGAGCTCACAGACCCTGCTCCAGTCGGGGTACTGGAGGGCGTACCCTGACCTTGGGTACTTCAGGACCAGGGAGAGCATCGCCTCCGGGATATACCTCCTGATTGTCTCTCCAACCTCCCGGACCCAGGCCATCAGTCCCTCGGTGAAGAAGTCGCTCAGCTCGTACCATAGGCGGACGTCGCTCCTGTCAAAGGGCATGGGGATCTGGTCGAGGGAGGAATGGTCGGTCCCGTGTAGCTCGTTGAACGAGCCGACATCCCCGTAGAGCCGGGGAAGGTAATCCCGCCCCCAGGCCTCCCTGCAGGCCCGGCAGTAGCAGAAGCCCCTGTCCAGTGTATCGTTATGTATAACGAAGAGAGGCCTTCCAGAGTCATCCAGGACGGCATCATCGCGATCTATTCTGAATAATGCCAAGGCACTCCTGAAATTATCGTCACCGGCGTAGGTCCCCATGAGCCGTTCGAGGCGACCCCTGGTGTATTTCAGCACCTTCTCGTTCCTGAAACACTCGTGGTAATAGACCGTGTGGTGCAGGGATCCATCCGCCCTCCGTTTTATCGCATCCCGGTTCTCCCATAGCCACTGGGCGGGGAGGTTATAGCAAAGGGACGGAATGACCCTCATCCCCAGCGACAGGGCGATCTCGTAGACCGCTCCGTATGCCCCCTCGAACCCGTCCCGATCGGCCGGATCGTGGGATAGGGGCTCCATCCTCCCCGGGGCGTCCTCGGCGTACCATAGGGGCGAGTAGGTGGCCCCGAAATCTGGGTCGCGGTGGATGTCGAACAGGTACACCGTGTTGTATCCCATCCGGCATATCTTCTCCAGGTCACCTCTCGTCCTTTCCCCCAGCTTTCCACCGACGTCCCTCTCGCTGATCCCCTGAAGGGTGTACATGACCCCCATCAGCCTGTTGAACGGATTACGACCTTTCAAGCCCCTGCCTCGCACAGCCCCGGGAACGAAGTCCAGTTAAATGACTCGCTACACTTGAATGAGCCGGTACCCCGAAACAGCTTTCTGGTATGATGACTACCAAATATCTACAGGGAGGATTGTTTTGAGTCTAACGCCCTGGTTCTACGCGGGCCTGCTAGCCTCCATCGCCGTAGGATACTACCTGCTCTATCTCTTCGATCGGCACTACCCCTACCTGGTCCTACTCGACGCCTAGGACCCGGGTTCCCTGCCCATAGCCACCCTGTAGATGGCCAGGATATTTTCGAGGGGGGTATCGGGCTGTATGCAGTGGGCCGGGCTGAAGAAGTATCCCCCCTCCCTCCCTATGACATCGACCCGGTGCCTGGCCTCCCTGGCACAGTCCTCCACGCTCCCGAACGGAAGGGTCTGCTGGGTGCTTATCAATCCACAGAACGTGAGCCGGTTGCCGAAGTCGTCCTTGAGGCCCTCCGGGTCCATACCGGCCGGCTCGGGCTGAACGGCATCTAGTATATCGAGACCCATGTCGATCAGAGAGGGAATCAGGGCCCTTGTGCTGCCGCAGCTGTGAAGTGCCACCCTTGCCCCGTATCTGTGCCCCAGGTCTATGAACCTCTTCAGCCTCGGCCGGAAGAAGCGGTCGAAGATTTCCTGAGAGAAGAAGGGACCGTTCTGGGTTCCCAGGTCCTCGCCGAGCCAGAAGATGTCGACCTCCCCGTCGCAGGCCTCCAGGCCCCTCCTGCAGAACTCGTGCCAGAAGTCCACCCGCCTGTCGATGATCGCCGTGCCCACCCGGTCCCCTGTCATTACGTCCTTGATGACCCTTCCATGGCTGCGTCCCCTGCCCACCCCGTTCAGGATGTCGGGAATCCCGGCCCCGCCGAAACAGATGGCGTAATCCCCCAGTTCTCTGCAACTAGCCGCCATGTTCGTGAAGTCGTAGTTGTCTGGATCGGGCCACGGGTAGGACTCCACCTCATCCATCTCGGTCATTTCCCCGAATGGCAGGTGGTGTGCCTCGGAGTACGTGCCGCTCTGGTACGCCACCTCCTTGTAGCCAACGCCCCACATGTCATAGGTCAGGGAAGGATCCGGTCTCTCTATCTCCGGTTCCCTCAGGGGTCTGGGATGCCTCACGCTTCTAAGATCGATCCCGAAGACCTCCAGCAAATCAGCCCCCGGGAAGGCCCCCATTAGCTTGGCCCTTATCTCCGGCGTCATGTAGATCTGGAGGGGAGGTCTATCGGGTTGCTGGTGGGAGCAGGCGATTTCGACCCTCCTCTTCGGGGAACAAGTCATGTCCGATCCGTTTCCGGACATCCTCAAATGTGTATGCAGGCAGGCGATTGTATACACGGCAAACATATTTACCGTGGGTCACGCACGAAACGTTGCATACGGAGACCCCACGGTGAAGGACTACGAGTATCACCGGATCAAGGAGATGGCCCACCAGCTGGAAATCGCCGGCATCGAGCGGAAGATCATCGACCACATCATGCAGGGCGGGGAGGATATCAAGAGGTCCACCAAGCCCGAGGCCAAGGCCGACTGGATGAGGGAGGCCATGATCAGGATGAACAAATCCCTTGACCTGGAGACGCGGAAGGCCGTGCGGGAGGGCTGCGCCTGCTGCCTTGGCGGTAAACGCCTGAAGGTATCCAGGGGGATTGCCAGGGAAAACGAGACGCTCGAGGAGAGGATCGGGGCCGCGAACGACTCGAAGATGGTCTTCGGGCACAGCGTGGAAATGCTCGAAAGCGGGGAGATCATGGTTCGTTTCGCCCCCGAGGGCCTTGACCACTACAATTGTGTCTGCCTGCCAAGGTCTACCAGGCCGATTCCCATAACATATTGCTTCTGCTGCGGGGGACACGTCAAGCACCACCTCCAGATCGCCCTCGACAGGGACCTCGACTGCACAGTCCAGTCATCCGCGCTTTCCAGCGGCGGGAGAAAGCCCTGCACCTTCACCTTCAAGATTAAGAACTAGGACTAACATAACGAGAGGTGACCTTGATCCTCAAACATGGACTCTCCACCTGCATTTGCCCCCGAATGCCTATCCCGGAGGCCCTGACGATGCTATCCCGGCACCGAATCAACCTGGTCGAGTACGCGACGTTCAACCTGATCATGTCATCCACGAATGCCGGACTCAGATCGAAGTATATTGAGAACAGGAATGCATGGGACCTGAGGGAAAACGATATTCCCACGGGGGAAATCTCCGAGGCCGCACGATCACTGGACGTTCGCCCCGTGCAGGTCCACTGCCCCAATTACGATCTCTCGGAACCAGACCCGGGGAAGAGGTCGCGGGCCATCGTGATGACGGGGAGGGTGCTTAATATCTGCGCGAAGATGGAGGTGTCGACACTCGTGGTTCACTCGGTCACCCGTCCCGAATCAGGTGAGGATGGTAAGTCGAAAGACCGGCTGCTCGAATCCCTGAGGACACTGGCACCATCCGCCGCGGACCTCGGGTGCAGGATCGCTGTTGAGAACGGCTGGAGGGACCTTTTCGGTTCGAGGGCGGAGAACCTGGTGGAGTTAATCGAGGGAAGCGACCCCGATCATATCTGTGCATGCCTCGATACGGGGCACAGCGAGCGAATGGGCATGTCACCGGCATCCATGGCGAGGAAGCTGGGAAGTTACCTGGGCACGACCCACATCCACGATTACGATGGAAAATCCGACCATATCCCCCCGTTCACCGGCGATATCGACTGGAAGGACCTCGCCTCCGCATTAAACGAGGTGGGTTACGATGATCATCTCATCGGCGAGATCGAGGGTTCTGAAAGCATAGGCGATGGGATCCTTCAATCGAGGGGTGCGATGGAAGATTTACTAGGGCTAATGGAAACCAATTGATCTCTATTGGGCCTATCTATGTTAGACATTTCAATATGTCCTTCCCAGAGGGTTAAATGCACCCGTCTAGGACAATGGCCCTCATCATGGTTATCTTTCTGGTGGCTCTGGGCTCCGCCCCGCACTGCTGGGCCGGGGAGAAGATCAAGGTGCTGCTAACCGGGCAGATACTGGACCGGGGCGCCCAGCTACCTACCTTCCTTGGTAGCGAGCCGCTCGTGGACATGGTCGCCGTACCCGCGAGGGGTGATTACATTGTCGGCGGGACCCAGACCATGATCAAGTACATCAGGCAGTACTTCCCGCGCACCTACGAGGAGATGAGGGGTTTCGACTACATCATGTTCATATCCCCGGAGTACTACCTCTTCACCACCCAGCAGGACAAGTGGATGCACGACGCTATTAGCGAGGGAGCGGGCGGTTTCAACGACGCCAGCGTCTTCAGCATCGTGGCCCAGATACACAACGCATGGGCCGCCTCCCTTACCCAGCTCGCATTCCCCAATGATGCCCCGGCAGTCGTGGCAAGGGGGGGTGGTGGCGAGAGCCCGTCCACCCACTTCAGCGTTGTCGTGAACCGGGAGTTCCCCGATCCCGTGCTCACCGACTACCTGCCCTACGGGATAGAGAGCGTTCCCTGCGCAGAGTCCAGGTGGGTAATACCCCGGGAGGGATCTGGCACCATCGCCTGGCAGGTTGGGAACTTCCCCGGGAAGGGCGAGGTTCCCTACCTGATAGTCTGGGACTACGAAATGGGCAGGACCATGACAATCGGTGACGCCATGCACAAGGATCTGGGCTTCTTCCGCTACCCGAAGACCTCCACTGATAACCTCTACGCACCCGATATCCTCACCAACATCATCCTCTACTCCACGGGCAGGAAGACCATCGAGGATGTCGAGGTCTTTCACCGGTTGAAGACTTACTTCATCGACCTGAGGACGAGGATAGCGGTGCTTGTATCCCTTAGCGAATTCATCGACAAGTTCGGGGCAAACACGGCAAGAATTCAGGAGCTGGTGCTGGAACTCGAGGAGAGCGCCAGCCTCGCGGAGGAACAGTACCTTGACCAGGAGTTCGTCCAGAGCGAGGCCACCCTGAGCAGTGCCCTCAGGGATTACCTCATTGCTGAGGAAAAGGCCAAGAGGCTGAAGGACAGCGCACTGATCTGGGTTTATGTAATCGAGTGGCTCGTGATAACCTCGACATTGCTGATCTCGGGTTCCACGCTCTGGATTCTGATGGCCCGCAGGAGGCTCTACCGAGAGGTAGAAAGCACCAAGTTCTCCTAGATCCCCCTTACCCTCTTCCAGGTCTCGATCATTTCTTCGATGTTCTCCCAGGCCTTCGGGGAGTCCTCCCTTACGTTATCCACGGGCGATAGGATGAAGCCCCTGGGTCCCATTGCCCTTACGGCCTCCTCAACCGCCGCTGATACCTGGGCCCTGGTGCCGGTTTCAACCGTGATGAACCCGTTTACGCCTCCCCAGAGGCAGACTCTACCGCCAATCCGTCTCTTCATCTCGGGCATGTCGGTTCCCTTCCCCTGAACCGGGTCAACACCTATCAGGACATCCAGGTTCGCATCCGCCAGCATTTCGAGGAGTGGCATCGACCCACTGGTCATTATAAGCCCGAACCTTGCCCCCGCATCGTGGGCGATCTTCACTTCTCGTTTCAGGTACGGGAGTATGAACTTCCTGAAAAGCGCGGGGGACCAGAAATCGGTTCCCTCGTACCATCCGCGCTTCACGAAGAGGTCAACCCCTCCATCGAGGAAGACCTTCATCCTGCTGCAGTTCCATTCATGTATGATCTCCACAAGTTCGGAGACGAAGGCGGGCTGTCTTATGGACGAAATTGCCATGTGTCGAAACCCGCAGAGCCACGCGGTGGCATCCATCCCGACGCCCCGGCCACCGGTGGTAAGTAGTTCATGGCCATCGGCGAAATCCCTGTCCGCCTCAGCCTGTTTTTTAAATGCCTCCACCTCGCCTTCCGACGGCGGCACAAGCAGGTAGCGAAGGGCCTCCAGGTCCTCCCTCTCCTCGACCAGGAACTTCCTGGAACGCGGGCAGAGATAGTCATCGAAAAACGGAACGTGGTTCCCGTACGGCCAGTCATCGGTCATGTTGACCTCGGTAGTCAGCGTGCCTGCAGGAGTCTGGTACTCCTTGTGGAGGACCACGGGGTGCGGCTCCCCGGGCCTCTCCTCCCTCCACTCATTGACCCCGACATCCGGGTGGAAGCTCACCGGCAGGCCTGGTAGGTCCCTGTGGTCCATGGAGGAGTCTAGGGGACGGGTCGGAATACGTACTGTTGCATCAAGGCCCATCTCAAGCTGCCTCTCGACGAAGTCATACCCATCTCTGGACCTCTTCTTCATCGCTGCGAAGATCATGAAGCACAGGGGTATGTGGTCAACGCTGGCGTGATTCAGTGCACCCAGCATCCTCTCCCGGGGTGACATTTCATCGGCCATAATCGAAAGTAAAAACCCCCATTGATAAGTCTCCCCGATATTGTGCCGGGGCACGGGGGGTTGGGACACGAAAAACAAGGAGGGGAAATGAATATGATTGAGGTATTTTCGTGTCCCTCGCACCCAAAGCAATTACTTGGTAATATAAATGGCTCTTATGATTGCACTTTATTGAGCAAATGAAGTACCATATTTATTAACCACCATCTTAGAACGGGAGGGTAATCAAGATGCCCGGTGGAAAGAAGGAGGATCCGAAGCTCGGAGAGGTCAAACCCATCAGCGAGCTCCCGGACCGAAGGCGCGACCATTTCGACTGGGAGGGTTTTTTCGCCAGGATACCCCCGGGCCACTTCGCAGAGATCCAGGGCGTAAACAAGTTCACCCTCAGGAGAAAGGCCGACAGGTACGGCGGCGGGAAGATCAAGGTGGTAGTCCGCAGGGACGCCGATGGAGAGAGACACCTCTACCTGGTGAGAAGGGAGTAACCCCAACGAGGAACCAATGAACGAGGCATACCCGGTTGAATCGAAGCGATGAATCAGGCGGGCTCCTGCCCTCCCTGCGATCAGAACTCACGATGTTCTACTGGTTCTTCTACCGGAACCTGGTGCAGCAGCTGTCCTTCAGGTCCTGGTTCATCATGAGGATACTCGGAATGGTCATCAGCGTGACCACGTTCTCGATATTCGCCCAGGTGGTCCCGGCGGAATCTGTTCAGCTCGAGATCTTCGAGAGGTACGGCATTGGCGGTAGATACCCCATGGTAACCTGGTTTTTACTCGGGATGCTAATACAGAACATGGTTCACCTGGGAAGTGCGGGCGTCAGCAGGCTCGTTAACGGGCGTAACTACCCCTACTACCACTCATCGCCGACCCACGTAGTCACAGTTCTGTTCGGGAACAGGTCCTTCAGGTACACCTGGGTCCTGGTAGAGACTGCCGCCTACCTCGTCGTGGGAAGCTTCTTCGGAATGCAGATCTACTTCAACCTGGGTTTCCTCGTTGTTGTGATCACGGGCATCCTCATGATTTTCTCCCTGGACCTGCTGTCCGCGGGATGGAACATAATAACCAAGACCGGGGAGGATCCACTGAACTGGTTCCTGAACCTGTTCAGCGGCCTGGTCTCAGGCAGGATGATACCCGTCTGGCTCCTCCCCGGGTGGATACAGTTAATCTCCTACATCCATCCCCAGTACTACATAAACGAGATGGCCAGGCACACACTCGGGGGAAACGCCAGCATCCCTGATATATGGGACCAGCTCGGCCCGCTACTCCTGCTGACTCTGATCGTCCTGCTGGTGGGTTACCAGTCCTTCAAGTTCGGATTCAGGAAGGCCCGGGTCGAGGGCACCCTGGGGCATGCCGGTTCCCGCTGGCACAGGCACTGATTGAGAATTAGCGATTCATCCTGCGCCGGAGCTCCCCCAGGTTTCCCCTCGTATCGACCCAGCAGTCAAGGCAGACCTTGTACCCCCGGAAGACCTCGAAGTGATCATTGCATACCGGGGTATGGCAACGGTTGCACTCCACCAGGGTCCTCCTCCCGCAGTACAAGCAGCTCTTCTCCCTGTTCTTGCTCAGCCGCAGGAAGAAGTGCTGGAAATCAAACCACATGAACCTGCCCGGCGAGAACCTCCTACCGGGAGGACTCCAGTTCCTTATGTAGCTCTCCGCAACCGGCGCGACCCTCCCCGCAACCCGGGTGTGGAATTTTTTATTTTCCTCCACGAGCCAGAAATCATATCGGACCAAGGTCTGTTTCACGATCACGTGCATAATGATCGGTAGCATGCTTGCCCCTACGAAGAAGGACTCGACGTAACCAGCACCAACCATGTCCTCCACGACCTGAAATACCACCCCCAGCTGGCCCTCGACCGGGAGGGAGAACAGCACCAGGTAGAATGCTGCTGAAAATACCAGAAAGGGTTTCAGAGTTATCGTAATGTAGAAAATCAAGGGCAGGAGCAGGATCAGCAGCGAGATGCCGAAAACGTAGAGCTGCTGGGGTGTTCTCAAACCGTCCACGACGAAGAGCGTCAAGTAGCCCAGCAGGTAGAAGGCAAAACCCGCGTAAAGGACATGCTGGGATGATCTCGATACTGGCGTGACCGAGGTCTCCACACTGCCCCGGTCGAATACCTGCTCCCTTCCCCATTCCTCACCGACCTTCCCCCTCACAACCACCCTGTCCCTGGAGACGCTCAGGGAAAACCTCCCAAGGTTGAAAACCTTCCTGGCCTTTTCCTCGTTCAGCCAGGCGAGGTGTTCATCCATTGGACCATTGCTTTCCCTACCGCCCTCACCATCCACTCGGTCTCCCACGCGTCCCGACCTCCTGACCGGCCATAAACGGGCAGAGATAAATGATAAACCTTTGGGTTCCCTAGTGGACCAGGGGAATGACCATGTTCCAGGTTCTTTCGGCCTTCCTGAAGCCCCCCGGTCCATCGGCAGTGGCCATGAAGAGATGCGTGACAGATCCGTCTTCAAACAGTAGCTGCGGCCTCTCGAGGCTTCCCTGAACGGTGGTGCTTCCATCGTCCCACCTGACCTCCCGGGAGTAGGCCTTTGGCGGAATGGAGAGGGTCCAGTCGATCCCGTTCCTGGAGGTCGCGTGTATTCCCGAGTGATTTTCTCCCGTCAGGCCCCCGTTGAGGTCCTTGGCCAGCATCTCAAAGCGGTTCCCGGTCCACCAGACGTAGGGATCCTCGACGTGTTTGCCGGTTCCGAGCTTGAGGACGGGTCTATCAGTCAGGCGAAAAAAGGGGGAATCCGATCCGGTTGATCTGGCCACCCCGATCCTGAGGCCGCCCGGTGTATTTGACCTGTAGTAGAGGTATATCGACCCGTCGCCGGCAATGCAGGGAGCCGGGTTCGTGACCACTGAAGAATCCCACATGCCCCTCCTCGGCTTGAGCACCGGTAATTCGTGCCTCTCCCATGGCCCGAGGACCGATTCCGAAGTTGCCAGACCAATCCTGATAGAGGAATAGGACTCGTCCTTCTGGGGGAATTTCCCCGTCTTCAATATATCTGGATCGGGGATCTCTCCCTGATATGTCGCGCCGATGTAGAATAGGAGGTACCTGTCTCCCAACCTGAGAATCGTCGGGTTGTGGGTCATACGACCATCCCAGTGCTCCTCGCCCCGGACCGGCAGCACCACCTCCTGAAAATCGTAGGGTCCCTCCGGTACATCCGAAACCGCCCGGACCACCTCGGAGGCCACTATATAGCCCTCGAAGAAGGGGTACCTCCTGGGCCACCTCGAGGCGAAGAGGTTGTAGTGCCCGTCCTCTCCACGGATGCAGGAACCTCCCCAGACCCAGAAGTCATCCATGCGAAATCCCCCGCCAACGGGGGCGGGCAGCAGGCGGTCAATGAAGTTCATGGTACTTGCACCTGGGCAAAACATGTAAACGTGTTTCCGAAAAAAATGAATCAGGTTAGATTGAAACGTGAAACGTCGGAAATACCATGGGATATCGATAGCCTTCACGAGATACCCCGTGTTTTCCCCGCCGGTGGTTTTGACGAGTCCGGTGGCATCCTGCCGATCTTCATCGAGGGACCACGGTGGAAGGGGAAGCCAACCCGCATATTTGCCTGGATGGGAGTTCCCGATTCCGGATCCCGGTTGCCGGGCATGGTCCTGGTACACGGGGGTGGAGGTACCGCATTCAGGGAATGGGTCGAACTATGGAACGGGAGGGGCTACGCGGCCATCGCGATGGATACCTGTGGATCGGTTCCAGGCGGTTCCTATGGCAACTGGGATCGCCACCGGATGGGCGGCCCACCGGGCTGGGGAGGGTTCAAGGAGGTGGATGATCCAGTTGAGGACCAGTGGGTCTACCACGCTGTCTCCGATATCATCCTCGCCAGCTCGGTCCTCTCATCCCAGCCCGGCGTGGATTCCCGGAGAATCGGGCTCACGGGCATATCCTGGGGAGGGTACCTTAGCTGCATCGCGGGCAGCATCGATTCCCGCTTCCGCTTCAGCTCACCGGTTTACGGATGCGGACATCTCGATCTATGCCCGGCATTCAGACAGACATTCTCCAGGATGGGTGAGACCAGGGCGAAGATGTGGTACGACCTGTGGGACCCGTCATCCTACCTGCCCATGGCAGATATCCCATTCCTCTGGGTAACCGGCACCAATGACCAGGTATACCCCCTCCCCGCCGTCAGGGAATCCTACTGCCAGGTCTCTGGCCCCCTCAGCCTCTCGATCCACCTCCGGATGGCCCACGGGCACGGGGGTCCTGGGGAGAAACCCGAGGAGATACATGCCCTTGCAGATCATCTCCTCAAAGGGGGACCAGACCTCCCCAGGATAGTCGACCAGAGAATCGAGGGGCGGAAAATCACCGGCCGCTATACCACCGAGACCAGTATGGACTCCGCCCTGCTGCTCCTGACTAGAGACGGGGGTGAGTGGGCTGACAGGAAATGGGAGGCAATCTCCGCGGAGCTCTCCCCGGGCTCGTACATGGTGGAGATCCCCACCGGCACCGTCGCGTGTTTCACTAACCTCATCGATTCACGTGGGCTTATCATAAGCTCGGAGCACGTCGAAATTGGCTAGTTCACCCATGGGCCATGGATGGATTCCTGTTCGATTCCTCCCAGAGCCTCAGGTCATCCATCATCGAACGGATCACCCCGCTATACGCCGGGTCGGTGATCAGGTTATCATGTTCCCCCGGATCCCTCTCCAGGTCGTAGAGCTCACCCGGTTTTCCCGTGTATACCACTAGTTTCATCTCAGCCGTCCGAATCATCTGTACATCCCTTATCTGGCTGAAGACCGCCCGTCGCCAGTCATCGGGCGCCGGTTCCCCCCGGAGCAGCGGTGCCAGGGATCTTCCCTGAACCGTCCCCGGGCACTCAGCATCAAGGAGATCGCAAACCGTCGGGAACAGGTCCACGTGCTCGACGAGCTCCCCCCGTACACCGGGCTCATTACCGGGAACGTCGATAAGGAGTGGTACGTGCACCGAGGCGTCGTACATGTTGAACTTGAGGAACAGCTCGTGCTCCCACAGCTGGTCCCCGTGGTCCACCGTCCAGATCACGATGGTATCGTCCCTTATCCCAAGCTCATCAAGGGCATCAAGTACCATCCCGCAGTAGCCATCGGCGAGCTCGACCATTCCGTAGTAACCGGCGATCATCTGCCGTATCTCGATATCCGTCAGGTGTTCCCACTCGCGCCTCCTTTTGATAATATTTTCAGAGGGCCGTCGGTCTCCCTCCCCGGCCTGTGCAGGCAGCTCTATCTTCGACTGGTCAATTTTCTCGTATATGTCCCTGGGCGGGTAGAAGGGGGGATGGGGCTCGCTGAAGGCGGCCCAGCAGAGGAAGTCCTCGCCCCTCTCAACCGCCGACGTGATCTGCCGTATAGCATTCCTGGCTACGAAGTAGCCCGAGTACTGCTCCCGGGTCCTAGTGCTCGGACCCCCCGTGGTCCGGCGAGTGATGCCCTGGGATTCCCACTCGTACCTCTTCATGACCTCCTCCGGCATCGCCCTCTTCCACTCTTCGTGGGTAATCCAGGGCTCGTACCCGGTGTCCATTTCCAGGTCCTTCCAGTGCATGTGCCCAAGCTGAATCCTTCGATAGCCCAGGGGCTTGAGGGCATGGGCAATGGTGACCATCCCGCGATGGGGCATGGTAGTGTTTGAGAGCACCCCGTGGGCATGGACGTACATCCCGGTGGCCAGGGAGTGCCTGGCGGGGGAACAGACCGGCGCCTGGTTGAAGCAGTTCTCGAACCGGACGCTTCTGGAGGCCAGGCCGTCCAGGTTCGGCGTGTTTGCCATCGGGTTTCCCAGGCAGCCCAGGGCGTCATGTCTATGGTGATCACACATCAGGACCAGAACGTTTTTCCTGTCGGCCATTTTAACACGCCAGAACCGGCCCGTGCCCGATGTTATATGTATTCCCGGGATCCAGGCCGGGTGTTCTAGAGAGAATCCCTGAGCCGGGTTGTCCCGACGTCCCTGTATAGCCTCCTACGCACCATCAGGGTCCAGAGCAGGAACCCAGAGATGAAGAATGCAGAGGAGGATACCAGCCACTCGATTACGTAAACCCAGAGCAATGCCCTTTCCTTCTCCCTTCTCGCGGTCTCTTCGGCATCAGCGAAACTCGATAGGGCATCCCTGATGGTACCCTCAGCCTCGACGAAGTCGTGCTCAAGGTAGCTCATCGAGGCCTCCGCGTAGATCTTCTCCAGATCCATGACCACCCTCTGTATCTCCCGGGTATTGGCACCCAGCCTGTCTATGAAATCCGAAAGGGATAGCAGCACCGCCCTTCTTGCCCTGAACTCCGAGAAGTCGTTCTTCACCCTGTGGAAGACCTCCACGTCGTCTATCAGATCGGTACCTGCCAGCCAGAATACTATGTTCATCAGGATCTCGGGTGCGTACTCGCTATCCCCCGTCTTGCCCGAGGGATACGAGAGGATCCCCCCGGGTAGCTGACCTCCAAGGGTCATGGCCCTGCCATTGCCGTACCTCCAGGAAGTCAGGAAGGGCTCCCTGTTGGGGTAGTTGCCCACCTGCCAGGCCAGTACATCCGAGCCCTCCACTGGGATCACCAGCCTGCTCACAGAGCTGCAGGGTACCTTTTCAATACCGAAGGGTATGAACGCCGAGAGAACAGGCTCGGGGTAATACTCGTCGACGTCCAAGGTGAAGTAGGAAACCGGGGCCCAGGCGACGTGGTTTGCCGCCACCGTCGGGGCATCGTTCGGGAAGGCCTCCCACGCCACTCCTGACGCCCAGGCCTCCGGGATACCTGGTATCTGGCTGAAGACGCTCCCGTCGTTGAGCCCCCCGGCGCCCTCCACGATGGAGTCCTTGATCCACCTATCCTGCTTGGTGGTGAATAGGTAGTAGGTGGGCTGGGCCAGCATCAGCACACTGTACTCCCTGAACTCCTGGTATGTGCGTGGATAGTAGAGCCGGATGAGCTTTACAAGGTCCGGGTCCGGCATCGCCTTGTTCCTGGTCATGACGATCTTGTAATCAACGGCGGGCTCCGACCCGAAGAACCTGTTAAGGGCGGTAATACGGGTGTCCCGAACAAGCAGCAGTACCTTTATCCTGTCTGCACAGAGACAGGCCGGTGGTGCCAGAATAAGTGCAATGATCAGGCAGGTCGCCGTTCTGTACTGTATGCCCACCCTCGGTCATTGTAGTTAACTCATAAAAAGATATTCGGCCCGCAGGACCTGGAAAAACATTCAAGGATACGCCCGTGATTGCTGGTGGTGCTAGTATGCCCAGTCCTGATGAATTGAGGGAGAAGATCAGGGGTGCCGTCGTCGCACTGGTAACCCCGACCACCCCAGATTACGAGCTGGACCTTCCGGTTTTCCGGGAAAACGTGCGATTCTCAATGGAGGGAGTGAGAGACGGAAGGGGGTGTCTGATGGCCTGCGGTGGTGGTGGAGAGGGCTACTTCCTCGACAGGATCCAGTGGAAATCCATGGTGGAGGCATTCTCGGAGGAGACGGATGGCGAGGTCACCACGATGGCCGGGGTCTTCGACCTGAATGCCGAGCACGCGATCGATAAGATCAGGTTCGCGGAAGAACTTGGAATAGACCTGGTACAGCTGGCTCCGCCCCACTACGAGAAGCCAACAGACCTGGAGGTTCACAGATTTTACAGGATGGTCAACGACGCCGTTAGCGACATCGGGATCATAATCTACCATACCTACTGGTCTATGCCAGAGAATTACGAGATAACCCTCCCCCTGATGACTAAGCTCATCGAGCTCGAGCACGTGGTCGGGATCAAATGGGCATCCACCAGCCTGAAAAACTTCACGGACGTCGTGTTCGGCCTTTCCAACCGGGTATCCATTATAGACAACCAGGGCTGGATAGACCTCGTCAGGGCCACCTACGGAATCAGGGCATTCATGTGCTTCCTCGGGAACTACGCGCCCAATAGGCTCTCCCGGATATCCAGACTGTTTCTGGACGGGAAATACGAGGAGTGGGCGGAGGAGAAGGGCAGGGCCATGGCCCACAGGTCCGCGATAATTAAGGAGATACTTTCTATCGTCCACGGGACAGTGGGGAAGGGCGAGGTTTACACCCTCGCAGAGGGAACTCTTTCCAAGACGACCATGGAAATGGTGGGCAGGCCCGCAGGGCCCCCATTCCCACCCCAGTACGAGCTGACAGACGAGGAGAAGGCGAACCTAAAGGCGAAGCTCGAGAGGGATGGGATGTTATTGGACCTTAGCTGATCCCCCTTTCCCCGCAGGCAATTCATCCAGCGGATTCTAATTACCTGCTGGTCTCCATTCCCATTCCTAGACCCTCCCCATCTGCTGTACAAGGTCATTGGGGGTGACAGCCACCGTTTCTGTCGACTCGTAACCGATAATATTATAACCGATGAGCTGGGGTCTTATGCAATCTCAGGCAGAGGTGGGTACGCCTGTGACCAGATCATCTATATCTCATGTTGGCGGAGATTCACCCGGTATCCACCTTATAGTATTTCTGGTTTTTCTTTACACCAACTTCGCCGCTGGTTACGCGTTGGAGGACGGGAGAATCGGGGTTCTCTACGTCGGTGATTACCCGGTTCGCGCGGCGCCCTTCTCGATCATGGGATCCGATCCCCTGTTCAAAATGCTATTCGTGCCCGCATCATCCCGTGGTTTCGGCGGGTGGGAACTAGAGGACGTGATGCGGTCAATCAGGCTCTACATGCCGCGAACCCCGGTGGAAATTAGCACGAATTTTGATGTGATCGTCCTATCTGATGCTAATTCCCTGCTTGTCAGCCGGTACATCGACCTGATGGCACGTGCTGTATCAGAGGATGGGCTAGGCCTTTTCATGAGTGGTGGAGCCGAGTCCTTCGGGGGCAGCAGCTCTCAGCCATCCTGGGGCCAGACCGCAATAGGACAACTGCTCCCGACCGATGACATCCCTGGTGTCTGGGTGGAGTACGTCGTCCGAATGGTTATTACTAATCACGACTACGAGCTGATTAAGAGCCTGCCCTGGGACATGAATGATCCAACACTTTCGGCCCCGATAAAGTGGCACCACAATCCCGTGACGAGGAAGCCAGGGGCAGAACAACTTGCCCACGTGGTTGTAACTAGCGGCAACCACCCCCTGATGGTCACCTGGAGGCTGGAGAAGAGCAGAGTCTTCGCACTAACCAGCGAGATACACCGCTTCTGGGAGGGAGAACAGTGGGATTACGGGTATGACCTCGGGTGCAACCTTATGATACATCTGGATGACCGCCCGGTTCCCCAGGACATACAGCTCGTCCACGCCGCCAGGTCGAAGATGATCAGGACCACTACCAGGCGTGCACTTCTGATGGCACTGCTGGATTTCACGGAGGCCTTCGGGGCGAATACAAAGCGGATGATCCCCCTGTTCGAGGAGATGGACGAAGCAATATCCCAGGCAGGACGTTACTACCTAGAGCTCCATTTCGATGAAATGCTGCAGGAATACGGCCAGGTTGAGAGCATCATGGTGGAGGCCGAGCAGGAGGCCGTCAAGCTCAAGAACGAGACGCTGATGTGGGTGCACATCACCGAGTGGCTCGTCGTTACAGGGACGGCGATGACTGTCGGAGCAGTGCTCTGGACACTCATGGTTAAGCGCAAGCTGTACAAGCAGGTGGCGGTCACCAGAGCATCATAAGCTGTAATATTCTCGTGCCTCCCGCCACTACTGGAGAATTGCCGTGGCGTCGGAGGCAGATAAAAGTGCCTTCATCCCGCCATTCACATATACCCGGATAAAAAGCAACCTGGCGGGAGACGTGAGGGTGAAATCGATGGACAACCTGTCATCCTTCTCCACGTCCTCGAACCTGACCGTTCCATCCATGGGAGCTAGTCCAATCGGGAGGGGGTCCTCCACTGTCCCCGGTTTCCCCTCCGTACTATACCGGGTGGACTCGTAGTTTTGGGTCACCACGAGGTCCTCGATAATCAAACTCCCGTTGAACTGAAAGGGGCCTCCCTCGAAATATCGGAAGATTGAGTTATTGGTCTGGTTTATCCAGACCACGAATGTGGATGTAGCATCAACCCCAGCCTTTCCAGGTGCTATTGACATCATCATGTCGGTGAAGTCGTACATGTACATATCGAGCTCGTGAGTGCGGTGGGCCGTCGTGTTGGTCCACTCGACCCGTCCCTCCCAGATTTCGACTCCACCCGTGAAATCCAGGCTGTTGGCTTCTTCCATGAGTGCATCTATCCTAGGGAGATTGATCAAGATCGTCTCCTCATGAGTAGATTCGGTGGTTGTGTTCTCGACCTCGATTACGTCGAGTGAGATGTATCTGACACTAACCTCTTCCAGTGGTCTTCTGGCCATCATGCTCAGGGCGTAGGAAAACCTTCGCTCCTGGTCGAAGGGTCTGGTCGGAAAATCGTTGCTGAGTATTGTCACTCCCTCATCCGTCTGCTCGATGACGAGAAACAGGCTGATTACAGTCGATAGTACTATCGAGATACCTATCACGCCGATTAGGCTTCTATCGAGCTTCATGATAATGCCCTCGAACCATTCTGGTCCGTGAATTTCGAGCCAAAATATCCGGTATTCGATGCTTTTCATGTCAAGCCCGGGTAATAAAAAAGCTATTGATTCGTACATTCAGACCTGACCTATGGGAATTTCCCCCAGAATTTTCCGCTTCCCAGCCACATTCCAGCTATTCCTGGCCAAAGGTACTTACAAGAGGTGACCTGATTATTCCACAACACTTTCCCTACCGGACCTAAAATGACATTTTCTATTTCGGATTTAATTTTCCTTAGAAAGATGACCTCGATCCCAACGACGATCTGGACGTGGAGATTGACGGTATCGAGGAAGACGCCGTTGAGATCAAGAATGTGTCTCTCCTCTGGGTCCACACCATCGAGTAATCGACCGTCACGGCCGCCGCCCTTTTACCGGGCCTCACTCTGCGGCCCATCATGGTCAAGTGTATCAAGAGGTCGGGGCGACCAGAATGGTAAAATAGTCACCCCAAAACCCACTACTACTCGACAGTGGTCAGACGGGTGACCCCGATCTCCTGGTACAGCTTTCTCCTGACCATCAGGCTCCAGATGGCGTAACCCGACAGGAGAAAAGCACCCGAGACGACCATCCACTCTATGAGGTATATCCAGAATAGTGCCCTGTCTTTGAGGTTCATGGTCTCGGACCTGAGGGCCTCCAGGTCGACGATCGCCCCCTCGATAATGGACATGGATTCTGAGTAATCCTGCCGAACGTAAGCCGATCTACCCCGATCAGCCACCCCGGATATATCCTTCATTTTCGATATTACCGGGCCGCTGTTGGCCCCGAATTTATCGATGAAATCGAGCAGTGAGTAGATGAAGTTTTTCTGTGATAAGAAGTTCGCGAACTTGCCGCGGAGGCGGTGCACTAGTACGACATCGTTTGGCATTTCCCTCCCGGTGGCGAACAGGAACTCCGCGAGGATCATGTCCGGGGCGTACGGATTCCTGGCAGCATCCCAGGCACCCGCGCCAGGAACGTCGTGGTGGGTCCAAGTTGTGCCGTTGCCGTACCTCCAGAACATCGTCTGGGGCATCCAACCCGGACTGCGAAATCCCGGGTCGGGGTATATTCCAGGGAACCCCTGTGGAAAACCCCCCACGACGTAGGAAGTGACCACGGCTCCCTCCTTCGGAATGGCGATAACGGTGGTCGCCTCTGTAAGGGTACCCCCCACTCCCTCCAGGTCCTTGTATGGGGTGAAGATCGGTGGGACGTTCGGGTTCGTATTTATCACGTAGCGAACGAAGAGGTTCTCCCAGCTGTACCTGTCGCTGACGACCCTGTCGGCATCGTTGGGAAACATGTCGGAGACGATGGACTCAGCCCAGGGATGGGCAATGAAGTCGGCCATGCTCTGAACGCTCCGCGATTGCACGCTGCCGAGACCCTCCTCCAGGACGGCGTCGTGGAGCATCTGTTGTTGCGTCTGGGTATACTGGTAGATCTCCACGCCGGTAATCATGATGTACTCGAATTCGAGCAGCCTATCGTAATTCCTTGGGAAGTAAAGCCTTATGTACTTCTGAATCTGCACCCCCTGTAGGGTGGTCAGGTGGGTGTTCGAGGGAACGTAGGTCGGGCTGGTCAGGGGATCTGATTCCAACCACGAACCCGTCACGGGCAGCTGGTCCGTTGGACCTAACAGGAGGACCTTCGCCCTTTTGGTCTCATCCCTTCCAGTAGAAAGTGGAAACATGAGCAGAAGAGCAACCAGAACACAAAGGTACCTGAAAACCATGCTGGCTCTACACTGGTGTCCTGCGAATAAAAATCGGAGCGATCTACCCGGGGGGCAGGATTGCGCTTCCCTCACGTTCCTCTTTCCCTATCGACATCCTCACACCAAGAATTAAAAGCCCTGCGCATGGAGTCGACCCGTTCCGGGTATTCACCGGAGAGGTCCCTCTTCTCTCCCAAATCATCTTTGAGATCGAAAAGGCCCCTGCCCTCCCTGTGGACCACCAGCTTCCATGAACCATCCCGTACCGCGAACTGATCGTTCTGCCGCCAGAAGAGGAGCCGATCCGGCATTTCCCCCATGTTCCTGAGTATTGGCATTATCGATTGGCCATCGAGATGCCTCCCCTCGGGCTCTGGAATGGAGGCGACCTCCAGGATCGTGGGGAAGAGATCGGATAGCATTAACGTCTCGCCGCTCTCGACGCCCTCGCCAATCTCTCCCGGCCAGTGGGCGATCGCTGGCACCCTGTGCCCACCCTCGAGCATTGAGCCCTTCGCGCCGTTGAGGGGTTTGTTGTCGCAGATAAGTTCATGGCCACCGTTGTCCGAGGCGAAGAAGAAGAACGTGTTATCAAATATTCCCAGGTCTTCGAGGCCCTCCCCGATCCTCCCGACGCTCACATCCATGGCCTCAACCATCTCCCGGTACGCTCGCTTGCGGTCCACAACGCTGCCGTATTTTTTATCCACACTGCTGTTGTCCACCCCCTTGTCGAAATCGGCCTGATCGCCCGGCCCCTGCCAGGGGAAGTGGACCATCCAGTCGGCGACGTAGAGCAGGAAGGGACCATCCCGGTGATCCTCCATGAATTCCAGCGCATGGTCCGTGATGAGATCTGTGGAATAACCCTCCTCCTCTTCCACCAGCGTCTCGTTGTGGTACCAGGAGCCCTCGCCCCACCGGTTGAATCGGGAATGGTGGTCCATCCCACCGTTATTGCCCCGGTAGATGTCGAAACCCATCTTTCGGGGCGACTGGAGAGGTATGTGTCCGGTGTGGTACTTCCCGAACATGCCGGTCGCATAGTCCGCCCGGTGGAAGAGGTGGGCAAAGGTGAGCTCGTCCGCAGGCATTCCAGGTGTTTTCCCCGGGTCCGGCCCCAGTACTCGCTCCACCCCGGATCGCTGCTGGTAGCGTCCCGTCAGTAGGGCCGCCCGCGTTGGGCTGCACATGCAGCCATTCGAGTGGCAGTCGGTGAAGCGGATGCCATCCCTCGCGAGGGCATCGATCTTCGGGGTGTGGTGCAGGGTGCTCCCGTAGCAGGAAAGGTCGTCGTAGCCGAGGTCATCCGCGAGGAAAATTACGATGTTGGGTCTCATGGTGGTATTTCCGGCCTCTCACTTAACAATCGATCGTCCGAAAATCGACTCCCCTCTACAGGATATGGTTTACCTGGCCAAGTGCCAGTGCCCCAGCACCTGATGGATACATTACCCTAATAAGAGGTCTCCGGATACCAACCGCATGCATACCGCAAAAATGGTGTGCGTACTCGCATTGACCCCTCTCCTCCTGCAGTCCTGTTCATGCAATGATGGTGGACAGGTGAAGGTACTCCTCATGGGCAGCGAGGGGATGACGAACCTGGCGCTATCGTTCCTGTTGCCCGATCCCCTGACCAACCCGACGCCGATTCCTCTCAGAGATGTCGCCGGGGTTCCCGTCGAGGACCAGATGAAGGTTCTGCGCCAATACTTTCCCCGCAGCTACGAGGAACTGCTCGGTTACGGCTACATGATGATTTTCGAGGCAGATATCCTCTACCTGACCCCAAAGCAGACCATCTGGCTCTTCGACTCCATCCGACTGGGCGGCCTGGGTGCCGTGAACGACCGTTCAATAATGAGCATGGCCTCGGCCGTTGCCGGACCTTGGGTCGATTCCGTTCTCTCGGATGCCTTTCCGAATGATGCGGATGCTGTCCTGCTGCTGAAGAGCTGGTGCGGCTTCAACATAATGGTCCGCTACGCCATCAACACCAACCCAATGGTTCCGCCCATATACAGCCCGTACATAGGTCTGGAGGGTACCGAGTTCGCCTGGACGCCGGACGGAGCCAGGATTTGCGTCACCATCCCCAAGGAGGGGGCCGTGGTGACCACCTACGAGATCGGGAGCTTCGGCCTCGGCGAGCCCGGCAGCCTCCCCGATCCGCGGTTCAAGGCCCCGGGCTGGGTTCCACACTCCATGTTCTGGGAGTACGGCAACGGCACAACATGGACCCACTCGGAGCGCATCAACGAGTACTGGAACACCCTGTACAACCCATATGGCCCCGACATGATCCTCGCGGAGATGCTGTTCAGCATCGGCAGGGAACTGCCGGACGATGTCCTACTTATGCATAAATTACGATCCAGGTTCTGGGAATACAGATCATCCACCTCGATCACCCTGTCGTTTCTAGAATTCATAGACGTTTTCGGGGCGGATACCACGTCGATCTCAACCAGGATGGCGGACGCATCCCGCAAGACGAAGGAAGCGACCGAGGCCTACCTCCAGGAGGAATACCAGGGATCCCTTAACATGATGGAGGAGGCAATAGAGGAGATGGAGGGTCTGAGGGCAGAGGCGATGAGGCTCAAGGACCAGGCCCTGGCGTGGGTGTACCTCGTCGAGTGGCTGGTTGTGAGCGGCACGTTCCTACTTGCTGGATTCACCCTGTGGACGCTCATGGTCAGGCGCAGGCTATACAGGGTGGTTCCTGCCACACGCATGACTGTGCGTTGATAAATTGCCAAAGGAGGGCCTATTCGAAGGGATAGCCATTTACATGTCTAAGGACCACAGGCGGGATTTCCACTTTTGGTTCGGGAAAACAAATGATCAAACATTGTTTGGCCGACCCGGTGTGGACCAGGTGGGACTTGGTCTCAATACAGATACCACAGCTAAACAAGGCCAGAAAGCGCATTGATGAACTTAAATCTTAAGCTTTAAATAACATTGATT